>Ga0079998_112465_pt1 | contig 45637 bp, 40 predicted proteins | sample PerSpoBPS_BMetaG_FD_69201 | JGI IMG/M metagenome (GOLD analysis project Ga0079998, IMG submission 69201) | Thermal spring microbial communities from Yellowstone National Park, Wyoming, USA - Perpetual Spouter B (PS_B) MetaG (SPADES assembly)... | ecosystem: Environmental > Aquatic > Thermal...
GTCCTATCTGATCCAGGATGCTGGCCACCAGGCCCAGGTGGCCCAGGTCGTACACCTGTAGGTTGGGTGTGGTTTCCATCCCAAAATCCTAAGGCCAAGGGAGAGGGGTGCGGAATGTCGGGCAAAGAAGAAGTGTGCGGATTTTTGGGCTATTTTTCAGCTGTTTGCGCCTCCGACAGGGTTCGCAGTAAGGTCTGGGTGAACTCCTCGGCGATGCGCCTTAGGCAGCGCTCCAGGGTGGCGCTTTTGGCCAGGAGAACCTCATCCATAGACCAGACCCCGTTTGAGGATGTCCTGGATGAGGTCGGCGCGCTCCTCGTTGAGCCGGGCGTAAGCCTTGAGGGCCAGGTCCAGGAACCGTTCGGCTTCGCTTCCCCGAAGGTAGAGGGCTTGGCCAAAGGCGGCCACCTGGGCCTGGAGGGCTAGGGGAGCTTGGCGCAGGTCTACCAGGTCCACCTCCCGGCCTACAAGGCGGCTTAGGAGGGAAGCTACCTGAAAGAGTTTCCAGGGGTCGTAGGGCTTTTCTCCCAAGACCGCCAGGTCCAGGTCGCTTTCGGGCCTCGAGGTCCTCGAGGCCTGGGAGCCAAAGAGGTAGACGCCCAGGGGGTTTAGCCGGTCCACCAGGAGCTTCAGGGCTTCCTCCAGGGCCAAGTCCACGCTCTCCGGGATATCATCAGACCCCATGGAAGACCTGATGGCCTACCTCAAGCGGGCCCGGGGCGGCCGGGTGGTGCAGACGGGCTTCCTCCCCCCGGAGGCCCAGGCGGAGCTTCTGGACCTGGCCGGGCGGGAGGGCCTCAACGTGGCCTTCTTCGGGGGCTTTCCCCTGGCAGAGCGCAAGGTGGCGGTCCTCTACCCGCCCGAGGTGCCCTCCGTCCACGACCCGGTGCAGGTCTTCTTCCTGGAAAAGGAGCCCCCAGACCTGGGCGAGGCCATGGGGGACGTGGAGCCCCTGGAGGAGGGCTTTCTGGTGGCCTTGCTCCCCAAGGGGAAGAAGGCCTTGGAGGAGGCGGGCTTCACCCTCCTTCCCCCTCCGGAAGGGGCCCTCAGGCCCTCGAGGGTGCGCACCCTGGTGGTGCCCTCCCTGCGGGTGGACGCCGTGGGGGCCAAGGGGTTCGGGGTTTCCCGCAGCTACTTCGCCCAGGGGGTCAAGGCGGGGAAGGTGCGCCTGAGGGGCAAGGTGGCCTCCCCCAAGGATGAGATGGCCCCCGGGGATGTCCTCCTGGCCGAGGGCCTTGGGAGCCTGAGGCTTCTTGCGGTTCTTGGCGAAACCAGGCGGGGCAACTATAAAATCAAGGTGGAGGTGGAGCGCTAGGGAAAAGGGTTGGGCAGGCTTGACCGGTAGGCTTGACGGAATGAGGGAGAGCCCTATAGGCTAAGGTTTGTGCTCTTTGGTCGGGCCAAGGGAGCACGGTAAGAGCCAGCCGCCGCAAGGGGATGCACCCTTGCGGAAGAACCCTGTTAGCTTACCTCGGGCGGCCCGCTTTCCCTTAGAGGTGACGCATGGAGATTAAGCGGTTCGGTCGCATCCGAGAGGTCATTCCCCTTCCCCCCCTTACGGAAATCCAGGTGGAGTCCTATAAGAAGGCGCTCCAGGCGGACGTCCCCCCTGAAAAGCGGGAGAACGTGGGCATCCAGGCCGCCTTCAAGGAGACCTTCCCCATAGAGGAGGGGGACAAGGGCAAGGGTGGTCTGGTTCTGGACTTCCTGGAGTACCGCATCGGCGACCCCCCCTTCTCCCAGGACGAGTGCCGGGAGAAGGACCTTACCTACCAGGCTCCCCTTTACGCCCGGCTCCAGCTCATCCACAAGGACACCGGGCTCATCAAGGAGGACGAGGTCTTCCTGGGCCACCTGCCCCTGATGACCGAGGACGGCTCCTTCATCATCAACGGGGCCGACCGGGTCATCGTCTCCCAGATCCACCGCTCCCCCGGGGTCTACTTCACCCCCGACCCCGCCCGCCCCGGCAGGTACATCGCCAGCATCATCCCTCTGCCCAAGCGGGGGCCCTGGATTGACCTCGAGGTGGAGGCCAGCGGCGTGGTGACCATGAAGGTCAACAAGCGCAAGTTCCCCCTGGTCCTCCTCCTCAGGGTCCTGGGCTACGACCAGGAGACCCTGGTGCGGGAGCTTTCCGCCTACGGGGACCTGGTCCAGGGCCTCCTGGACGAGGCGGTTTTGGCCATGCGCCCCGAGGAGGCCATGGTCCGCCTCTTCACCCTCCTCCGCCCCGGTGACCCCCCCAAGAAGGACAAGGCCCTGGCCTACCTCTTTGGCCTTCTGGCCGACCCCAAGCGCTACGACCTGGGGGAAGCGGGCCGCTACAAGGCGGAAGAGAAGCTGGGCGTGGGCCTTTCGGGGCGCACCCTGGTCCGGTTTGAGGACGGCGAGTTCAAGGACGAGGTCTTCCTGCCCACGCTCCGCTACCTCTTCGCCCTAACGGCCGGGGTTCCCGGCCACGAGGTGGACGACATTGACCACCTGGGCAACCGGCGGATCCGCACCGTGGGCGAGCTCATGGCGGACCAGTTCCGCGTGGGCCTGGCCAGGCTGGCCCGAGGGGTGCGGGAGCGCATGGTCATGGGCTCCCCCGACACCCTCACCCCCGCCAAGCTGGTCAACAGCCGCCCCCTGGAGGCCGCCTTGCGGGAGTTTTTCAGCCGGAGCCAGCTCTCCCAGTTCAAAGACGAGACCAACCCCCTCTCCTCCCTGAGGCACAAAAGGCGCATCTCCGCCCTGGGCCCCGGGGGCCTTACCCGGGAGCGGGCGGGGTTTGACGTGCGCGACGTGCACCGCACCCACTACGGGCGCATCTGCCCGGTGGAGACGCCGGAAGGGGCCAACATCGGCCTCATCACCTCCCTGGCCGCCTACGCCCGGGTGGACGCCTTGGGCTTCATCCGCACCCCCTACCGCCGGGTCAAGAACGGCGTGGTCACGGAGGAAGTGGTCTACATGACCGCCTCCGAGGAGGACCGCTACACCATCGCCCAGGCCAACACCCCCCTCGAGGGCGACCGCATCGCCACCGACCGGGTGGTGGCCAGGCGCAGGGGGGAGCCCGTCATCGTGGCTCCGGAGGAGGTGGAGTTCATGGACGTCTCCCCCAAGCAGGTCTTCTCCCTCAACACCAACCTCATTCCCTTCCTGGAGCACGACGACGCCAACCGGGCCCTCATGGGCTCCAACATGCAGACCCAGGCCGTGCCCCTCATCCGGGCCCAGGCCCCGGTGGTCATGACGGGCCTGGAGGAGCGGGTGGTGCGGGACTCCCTGGCCGCCCTCTATGCCGAGGAGGACGGGGAGGTGGTCAAGGTGGACGGCACCAGGATCGCCGTCCGCTACGAGGACGGCCGCCTGGTGGAGCACCCTTTGCGCCGCTATGCCCGCTCCAACCAAGGCACCGCCTTTGACCAGCGGCCCCGGGTCAGGGTGGGCCAGCGGGTGAAGAAGGGGGACCTCCTGGCGGACGGCCCCGCCTCGGAAGAGGGCTTTCTGGCCCTGGGGCAGAACGTCCTGGTGGCCATCATGCCCTTTGATGGGTACAACTTTGAGGACGCCATCGTCATCAGCGAGGAGCTCCTCAAGCGGGACTTCTACACCTCCATCCACATTGAGCGCTACGAGATTGAGGCCCGGGACACCAAGCTGGGCCCCGAGCGCATTACCCGGGACATCCCCCACCTCTCCGAGGCCGCCCTCCGCGACCTGGACGAGGAGGGCATCGTCCGCATCGGGGCCGAGGTCAAGGCCGGCGACATTCTGGTGGGGCGCACCAGCTTCAAGGGCGAGCAGGAGCCTTCCCCCGAGGAGCGCCTCCTGCGCTCCATCTTCGGGGAGAAGGCCAGGGACGTGAAGGACACCTCCCTGAGGGTCCCCCCCGGGGAAGGGGGGATCGTGGTGGGGCGCCTGCGCCTTAGGCGGGGCGATCCCGGGGTGGAGCTGAAGCCCGGGGTGCGGGAGGTGGTCCGGGTCTTCGTGGCCCAGAAGCGCAAGCTCCAGGTGGGGGACAAGCTGGCCAACCGCCACGGCAACAAGGGCGTGGTGGCCAAGATCCTCCCCGTGGAGGACATGCCCCACCTGCCCGACGGCACCCCCGTGGACGTGATCCTGAACCCCCTGGGCGTGCCCAGCCGGATGAACCTGGGCCAGATCCTGGAGACCCACCTGGGCCTGGCGGGCTACTTCCTGGGCCAGCGCTACATCTCCCCCGTCTTTGACGGGGCCACGGAGCCCGAGATCAAGGAGCTTCTGGCCGAGGCCTTCAACCTCTACTTCGGCAAGCGCCAGGGCGAGGGCTTCGGCGTGGACAAGCGGGAGAAGGAGGTCCTGGCCCGGGCGGAGAAGCTGGGCCTGGTCTCCCCGGGCAAGAGCCCCGAGGAGCAACTCAAAGAGCTCTTCGTCCAGGGCAAGGTGGTCCTCTACGATGGCCGCACGGGGGAGCCCTTTGAGGGGCCCATCGTGGTGGGGCAGATGTTCATCATGAAGCTCTACCACATGGTGGAGGACAAGATGCACGCCCGCTCCACTGGCCCCTACTCCCTCATCACCCAGCAGCCTCTGGGCGGCAAGGCCCAGTTCGGCGGCCAGCGCTTCGGGGAGATGGAGGTGTGGGCCCTCGAGGCCTACGGGGCCGCCCACACCCTGCAGGAGATGCTGACCATCAAGTCCGACGACATTGAGGGCAGGAACGCCGCCTACGAGGCCATCATCAAGGGCGAGGACGTGCCCGAGCCCAGCGTGCCCGAGTCCTTCCGCGTGCTGGTGAAGGAGCTTCAGGCCCTGGCCCTGGACGTGCAGACCCTGGACGAGAAGGACAACCCCGTGGACATTTTTGAGGGCCTGGCCTCCAAGAGGTGAGCCCTTTTTCTGGAGGAAAGATGAAAAAGGAAGTCCGCAAGGTCCGCATCGCCCTGGCCTCCCCCGAGAAGATCCGCTCCTGGAGCTACGGGGAGGTGGAGAAGCCCGAGACCATCAACTACCGCACCCTGAAGCCCGAGCGGGACGGGCTCTTTGACGAGCGCATCTTCGGCCCCATCAAGGACTACGAGTGCGCCTGCGGCAAGTACAAGCGCCAGCGCTTTGAGGGCAAGGTCTGCGAGCGGTGCGGGGTGGAGGTGACGAGGAGCATCGTCCGCCGCTACCGCATGGGCCACATTGAGCTGGCCACCCCCGCCGCCCACATCTGGTTCGTCAAGGACGTGCCCTCCAAGATCGGCACCCTCCTGGACCTCTCCGCCACCGAGCTGGAGCAGGTCCTCTACTTCAACAAGTACATCGTCCTGGACCCCAAGGGGGCCGTCCTGGACGGGGTGCCGGTGGAAAAGCGCCAGCTCCTCACCGACGAGGAGTACCGGGAGCTCCGCTACGGCAAGCAGGAGACCTACCCCCTGCCCGCCGGGGTGGATGCCCTGGTCAAGGACGGGGAAGAGGTGGTGAAGGGCCAGGAGCTGGCCCCCGGCGTGGTGAGCCGCATGGACGGCGTGGCCCTCTACCGCTTCCCCCGCCGGGTGCGGGTGGACTACCTGAGGAAGGAGCGGGCCGCCCTCAGGATCCCCCTTTCCGCCTGGGTGGAGAAGGAGGCCTACCGGCCCGGGGAGGTCCTGGCGGAGCTCCCCGAGCCCTACCTCTTCCGGGCCGAGGAGAGCGGGGTGGTGGAGCTCAAGGAGCTCGCCGAGGGCCACCTCATCTACCTGCGCCAGGAGGGGGAGGTGGTGGCCCGCTACTTCCTCCCCGCGGGCATGACTCCCCTGGTGGTGGAGGGGGAGATCGTGGAGGTGGGCCAGCCTCTGGCCGAGGGGAAGGGGCTATTGCGCCTGCCCCGCCACATGACGGCCAAGGAGGTGGAGGCCGAGGAGGAAGGGGACAGCGTCCACCTCACCCTGTTCCTGGAGTGGACCGAGCCCAAGGACTACAAGGTGGCCCCCCACATGAACGTCATCGTCCCCGAGGGGGCCAAGGTGCAGGCGGGGGAGAAGATCGTGGCCGCCATTGACCCCGAGGAGGAGGTCATCGCCGAGGCCGAGGGGGTGGTCCACCTGCACGAGCCCGCCAGCATCCTGGTGGTCAAGGCCCGGGTCTACCCCTTTGAGGACGACGTGGAGGTGACCACCGGGGACCGGGTGGCCCCCGGGGACGTCCTGGCCGACGGGGGCAAGGTCAAGAGCGAGATCTACGGCCGGGTGGAGGTGGACCTGGTCCGCAATGTGGTGCGGGTGGTGGAGTCCTACGACATAGACGCCCGCATGGGGGCCGAGGCCATCCAGGAGCTCCTCAAGGAGCTGGACCTGGAGAAGCTGGAGAGGGAGCTTTTGGAGGAGATGAAGCACCCCTCCCGGGCCCGGCGGGCCAAGGCCAGGAAGCGGCTGGAGGTGGTGCGGGCCTTCCTGGACTCCGGCAACCGCCCGGAGTGGATGATCCTGGAGGCCGTCCCCGTCCTGCCCCCGGACCTCCGCCCCATGGTCCAGGTGGACGGGGGGCGGTTCGCCACCAGCGACCTCAACGACCTCTACCGCCGCCTCATCAACCGCAACAACCGCTTGAAGAAGCTCCTGGCCCAGGGGGCCCCCGAGATCATCATCCGCAACGAGAAGCGCATGCTCCAGGAGGCGGTGGACGCCGTCATAGACAACGGCCGCCGGGGCAGCCCCGTCACCAACCCCGGCTCCGAGCGCCCCCTCCGCAGCCTCACCGACATCCTCTCCGGCAAGCAGGGCCGCTTCCGCCAGAACCTTCTGGGCAAGCGGGTGGACTACTCGGGCCGAAGCGTGATCGTGGTGGGGCCCCAGCTCAAGCTCCACCAGTGCGGCCTGCCCAAGCGCATGGCCCTGGAGCTCTTCAAGCCCTTCCTCCTCAAGAAGATGGAGGAGAAGGGCATCGCCCCCAACGTGAAGGCGGCCAGGCGCATGCTGGAGCGCCAGCGGGACATCAAGGACGAGGTGTGGGACGCCCTCGAGGAGGTCATCCACGGCAAGGTGGTCCTCCTGAATCGGGCCCCTACCCTGCATCGCCTGGGGATCCAGGCCTTCCAGCCCGTTTTGGTGGAGGGGCAGTCCATCCAGCTCCACCCCCTGGTCTGCGAGGCCTTCAACGCCGACTTTGACGGGGACCAGATGGCCGTCCACGTCCCCCTTTCCTCCTTCGCCCAGGCCGAGGCCCGGGTCCAGATGCTCTCCGCCCACAACCTCCTCTCCCCGGCCTCGGGGGAGCCCCTGGCCAAGCCCAGCCGGGACATCATCCTGGGCCTTTACTACATCACCCAGGTGCGAAAGGAGAAGAAGGGAGCCGGCATGGCCTTCGCTACCCCCGAGGAGGCTTTGGCGGCTTACGAAAGGGGCGAGGTGGCCCTGAACGCCCCCATCGTGGTGGCGGGCAGGGAGACCAGCGTGGGCCGCTTGAAGTTCGTCTTCGCCAACCCCGACGAGGCCCTTCTGGCGGTGGCCCACGGGCTTTTGGACCTCCAGGACGTGGTCACCGTCCGCTACCTGGGCAGGCGGCTGGAGACGAGCCCGGGGCGGATCCTCTTCGCCCGCATCGTGGGCGAGGCCGTGGGGGACGAAAAGGTGGCCCAGGAGCTCATCCAGATGGACGTCCCCCAGGAGAAGAACTCCCTCAAGGACCTGGTCTACCAGGCCTTCCTGCGCCTGGGCATTGAGAAGACCGCTCGCCTTCTGGACGCCCTCAAGTACTACGGTTTCACCCTCTCCACCACCAGCGGCATCACCATCGGCATTGACGATGCCGTGATCCCCGAGGAGAAGCAGAGGTACCTGGAGGAAGCCGACCGGAAGCTCCGCCAGATTGAGCAGGCCTACGAGATGGGCTTCCTCACCGACCGGGAGCGGTACGACCAGGTGATCCAGCTCTGGACGGAGACCACGGAGAAGGTGACCCAGGCGGTCTTCAAGAACTTTGAGGAGAACTACCCCTTCAACCCCCTCTACGTCATGGCCCAGTCCGGGGCCCGGGGTAACCCGCAGCAGATCCGCCAGCTCTGCGGCATGCGGGGCCTGATGCAAAAGCCCTCGGGGGAGACCTTTGAGGTGCCGGTGCGCTCCTCCTTCCGCGAGGGCCTCACCGTCTTGGAGTACTTCATCAGTAGCCACGGGGCCAGGAAGGGCGGGGCGGACACCGCGCTCCGCACCGCCGACTCCGGCTACCTGACCCGGAAGCTGGTGGACGTGGCCCACGAGATCGTGGTGCGAGAGGCGGACTGCGGCACCACCAACTACATCTCCGTCCCCCTCTTCCAGATGGACGAGGTGACCCGCACCCTGCGCCTTAGGAAGCGCTCGGACATAGAGTCCGGCCTCTACGGCCGGGTCCTGGCCCGGGAGGTGGAGGCTCTGGGCCGCAGGCTGGAGGAGGGGCGCTACCTCTCCCTCGAGGACGTCCACTTCCTCATCAAGGCGGCGGAGGCGGGGGAGGTGCGGGAGGTTCCCGTGAGGAGCCCCCTCACCTGCCAGACCCGTTACGGGGTCTGCCAGAAGTGCTACGGCTACGACCTGTCCATGGCCCGCCCCGTGTCCATCGGGGAGGCCGTGGGCGTAGTGGCCGCCGAGTCCATCGGCGAGCCCGGCACCCAGCTCACCATGCGCACCTTCCACACCGGGGGCGTGGCGGTGGGCACCGACATCACCCAGGGTCTTCCCCGGGTCATTGAGCTCTTTGAGGCCCGCCGCCCCAAGGCCAAGGCGGTCATCTCCGAGATTGACGGCGTGGTGCGCATTGAGGAAGGCGAGGACCGGCTCTCGGTCTTCGTGGAGTCCGAGGGCTTCTCCAAGGAGTACAAGCTCCCCAAGGACGCCCGCCTTTTGGTCAAGGACGGGGACTACGTGGAGGCGGGCCAGCCCCTGACCCGCGGGGCCATTGACCCCCACCAGCTTTTGGAGGCCAAGGGCCCCGAGGCGGTGGAGCGCTACCTGGTGGACGAGATCCAGAAGGTCTACCGGGCCCAGGGGGTGAAGCTCCACGACAAGCACATTGAGATCGTGGTGCGGCAGATGCTCAAGTACGTGGAGGTCACCGACCCCGGCGACAGCCGCCTTTTGGAGGGCCAGGTCCTGGAGAAGTGGGACGTGGAGGCCCTGAACGAGAAGCTCATCGCCGAGGGCAAGGTGCCCGTGGCCTGGAAGCCCCTCCTTATGGGGGTCACCAAGAGCGCCCTCTCCACCAAGAGCTGGCTCTCCGCCGCCAGCTTCCAGAACACCACCCACGTCCTCACCGAGGCGGCCATCGCCGGCAAGAAGGACGAGCTCATCGGCCTCAAGGAGAACGTGATCCTGGGTCGCCTGATCCCTGCGGGCACGGGCTCCGACTTCGTCCGCTTCACCCAGGTGGTGGACCAGAGGACCCTGAAGGCCATTGAGGAGGCCCGCAAGGAGGCGGTGGAGGCCAAGGAGAAGGAGGCTCCCCGCCGCCCCGTGCGCCGGGAGCAGCCGGGGAAGGGCCTTTAGGCCTACCCCGCCAGGGGCAAAGCCCTGGCGGGGACCCCCTTTAGGGAGGAGAATGCTGGCCAAGGTTTTTTCCGCCTTCCGCCAGGTGGGGGAGGACCTCTTTCACCAGGGGCTCATCTCGGCCACGGCGGGCAACTTCTCCGTGCGCACCAAGGAGGGCTTTCTCATCACCCGAAGCGGGGTGCAGAAGGCCCACCTCACCCCCGAGGACCTGGTGGAGGTGCCCCTAGAGGGCCCCATCCCCCAAGGGGCCAGCGTGGAGAGCGTCATCCACCGGGAGGTCTACCGCAAGACCCCGGCCCGGGCCATCGTCCACGCCCATCCCCGGGTGGCGGTGGCCCTCTCCCTTCACCTCAAGAGCCTGGTTCCCCTGGACCTCGAGGGCCAGTTCTACCTGAAGGAGGTGCCCGTTCTTAGCCCCAAGACGGTCTCCGCCACCGAGGAGGCCGCCAGGGCCGTGGCCGAGGCTTTGGGGGCCCACCGGGCCTGCCTCTTGAGGGGCCACGGGGCCTTCACCTGGAGCGGGAAGGAAAAGCCCGAGGAGGCCCTCCTCGAGGCCTACAGCCTCATGACCACCCTGGAGGAGAGCGCCGAGATCCTCTTCTACCACCGCCTTTGGGAGAAGGGATGAGGCCACCCCATGCGGGGAACCGAGGCTTACCCGGGCTGGTGGGCTGAAGGAAAATGGAGACAAGGGGATGAGGGTTCTTTTCGTAGAGGGCAAGGAAGAGGCGGCCCTTAGGGCACTAGCCCAGGTGCTTCCCCACCCCTACTGGCTTCTTGCGGGGGAGGGCGTCTTCCTCCTGCAGGTCTTCGGGGCCTCGGAGGAGGCCCTGGCCCGGGCCCGGGAGGTGCCGGGGGTTAAGGTTTGGGCCTTCCGCCTCCAGGATGGGATAGTCTATAGGGGATGCGGGAAGAAATCGGCTACATCCCCGTAGGGGAGGCAGAGCTTTACGTGGAGGACGTGGGGGACCCCCACGCTCCCGCCCTCTTGGTCCTCCACGGCGGCCCCGGGGGCAACGCCTATGCCCTGCGGGAGGGCCTCGGGGAGTACCTGGAGGGCTTTCGCGCCATCTACTTTGACCAGCGGGGCTCGGGGCGTAGCCTGGAGCTTCCCGAAGACCCCAGGCTCTTCACCATAGACGCCCTGGTGGAGGACACCCTCCTCCTGGCCGAGGCTTTGGGCCTGGAGCGCTTCGCCCTTTTGGGGCACGGCTTTGGGGCCTTGGTGGCCCTGGAGGTCCTCCGCCGCTACCCGGGGGTGGAGGGGGCCATCCTCCTCGGGCCCTGGGTCAGCTTTCCCTGGCTTGCTGAGAGGCTCGCCGAGGCCGCCGGGCTCACCCCGGAGGGGGACCCGGAGGCCAACCTGCGGGCCGCCCTGGAACGGACCGAGCCCAAGGCCCTCTTTGACCGCCTCATGTTCCCAAGCCCCAGGGGCCGCCTGGAGTACGAGTGGGTGGTGGAGGGCTCTGGGGTCGTAGGCCCCGACACCCCGGCCCGAGCCTTTCTGAGGAATGGCCTTTGGCGCCTGGACTACACCCCCTACCTCACCTCAAGCCGGAGGCCGGTGGCCATCGTGGTGGGGGAGAAGGACGGCACCAGCTACCCCTACGCCGAAGAGGTGGCCGAGCGCCTCAAAGCCCCCATTCACGTGGTGCCCGAGGCGGGGCACTTCCCCTGGATTGACCAGCCGGAGGCCTTCGGCCAGGCCTTCCTCGAGGCCCTGGCCGCCTTGCGGGTGCTACACTAGAGGCGTCACCGGGGGTGCCCCTAAGGGGCTGAGAGATACCCTTGGAACCTGATCCGGGTAATGCCGGCGTAGGGAAGGTGACCGAGGCCCCTCCCGGTGACGAAGGAGGGGTTTTATGCTTAGGATCCTGGCGGTTCTCGTCTTCTTGGCCTTCGGCCTGGCGCAGGAGATCACGGTCCTCACCCACAGCAGCTTTTCCCTGGACAAGGCCCTCATCGCCCGGTTTGAGCGGGAGACGGGCCTCAAGCTCCGCTTCCTCAAAGGCGGCGACGCCGGGGAGACCCTGAACCGGGCCATCCTCACCAAAGGAGCCCCCATCGCCGATGTCATCTACGGCTTTGACAACACCTTCCTCTCCCGGGCCCTGGAGGCCGACATCCTCCTCCCCTACCGGAGCCCGGAGATCCGGAACCTCAAGGCCACCCTGCTTCTGGACCCCACCTTCCGGGCCCTCCCCGTGGACTACGGCTGGGTGAGCCTCAACTACGACCGGGCCTACTTCAAAGGCCGCCCCTTGCCCCAGGCGCCCAGGGACCTGGCCCGGCCCGAGTACGCCAGGCTCCTCGTGGTCCAGAACCCCGCCACCAGCTCCCCGGGCCTGGCCTTCCTCATGGCCACGGTGGCCCGCTTCGGCGAGGACGGCTACCTGGACTTCTGGGCCGCTCTAAGGGACGGGGGCGTGCGGGTGGCCAAGGGCTGGAGCGAGGCCTACTACACCCACTTCACCCTCTACAAGGGGGACCGGCCCCTGGTGGTCTCCTACACCACCTCCCCGGCGGCGGAGGTCTACTACTCCGAGGGCAAGTACCAGGAACCCCCCACGGGGAACCTCTTCCCGGAGCTCAGCTTCTTCCAGGTGGAGTTTGTGGGCATCCTGAAGGGGACGAAGAACCTGGAGGGGGCCAAAAAGGTGGTGGACTGGTTCCTCTCCCGCCCGGTTCAGGAGAACCTGCCCACGGAGATGTGGATGTACCCCGCCAGGCGGGACGCCAAGCTTCCCGAGGTCTTCCGCTTCGCTCCCGAGCCCGTGGGGAGCGTGCGCCTGGACCCCGTGGTCATGGCCAAGAACCGGGAGCGCTGGATTGAGGAGTGGACCAAGGTGGTCCTCCAGGGCCAGAGCCCCGAGGCGGTGAGGCGGGCGAGGCGCTAAGTACCTCACCGCGGCTTTTGCCGCGGTGGGGGCCCCAGAAAAGCCCTTCCAAAGCCCCGATTTGGGCACTCCATGTTGCGAAACCAAAGCGCGAGCACTTAATACCACCCCATGCTGGCTTACGCCAGCATGGGGGCCCCGGCAAGTTACCAGGCATGGGGGGCCGAGGGAAACAGGAAACAAGGGTATTAGGGGCGCTTCTCCTTTCCTTCCTGGCCTTCGCCCTCTTCTACCCCCTGGCCCGGATCCTTCTTTTGGGCCTGGGGGCGGGGTTCTGGGAGGCCCTGGGCAACCCCTACTACCTGGGCCGCTACCTCTTCAGCCTCCAGTACGGCCTCCTTTCCGCCTTCCTCACCCTGGCCCTGGCCTTTCCCCTGTCCTTCCTCTTCCGCTTCCGCTTTCCCGGGCGGGAGGCTCTCCTGGCCCTCAGCACCCTCCCCTTCGTCCTTCCCACGCCGGTGGTGGCCCTGGCCTTCATGGCCCTTTTGGGGCCCAGGGGGCTTCTGGGGGTGGACCTCTACGGCACCCTGGCCCTCCTCCTCCTGGCGGCCCTCTTCTACAACCTGGGCCTGGCGCTTCGCGTCCTCGTCCCCGTGGCCCTGAGGCTTCGGGGGGCCCTCGAGGCGGCCCGGGTCCTGGGGGCCACGCCTTACCGGGCCTTCTTCAGGGTGGGGCTTCCCCTTCTTTTGCCCGCCTTGGGCTCGGCGGGGCTTCTCGTCTTCATCTACGCCTTCTCCGCCTTCGGGGTGCCCCTGCTTTTGGGGGGCGGACGGTACGCCACCCTGGAGGTGGAGGTCTACATCCTCCTGGCCCACCGCCTGGCCTTCGCCGAGGCGGCCGCCCTCACGCTTCTCCAGCTTTTCACCCTGGCCCTGGCCGCCCTCCTTTACCTCCGCTTCCCCACCTACCCCCTTCCCCCCGGGGGGCCGGAGCCCGTGGGGCGGCCCTGGGCCCTCACCCTGGGGCTTTCCGCCTTCTTCCTCCTCCTTTACGCCCCCCTCCTCGCCCTCTTCCTGGAGGTGGACCCCGGGGCCCTGGCCCGGGCCTGGGCCTCGGAGGACTTCACCCCCCTGCCCGTGGCCCTGGGGAATGGCCTCCGCTTCACCCTTCTGGCCTTTTCCCTGGCCCTGCCCCTGGGGGTGGCCTACGCCGGGGTGGCCCGGGAGCGGGGGGGCCTGGACCTTCTGGGGCTTTTCCCCCTCATGGTGAGCCCGGTGGCCGTGGGTCTGGGCTACCTCCTGGCCTACCCCTCCCTCAGGGGCTCCCTGGCCCTCCTCCTCGCCGCCTACGCCCTCCTGGCCTACCCTCTCCTGGCCCGGGCCCTCCTCCCCGCCCTGAGGAGCCTTCCCAAAAGCCTCCTCGAGGCGGCCCGGGTCCTGGGGGCCACGCCCTTCAAGGCCTTTTGGAGGGTGGAGCTCCCCCTCCTCCTCCCCGCCCTGGCCTCGGGGAGCGCCCTGGCCCTGGCCGCCATCCTGGGGGAGTTTGGGGCGAGCCTGGTCCTCTGGCGGCCCGAGTGGACCACCCTGACCCTGGCCATCTACGAAAGGCTGGGGCGGCCCGGAGAAGGCCCTTACCGGGAGGCCCTGGCCCTGGCCGCCCTCCTGGCCCTCCTCTCCGGCCTCCTCTTCTACCTCCTGGACCGGGGGCGGGGGCGGATCGGCTAAGTGCCCCACCGCGGCAAAAGCCGCGGTGGGGGCCCCAGAAAAGCCTTTAGCCCCGACCTTGGGCACCCCATGTTGCGAAACCAAAGTGCGGGCACTTAGCGCTGGCACCGGGGGCAGTGATGGGTCCCCCGCCCCGCCACCACCCCTTTGGCGATGGGGGCGCCGCACCTGGGGCAGGGGAGGCCCGTGCGCCCGTAGACGGCGTGCCGCTTTTGGAAGCCTCCCGGGAGGCCGTCGGGCTGCTGGTAGGTGCGGTCGGAGAGGGTGCTGCCGCCCAAGGCCACCGCCTCTGCCAGGACCTCCCGGAGGGCCTGGAAGAGCCTCAAAGCCTCCTCCTCCGAAACCTCCCGCCCCAGGCGGAAGGGACTTAGGCCCGCCCGGAAGAGGGCCTCGTCGGCGTAGATGTTGCCCACCCCCGCCGCCAGGGTCTGGTCCAGGAGGAGGGCTTTTAGGGGCTTGCGGCTTCTCCGGAGGCCCAGGAGGAAGGCCTCCGGGCGGAACTCTGGGGAGAGGGGCTCGGGTCCAAGCCGCGCCAGGAGGGGGATCTCCCCGTAGGCTCCCCTCTCCACCACCCAGATGCGCCCGAAGCGCCGGGGGTCGTGGAAGTGGAGGACCCCATCTTCCAGGAGGAACTCGGCCCGGGTGTGGGGGGTCTTCTCCAGGCGGAAGCCCCCGGTCATCCCCAGGTGGACCACCATCTCCAGACCCCCGGAGAGCGCAAGGAGAAGGAACTTCCCCCGCCTTCCCACCCCTTCCACCGCCCGCTCCCTTGCCCTTTCCGTGTGGCGGTAGCGGAGGGGGTCCTGGTGGCGGACCTCGAGGAGGCGCTTGCCCTCTAGGAGGGGCAGAAGCCTCCTTCGGGTGGTCTCCACCTCGGGAAGCTCAGGCACGGGGCCGCCTCCTGGCCAAAGCCTGGTAAAGCCTTTCCCCCAGGCCCCCCACCCGGCCCAGGAGGAGGAGGGGGTAGAGGGGGCGGAGGAGGGGAAGCCGCCGGGCGAGCTGGAGGAGGGCGGCGTAGCCCCGGTAAACCCTTTCCCCTTCCAGGACGTGGAGCTCCTTCAGAAGCGCCTCCTGGGGCAGGTCGCGGGCTTCCTGCAAAGGCTCCACCTTTAGTCCCTTCCCCAGGTCCAGGGCCGCCAAAGCCCGGCCCAAGGCCCGGCAGTAGGGGCAGTGGGCGTCAATCAGCACCCGCATGGTCCTCCACGGGGACGGGCTCCCCCCTTTCGTTGACGGCCACATAGGTGAGGATGCCCCTGGTGGCGAGAACGCGGCCGTTTTCCCCGAAGCGCTCCTTGTAGACCTCCACCTCCACGGTCAAGGAGGTCCTCCCCACCCGGACCACCTTGGCCACCACCTCCAGAAGGTCCCCGGTGCGGATGGGCACCTTGAACTCCACGCTCCCCACGGCCACGGTGACCACCGGCTTTTTGGCCCGGCGGGCGGCGGCGTAGGAGCCCACTTTGTCCATGAGGCCCAGGACAAAACCGCCAAAGGCCGCTCCCAGGGGGTTGGTGTGCTCGGGGAAGACCAGCTCTAGGGTGCGCGCCTCCATACGCCCTCAGCCTACATAAAGGGCGTCGGTGAGGCGGGCCATCTCCCGGTCCTTCTCCGTGATACCCCCCGCCGAGTGGGTCCACCACTCCACCAGGACCCGCCCCCACTCCACCGTGAGGCGGGGGTGGTGGTTCTCCCTCTCCGCAAGCTCCCCCACCTTCTGGGCGAAGGCCAGGGCCTCGCGGAAGTTCTTAAAGGCGAAGGCCTTGTAAAGGCGCTTGGGGTTTTCCCGCTCCTCCCAGTCCATGCCCCAAGCCTAAGGCCAAACCCCCGGGCCCATGGTGCCCGGGGGCAGGATTCTGGTTGCGGGGGCGGGATTTGAACCCGCGACCTTCGGGTTATGAGCCCGACGAGCTACCAGGCTGCTCCACCCCGCGTCGCCATCCTTAACTATAGCCGGGGGAAGGGGATATGTCAAGCACCTTCCCCGGGTTCAGAAGCCCCTCGGGGTCCAGGAGGGCCTTGATCTTTCGCATCCATTCCAGGGTGTTCCCGTGCTCCTTGGGGAGGAACTTCTTCTTCCTGAGGCCCACGCCGTGCTCGGCGGTGCAGGTGCCCCCAAGCTCCAGGGCCCTTTCCACCAGCCTCTCGGCGTAGGCCTCCGCCTTGGGGTAGGCCTCGGGGAGGACGGGGACCAGGGTGTGGAAGTTGCCGTCCCCCACGTGGCCCAGGATGTTGCCCGCTAGGCCCATCTCCGCCATGAGGCCCTGGGCGTAGCGCACCATCTCGGCCAGGCGGGAGAGGGGCACGGCCACATCGGTGATGACGAAATGGTGGCCGGGGTGGAGGTGGACCAGGGCCCAGTAGGCCTGGTGCCGGGCCTCCCACTGCCTTTTGCGCTCCTCCTCGGTCTTGGCGGCCTCTACCGAGAGGGCGCCCGCCTCCCGCATGAGCTCTAGGGCCAGGGTGCTTTCCGCCTCCAGGGCCTCCTCCGTGGAGGCGTGGAACTCCAGGAAAAGCGCGGGGCGCTCAGGGAAGCCCGCCCCCAGGTACCGGTTTAGCGCCCGCATGGCCAGCTCGTCCAAAAGCTCCAGCCTGGCCACGGGAAGCCCCGTGGCCATGACCCTATAGCTCGCCTCCACCGCCTCCTCCACCCCGGGAAAGAAGACCCTTAAGGTGTGGACGTGCTCGGGGAGGGGGTGGAGCCTTAAGGTGAGGCGGGTGATAATGCCCAGGGTGCCTTCGCTTCCGATAAAGAGGTCCTTGAGGTCGTAGCCCGAAGAGGTCTTGCGCACCGGCCTCCCCAGCTCCAGGACCTCGCCGCCCGCCAGGACCACCTGGAGGGCCAGGACGTTTTGCCGCATCCCCCCGTAGCGCACCGTGGTGGTGCCGCTGGCATTGGTAGCCGCCATCCCCCCTAAGGAGGCGTCCGCCCCCGGGTCCACGGGGAAGAAGAGGCCCGTGCCCTTAAGGGCCTCGTTCAGGGCCTTGCGGGTGAGGCCGGGCTCCACCACGCAGAGGAAGTCCTCCGGGCGCACCTCCAGGAGGCGGTTCATCCGGCTCAGGTCCAGGCTGATGGCCTCCCGGGTGGGGTAGAGGTGGCCCTCGAGGCTGGTCCCCGCCCCGTAGGGAATGACCGCCACCCCCCACTCCCGGGCCCACTGGAGGGCCTTCTGCACGTCCTCCACGCTCTCCGGGTAGACCACGGCCAAAACCGGCCTCGCCAGGGGGTAGCCCTCGTCCTTTCCGTGGCGCAGGCGCTCGCTTTCCGAGAGGTCCACCTTTCCCGGGAAGAGGCGCTTCAGGGCTTCCAGCTTTTCCATGCCCCTGAGTTTACGCCCCCCTCCGCCGCCCCGAAAGGGCCGCGAAACCGAGGAGTAGCCCCCCGCCACCCGGCCCCGAAGCTCCGGTGGAGCCTGGCTCAGGCGCACTGCACCCGCGATGGCGGCGAAGGCGGCGCTTCCCCCACCCAGAAGGAGGCAGAAGACCAGGAGCAGGGGCCAGGGGGGAAGGAGGGACGCTCCTAGGAGTCCTAGGGCGCCACTGGGCTGGAGGGCAGACTCCCATCGTCTAGGGTCCTTGCTCCGCCCTCTGCCTCAAGGCTTCCAGCCGCTTAGGGTGGAGGGGTCCGAGGGTGAAAGGGAGAAGCGCCAGGAATCCCGAGGCCCCCAGGAGGAGGGGCAGGGATGGATCCCCCTGGCCCAGGACCCCTGCTCCCAGGCCCCCCAGGGCCCCGGCCCCGTAGAGGAGGGCCCGGATGGCGGCGAGGCTTGGGGCCAGGCCCACCCCGGGCAGGAGCCAACCTCGCACCGCCCGCAGGTGGGTGCTGAGGAGGGCCACGGCCAGGCCCAAGAGGGGTGGGGCGGCGAGGAGAAGGGGAAAGGGCAGGAGAAAGCCCATCCCCCCGAGGGCCGCCCCTAATGGGCCCAGCCTAAAGGCCAAGGCCAGTGGGACCCGGCCGGCAAAGTAGCTCCCCAGGGCGTAGCCCAGGCTCTTCAGGGCGAAGACCAAGCCGAAAAAGGCTTCCGGAGTGCCCGCTCGGAGGACTAAAAGGCCCAGCAGAGCGGTGGCGAGGGCATGGGCCAGGGTGAAGAAGAGCGAGATGAGGAGGTAGGGTCTGAGGGGAGTGCAGGCCAGGAGGCAGCGAAGGGCCCGGCCCAAGCCCTCGGGCTTCGCTTCCGCTTCTTTTCTCTCTTCCCCAGGAGGTCGGAGCGGAGGAGGGTCCAGGCCAGGAGGAGGATACCGGTGGAAAGCAGGTAAGGCAAGGCAGGATGGAGGACGAAGAGGACAGGGCCAAGGGCCATCCCCGCCAGACCTCCTACCTCCCAGGCGGCGTAGAGCTTGCCGCTACTCTCCGCCAGCCTGTCCCGGTCCCACCTCACCAGGAGACCCTCCCAGGCCACGATGGCGAGGTCGGTGAGGACCATGAGGGGATAGCTGTAGAGGACCAGGAGGGCAGCCTGCCGCGGCAGGAAAAGAAGGGGAAGGAATAGAAGGCCCCGGGCCAGGCGCAACTTTAGGAGGGCCCGGGCTAGGCCCTGCCGCTCCACCCAAGGGCTGAGGAAGAGAAGGGGTCCCAGGGTGAGGTAGCCCAGGGCGGCAAAGAAGCCCACCCAGAAAGCTTCCCCCGTGCGGGCTACTTCCAGGGCGAGGGCGCTAAAGCCTAGGGAGGCCCCGAGGTCGCTCAGGGCCTCGGCCAAGACAGATGCGCTATGCCTCAAGTGGAGAGAACCCCCTCATACTACCCAGACCACCCCGCCGGAGGCCGGAGATAGAGCAAGCGAACATTTTTTCGCCTTTTGGTAGACCCGCCGCCTCCGGCCGCCGACCCTGACCTCCTGCACCGCCTTGGGCATCTCCTTCACCCCCTTCCAGGTTAGCCAGTCCGCTTTAGGGAATCGGATCTACCCTGGCCCGTCTACCCCCTTCCCGCTCAGGGACCGAGGAAGAGGAGAAGGGGAAGACTCACGGGGACCTCCCCTCCCTCAAGGCGAGGAGCCGCCCGCAGCCCAGAGGCCCCAAGGCCAAGGGCAGGAGGAGAAGGAGGCCCAGGAGGGCGGCGAGGAGGGGGGCGCCAGGGTTAAGCCCTCCCAAACCTCCAGCAAGGAGGATGCCGAGGAGGCTTCCTGAGGAGAGGAGGGCCACCGACCCCGCCTGTACCCGGCCCAGGAGGGGCTCCGGGGCGAGGCGCTGCCGGTAAGCCCGGAGGTGGACCCCGCCCAAGGCGCCGCCCACCCCCGCGAGGAAGGTCCCCAGGGGCCCGAAGGGAAAGGGCAGGAGGAGGAGGGCAAGCCCCAGGATCCTCAACCCGTGCCCGCCCCAGACCCCGAGGCAGGGCCCGATCCTTCCCGCCAGGAGGCTTCCCAGGAAGCCCCCTATGGAGAGGCCCCAAGGGTAGAGGCCGTAGAGGACGGGAGGCGCCCCCTGGGCCAGGGCCATGAGGGGCAGGAGGGCCAGGGCCAGCCCGGAGAGGAAGCTCATGGCCAGGGCGTAGAGGGTGAGGGGAAGGAGCCTCCCGTCTCCGAGGAGGAAGGCGAGCCCCGCGAAGAGGGCCCCCAAGGTGAAGCCCTCCCCCTTCGCCGCCCGCGGGGGTGGGTAGGCGGGGAGGTCCCGGAGGAGCAGGCCCCCTCCCGCGAGAAGAAGCCCTCCCAGGGCGAAGGGCAGGGGCTTGGCGAGAAGCAGGAGGGGGGCGGCCAGGAGGTCCCCCAGGCTGTCCCCGAGGAGCTGGGCCGCCTGCAGCCTTCCCCCCTCTCGCTCCAGCCGGTCTCGGGCCAGGCGGACCAGGAGGGCGTGCCAGGCCGGGAGGTCCAGGGCCAGGACAGCCTGGAAGAGGAAAGCCAGGGGCAGGAGGAAGAGGGGCTCCTTGGGGAGAAAGGCGAGGAGGCCGAGGAGCCCGGCCCTAAGCCAGACGCCTACGAGGAGGAGAGTTCTGCGGTCCAGCCGGTCCAGGAGGAGGCCGGCGAAGAGGTCCAGGGGCAGAGTGAGGTAAGGAAGGGCTGCCAGGAGGGCCAGGGCCCAGGGGGTCCCCTCGAGACCCAGGAGGAGCCCGAGGGCCGTGAAGGCCAGGCTCCCCCCGAAGACACCTAGGGACTCGGCGAAAAGATACTTCGTCTGCAAGCGGGCTTATCCAGAGAACCCCTCTACTTGCCAAATTGCCCCACTCTGCGGTGAGCAGACGAACATTTTTTCGCCATCAGGGGAGAAGCGTACGCATGAGGCCATAGCGATACCAGAGACCACCGGGGGATCGAACCGGTAGTTCCGGCTTTCTCTCGGGTTTACGGCTCGCACCTCTCCGCGCAAGGGTTGGGTTACGTAGAGCATCCCATCAAAGGGATGGGCTATCATTCCTCCAGTCCAGCCCAGGCCTCTTGCGAAGGCATGCTCTTTAGCCAAGGTTTCGTATTTTCCACCAGCTTCTGGAATCCCAATGATAAGACCCAAGCCACCGATGGAGAGACCCAAGCCACCGATGGAGAAGGCAAAAACGTAAGGTTTTTCAGGAAAAACTTTGGGATCCGTGCCCCACTTACCGCAGCCCGCCACAAAACTTTCCCACTGATCAGGCCAAGCATGTTGGGGCGTGTACCCCTCAAAGCCGGGTGTTTCTACGGATGGAATCCCTTCTACGAGAGGCACGGCTTGTCCCGAGACAATTTGGCTTATTCGCCCGACCCCGTGTCCGAGATGCTCGGTTATGAGCAACCTTCCCAGGGCATCCAAAGCCAGGCTGTACGGCTTGCTCAAGTTCTCCGCGTAGATAGGCAACTTTTCTGAGGGGCCACCTCTGCTGATCTCCAGAACTCTACCTCCCCAGAACTCGGTAACTAGAACCCGCCCATCCGGCAACGGGCACATGCTGGAGGGCCCCTGGAGCCCCCAGGCGAAGGGCTTGGCCTCCTCCATGTCCCCACCCTTGGTGACGTCCTTCACCTTGCCCGTGGTGCGCTCCACCACCAGGAGCCTTCCATCCGGGGCCCACTCCATGTGGGTGGGCGCATGCAGGTTCCAGGCGAAGGGCCTCACGTAAACCCGCCGCGTCCGGCCGCCGACCTTGACCTCCTGCATCTCCTTGAGCATCTCCTTCACCCCCTTACGGGTTGGCCCTAGGGTAGCAAGGGGAAGGTAACGCCCACGTAACTCAGGAAGCTCTCATAAAGGCTCCTTGGCGTTACGCGGAGGTTACGTAAGCCCAGTTAGCCTTTAAACATGAGGCTCCTGTGGCTTCTCCTCGCCTTCCTCGGGGGCTCTGGGGTCCTTCCCCAGTGCCTCGCCCCCCACTGCCCGCCCCCGGGGCTTGGGCTCTAGAGGCCCCATTCCCTCCTGAGCCGCGCCACCCGGGCCCGGGCGATGGGGAGGCGGGGGTCTTCCGGGGGTAGCCTCTCCAGGAGGGCCTCCCAGACCTCCAGGTCCTCCCCCAGGCGCTCGGCCAGGAGGAAGAGGCTTTCCCCATCGCCCTGGGCCAGCACCGCCTGCTTCAGGGCCTCCTCCAGCTCCAGGCGGAGGGCCTCCACCCCGGGGGCCTGGCTTTGGGGAAGGAGGGGGCTCCGGTAGCGGGCCAGGGCTCCCCTCAGGTCCCCTTGGCGGAGGGCCTCCCACACCTCCAGGAAGTCCGCCGCCAGGGCCTGGGCCAGGCGGTAGGGGCGGCTTTCCACGGCCAGCCCCCGCTGCCTCAGGCGCAGGACCTCCATGCGGAGGGCAGGTTCCCTGGCCTCCCCGTAGAGGGCCTCCGCCAGGTCCTCCCCCCTCCACCCCTCTTTTCGGACGAGGAGGAGAACGAGGAGCTCCGCCTGGCGCAGGGGGAGGGGCTCGCCCCCAAGCCTCGGCTCCCCCAGGGCCTGGAAGTGGGCCGAAGGGCTTGCGGGCCAGAGAAGCTCCCGCCCCCGCTTGGAAAGCTCTCCCAGGAGGGGGTGGGGCCTTCCCAGAAAGAGGAGGCCCCGCATGGCCTCCTCCGCCGCCTCCTCCAGGAGGAGGGGGAGGGCCCCAGCCACCCCTTCCCCGTCCCCCCGGTAAAGCCCCTGGGCCAGGGCGAGGAGGGCCTGGACGGGAGGCTCTTTGGCCCAGGGCCTCGCCGCCTGGAGGAAGGGGAGGGCTTCCTTCCCAAGGAGGCGCACCCCGGCAGGGGCGAGGTAGGGAAGGGCGGGAAGAGGGGCCTCCTCCAGGGCCTTCCGCAGGTAGGCCCGGGCGGTGGGCTCCTCTCCCTGGAGAAGGCGAAGGTGGGCCATGAGGAGGCGGGCGTAGAGCCCCGTGCCTCCCCTCAGGCTCAAAGGCTCCACCTGGCGGAGGAGGTCGGGGAGGGAAGGCTCCTCCGCCGCGAGAAGGCTGAGCCAGGCCCACTCCAGGAGGGCGGAGGGGGTGAACCCCCGGGCATGGGCTAAGGCGGCGTAGTCCAGGGCCTCCCTCAGGCGGCCGAGCCGCCTCAAGGTGTGGGCCAGGGCCAGGGCGAGGCGGCCCTGGGCCCGGGGGTCCTCGGTGCGCCGAAGGGCCTCCTCCAAGGCCAGGGCGCCCTCCCTTGGGGAAAGGGCCAGGCCCAGGTGGTAGAGGGTGAGGGGGGTCTGGGCCCTTCGGGCGGCCTCCAGGGCCAGGGCGCGGTAGGCCCGAAGGTTCCCCTTGCGGGCCTCCACGAAGCCCAAAAGGGCCAGGCGCTCCGCCTCCAGGGGGCCTTCCTGGGGGGTGAGGAGGAAGGCCAGAGCCTCCCGGTCCTTCCCCTCTTCCAGGAGGCGGAGGGCGGGGGCCAGGGGAGGTTCGCCCATAGGGGAAGCCTACAGGCCCCCGCTTCCCTTGGGAGGGAAGGAGGCCACATTGGAGGGATTGCGTCCGGGCCTGATCACGGCGCGGGCGCCTGGTCCTCCTTAGCGTCGGGAGGAGGCTTTCCACTTCCCGCACCTTGGGGAGGAGGTAGCCGGAAAGCCCCCAAAACACCCCCAGGCTCCCGCAGAGGAGGAGCATGAGGGCGATGCCTTCCCCCTGGCCGTACCGGGGACCGAAGACCCGGTCGGCCAGGGGCCCCGCGAGGAGCATGGCCAGGGGGTTGGCGCACCAGGCGATCATGCGCCTCGCGGCGAAGACCTTGCCCTGCACGGCCAGGGGCACCTTGGCCTGCCAGATGGCCTGGTTGGATCCGTTGAGCACAGGGATAAAGAAGCTCCCCAGGAAGGCCAGGACCGCCCAGGCGGAGGGCTCCTCCACCGCCCCCATGAGGGCCAGGGCCAGGCTGGAGAGGGCCATGCCCAGGAAGACCCCGTGGACCCGCTTCCGGGGCCCGCCCCACAGGGAGAGGAGAAGCCCCCCCGCCACCCCGCCAAGCCCCGCAGCGGAGCGCACCAAAGCAAGGGCGGCTTCCGACATCCCCGTCTTGGCCAGGACCATGGCCGGGAGGACCGTGGACCCCAGGGTGGTGAGGAGGTTGATCCCGAAGAACATGAGCTGGAGGCCGAGGAGGGGAGGCCTTTCCAGGATGAAGCGGAACCCGAAGAGGGCTTCCCCTATCCAGGAGGTCTTCTCCCGGGCCTCGAGCCTCGGGTTGGGGATGGGTACCAGGAGAAGGCTGAGGACCGCGGCGCTTGCCCCCAGGAGGTCCAGGGCGAAGATCCCCCCGAGGCCCAGGGGCTTGAGGAGGGCCGCGGCCAGGATGGGGGCCCCCACCCCGGCCAGGGACTCCGCCAGGCTCATCATGCCGCTCGCCCGGGCGTAGTCCCGCTTCTCCAGCATGGCGGACAGGGCGGCGGAGAGGGCGGGCCAGTGGAGGCTGGAGAGGGCCCCCGTGAGGGCGGAGACCAGGTAGAGGGGCCCGACCTCGAGGCGGCCCAGGAGGTAGAGCAAAAGGAGGAAGCCGGTGGCCAGCCCCCCGCCGAGGTCCGCGGCCAGCATGGCCCACTTCCTGGGGTAGCGGTCCACCAAAGCCCCGGCCAGGGGGGAGAGGAGGATCAGGGGGAGGAAGTGGAAGAAGCCCAGGAGGGAGAGGGTGGTGGCCTGGCCCGTCTTCCCGTAGGCGTAGAGGGTGAGGGCGAACCAGGTCATCTCCCGGCCTAGAAGGGCCAGGGCCTGGCCCAGCCAGAGGACGCGAAAGGCGGCAAAACCCCGCACCCTCCCACTCTTGCCCCTCCTTTACTCCAGGAGCAAGCGGGGATTTAGAGTAGAGCCATGGCCTACCTGGTGGAGCACCCCTTGGCGGCCCGTCTGCTCGCCGATCCGGACCTGGCGGTCTGCCTGAAGCCCTTCATGAAGGGCCCGGCCACGGTGAAGGACCTGGCCCAGGCCCGGGGCATCAGCCTGCAAAGGGCCCACTATCTGGTGGGGCTTTTCCTAAAGGCGGGTCTCCTGGAGCCCGTGGGGGTCAGGAGGCGCCGGGGCAGGCCCATCCGGCTTTACCGGGCGGTGGACACCGACTTCCGCATCCCCCGGAAGCTGGTGCCAGAGAGGGCATTGCGGGCCCTGGAGGCCGCCCAAAGCTGGCAAGAGGAGTGGCAAAAAGCCCTGGAAGCCCACGATCCCGGCTACGGGGCGATCTTGCGGGTCTTCCTCAATCCGGAGGGGCTTTTGGAGTTCGGCTCTGAGGAAGAGCCCGATATCCTGGCCGAGGACTTCCCGCCCCTTTTGAACCTCTGGAGCGCTGGGCTCTACCTTCGCCGGGAGGAGGCCAAGGCCTTACAGCGGGAGCTTCTTGGGCTCTACCACCGCTACGCCGCCCTCTCCCCGGTTCGCTAGGAAGAGGGCGAGGCCCGCTACCTGGTCCACCTGGGCCTGGCCCCGGCTCCTTAGGCCTCACCCCTTAGGATGGCCTCAATCTTTTCCAGGGCCTCCTTCGGCAGGTCCACCCCCGCCGCTCCCAGGCTCTCCCGGATCTGCTCGGGACGGGTGGCCCCGGTGATGGCGCTAGAGATCCCGGGAAGCCTTAAGACCCAGGCCAGGGCCAGTTGGGCCCGGGTGAGGCCCAGCTCCTCGGCCACGGCCTTAAGCTTCAGGGCCTTCTGGCGGTTTTCCTCGGTCAGGAGGCGCTCCATGAACTGGGGGTATCGGGCGAAGCGACTGTCTTGGGGGATGCCCTCGTCGTACCGGCCCGCCAGAACCCCCATGGCCAGGGGGCTCCAGACCACCAGGCCCATGCCAAAGCGCTCGGCCTCGGGAAGGATTTCCCCTTCCACCCGCTCCCGGTAGAGCATGGAGTACTGGGGCTGCTCCACCACGGGCGGGTGGAGGCCGTTCGCCTTGGCGAAGGTCACGGCCTCGGCGATTCTTGCCGCGGGCCACTCCGAGGTGCCCCAGTAGAGGGCGTAGCCCTTTTCCACGATGGTGTGCATGGCGTAGACGATCTCCTCCATGGGCACCTCGGGGTCGTAGCGGTGGGCGAAGAAGAGGTCCACGTAGTCTGTCTTGAGGCGCTTCAGGCTTTTGGTGATGCTCTCCAGGAGGTGCTTGCGGCTCAGGCCCCGGTCGTTCACGTCCTCGGACATGGGCCAGTAGGCCTTGGTGGAGAGGACCAGGGTGTGGCGGGGGTAGTCCTTCAGGACCTCGCCCATGACCTCCTCCGCCAGGCCCCGGGCGTAGACGTCGGCGTTGTCAAAGAAGTTCACCCCGCCCTCGTAGGCGATCCGGACGATCTCTCGCACCGTTTCCTTGTCCTTAACTGCGTCGCCGAAGGTGACCCAGGCGCCCAGGGAGATCTCGGAAACCTTCAGGCCCCACTTGCCGAGCTTCCGGTAGCGCATCCCGCTCATCGCGGGTAGAGTCTACTCCCTTTTCCCAAGGCTGACCAGTCGGTCAGAAGCGCGGGGCGAAACCCCCGCTACGGCGAGGGCTCCGGGGTCTAAGTACCCCACCGCGACTTTCGCCGCGGTGGGGGCCCCAGAAAAGCCTTTAGCCCCGACTTGGGCACCCCATGTTGCGAAACCAAAGTGCGGGCCCTTAGAACACCGCCTTGCGGATAATGTCGCTCACGGAAACGATACCGAGGATTTCGCCCTGGATCACGGGGGCCCGGCGGATCCCGGTGTTGGCGAAAAGGCGGGCCACGTACTCCACGGCCAGGTCGGGGTTTACGGTGATGACGGGCTTGGTCATGATCTCGTGGACCTGGACGGTGGAGGGGTCTTTGCCGTAAGCGATCACCTTGTAGACGATGTCCGTTTCGGTGACGATGCCGTAGGCGTCCTCCTCGTTGCGCCGCTCCACGATGAGGGCCCTGAGGCCGGTTTCCTTCATGAGGTTGATGGCCTCCTTCACCGTGGCCGAGCCCTGGATCCGGACCACCTCGGTGGTCATGATGTCCTTGGCCTTTTTCATGCGCCACCTCCTCGCCCTTTTGGGGCAGGATACAGCGGCGCCGGGGCGGCGGGGTAGAGGCAAATGTCCTTGCCCTAGGCCTCTTCCACTTCCAAAACCCCTCCCGCCGCCTGAAAGCCCAGGCGCTTGTGGGTGCCGTCGCAGAAGGGCTTGTTGGCCGAACCCCCGCAGCGGCAGAGGAAGACCCGCGGGCGCTCCAAGACCTCCTCCTTCTCCCCCACGCGCACCACGAAGCGCCTACCCTCTACCCGGATGGGGCCGTTTTCCAAAAACTCCAGGCGCATGGCCCTAGGGTACCAGGCGGGCCAGGAGGGGCACAAGGAGGAAGAGCAGGGAGACCCGCACCGTGTGGAAGACCCCCACCAGGGCGAAGAGGAGGGTCTTCAGGGGAAGCCCGGTGAGGCGGCTTGGGGGGAGGCCCAGGGCCAAGGCGGTGCCCAGGAAGACCAGGGCCGAAAGGGCGGCCAGGGGGAGGAGGTCCTTGCGGAAGCCCAGGCCGATGAGGGTTCCGGCCAGGATTTGGGCAGGGGGGCGGGCTCCGGGGCCAAGCCGCTTAACCCGGCGTGAAGGCGTTCCATGGGGAGCATGGTATACTTCCGGCGTCCATGAGAAGGCTTATCAGAGCTTTGGGGTGGGCGCTTGTGGTGGCGGCGGTTCTTGTGCTCCTCCTCGGGCTTGGGGGGTTCGTCTACCTGCGGTCTTCCCTGCCCCAGGCGGAGGGGCGGGTGAGCCTGAAGGGCCTTTCCGCCCCGGTGGAGGTGGTTCGGGACGGAAAGGGCGTGGTGCGCATCCGGGCGAGGAGCCTCAAGGACCTCTTCTTCGCCCAGGGCTATGTCCACGCCCAGGAGAGGCTCTGGCAGATGGAGTTCCAGCGCCGGGTGGGCCAGGGGCGCCTCTCCGAGGTCCTGGGGGAGGCCACGCTTCCCCAAGACCGGTTCCTCCGCACCTGGGGCTTCTACCGCGCGGCCGAGGCGGCTTACGAAAGGCTCTACCCCGAGGAGAAGGAGGCGGTGGACGCCTACGCCGCCGGGGTGAACGCCTTCTTGGCCTCTGGGGCCCCCTTGCCGCCGGAGTTCACCCTCCTCGGCTTCCGCCCCGAGGCCTGGACGGGCCCCGACGTCTTGGTCTGGGCCAAGATGATGAGCTTTGACCTCTCCGGCAACTGGGAGGAGGAGCTTTTGCGCCACCGCCTCCTGGCCCGGGGTGTCTCCCCAGAGCGGCTTCTGGAGCTCTTGCCCCCCTACCCCGAGGACGCCCCCACCATCCTCAGGGCCGAGGACCTCCGCCTGCCCATCAAGCGGGAGGAGGCGCCCTCGGCCCTCCTCCAGATGGCCCCGCCCCGCTTCCTCGAGGCCAGCAACAACTGGGTGGTGGCGGGAAGCCGCACCACCACCGGCAAGCCCTTTCTGGCCGACGACCCCCACCTCCGCCTCCAGGCCCCAAGCCTCTGGTTCCTCATGGCCCTCGAGGCCCCCGGCTACCGGGCCATCGGGGCCAGTCTCCCCGGGGTGCCCGGCATCGTCATCGGCCGCAACGACCGCATCGCCTGGGGGGTCACCAACGTGGGGGCCGACGTGCAGGACCTCTACCTCCTGGAGGAGGCGGGCGGGGGGTACCGCTACAAGGGCCAGGTGCGCCCCTACCGGGTGCGGGAGGAGCGGATCCGGGTCAAGGGAGGCAGGGAAGAGGTCTTCAAGGTGCGGGAGACGGTCTACGGCCCCGTCATCACCGACGCCCTTCAGGACCCCCCCAAGACCCCCATGGCCCTTCGCTGGGTGAGCCTGGACCCAGAGGACCACATCCTCATGGCCTTCCTGGGAGTGAACCGGGCCCGGGACTGGGCCTCCTTCGTGGCCGCCTTAAGGGACTACTCCGCCCCCAGCCAGAACTTCGTCTACGCCGATGTGGAAGGCCATATCGGCTACATCGCCCCCGGGAAGTTCCCCATCCGCAAGGCGGGGCACACGGGCATGGTGCCGGTGCCCGGCAATGGGGACTGGGACTGGCTGGGCTACCGCAGGCCCGAGGAGTGGCCCCAGGTCCTGGACCCGCCCAGGGGCTACATCGTCACCGCCAACCACAAGGTGACCCCCGAGGGCTTCCCCTACGCCCTCACCTACGACTGGGCCGAGCCCTACCGGGCCAGGCGCATAGAGGAACTGATCCTGGGCAAGGAAAAGCTCTCCCTCGAGGACCTGAAGGCCATCCAGCAGGACCAAAAGAGCCTCCTCTACCGGGACTTCCGCCCCGTTTTGGAGCTTCTTTCCCCCCTTTCCGAAAGGGCCCGGGCCTGGCGGGAGAGGCTTCTCGCCTGGGACGGCACCATGGCGGCCTCCTCCGAGGAGGCCCTGGTCTTCGCCCTCTGGTACACCGAGCTCACCCGGCTTCCCGAGAGGGAGGTGGGGGAGGCCTACTGGGACGAGCCCCGCTACCTCCTTCGGGCCATGCGGGAGGGGGATAAGAACTGCGACCAGCCCGAGACCGAGTACAAGGAGACCTGCCTGGACTACGCCGCTTTGGCCCTGGAGCGGGCCCTGGAGCGCAAGGAGGCCCTGAAGGCCAGGGCCTGGGGGGAGGTCCACCGGGCGGGCTTCGCCCACGCCGTCCTCAGCCACACCCCCCTAAGGCGCCTCAGCGACCGCGCCTTGCCCTTCGGCGGGGACCGCTACACGGTCAACGTGGGGCCCTTTGACCCTAGGACGCTGCGCATGGACCACGGCCCCAGCTACCGCCAGATCGTGGACCTGGCCGATATGGAGGCCTCCCTCTTCGTCCACCCCATGGGCCAAGCGGGCCACCTCCTCTCCCCCCACTACGCCGACCTCCTCCCCCTGTGGGCCCGGGGGGACTACCTCCCCATGGGCTTCGCCGGGGAGGGGAGGACCCTCCTTTTGGAGCCCGGCCGCTAAGCCTTTTCCTCCCCGTTTTCCAACTTCTGGAAGTGCTCCAGCACTTCCCGCACCCTCTCGTGGACCCAGTAGGCCTTGCGGCCGAAGAGGAGCTCTACCGCCTCGTCCACCTCCTCCACGGCGTAGAGGTGGAAGGCGCCCTCCTCTACCGCCCGCACCACCTCTTCCTTCAGGGTGAGGTGGGGGAGGTTGGCTTTGGGGAGCACCACGCCCTGGGTGCCGGTGAGGCCCAGGGTCCGGCAGACCCGGTAAAACCCCTCCACCTTCTCCGCCACCCGGCCCACGGCCAGAACCCTTCCCGTCTGGTCCACGGCCCCGGTCACCGCCAGGTCCTGCCTCAGGGGGAGGCCCGCCAGGGCGGAAAGAACCGCCAGAAGCTCGGCGAGCCCCGCCGAGTCCCCTTCCAGGCCCCCGTAGCTCTGCTCAAAGACCAGGCTCACGGTGGCGGAGAGGGCCCCCACCTGGGCGTAGGTGCCCCGCAGGTACCCGGCCAGGGTGAGGACCGCCTTGTGGAAGACCTGCCCCCCCAGGCCCACCTCCCGGTCAATGGAGAGGATGCCCTCCCGCCCGGGCCCCGCCTGGGCGGTGATGCGCACCGGGCGGCCTGCGGGCAGGGGGCCCTCCACCACCACCAGGCCGTTGACCTCCCCCACCCGCTCCCCCCGGACCTCGAGGGCCACCACGCCCTCCTTTAGCTCCTCCAGGTAGAGCTCCTCCTCCAGGCCAAAGCGCTCCTCCCGGGCCAGGACCGCCCGCTCCACCGCCTTCCGGTCCAGGGGGCTTCCGTAGGCCACGGCCTCCTTGGCCAGGTCCAGGAGGCGGTAGAGCCTGGCGTCCAGCCGGTCCCGGTGCCCCGCCAGGCGGCGGGCCTCGTCGGCCAGGGCCGCCACGCCCTCCGGGGTGAGGGCCACCCCCTCCGCCTCCAGAAAGCCCCCCAGGTAGGCCACGTTCTCCTCGGTGTAGGGGATCTCCGGGCTGAACTCCACCCGGAAGGGGAAAAGCTCCAAGAACTCCTCGTCTTCCTCCAGGAGGGCCAGGACCTCGGGCGGGCCCACCAGGAAGACCTGGGCTTTGAGGGGGGCGGGCTTGAGCCTCGGGCCCCGGACCTCGGGTCTGGGGGTGAGGGGCTCCACCTCCCCCGTGGCCAGGGCCCTTTTGAGGAGGGGGTAGCTGCCCAGCTCCAGGACCCGGTGGGCCTCGAGGACCAGCACCCCCCCCGTGGCCAGGACCAGGGCCCCGGGCCGGAGGAGGCCCAGGTGGGTGGAGAGGACCCCCTCCCTGGCCTCGTACTCCAGGTGGCCGAAAAGCCGTTCTGGGGTGGGGTTGGGCTCGTGGACCACCCGCGTTCCCCCCGCCACCAGGAGCTTGGGGAAGAGGGCCTCCAGGGCGGGCTCCTCCTCCAGGGCCGCCGCCCTGAGGAGGTTCTCCAGGAGGTAGTCCAGATAGGGCCCGGCCTCGGGGAACTGGGCCTTCAGGCTCTCCGCCTTGGGCAGAAGGAAGCGCTCGGCGAAGCCCCGCCTGAGGGCGGCCACCTCCGCCTGGGCCCGCTGGCGCAGGTCCAGGTAGGCCAGAATGGTCTCCTCCAGCCTGGCGGAAAGCTCGGGGGGCAGGGGGCCCTTCCCCGAGAGCCTGAGCTCGCCCTCCCCCTCGGCAAGGGTGAAGCCGTGCCCCTTGGCCTCCTCCGCCAGGGCCTCCAGAAGGGCTTCGGCCTCCTTCTCGTAGCGGGACTCCAGCAGGCTTTTGGCGTAGAGGAAGCCCTTCTCCCGGAAGAGGGCCGGGGTGAACTCGGCCATGAGGGCCTCCACCCCCTCCACCAAAGCCCTGCCCTTCCCCTCGGGAAGGAGGAGGGGGAAGGCCTCCTCCCCCAGGGGGAGGTAGACCAGCTCCTCCTTGGGGAAGGCCCGGTCCTGAAGGTAGGCCAGAAGCCGCTTGCGCTTGCCCAGGCCGCTGGGCCCCACCAGGTACCCGTGCCCGCCGTGGCGGAAGGCGGCCTCGAGGGCCTTTAGGGCCCGCTCCTGGCCGAAGAAGGCCGGGGCGGGTTTGGGAGCGGTGGGAGGGGTGAACCAGCGAAGGCGTTGGACCCGCATCGGGCCCACTATACCCGGACCTTTGCCCCGGCCGCCTTGGGGTAAACTGGCGGGCAAGGAGGGATTTTATGGTGAAGGTGGAGGTTCTGGGCATGATCCTGGCGGGGGGGCAGGGGAGCCGCCTCTACCCCCTCACCGCCAAGCGGGCCAAGCCCGCGGTGCCCTTCGGGGCCAAGTACCGCATCATTGACTTCGTCCTCAACAACTTCGTCAACTCCGGCATCTACGCCATCTACGTCCTCACCCAGTACAAGGCCCAGTCCCTCACGGAGCACATCCAGCGCTACTGGCGCTTCGGGGCCTTTTTGGAGGACCACTTCATCCTCCTGGTGCCCGCCCAGATGTACCGCTACGAGGAGCTGGGGCCCGTCTGGTACCGGGGCACGGCCGACGCCATCTACCAGAACCTCCACCTGGTGCAGAACCACGCCCCCAAGGCGGTGGCCGTCTTCGGCGGGGACCACATCTTCAAGATGAACGTCCGCCACATGGTGGAGTACCACCAGGAAAAGCGGGCCGACATCACCATCGCCGCCTACCCCGTGCCGGTGGAGGAGGCGAGCCGCTTTGGGGTCCTGCAGGTGGACGAGGAGTGGCGCATCACCGAGTTCCAGGAAAAGCCCAAGGCCCCCAAGCCCCTCCCCAGCAGGCCCCACCTGGCCTTGGCCTCCATGGGCAACTACATCTTCTGCACCGAGGTCCTCTTTGAGCTCCTGGAGGCCGACGCCAGGGACGAGACCAGCAGCCACGACTTCGGCAAGGACGTGATCCCCAAGGCCCTCAAGGAGGGGTATAGGGTTTACGCCTATGACTTCCACCGCAACCCCATCCCGGGCCAGGAAGGGCCCAACCTCTACTGGCGGGACGTGGGCACCCTGGACGCTTATTACGAGGCCAGCATGGACCTGGTCAAGGTGATCCCCGAGTTTGACCTCTTCAACCCCGAGTGGCCCCTCCGCACCGCCAACCTCTTCAGCCCCCCGGCCAAGTTCGTCCACGAGACCGGGGACCGGGTGGGCCGGGCCCTGAATAGCCTCCTGGCGGGTGGGGTGATCGTGAGCGGGGGGACGGTGCGGGAGTCCGTCCTCTTCCGCCGGGTGCGGGTCAACTCCTACAGCCTGGTGGAGCGCTCCGTCCTCTTTGACGATGTGGAGGTGGGCCGCTACTGCCGCATAAGGAACGCCATCGTGGACAAGAACGTGAAGATCCCCCCCCACACCGAGATCGGCTACGACCTGGAGCTGGACCGGGCCCGGGGCTTCACCGTGACCCCCGAGGGCGTGGTGGTGGTGCCCAAAGGCTACCGCTTCTAGCCATGGAGAAGCACCCGGGAAAGCTTTTCTACCGCCTTTCCCGCCTGAGCCCGGAGGACGAGCTCCCCCTCAGGCGGAAGCCCAAGGCCAAGGTCTACGCCAACCCCCTGGAGACCCAGGCCCTTCCCCCCTTCCGCCAGGATGGGGGGCCGCCCCTTTTCCGGGCCCTGTCCCACCTCAAGCCCCTCCTCCCCCAGGTGGGCTCGGCGCTCTCCCTCAAGGACCTCTCCCAGATCCTCTACCCCTTGGCGGAGCGGGAGGGGGGGCGGGGCTTTCCCTCGGCGGGGGAGGCCTACCCCCTCGAGGCCTATCTGGTGACCTTCCGGGTGGAGGGGGTCTTCCCCGGGGTCTACCACTACTTCCCCAAGGAGCACCAGCTCTTCCAGCTCTCCGCCAGGGCCGAGACCCTTGCCTGGTCCCAGGCCCTTTTGGACCTTCCCCTGGACAAGGCGGCCGCCCTTCTCGTCTTCACCCTGGTCCCCGAGCGCAGCGAGGCCTTGTTTGGAATCAGGGGGTACCGGTATGCTCTTCTGGAGGTGGGCTACGCCACGGGGCTTACCTTTCTGGCCGCGGTGGGCCAGGGTCTGGCCGCCTACCCGGCCGAGACCTTTTACGATGAGGCCGTGGCCCGGTTATTGGGCCTGCCCGAGGGGGAGTACCCCGGGGTGGTGCTGGTTCTGGGAAGGTAGGGATTCGGGTCAGGATTATGGCGCGCATTTTATTGGTGGAGGACGACCCGCAGGTGGGGGAGCTGGTCCGGCGCTATCTGGAGAAGGAGGGGATGGAGGTCTTCTGGGCCCGCTCCGGGGGGGAGGCCCTGGGGCGGGTCTTTGAGGGGGAGCGCCCGGACCTGGTGGTCCTGGACCGGGGCCTTCCCGACATGGAGGGCCTCGAGGTCCTCAAGGAGCTCCGGGAGCTTGACCCCCTCCTGCCCGTCCTCCTCCTCACGGGCCGGGCCGACGAGGATAGCCGGGTGGAGGGGCTTCTGGAGGGGGCCGACGACTATCTGGGCAAGCCCTTTTCCCTCAAGGAGCTCCTCGCCCGCATCAAGGCCCTCCTGCGCCGGGCGGGCAAGGAGGGGAGGCGGCGCTTTGGCCCTTTGGAGCTGGACCTGGAGGCCCGGCAGGCCTTTTTGGAGGGGAAGCCCCTAAAGCTTTCCCCCACGGAGATGAACCTCCTCCTGACCCTGGTCCAGGCCCCGGGCCGGGTCTACACCCGGGAGGAGCTTCTGGAGAGGGTCTGGGGGCCGGACTTTCCCGGCTCGGAGCGGGTGGTGGACGCCTACATCCGCCTCCTGCGCAAGAAGCTCAAGGACGACGCCCAGGCCCCCCGGTTCATTGAGACCGTGGTGGGGATGGGCTACCGCTTTTTGGGGGAGTAGTGGAGCGGGTCTTCGTCTACGGCACCCTCAAGCGGGGGGAGCGCAACCACGCCCTGGTGGCCCCCTACCTCCACCGGGTCCTTCCCGGGAGGGTCTTGGGCTATCGCCTCTTCCACCTGGAAGGGGGAGGCCGCCCTTACCCCTACCCGGCCATGGTGCCGGGGGAGGGCTGGGTGGAGGGGGAGGTGCTCTTCCTGGACCCTGAGGCCCTACCCCTTCTGGACGGGCTGGAGGAGGAGGGGGTGGAGTATAGGCGGGTGAGGGTGCGGGCGGAGACCCCCGAGGGCCCCTTGGAGGCTTGGGCCTACCTCTACCTGGGGGACCTGGAGGGGGCGAGGCCCCTTCCTTCCGGGTCCTGGGGGGGCTATCCTTAGCCCATGCGGGTGCTTCACGTGGCCCCGGAGGCCTACCCCCTGGTCAAGGTAGGGGGGCTCGCCGACGTGGTGGGGGCCTTGCCCAAGGCCCTGAGGCCCTTAGGGGTGGAGGCCGAGGTCCTCCTTCCCTGGCACGGGGGCCTCGAGGCCAGGCGGGTGGGCGAGGTCCTTTTCACCTTCGCCGGGCGGGAGGAGGTGGCCCCCCTGGGGGAGCGGGTGGAAGGGGGGGTGCGCTTCCTCCTCCTCGGGGTGGAGGGCTTTGGCCGGGAGCGGGTCTACGGCTACCCCGACGACCAGGAGCGCTACCTGCGCTTCGCCCTGGCGGCGGGGAGGCTGGCCCAGGGCTACGACCTGGTCCACGCCCACGACTGGACGGCGGCCCTTCTCGCCCTCCTCGCCCCCACGGTCTACACCATCCACAACCTGGCCCACCAGGGGCTTGTGGACCCCGGCCCCTTTTTCCACTGGACGGGGCTTCCCTGGAACCTCTTTCACATAGAGGCTTTGGAGTACTACGGCCAGGTCAACCTGATGAAGGGGGGGATCGTCTTCGCCCGGCGGGTGACCACGGTGAGCCCCAGCTACGCCGAGGAGATCAAGACCCCGGAGTTGGGCATGGGCCTGGACGGGGTCCTCCGCCGCCACGCCGGCAAGCTTAAGGGGATCCTGAACGGCCTGGACCTCGAGGTCTACGACCCGGCCCAAGACCCCCACCTCCCCGCACCCTACACCCGGGAGGACCCCTCGGGGAAGGCCCTGGCCAAGGCGGCCTTCCGGGAAAAGACGGGCCTGAAGCCCCCCATCCTGGCCTACGTGGGGCGGCTGGACTTCCAGAAGGGCCTGGACCTCCTCCAGGCCGCCCTTCCCCGCCTCACGGAGCTGGGCTTCAGCCTCTACGTCCAGGGGGTGGGGGAGGAGGGGCTGGCCCAGGCCTTCCGGGAAAAGGCGGAGGCCCACCCGGGCCGGGTGGCCTTCCTGGAGGCCTACCACGAGCCCATGGCCCGCCTGGCCTACGCCGGGGCCGAGGCCCTTTTGGTGCCCAGCCGCTTTGAGCCCTGCGGCCTGGTGCAGATGATCGCCCAGCGCTACGGCACGCCCCCCGTGGCCCGGGCGGTGGGAGGCCTCAAGGACACCGTGGAGGACGGCAGGACCGGGGTCCTCTTCCAAAGCTACCACCCGGAGGGCCTCCTCTACGGGGTCCTGCGCCTTTTCCACCTGGGGGCCGAGGCCCTGGGCCTCAGGGGCATGGAGAAGGACTTCTCCTGGCGGGGGCCGGCTTTGGCCTACCACGGGGTCTACCGGGAGGCCCTAAACTGGAACGGATGAAGGAGGCCCTGGACCGCTTCCTGGCCTTCCTCCGCCGCAAGGACTACGGGGGGGCCAGGGCCTACGCCGAGGGGTTCCCCGAGGGGGAGAGGGAGCGGCTCCTTGGGGGCCTGGACCTTCTGGAAAGGGACCCGGAGGCCCTGGAAGACCCCCTCTTCGCCGCCGAGCGGGAGGTGGTCCTGGGGGTGAAGGCGGTGCGGGAGGGCAGGCGGGAGGAGGCGGAGGCCCGCTTCCACAAGGCCCTACAGTTAGACCCCTTTCACCACCGGGCCCTCACCAACTTGGGGACTTTGTACCTGGAAAGGGGAGAGCTGGAAGCCGCTTTGGACCTTTACCAAAGGGCCCTGAAGCTCTGCCCCGACGACCCCCTCCTCCACGAGAACCTGGCCGCCCTTTACAAGAAGAAAGGGGACCTGGACAAGATGGTGGCCCACATGAAGCGGGCGACCCGCTTGAAGATGGCCCCGCCCGCCCTAGACCCCCTCACGGGGGAGCGCAAGCGCCCTTTCCGCCTTCCCCTCTGGGCCCTTTTCCTCCTCCTGGCCCTTCTCGCCTACCTCTTCCTCCACAAGCCTTAGGGCCTCGTCCAGGGCCTTCAGGCTTCTTCCTTCGCTCAAAAGCCTCCGCCAGAGCCTCCCTTTGGGCCTACCCCGGAAGAGGCTGAGCATGTGCCGGAGAACGGCCCAAGGCGGGGTGCCCAGGGCCACCTCCTCCTCCAGGTAGGCCCGCATGGCCCGGGCCACCTGGAGGCGGCTCGGCCGGTGGGGGAGGCCGAAGACCTTTTGGTCGGCCTCCTCGAGGACGAAGGGGTCCTCGTAGACGGCCCGGCCCAGCATGGCCCCGTCCACCCGCTTGAGGTGGGCCAGGGCCTCCTCCAGGCTCCGGATGCCGCCGTTGGTGACGAAGGTGAGGTGGGGGAAGTCCTCTTTTAGGCGGTAGACCCACTCGTGCCTCAGGGGAGGGATTTCCCGGTTGGCCCGGGTGGAGAGGGCGAGGAGGGCGCTTCTGGCGTGGACGATAAAGACCTCCACCCCGCTTTGGGCGAAGCGCTCCACCAGCCGGGCCAGGGCGGGGTAGGACTCCCCTCCGTCCAGGCCCAGGCGCATCTTCACGCTCACCGGCACCCGCACCGCCTGGACCATGGCCCTGAGGATCTCGGCCACCCGCCCGGGGTCCCTTAGGAGGCAGGCCCCATAGCCTCCTTCCTGGGCCCTTTCCGAGGGGCAGCCCAGGTTGAGGTTGACCTCGTCGTACCCGAAGGCCTCGCCGATTCTCGCGGCCTCGGCCAGGCTTTCGGGGTCGTGGCCCGCAAGCTGCAGGGCCAGGGGGCGCTCCTCGGGGCGGAAGCCCAAAAGGCGCTCCCGGTTTCCCTTGAGGACCGCCTGGTCCACGGTCATCTCCGTGTAAAGGCGCACCCCCCGGCTCACCTGGCGGACCAGGTAGCGGAAGTGCCGGTCGGTGCGGTCCACCATGGGGGCCACGGCCAGGCGGAGGTCAGGCATCCTTCAAGGCCTCCTCAGGGGGAAGGGGCCTGGGCTCCCGGAAGGCGATCTCCTCCCCCTCCCCCTCCTCTATGACCTCTAGGCCTGGGCTCAGGGCCTTAAGCCTTTGCAGGAGGCCCTGGACCAGGTCCTCGGGCGTGCTGGCGGCGGAGGTGATGCCCACGCTCTCCACGCCCTGGAGCCACTCGGGGCGCAGGTCCTCGGGGCCCTCGAGGCGGTAGGCCCGCCCGGTGAGGCTTTGGGCCAGCTCCAAGAGCCGCATCCCGTTGGAGGAGTGGGGGCTGGTGAGGACCAGAAAGGCCTCCACCTTGGGGGCCAGGCGCTTCACCGCTTCCTGGCGGTTCTGGGTGGCGTAGCAGAGGTCCTTCCTAGGGGGCACCACCAGCTTGGGGAAGCGCTTTTTGAGGATGTCTATCGTGGCCAGGGTGTCGTCCACGCTGAGGGTGGTCTGGGTCAGGACCACCACCCGCTCGGGGTCGGGCACGGCCACGGTGTGGGGGTCGGCCAGGCGGGGGTCTTTGCCCACGTGGGTGTGGACGGCCACCAGGATGGTCCTCTCCGGGGCCTCCCCGTAGGTGCCCTTGATCTCCTGGTGGTCGGCGGAGTCTCCGATGAGGAGGATCCAGTACCCCTCCCTGGCGTAGCGCCTGGCCTCGGTGTGGACCTTGGTGACCAGGGGACAGGTGGCGTCCAGGATGGTGAGGCCCATCCGGGCCGCCTCCCGGCGCACCTGGGGCGGGTGGCCGTGGGCGGAGAAGACCAGGGTGCCGGCAAGCGGCCTCCTTTGGCGGAGCTCCTCTATCTCCTTCAGGTCCTCCACGAAGTGGACCCCTTTGCCCCGGAGGCGGTCCACCACGGTGCGGTTGTGGACGATCTCGTGGTAGACGACGAGCTCCCCCTGGTCCCTCAGGGCCTCGGCCCAGCGCTCCACGGCCTCAATGGCCATGACCACCCCGGCGCAGAAGCCTCGAGGCCGGGCCAGATAAACCCGCCTAAGCCCCAGCATACCCTCCATTCTAGGGCTTCCCCGGCCCTTCCTCTGTGGCCCGGAGGACCTTGGCCGCAAGCTCCTTGGCGAAGGGGGTTTGAGCCCTCTCCAGGGCTTTCCTGGCCGTCTGCCTCCCCTTCCCCCCCGGGCGGAACCCCTCCTGGGCCAGGGCCAGAAGGCCCAGGGCGGTGGCGGGAAAGGGGAGGCCCGCCGCCTCCAAAAGGCCAAGCCCCTCGCCCAAGCGGTGGAGGGCCTCCCGGTAGCGCCCCTTTAGGAGGGCCTCGCTTCCCCTCTGGAAGGCCCGGGCCGCCGCCAGAAGGCCATCCCCCTCCACCCAGGGCTCACCGGCCTCGGCGGAGGCGTGGGCGGCCTCCACAAGCCTTTCCAGGGCGAGGAGGCGCTCTTCCTGGGAGAGGTGGGCAAAGTGGGCGGCCAGGAGGGGGGCGAACCAGGAAAGCCTCAGGGGGCGGGCGAGGCGGAAGGCCTCCCCTCGGGCCTCCACCTCCTCCCCCAGGGCCTTGAGGAGGGGCACCAGGCGGGGAAAACGGCTCCTGACCTCCTCCCGGAGGGCCTCCCCCTTGAGGGCCAGAAAAAGGCGAAAGGCCTCTACTCCTTCCACGCCTCCACTTCCTTGTACTGCACCAAGGCGGCGAAAAGGGGAGAGGGGCCCTCGGCCACGGCGAACTTCACCTCCACCAGGACCACGTCCTCCGGCAGGCTCTCCACGAAGCGGTTCAGGCGTTCCTGAAAAATGTCCGGGTCGTTCCCGGTGATGACCTTGAAGCGCACCCCCTGCATGGCCCCATTATGCCCTCCTTTCCACCAGGGCCTCGAGGAGGCCCACCAAAACCCGGGCCGCCTCCTGGTTGGGCAGGGCCTTCAGGATGGGAAGAAGGGCCCCAAGCCCCTCCTCCTTGAGGCGCTGGGCCACGCCCTTGGCCCAGGCCAGGGCCTCGGAGGCAAGGAGCCTCTCCCAGAGCCAGCGTACCTCCTCCTCCGGCTTGGCCTCCCGGGGGAGGCGCAGAAGGGCCATGGCCCTCTGGCGCTCCTCGAGGGTGGCCTCCTCCAGGAAGCGGATCAGGATCAGGGTCCGTTTGCCCTCGTAGAGGTCCCCGGCCCGCTCCTTGCCGTAGGCCTCGTCCCCCTCCAGGTTCAGGACGTCGTCCACGATCTGAAAGGCCGTCCCCAGCTTGAGGCCCGCCTCCTCGTAGAGGGGATGGGGGGTGTTCCCCGCAAGAAGGGCTCCCAGGCGCAGGGGGGCCACGGCGGTGTAGTAGGCGGCCTTGTGGGCCACCATGCGCAGGTAGTCCTCCGGGGTCAGGTCCAGCCGTCCCGTGAGGGTCCAGAGGAGGTCCAGGTGCTGGCCGTAGGCGGTCCGCCGCACCACCTGGTGAAACTCCAGGAGGACCCCCGGGCCCAGGACGCCCCGGGCCACCCCCTGGGCCAGGAGGCCCCACATCTCCCCGTGCAGGGCGTCCCCGGCGTTCAGGGCCAGGGGCATGGGGTGGAGGCGGTGGAGGGCGGGAAGCCCCCGGCGCTCCTCGGAGCCGTCCTCTATGTCGTCGTGGATGAGGACCCAGTTCTGAAAAAGCTCCAGGCCCTCCCCGGCCAGCAGGGCCGCCTCTTCTGGGGCCCCGTGGGCCAGGGCGCTGTAGTAGGTGAGGAGGCCCCGGAGCATCTTCCCCCCGCGGCGGGGGTAGTCCTGGAGGAGTTCCTGGTAAAGGGGGTCGGGGTGGAGGAGGCGCTTCAGGAGCCTTTCCAAAAGCGCCCGCCTCACTTCCTGGGGCTCGGGCACCATGCTATACACTTTAGGCCATGCGCGCCTACGCCCTGGGCCTTCTCGCCCTCAACCTCCTCACCCTTATCTGGGGCACCACCTTCGTGGTGGTCAGGGGGGCGGTGGCGGAGATCTCTCCCAGCCTTCTGGTCCTCCTGCGCTTTTTGGTGGCGGGCCTCTTCTTCCTGCCCTTTCTCTTCCGCCTCCCTCCCGGGGCCTTGGGCCCCGGCCTGGAACTGGCCTTCTGGCTCCTTTTAGGCTACGCCTCCCAGGCCATGGGCCTCGAGCACACCTCCGCCAGCCGGAGCGCCTTCATCACCGCCTTGAACGTGGTCCTGGTGCCCCTTTTCCTCTCCCTGGCGGGGAGGCGGGTGGAGGGGGTCTGGCTGGCGGCCTTTCTGGCCTTTCTGGGGGTGGGGCTTCTCTCCTACGACCCCAGGCAGCCCCCCCTGAACGTGGGGGACCTCTGGACCCTCCTCACCGCCCTCACCTACGCCATTTACATCGTCCGCCTCGAGGTCCACGCCAAGGCCGTACCCTCTTTGCCCCTCACCGCCGTCCAGGTCCTGGGCACAGGCCTCTTGGCCCTGCCCTGGGCTCTGGCGGAGGGCTTCCGCCTGGAGGGGGTGCCCTGGGGAGCGGTCCTCTATCTGGGCGTGGCGGCCACGGCCCTCACTACCTGGCTCCAGACCTGGGGGCAGAAGCACGTGCCCGCGCCCCAGGCGGCCATCCTCTACACCCTGGAGCCGGTCTGGGCCACCCTCTTCGCCTTCCTGGTCCTGGGGGAGAGGCTGGGGCCTTCAGGCCTCCTGGGGGCCCTTCTGGTCATCCTGGCCACCTTCCAGGCTATCCGCCGATCCCCAGCATGACCCGCTTGCGCAGGGTGGGCAGGGTGTTGCCGAAGGCGGGCTTCCGCTTTGTGGCGATCAGGATGGCGTCCACCAGGGCTTCCACCGGCTCCTCGGCGGCGAAGGCCCAGGAGATGTCCATCTCTAGGTCGGTGAGGAGGCAGGGCCTGAGCTTCCGGTCCGAGGTGAGGCGGAGCCTGGAGCAGTTGGAGCAGAAGGGCTCGGTGACGGGGTTGATGAAGCCCACCGTTCCCTGGCTTCCGGGGATGCGAAAGACCCGGGCCGGGGAGGAGGGGTCGTGGGGAACGGGCTCCAGGGGGCCGTAGACCGCCTCAATGCGGGCCCGGGTTTCCTTGCCCGGAACGAAGCGGCGGCGGTACTCCTCGGGGTCGGAGTTGTCCAGGTGCATGTACTCAATGAAGCGCATGTGGAGGGGGCGCTCCAGGGAGAGCCCCGCCAGGGGAACCACCTCCTCCTCGTTCATCCCGCGGATGACCACGGCGTTCAGCTTCACCGGGTGGAGGCCCAGCTCCAAAGCGGTCTCCACGGCCTCCAAAACCCTTTCCACCCTGCCCCCCCGGGTGATGCGGGTGAAGACCTCGGGAGTGACGGCGTCCAGGGAGATGTTGACCCGGTTGAGGCCCGCCTCCACCAGCTCCCTGGCCCGTTTGGCGAAGAGGAGGCCGTTGGTGGTGATGGCCACGTCCTCTATGCCCTCCTTCTCCCGGGCCTTGGCGATCATCTGGGGAAGCTCCTTGCGCACCAGGGGCTCGCCCCCCGTGAAGCGCACGGCGGAGAGGCCCAGGAGGGAGGCGGCCTCCAGAAAGTGGTCCACCTCCTCCACGGTGAGGGTACCCGGGGGCTCGGCCATCTCGAGGCCCAGGGGGTGGCAGTAGAGGCAGTGAAGGTTGCAGCGGGGCGTTACCGAGATGCGAACGTCCTTGATGACCCTCCCATAGGTGTCCAGTAGGCGCATGCTTCCCCCTTGCCCCACAGGATACACCACCCTAGGGGGAAGGTTCTGGGCAACCATAAAGCAAAACCCCCCAGGGCATCCTGGGGGGTTTACGTGGAGCGGGAGACGGGACTTGAACCCGCGACCCCGACCTTGGCAAGGTCGTGCTCTACCAACTGAGCTACTCCCGCGAAGGAAAAATCCCCCGCACCGACCTACTCTCCCAGGACCCTGCGGTCCCAGTACCATCGGCGCTGGCGCGTTTCACTTCCGTGTTCGGAATGGGAACGGGTGGTTCCACGCCGCTATGGGCACGGGGGATTCTCGTGTTTTGCTTTTCAAAGAGCCCGCGCCACCGAGGGGCGGGGGACCTTGGCTGGGGTGGGAGATCAGGGCAAAAAGGGTCAAGACCTCGGACGATTGGGACCGGTCAGCTTAACGCCTCGCGGCGCTTACACCTCCGGCCCATCCACCGGGTAGTCTTCCCGGGTCCTTACCGGCTTTACGCCGTGGGAGGCCTCATCTTGGGGCGGGTTTCCCGCTTAGATGCTTTCAGCGGTTATCCCTCCCGCACATGGCTACCCAGCTTATGCCCCTGGAGGAACAGCTGGGAAACCAGAGGTGCGTCCCTTCCGGTCCTCTCGTACTAGGAAGAGCCCCCCTCAAGCCTCCTGCGCCCGTGGCGGATAGAGACCGAACTGTCTCACGACGTTCTGAACCCAGCTCGCGTGCCGCTTTAATGGGCGAACAGCCCAACCCTTGGGACCTTCTTCAGCCCCAGGATGCGACGAGCCGACATCGAGGTGCCAAACCTCCCCGCCGCTGTGGACGCTCGGGGGAGATCAGCCTGTTATCCCCGGGGTAACTTTTATCCGTTGATCGATGGCCCTTCCACACGGGACCACCGGTTCACTAGGCCCGGCTTTCGCCCCTGCTCGGCTTGCAGGCCTCACAGTCAGGCCCCCTTTTACCCTTGCGCTCTCCGGCGGATTTCCGTCCCGCCTGAGGGGACCTTTGGGCGCCTCCGTTACGCTTTAGGAGGCGACCGCCCCAGTCAAACTGCCCGCCAAGCGCTGTCCCCCGCTAGGGGTTAGGCCCCCAGCCGCACCAGGGTGGTATTTCACCGGCGCCTCCACCGCCCCCGAAAGGGCGGCTTCCCAGGCTCCCACCTATCCTACGCAGGTGCGACCAAGAGCCAACACCAGGCTGCAGTAAAGCTCCACGGGGTCTTTTCGTCCTGCCACGGGTAGGCCGCATCTTCACGGCCAGTTCAATTTCACCGGGTCCCTCGCCGAGACAGCGCTCCGGTCGTTACGCTTTTCGTGCAGGTCGGAACTTACCCGACAAGGAATTTCGCTACCTTAGGACCGTTATAGTTACGGCCGCCGTTCACCGGGGCTTCGGTTTGGGGCTTGCACCCCTCCCCTTGACCTTCCGGCACCGGGCAAGCGTCGCTCCCTATACCTCCTCTTACGAGTTCGCAGAGAGCTGTGTTTTTGGTAAACAGTCGCCAGAGCCTGTTCACTGCGGCTCCCAAGCGGCGCCCGAAGGCGCCACCGGGAGCACCCCTTCTCCCGAAGTTACGGGGCCAACTTGCAGAGTTCCTTGGCGAGGGTTCTCCCGCGCGCCTTAGTGCTCTCGCACCCGCCCACCTGTGTCGGTTTGCGGTACGGGTTCCCGTGGGTTGTGCTTAGAGGCTTTTCTCGGCTCCCTGGCTTCGGGGGGTTGTCACCCTCACGGGCTTCCCCACCACGCAGAGCCCACGGGAGGCGGATTTGCCTACCTCCCACCCTGCGCTTCTGGCCGGGCTCGTCCATGGCTCCGGTCCCCCTAGCCTAGAGCGTCCCCCCATCGCACCCACGGGAAGGGCCGGAATATTAACCGGCTGTCCATCGGCTACGCCTTTCGGCCTCACCTTAGGCCCCGCCTAACCCTACGCTGACGACCATGGCGTAGGAACCCTTGGGCTTACGGCGACAGGGATTCTCACCCTGTTTATCGTTACTCATGCCGGCATTCGCACTTCCCTTACCTCCAGCCGCCCTCACGAGCGACCTTCATCGGCATCGGGAACGCTCCCCTACCGCCTAGGGCTTGCGCCCTAGACCCGCAGCTTCGGCGCTGGGCTTAAGCCCCGATCATTTTCGGCGCGGCGCCACTCGACCAGTGAGCTATTACGCACTCTTTAAAGGATGGCTGCTTCTAAGCCAACCTCCTGGCTGTCTTCGCGGCGCCACATCCTTTCCCACTTAGCCCAGACTTGGGGACCTTAGCTGGCGGTCTCGGTTGTTCCCGCGCTCGGACGCGGACGTTATCGCCCGCGCCCTCACTCCCAGGCTCCACCTGGGACCCTTCGGAGTTTGACAGGGTTTGGTAGGCTGGTGGGCCCCCTAGCCCTATCAGTGCTCTACAGGCCCCAGTCAGCGCCTGAGGCTGACCCTAAAGTCATTTCGGGGAGAACCAGCTATCTCCGGGTTCGGTTAGCTTTTCACTCCTAATCCCAGCTCATCCGAGGGGTTTGCATCCCCCACCGGTTCGGGCCTCCACTGGGTTTCACCCCAGCTTCACCCTGGCCAGGACTAGCTCACCCGGTTTCGGGTCCACGGCCGCGGACTTTGCGGGCCGCACGCGGCCCGCCTGCGCCCTATTCGGACTCGGTTTCCCTACGCCTCCGCCTTACGGCTTAAGCTCGCCCACGACCGTGAGTCGCCGGCTCATGCTTCAATAGGCACGCCGCAACCCCTAAAGGGGCCGCGACTGCTTGTAAGCCCACGGTTTCAGGTTCTATTTCACTCCCCTCCCGGGGTTCTTTTCACCTTTCCCTCACGGTACTGGTGCACTATCGGTCACCCGGAGTACTTAGCCTTAGGCGGTGGTCCGCCCAGATTCCCCCATGGCTCCACGAACCACGGGGTACTCGGGTACCCTCACCTATCCCCTCACCTTTCGCCTACGGGGCTTTCACCCTCTCTGGCGCTGCTTCCCAGACAGCTTCGGCTAGGCTAGGGATTCGGCATCCGAGGGCCCCACGACCCCGCCCGGACAAGCCGGACGGTTTAGGCTAGTCCCCTTTCGCTCGCCGCTACTCAGGGAGTCGCTTTCGCTTTCCTCTCCTCTGGGTACTGAGATGTTTCAGTTCCCCAGGTTCCCCCCGCACAAAGGCGGTGACCTGTGTTCCCACAGGCCGGGTTTCCCCATTCGGACATCCAGGGATCAACGCTCGCTACCAGCTCCCCCTGGCTTATCGCAGGTAGCCACGTCCTTCATCGGCTCGGGTGCCAAGGCATCCACCGTGGGCCCTTAGCATCTTGACCCTTACTGGACCACGCAAAACGTGGCCCGTGGCTTCCATCCATCCACCCCAGCTTTCAAGATCCCCCGCCGCCCATCGGGCAGCGCAAACATGAATCTACCAGATGCCCTAAAAGGTGTCAAGGGGCTCAGCTCTGAACTTCCCCCCCGAGTTCCGACGGGGCAAGATGATCCTTGTTGATGAGGAGGCTTCCCTTCACCCCCAAGGACCTCATGCCCTTTGTGGAGCTGGTGCTAGCGGTTCATTTGGGGTGGGAGCCCCAAAGAGGTCTTGCAGGCCTGGCGGCGCCGTGTGCCTCCGCCTCAGCTTGTCGGAACATGAGGGGGAAGCTCAGCGGCCAGACTTGACCGATATGCGGCTCGTGGGGTAAAGGAGGGGCATGACTCTGCGTGAGGCTCTATCCCAGATCCCCGACCCCCGGGCCCGCAACCGGCAGTACCCTCTGTGGGGTCTTTTGGCTCTCATCCTGGTGGCCTTCCTCTCCCGCGTGGACTCCCTAAGGGGCGTGGAACGTTTTGCCCGCGCCAACCCCCATCTTCTACCCCACCTCGGTCTGCGCAAGCCCG
>Ga0079998_102574_pt1 | contig 45290 bp, 51 predicted proteins | sample PerSpoBPS_BMetaG_FD_69201 | JGI IMG/M metagenome (GOLD analysis project Ga0079998, IMG submission 69201) | Thermal spring microbial communities from Yellowstone National Park, Wyoming, USA - Perpetual Spouter B (PS_B) MetaG (SPADES assembly)... | ecosystem: Environmental > Aquatic > Thermal...
TCACAAGGGATCTGGGTATATAGTTGTATTTATTAATTCTGCATAGAGAGATAGTACCTCATTAAGAAGGCTTTACAAGATCATTGATGGCTTTAGATACTTCTGATTATTTATATGTGATCTGATGTGTGTATAGGGAGAGAATGTTGGCTCAGGCTCATAAGTCTTTAATCCCTAGCTATTTTGATGATTAGGTGATACCCTAACCCTAGTGTGGTGTATATATAGATACTCTCGAGAAGCAATATACTTTGGAGCTCCCGAGACCCTGGATGGGAACCCTGGCGTTGGAGATGATCTACTATAGATATTGATAGACGAATTATTGTGAGTTATGACTGAAAGCTTTGCTCTTCAGGACGGGGGGATGGACCTTTGATCTCTCTAGTTAAGTGACACAGCTAGACTAATCGTCTGGGGACAGTTTTTTAACCATTATATATGCGTCTTCTCCATTACTATAGTATCTAGTATAGACTCCTGCTATGGTATAGCCCATGGATCTATATAGTCTTATTGCGATTTCGTTACTCACTCTAACCTCTAGCCTTGTTTCTATAGCTCCTTTTTCTCTGAATAGTTTCTCAAGGATCTCCATAAGCCTTCTCCCGATCCCTCTCCCTCTATAATTCCTGTGGACACATATTGAGACGACGTGTCCAGTTTTACCGAAATTCTCTATAATCCCTATGGCGTAGCCCACTACCTTATCCTCTGATCTACATACTATGAATAGATCCTGTGAAAGTCTTAAATAGTATAGTAGAAGTCTAGGTGGGTACGGATCTTTAAAGCATGTTAGCTCTACACCATAGATCTCTGCAAGCATGTTTTCCGAGGGGTTTGTGAAGCACTCTATATCAAGTGGATTCTTAGCCAGATCCTTATCCTCCATATAATCACCCTAGGATAGGACATTTATGAGGGATAAAGCGAAGATCAGTATAAAACCTGCGGAAGTTATGGCCTGCAGAGGTCTAGATAGCCTTCTAGGCGATATTATGTCTATGAACTTACCCCCATCTGTTATATAGAGGGGCGCGGCGTTTATCACGGCTAGGCTTATGTTTATAACGGAGCCCCAGAAGAGAGCCCTTATAAGATTTTCTAGCCAGTATAGCCTGATATAGCCTTGTTCACCTATACTCACTAGGGCGCCCATTGAGAGGCCCAGGGCGAGGGGTGTTACGCTAAGATATATGCCTAGTCTAGTGATGTTAGAAGGCTTATAGATCGTTGAGCTATATTTAGTGCCATCTGGATAGATACCCTCGAGTACTAGGTAGACGCTTTTATTAGATACTATGTATTGCCTAAACTGCGTGAAATCTCCTAAACCCCTTATCGGTGTACCATTTATATTTAGAAGTAAAAGCCCTGGCTTGATCCCATTAGCATCTGCTATAGAGCCCTTCTCAACATTCTCTATAATAACACCCTGTGAGGCCCCTGCTAAGGGGGCGAGGGCCATGATACCCATCACTGCCCCTATAGACGTTGCGAATAACACCATGTTCATTAACACTCCGCTTGATAGGATCCTGCCGACAGTTATCTTAACACTCTTCAGAAGATCCTCTTCCTCGAGCTCAACAAATGCTAGGGGTATGAAGAGTATGAGACCAACACCATAACTCCTAATCCTCATCCTCTCAGCTTTAGCTGATATGGCATGTCCGAGCTCGTGGGCTGTGACACTTATTCCGATGGCTATGAGTAGATAGATAATGTCCTCACCGGTTATCGTAATTCCTGGGATGATAGGTACTACAGGGGGTTGGGGGGTTTCACCTCCACTCGAAACAGATCTCAGAAACGCAGCTACGAACTCTATGCCAACTATATATACATATATGTAGAAGAGGATCATGGAGATGATCATTATTGGAATGCCGAATGTGAAGAAGATCCTGGCCTTTCTAGATCCCAAGAATATGTTTAGAGAATCAGCGGCACCCCTCCTTTTAATTAGAATACCTAGGGGAATAGGATCGAGACCGATCTTATCGAAAAGCCTCTTAACCTGCGGAAATCCCATAGCAGCTCCATAAAGAGCTAGCTCGACTAAGACAATGACTAGGATCAGATGCAGCGGCTCCAAATACATCGCCAAGTGATCTAATTAAAGAGAAGATATAAGCATTCAGAAGTAATTCAATCCACGGAAGATATCTCTTCGAGAAATCTTCAGCTTTAGGGCTCTATGTATTGCTAGAAAGCCCTACCCGGTCTTATCAATACTTCTAAGCCTGCAACCATATTATTCAATCTATATAATCTCTGTCTTCATTGATAATGATCGCTTTAATTGTAACTAATAAGCACAGCACCTAATTTTTTAGGTTCACATGTTTTATAGTGCTTTCGACATAACCATCATGGGAATAGATATTGGCAGCCCCACAGACTCTATACCCGGCTAGGTTTGGAAGACCTATAATGTTTACAGGTTTAGTTGTTCTTATACTCGGAGGATTCGTTGGTGTTGAGAGGATGCTCCAATATCAAGGTGTTAGCCTAGGCGTTATAGACGCCCTGAGCCCGCTGTTTAGGATTCACTGGTTTCTAATGATCTATGGCTTCCTGTTATCCCTAATATCCCTCGAGATCCTTGCTCTCCTTTCATTCGAGTGGAGCGGTAGAGTAGCAGGATCAATATATAGGCTCATATATCTATTCCTTCTCTGGCTATCTTTTCTCTTACTCATAGCAGGCTACTTAGATCTATCCCTCTTAATTACATCGTCAATATTGATCCTGGTGACGATCTACGCGTTCAGAACCTTTTTAACCCCCTCTCGACTAGGTTTTAAGCCCACATATTATAACTTTCTACTAACAGCAAGCCCAGGAATCGGGGCAGCTATTATCTTACCATGGGTATTTACAAGACATGCTACTGGCTCCGTGCTATATGAAATAAGCCTCGCAAGCCTTGCATTTCCTACCGCATCTATCATAGCTGTGGAGTCTCGAGATATACCGCTTCTTCTCGGAGGATCAGCTGGAAGATCCTCAGCCGGGAGATCCCCGGTCACCGGCTATGTCCTCCTCGTAAGCGGGATCTTTCTCTTCTCGCTTAATACTTCCCTCCCCATAAGATCTATAGGAGGACTACTTGCAATAGCAGGGGCTGTTTCAGCTTTACTAGGCTCGGGGCTGCTCAGAAGTCTATTACATGGCGTTGGCAGGGGTATAGTGCCCAGGCACATGGCTAATTACTCAGCGATACACCTAGTAACAGCCTTCTCATGGCTCATAGCAGGAGGCGCTCTTATGTTCGCATCTCCCTTGGCTCTGGAGAGCACGGCGAATCTCAGGGATCTTCTTATACATGCCATTTCCCTCGGATTCATATTCAATATAATCTTTGGGGTAGATGCTGTTCTAATGTATAGCCATATGGGGATCAGTCTTAGGAAGGCCCCGAAGCCAAGCTACATACCCTATGTTCTCCTTAACCTATCTCTGATCCTCAGAGCTGTATATGATATCACAGGATATATAGGCATCACAACTCTATCCACCCCCCTAACCGGTTTAAGCGTGATCTTCTTCTTCGCTCTACACAATATAAGGATTATGAAGCTGAGGAAAGAGCTAGCCCAGGTTGCTAACTGAGCCTTACATCCGAGACTAGGCAATAGGAAACCCCGTCCCTTTAGGGCGGGGAGGGTGTCATCTACTTTTACTATTAAGACCCCTATCTCGTAGGGCCGCTCTACAGTAATCCTATCTATGTCTATGTAGCGTTTCCCCGCTAACGGTACTTGAGGGTTTTTCTAAATACCTGTATTTCCGCTAGCGGGGTTGCACCTTTGTGTGGGTTCACCAGCTTCACCCGAACCTCATGGGTGCCCGTTGAGCCAAACGCCACGGGCCTCCCACCTGAGGAGAGGTATTTCAAGCCGATGTTTATAGCTCCCACAACGTCTCTCTCAACAACCCTGCCATCAACATATGCAATCCTCAACACTATCTTCATAACCTTGTATCTCCCGTTAGCTCCCCTCACCGCAGTGCGGATCGCTAGGGGGCTGTAGCCATCGATCCTCTTTATCGAGAATGGATCCGCACTTGAGGACCCCCTCAGATACCCTTACAACGTGTATGGGCCTATTCTCGAGAAGCTTTCTCGGCTTAGATACACTCCACCGATGAATCCTGTACCTAAGCCTCCCACCCTTATTCCTGGACATCCTCTCCTTATCATCACCACCGATATCTCCTACCACTACTACAGCTTTGTTCTTCCTAGCAAGATCCTCTACGAGGCTAGCAACCTTATAGAGTATATCCCGCTTCCTATTGCCCTCTCTATGCTTTTTCAATTTCCTCTTAACATCCCTCTCCACAGTAGATCTTCTCCTCGAGATCCTCTCTCCTAACTGAATAAGCTATAACCATCCTTCCAAGGCCTGTCTCAACCCTGATAGCCTCAGCTAACATGCCGTCCCTAAATACTGCTATCGTAACATTATTCTCATTAACATCTAGAGAAACAACGTTCTTGGGATCGTAGGTGATCTCGAAGATTCTAGCTTTAGCTCGCCGGCAAGATCCTGGCCGCTGTAGAGGTATCTATGCAACTGCTTGTTACCCCTATACCTCAGCTCTATCCATCCCCTATGGGTTCTAAGCATTATACTCATTCTCGAGCCCCCAATCCTGGTTATCTGAGTAGACTATCTTGACCCTCCTAACCTCTGGCTTCCCTGTGTAAGCTCTACCCCTTTTCCTAGCCTCTCTAAAGCCCTGGCCCTTCTAACAGCATCTCTATAGGATCCCTTAATAACCCTTGTTGGCATCTAAGGATACTGATCCCTATACCTCTCGTAGAAAACCTTGTGCAGCGTCTCCTGAGAGGCTTTATGCTCTAGTGCATACTCAACCGTCTCCTCACTCATAGCTTCTAGCGGTTCTACGATCTCCTCTAGAGCTTCTCTAGTGGGCTTGTTAGCATAGCAATCCAGCACAACAGCTCTACGAAGAACCTTGAAAAGCCTCTCCAAGACATAGATCCCTTATACATATACCTAATACACAAGTAATAGGTTTAGTAATAGTGTGTACCCCCTCTCCTAGCCATCCCAATAAGCTTCCCTAACCCTCTTCTAAACCCTAGCAAACTCCCCAGTACTAAGATAACGCTCTTCCATGCATACATCAAGTATTTACAAGATTTAAACTTACCTGTCAGCTCTATAACAGCCTAGCAGACTTTGGTTCCGGGGTCTGGTTCTCCGTCTATTGTGAGTATTAATGGTCTCTCGTCTTTTTCGCAGCCAGCAGCTAGGATCATTCCCTCGCTTATATAGCCTCTTATTGTCTTGGGCTTTAGATTAGCTACTACAATGACTCTTTTTCCGATAAGCTTGTCTGGCTCATACCACCTACCGATCCCAGCTATTATCTGTCTTTCTCCCAGGGGCCCTAGATCTATTATTAGTCTTAGAAGCCCTGTGCCCTCTATTCTCGATGCATTCCTAACTATACCTACCCTTAGATCTACCTTCGAGAACTCATCTATGGTTAGCACTTGCATATGGACACTCTCTTCTATATAGTTATTGTTTCTCCTGGCCTCATGATCTTAATCTCTGTCTTGAGGCCCTTTCTGCGTATGAGATCTGCTAGCTCGTTAGGATCTGCTTTAATTAGCGGGAACGTGTTATAGTGCATCGGTATAACTATCTCAATACCTAGAAGCTCTACAGCCTTAGCAGCCTCCCTAACCCCCATTGTAAAGTGCCCACCTATTGGGAGCATAGCTATTCTGGGGCTGTATAGCTCTCTTATGAGAGCCATGTCGCTAAACACTCCTGTATCTCCCGCGTGATATATGCTACCCTCGCTGCTCTGTATAACAACGCCCGTCGGGGATCCCTTCGAAGAGCTGTGCATTGCAGGTGTTAGATATATGGTGATGCCCTCAAGGGCTATAGGACCCCCTATATTTGCACCAATAGCTCTCTCTCTAGCCCCTGCCTCGGATGCCACATGATCTGCTAGCTCATATATAGCAACTAGCTTCGTATTCCCGCTTCTCCTCAGGATTTTAACCGCGTCCCCGACATGATCCCCGTGATCGTGTGTTAATACTATATAGTCAGGGTTAGGAACCTTATCAACACTTACAGGAGATAGTGGATTGGAGATCCATGGATCTATCAAAATCTTCTTCTGAGAAACCTCTACCAGGAATGCTGCATGCCCATACCAAGTTATCCTAGCCATCTAAGGCCACCACTACAAATACCATATCCAGTATAAAAAACTATGGAGATGGGTAGTCCCACTTTATATGCAGAGAATATAATAATGGTTAATATCTCTCCTTAGGTCTATTAGATTAGGTGTATAGCTGGGATGGCCGATCCGCTAACATCGCTATTGATCGTAATATCGGTCTCAGGAGCCTTCGCGATGATCCTTAAGAAAATAGGCTTCAGCACAGTAGTTGGCTACATTCTCGGAGGCCTCGTAGGATCCTTAGCTGGAATGCCGATAGAGGTCTCTCCCATTATAGCTCAGCTAGGGCTAATCCTGCTCGGCTTCGAGATCGGTGCGGAGATAGGGGGAAAGAAAGCACTTGGATCCTTTAGACAGGCATTAATAATAGAGCTGATATCGATGTCGCTGATATATATTTTAACAGGCCTTATCTCCATTGCCTTTAAGCTAAGCACCATAGAGCATATTGTGCTCTTTCTAATAGCTCTTAACACTTCCACAGGCATACTGTATAAAGCTATTCAGGGCAGAGTTAGTGAAGACGTCAGATCCCTTCTTCTATCAGCTAGCGTGATAGAAGATACAGTCGCTATATCTGGTATAGCTTTACTAGTAGCTGCTAAGGATCTAACAAACCCTGTGGATGTTATAATATCTATTGGCAAGGTCGGGCTCCTCACAATAGCTGCATTCATTACGGGGACATACCTCTTTAGACTACTTGGCAGAAGGCTAGGCGATGTTGAGATGTTACCTATATTAGCAATTTCGGCTGCGCTAGCTTATTACATAGTATTCGGTTTAATAGGTGTGAGCCAACTACTAGGCACATTCGTAGCGGGGCTGGCCCTCGCGAGAGCTGTAGATCTGGGAAGAGCGATATCACAGCTCGGAGGGCTTAGAGAGCTAGGACTCCTTCTATACTTCTCATCACTTGGAGGTATACTATCACAGCTCAGGGGCGAAGACTTCTTGATCTCCACTATCACAGCGGTGATGTTAATTGTTGTGATAATAAAGTTTGTAGCTTTCTCTGCTTCTCTTTGGATCTTGGGCCTCGAAACACGCGAATCAATAAGAACTGCTATTTATATGCTATCTATTAGTGAACTAGGGATCATAATATCTTCACAGGCTTACGGATCCGGTTTGGTCGGCCCTTCGTATTTCCTACTATCAATATATATTGTTATGATATCTGCAATATTATCCTCTATAGCTATAAGATTTGAAGAGTCTGTTATTAAGGGAATATATCTCTTGATCCCAAATAGGGTCGAGGATCTTGCCAGGCGGTATCTATCCAAGGTCAGATATGTTATTGCATTAAGAGCCCGCGGACTAACTGCATTTCTATATGCTTTCATATTCATGGTATTCGTGGCAGTTATTATAGATGCTTCTATAACCCTTTTAAAGTATCTACCGAATCCTCTCACACAATATGCTTTAATATTGCTGGTGATAACAAGCTTTATTTTCATCTTCTCGATTCCATATCTAGCATGGAGATCTTATAGGAATAGATGGGAGAGAGAATCTGAATCTAGAACTTATATAGAGAGCATAGTTGGTATAAATATTGCCTTACTTCTAGCGATATTCGGTGTATTTCTAGAAGCATATCTAGTTAACAAAATAGTTTCCGAATATAGGATAGATATAGGGGGTTTTCAAAGCCACGTGCTATTTATAACGATCTCGATAATAGTAATATTATATATAATGAGGAGGATATATAGAACGGTGTCTGAGTTATATATTAGAAGTCAGAAATAGAAGGTAGAGGTTTTAAGCATATAATTGCTCTGCCATAGGATCTCTCAGATTTATCTAGAGAGTTTAATACATAGAAGGTAAAAAGTTATGTAGGGATAGAAATTCCTTAAGAAAGAACTAGCCCGATGATTCTGTGGGAAGACCGGCCGTCTTCCACTCGAGCAGGCCTCCGACAAATCTATATACGTTGGTTCTTCCAAGCTCCGAGAGTTTTTTCGCGGCTGTTAGCGATGCCGTACATGAGTAGCTTGAGCAATACACTATGACAGGCTTATCCGCTGGGATCTCGGATATTTTCTTATCTATCTCGCTGGCTGGTATATTTATGGCTCCTTTTATGTGCTCCTTAGCATAGCTTTTCTGCTCTCTAACATCTATTATTAAGCCCCCCTGTTTCAAGAGCTCCAAAACTCTTCTATGATCGATCTCCTCAAATTTTCCCTTCAACATCCCACCTACATAGGATGGCTAAGATGCTTATAAACTTAATGATGAAGTAATAAGTTTTTTCAAAAAGTGCTGGGGGTCTTGTGATCTAATTATTTGATATTAATAGGAAGCGCTATTGTGAGGGATTTGCCCGTTGTCATATCCAGTATCTCGATAGCTATGTAGAAATCAGCTATCCCACCACTTCTTAGCGAGGATATTGTGATGTTTAGAGCTCTTATCGAGAGTATATCATCCTTATTTAAATATCTAAGTAAAAGAGCTTCATCAAGATAGAGAACCCTCTCCCCATTAAAGAGCCTCTGTGGAATAGCGATCTTATATATGGTAGAATCTGCCTTGACATATGCAACTCCTCCCTCTATTGAGACTAAGGATCCATTGATCATCGCTTTAGATATCGATATATTGAGATCTTTAAAAACAAAGCTAGCATTTCTACCTATGTAATTCAGTAATAATAAATATGAAAGGGAAGGGGTATTGCCTAGATTCTCAATAGCCCATGATGAATTACCTCTCCAATAGCTCTGAGAAGTCCCTGAAATCTTCGACGAATATATATCTCGACTACTAGTTACCTGTGTACCAAGATCGCTGGTGTTGGTCTTACCCACAAGTGCTGCTACAACAACCATGGATCCTCCTATCATAGCCATCAATAATATAGCAACAACATGTAATTTCATACCAGGAAATCCCCAAATAGTAGAATCTCTCTAAGGATATAAATATACTATAAATCACACCATCGAGATAAAATACCACGTTCAGGTTTCGTGGGACTCGGTATCGTATCTTTTAATACCAGCCGCTTGTCCCCCGATGGTTGTTGATTATCGCTGATATTAATTTGTTTGGTGTTGCTTTGCTTCTCGATCCACAGGTTTTGATCCTGTGGCATCGGGGGGCTTCCACCTCCCCCACAGAGACCTAGTGATCTCTATGGGCTCATGGGCGGCTGTTGAGCCCAGCGGCACAATGCTCCCATCTAGGGCTAGGCTTAAGAACCCGAAGCCCTTCTGGGCATAGCCCTCATGCAGGGCTTCGGTCTCGGGTGCTCCAAAGGTCATCGCTTCCCGAGGTCTCTGCACACCAAGATCTAGCAGAGATATCACCTCATCATCAAAATAGATAGAGATTTGGTGCTTAAGCTTAAGCCCAGACAACAAGCGAATATAAAAGCACTCCCACTACCATGAAAAAGGATACAGCCACGCATCTAGGAATATTACCGAGAATCATCGTCTCCTGAGGAGTGAGAAGTACCATGAGCTAAGGAAGATCTATCCAAATATCCCACCCCACTATGTCCACGGAGTATGCCAGGATGCTGTTGAAAGGGTTTCCTCTCTAAGGAGGAACAGGGCTAGGTAATATGTTGAAGAGATCTTCAAAGAGATCGTTAAGTACTTAAACTTGGGGAAAAGGATCTGAAGAATAAGAAACTTGTGAAACTTCTATGGAGGAAATCCCGGGAAATAGCTCAGCATTAAATAGACCTTGAGATAAGCGATGGAATACTAGGCCGAGGATCAATGGTGTTGAGAACGTTTTCTTCACAAGTGTTGCCATTAATACCCATAGGGGCTGGGTGCACCTCGATCTAGAGCCTTCTAAGGAGTTCTACAAGCTTCTAGCTAGGGGTTTTAAGCCAGCCCTTTATGCCTAGAAAAGCTTCGTGGTTCTAGGCCTATCCCTAGATGGGAGCCCCTTTTTGCTAGGCTCAATAGCCACCGGCGAGCCCATAGAGATCCCAAGATCTCTTTGGGGGAGGTGGAGATCCCTCGACGACCACAGGGATGCCATAGAAACCCTGTGGATCAAGAGGTAAAGCAACATAAAATCAAAAGAAAACCAGTGACAATCAATGACCATAGGGGTTAGCACATTCTCAGGCATCTTGCTATATATGTTCACGATCTCTTCTAATGCCCTGAATTCTCTCTTAGATAATTGCTTTGAGGGTATAACAGCTGTCCTACTAACAACTATCTTATCTCCTGGCTTGTCAACCCACATCCACCTCTCATCGCTCTTTTTCACTCTCCTAGCCATTATCTCTAGATCTCGTTTGCCCCTAAACTTCTACTCCAGCCATTAATTAATAATAAATATAAAACATTCCTGCTATCGTGAAAAAGGATACAGCTCGGCATGGAAACCCTTTTTAAGGTGGGGAGAAGAGTCATAGATCTATGTCTTGATTGGCATAAGGCCGCAGGTCTTCTAAGGAGCTGCTGTCTTCTAAGAAAAGTAGGTGATCGATGAGCATTGCTTAATATTACTTTTTACCCTTAATTTGAGATTGTAGAGGACCTAGTATGAAGTTGAGGATCCTTGCGCTAACTTCTCTGGCGCATTATATAAATGATGGCTGTGGCATAGCATATGCAACGATATACCCGATATTCATAAGTAGGGGCTATAGCTATCTAGATATCTCATATGTTTCGTCATCCTATCTCGTCACATCCGCGGTTTTCAGCATATTCATGGGCAGACTTGGAGATCTCGTCAAGAGGCCCTCTATGCTACTGGGTTTTGGGATGGCGCTATGGTCGCTAGCTATCCTCATGCTCGGGTTATCAATATATTATATCGGAGAGTGGTTCTCAGCAACCCTACTCTATGTATCGGCCTTCATAGGAGGTATTGCCAGCTCCATCTATCACCCGGTTGGTGCAAGTATCTTATCTAGTTACTTTATCTCTGAAAGGGGCCTTGCACTGGGGATCAATGGTGCTATGGGGGCGCTTGGAAGAACCACCTATCCCCTAATAATAACTATTCTGCTTAGCATAACTAGCGCCGGGTTAATACCTCTAGCACTGATCTCTATGGCATCATCTATAATAATAATCCTGTTAATAGGGGGCCTAGCTAGGAGCGGGTCGCGAGAGACTGGGGAAGTATCTATGGCTATACCAAAAGAGGCTATGCCTTCGATAGCGATTCTAACCTCGATCGCGATGGCTAGGGGGATACTATCTCAGGGTGTCGTAACATATCTAGCTACTTTCATAAACCAGAGGCTAGGGGTATCCTACGGGATTGAGGTGGGAGCTTTAACTTCTCTGGCTCTCGCTGGCTCAATAGTATCTCAACCCTTCCTCGGAATGCTCTCTGACAAGCTTGGAAGAGACAGGACTATGCTCTTAACAACTATCATGGGGTCGCTATCTATCTATGGATTTCTCGAGCTATATAGATACACCATTGTATCTTATATACTGCTCTTCCTATTCGGTGTATTCGCATTTGAAGCCTTCACTCTCTTATTATCATATGTATCGGATCTAGTTCCTCAGAGATATGTGAGCACGGCTAACAGCATAGTATGGGGGCTAGGACTCACAGCTGGAGGATCTATCGGGCCTATCATAGTTGGAGCAACAGCATCTATGATCTCGCTGGAAGCGGGGTTCACTCTCGCAGCCTCTATAAATATGCTTACGATACCCATGATCTATATAGCGTCTAGGAAACATGTTCAAAGCCCATCAACAAGTAACCTGGTTTAAAGAACACTGGATGACCGATATTAAAGCTTGGCAAACTCGCTTTTCAAGGCGAGGTAGGACTCTCTTAGCTTTAGAGCGTTAGGCTTTTAAACATTGTGTTGTATGCAGAGGGGTCGAGTGTCTCCTTCCGCGAGTGAACATGCTGGAAGGATGACCCAAGGGAGGACGATTCCCCGATCTGTACCTGTGGATAGGCACCTCGACCCCCTTCAAGCACTCAAAGAGGAGATCGAAGAAAGGCTATTACAGAACTGACGGCGTATTTAAATACCTGTAAATACTTATAAATACTTGGGTCGACATGGAGGAGCGTTATCTTAGTACTAGGGAGCTTGCGAAGCTTTTAGGTGTTTCAAGGGTTACTGTGATTAAGTGGATTAAGAAGGGGAGGATTACTGCTTATAGCGTCCACGGTAAGTGGAGGATTCCCTATAGCGAGGTCGAGAAGTTACTTAAGGGTGCTCAACGGGTCAAGCACGTAGCAATATACGCCAGAGCCTCCTCAAACACACAGAAGAACGATCTGGAGAGACAAGTCGAGGCTGTTACAAGGCAAGCAATAGATTTAAGTGCTTCTAGTTACTTGTGAATACTTGGTGTGTGCATGGGAGGGGATGCTGGGTTTAAGCATATAAGCATCAAATCCCTAATCATATTCGATGATGAGGCTATATTCAGATATGCTGGATATATAGATATCCTTGGAGGGCGATGATGCTCGAGCCCTCCTCAGATGGGAGCCCCATGGTGTTAAGGGTGATCTACTATAGAATTGAAAGTAGAATTGAAAGGGGAAAGGCTTAGCGAAACTGGAGAACCATTGGCTGAGGTTACTACCATCTAAGAGGAGTATGAGGGTCTCATAGGTATCAGTTTAACCTGTGCTAGGCTATACAATGAGCTTAGCTATGAGAAGAGACGAGCATTCTTCGAGGGTGGGCTTACAAAAAGAAAGAACTATGAGATTAATAGCAAGTATTATTATAAATATAATATAAATACAATGAGGTTCTGGGTGTTAATGCTCAGGCTGTTATTCAGAAGAATGATGAGGCTTGGAAAGCGTTCTACGAGCTACTGGATCTGAGGAAACGGGGTAGGCTACCTCCGTATATCAAGAAGGTTTCTCCACCAGGCTATTAGAAGGACAGGCTTTCTAGTAAGAAGGAGATATTTATACTCATTAGAAGCGATAGATATTACCTAATTAATGAGAATGAAGGCTACTTGGTGCTCGTGGACTTCGGTTTGAGGACTAGGTATGTTGGCAGGATTAGGTGGGAGGGTAAGCAGGGTAGGCTTGAAATAGTATATGTTAATGGCAGGTAGTTCACACTAGTACCAATAGAGGTTGGTATGGAACCACCTAAGTCTAAGAGAGGGTTATATTAAGCCTGATTATAGGGGTAAAAAGGGTAGGATTATAAACCCTAGGAGTATTAGGCAGAGGGATCCCATAGGGGATAAAGAAGCATTTATAGACATGGGTTTGAATAAGCTATTCGCTGTAGTGACCACAGACGGATCAGCCTTGCTTATTAAGGGCGGATCTATCAAGTCTGAGTATTACTGGTGGAAGAGGGAGGTCTCGACATACCGGGCTGTAAGGGATCTACTTAGGAATGCCGGTTTTCCACATGGATTACATACCATGGGAAGTACCTTAAAGCAATGTATAAGAGGGATGAGAGGCTCAGGCATCTCTACATAATAGCGACCAGGTTTCTAGCTGATGAGCTATATAACAGAGGCATTATACATAGGCTATCCATATATGCTTTCACAGGATAATGGTAATGAGTATAATGCTAATACATGGTGGTTTAGGAAGATAGTTCTTTGGATCGTGGATATATTCATATCATAAAGTATGGCATAGAGGTTAAGATAGTCCCAGAGGATCACACTAGTAAGGAGTGCTCTATATGTGGAATAACACATGAGAACGGAAGAATATATAGAGGGCTATATATATGCAAGAAGACTGGGACACAGGATAAGGATAAAGAGGAAGATAGAGAGCTACTTGGTAACCGTATAACGGTGTAAAGCTGTAATCCCTCGCCGGGGGGCTAGCACCCGAGACCCAGAGGTTCGAAACCCGCTCTTCGGGGTGGAGAGGGTGTCATTATCAATGCTATAATGCTATATAGTCTCTGAGAGATAGAAATTCTAGGTGTATTGTATGGGAAGGAGGAAGAAAAGGAAAGCGTTTAAGACCATTCATTGGACCAAGAGGAGACCTCCGAAAACATTTCAATGCCCTGAATGTGGTTCTATATCTATATCTGTTAAGATTGAAGAGAAGGATGATAAAAGGATAGCATATATTGCGTGTTCTAATCCAAGGTGTAGACTTAGATCAGTAGTCAAAGATATACCTCTATTAGCACAACCCGTAGATGTGTATGGTAGATTCATAGATGGGTATTTCTCAGGAACTGCTGAAGTATGGTTTGAGGAGAAAGAAGAAGCTGGGGAGGAAACAGAGGAGAGGGGTAATGTGTCCGAATAACTTTTAGCGTATTGCAGGTGTTGCTAATGAGGGAAGAAAGGAGCTGGAGGGGTATAGTGGAGGAATACCTAAGATCCAAGGCTAGGAGGGGCGAGAAGGCGGTATTCATACTAGTGGATCCAGACCCTTCTAAGCATGTTAAGAACGGTATAAAAGATATACCGGGTCTCATAAGAGGGTGGGATATCGATGCAATACTTGTTGGAGGGAGCTTAGGGGTGTCTGAAGCCGAGGTGGATAGAGCTGTATCTATACTTAGAGATACTGGGCTTCCTATAATACTCTTCCCAGGTAATGTAAATGGTATATCATCAAAGGCTGATGCCATCCTCTTTATGTCTCTTCTAAACAGCGCTGATCCCTATTACATAATAGGTGCTCAGGTGATAGGGGCTCCAATAGTGAAGAGGTATGGTTTAGAGGCTCTTCCGACAGCGTATGTTCTCATGGGAAGTAACACAGCTGTGAGTCATATAGGGTGGGCAAGACCCATACCGGAAGAGGTGCCTGAGATAGCGTCAGCATATGCTATGGCTGCAGAGCTTCTGGGAATGAGATTTATCTATCTAGAAGGCGGGTCAGGAGCTTCTAAACCTGTTAGCCCAGATGTTGTGAGATCAGTTAGAAGATCCACAAATCTATATATAATAGCTGGTGGGGGGATCAGGGAAACCGAAGCGGCTCTAGAAATCCTCAAGGCTGGTGCTGATGCAATAGTACTAGGAACAATCTTGGAAAGGAACCCAGAAAAGGCTAGAGAAATTGTTAAGAGAGTGAAATCCCTATCCGGAATCCATGAGACACAGTCTTCAGAAACAGGAACTCCAGCTCTGGGCTCCTCTCCAGGGTATTCAAGAGCAGACTATGACTAAGACCTAGCCTTTCAGCTATGCTCAAGATGTAACAGAGAGATCATCAAATAATAGATCTTCTATAAAGAACCCATACCACTCAAACCCTCGGATTCTTAATAGTCCATTAGAGCGCTTTTAGCTATATCACAACTAAAAGCCTCGCTCTCTAGGGCGGGGATGAGGATTAAGATTCATAAGCTGCGATGCTCTAGGGTATAGTTTGGAGGTGTCTTAGAGGGCTACTCTCAGATGCTGTCCAAATAAAATAATAACAATCCACATTTTTGCCCCTAAGCCAGCCATAACCCTGAGTCCCGATGAGCCAGCCGATCAGGGGCTCGGGCTGGCTAGGGATAGGGGTAATGGGCCGAAGACCCAGCCCATGAGCGCATCCCAGCGGGTGTGGCCCTAAACCAATGGACTGCCTTGAAGGGCAGGATTCCTTCAGGCAGGGGAGAGGAAGTCATTTTATATGGGATCTAAGGATCTCTTCGTTAGCTATCCATGTCGCGCCGGCTGTACATGAAATGTTATAACACTTTGAGATATCCAAGGTGTGGATGTCGAGTTCACAGGTGCATATTCCCCCATCGCTGCTGATGAGTCTTAGAAATATTTTTCCGCTTTGCTCTTTAACATCTACCGAAACGCTAATTGGTTTCTTAGGCAACATTGGTATATAGATCTTATATCTCTTATTTCCAATAGCTAGGCTTATATATGCATCCCACTTATTTCCCCCCACTTTAATAGCACTATCTATTGATGCGATTACCAAGACCTCCCCCTAATATTAGCACATCTATAAATATAACCTTTTACTTAATGAAGCTGTCATAGTGTTTATGCGCTATTAAGCCTCGCTTCTAATAGAGTGATAAGACTCATTACTGTTCCTAGTCTCATATATATTTTTAAGGCTTAATATAGAATTGCTGAGAGAAAGGGATGGGAAATCGATATGTGAAGAAACCCCACTCCATATAAAAGAGACATTATCAACAATTATAAGCCCTTATAAGCATATATGAAACTCAAAGTGGTTTCACTACGGCAGCGATCTATCAGAGCTCAACATTAACTCGAAGGTTAAATCTTTCCTCTTAAGTCTACGTATATATTCTCTTTACATGTATGGGTTAGCAGCAACTGGTCCCGGCTATTGTTTTGATGATACAGGTCCTGGCAATTTACCCAGAAGCATTGGTGATGTGTCCATGCATCCTCTGGAATCCTTGAAGTTTACTCCTAACTTATAAGAATTAATAACCTCTGCATAGAGAGAAAGCCCGAGACCTCAATATAGAAACCCCTTTAGAGTGTGGATGTGTATAGATATCTTAAAATATAATTTTTGAAACGAATATATATATAGGGGGTTTGCTTAAAAAGGCGGTAATACCCTTAGGTGGGCTCGGGACTAGGTTATATCCTCTCACCGTTGATACCTCTAAGGCTATGATCAGGTTTCTCAATAGGCCTCTGATTGAACATATCTTGGTATCTCTCGCATCTCAGGGGATTAAGGAGTTCTATATAGGTGTGAGTGGATATTATAACTATACGCAGATCCATGACTACCTAGGAGGAGGAGAGAGGATAGCATCGCTTCTAGGGCTTCAAGCAGATTCTATAAGGGTTAGATATCAGCCTAACTTTACCACTAGCGGTAATGCGGAGTCTGTTAAGATTTTGATGGATTATTATGATATAAAGGAACCTGTGTTGGTGGTTCAAGGCGATATCATATTCAATATAGATCTATATGATCTCTGGGAGACTCATAAATCATCTGAGGCCATTATGACTATAGTCCTTAAAGAGCTAGACCCTTCGGAAGATATAAGGAGGTTCGGAGTAGCAGTCATAGACCAGAATAGGATGATAAGAGGCTTTATCGAAAAGCCTAAGACGCCGGAGCAGATGTCCTCGAGACTTATAAATACTGGGGTATATATAGTGGGTCCATGGATAAGGGAATTCTTCGAGAGTGAGAGGGGTAGGGGTATGAGAGCCGGTGGACAGACAGATTTCGGTAGCCATGTGATTCCCGAGATCCTATCTAGGGGTGAGAGAGTGAGAGGCTATATTACAACAGGATATTGGTTCGATATAGGGACTCCGGAGAGCTATATGAAGGCATCTTTTCACCTCTTGAGAACCCTTGCTAAGGAGGATCTGAGGGTTACAAGGATATATGGCGGTATAAAGATGATGGGTAGAAGCCCTCTGTCCAGGTCTCTTCACGAGAGGATCATAGCTATGGTTGATAAGAAACTGATCAAAGCTGAAGGAAATATACTACTGGGTAGGCATATAGATCTGGAAGAGGGGGTGGAGCTGTGGGACGCGATAATAGATAATTACACAGTAGTGATGAGAGGTTCCAGAGTTATTAGATCTATTATTATGGATAGGTGCCTAATAGGTGAGAAGGCTTCTATAGAGGGTAGCATACTCGGAAGGCATGTATATGTGGGGAGGGGCGCTAGGATAGTTAATAGTGTGATAGGAAATAATGTTGTTATAGGCGAGGGCTCCGTTATTGTGGGATCAAAGATATGGCCCGGAAGAACTGTAGAGCTGGGTTCAGTGATAGAGAATAAGATTTACATGTAGCCCGTTCTCCATGGCCCGAGGAATACTGTATGAGAGTCCTAGCAATAGATCCTGGCACTATATCTACAGCAGTTATAGTTGTATCTGACGACATCCTTGAGAGCTATCGAGAAATCCCTTCGCACATTCTAAGCCAAGAGCCTGAAGAGCTTTTTAGATATATAGAGATCCATAAGCCGGATCTGGTGGTTGCTCCATCGGGCTACGGCTTGCCCCCAACAGATCTTAGAAGGCTAAGTGTTGAGGAGAGGCTCTCTGCTCTGATGACCCCTGAAAACGATCCCGGCATTGCTGAGCTAAGATATATATCATACTTCCTAAGACGCCTAGATAGACTGGTCATCCCTGTCATAGGGATCCCGGGTGTCATAAACTTAGCTAGCGTACCTATAAGTAGGAAAATAAATAGATTTGACCTCGGGACTGCTGACAAGGTTGCTATAGCATTCCTAGCATCTGTAATTCATAGCAATGGGGATCCTGAAGTGCTTTCGAAAAGCAGCTTCATAGTCCTTGAGCTCGGAGCTTTCACATCCGGCATAGCTATTAAGGACGGCAAGATCGTGGACGGCGTAGGCGGGACACTATTCCCCATCGGGATCTTATCAAGTGGCGGCTGGGACGGCGAGGTGGCTGTCCTTCTTGGAAGGAGGATCTATAAGAGAGATCTATTTAGGGGAGGGCTTAGAGACGTATGTGGAGAGACTGATATAGAGGTTATAAGGAACAAATGCCCTGAAGGCTATGAGAGGTATCTAGATGATCTAGCTAAGACCATCGCTATGCTCTCTATGTCCATAATAAAGGGGAGAGGCTCTAAGGTTCTGAGCGATATAAAGATCTATGTATCAGGAAGAGGAGCCGTTAAAACACTCATAGATGATCTATCAATTGAATATGGACTAGAGATAGAGATCCTTAGAAGCTACTACGGAGGAGAAGTTAAAAGGGCTGCCGAAGGCGCCGCCCTCTACGGCCTAGCTTGGGCTGGATATAAGTATCAGCGGCTGCTAAATATACTAGGAATACTAGATCTTTCGGAAACATCTTTTCAACCATATAGTAGATCATATACCTCGAGCCTAGCTACAGGAATAAAAAGGCGGGATGATAACTAATCCAAAGGTCCTCAGGCAAAGAGACCCCATATAATACAGAGAGAGCTCTCTGGATTGTAGACATATTCAAGGACATAGGGGGATGCGATGCTGAGATCATGAGAAGGTGGTTGAGGGTGCAAAGAGACTTATTGAGGATCCTTGAGCTTGTGAGGGCATATAGCGTGCCTATTAGTGATAAGAGGGCCTCGGAGCTTATAACATGGTATATTAAGACTCTCCAGAAGGCTATAGATATGATCTGGGATAATATGAAGCAGAGATACCGCTTTCCAGAGCTTGTTAGAAGGGGGTGGAAAGCTGGTCACTAATATGGGTTTGAAGATGCGTATCCCAATAATACCGAAGGATAGGGCTTTTAAGAAACGCCTTAGGGACGAGCTTATGAAGATAGACCATTAATTAAAAACCATTAGTATAACTCTTAGGCAAGGAGAATATCTCTATGTATCGTGGAGATCGACGTGGTTTGAGAAAAGGGTTAGGGGATGGGGTGTTAGTGAGGCTATAATCAAGGATGACATGTAATAATACAGTTTAAAAGCTCTGAGAAGATCGAGGTTATGAGGGTTATCGGCTGGGATAGCAACGAGCTATCCCTAGATGGCTATGAGCAGTCCATAGGCTTTATCTGCGTCGATCTCAGGCTTCATCAGAGCATAAAAATCGTGTATGAGGAGAAGGCTATTGCACAGAGTAGGGGTAAGAGGGATCTCTATGAGAGGTATGTGTCTAGGGAGAGGATTTTGTGAAAAAGCTAGCAGCAGGTCTTAGAGACTATTACCAAACACTGTCCATGTTTTCGAGGATCTTGATAAGGAGGATCTCGTTAGTAGGAGAAGGGCTAAGAAGGTTAGGAGGAGAGGGATGTTAGAACACCATGGAGAGGCATACATAGAAGAATATCAGAGGTAGCTTTACAGCTCATGTGGATCCAAGGAACACATCTAGAGAATGCCCCAGATGCAATCTAAAGATGAGTAAGCATAAGGTGGTATTGATAAACATTAGAAGAAGATATCTAGGGGGGAACCAGGGTATGGGGTTTTCCCACAGCAATGAACTGGAGACTACGATGAAGGTGGATCTGTGGGTTGGGGTACCCTGAGCGGGCGGAGCCCAGTGATATGGATCCCGATGAAAGGGATCCTGAGGCTTTGAAGCCGAGGGAAGAGGGCTTGATCAAAGATACCAAGCCCTATGAAGCCCGAACCCTTTATATTTTGGTAGACTTCATAGCATTGCATTAAATAAGGCAGATCGCTCTTTAAGTGGATATTTATAAGCTCCTAGGTTATAGATGCAGAGGTGATGAGTCTCTGTGGAATGTTTTGAGGGTTCGGGGATCAATGTATTGCAAAGGGATCCCCTACCCAATGATCAATTGGGCAGGAAAGATGATCTATTATAAAATTGAAGGTAGAATTAGAGGGTGGGCTAGATGGCCATTATAGTTAATAGAGGGACAGCGCTTCTCGTGCAAGGGATAACGGGGAGAGAGGGTAGTTATCATACACAGAAGATGATTGAATATGGAACCAGGGTGGTTGCAGGAGTAACGCCCGGCAAGGGTGGATCTAGCGTGCATGGTGTCCCAGTATATAATACTGTTGAGGAGGCGGTTAGAAGACACCCGGAGATCAATGCATCAGTGCTTTTCGTCCCAGCACCTTTTGCTCCAGATGCCTTCTATGAGGCCCTGGATGCCGATATAAAAACTATTGTGGTTATTACAGAAGGGATCCCGGTTCATGAGGGGATCAGAATGATCTCATATGCGAGATCAAAAGGGGCTATAGTTGTTGGTCCCAACTGCCCCGGGGTGATCTCTCCCGGAGAAAGGGTTAAGGTTGGCATAATGCCTGAGAGATCCTTTACACCCGGGGGAATAGGGATCGTATCTAGAAGCGGGACCCTAACATATGAGATCTCAGAGGCACTATCAAAAGCTGGGCTCGGGCAGAGCACCGTGGTTGGTATAGGGGGAGACCCAGTAGTTGGGCTCGATTTCATAGAGGTCGTTAATATGTTTAATAGAGATGCCGAGACAAAGGCAATAGTTGTTATTGGAGAGATAGGAGGGGACGCTGAAGAGAGACTAGCGCAGCATATTAAGGAGAAGGGTACGGCAAAGCCTATCGTGGCATATATAGCTGGCAGAACAGCTCCTCCGGGAAAGAGAATGGGCCACGCGGGAGCCATCATAACCATGGGCAGAGGAGACGCCGAGAGCAAGATAAGGGCTCTAGAAGCGTCTGGAATAAGGGTTGCTAAAACACCTACTGAGGTCGCTACCCTCATATCCTCTCTATTAAAGCAATAAAGCTATCTAATACTAAACCTTATCCTCTTTCAATTCTATATAAGATCTTTTTGCTGGGGTCTCGGGCGTTACCCCCTCCGGTGGGGGTTATTAGTTCTATTTTGATCATTGGGCTGGGCTGTATCCTTTTTCATGGTAGTGGGAGTGCTTTTATATTCGCTTGTTGTCTGGGCTTAAGCTTAAGCACCAAATCTCTATCTATTTTGATGATGAGGTGATATCTCTGCTAGATCTTGGTGTGCAGAGACCTCGGGAAGCGATGACCTTTGGAGCACCCGAGACCGAAGCCCTGCATGAGGGCTATGCCCAGAAGGGCTTCGGGTTCTTAAGCCTAGCCCTAGATGGGAGCATTGTGCCGCTGGGCTCAACAGCCGCCCATGAGCCCATAGAGATCCATAGGTCTCTGTGGGGGAGGTGGAAGCCCCCCGATGCCACAGGATCAAAACCTGTGGATCGAGAAGCAAAGCAACACCAAACAAATTAATATCAGCGATAATCAACAACCATCGGGGGACAAGCGGATATGCTTCTGGGTCTCTCCCTGGTGATATCGGGGCACTCTGACGAGTGCCCATCTGAGGTATCAACCCCCAAACCTTCAAAACATTACCCATATACCCATATACCCATATCACAGCGATAGACATTTCTCTAGAAAACTTAAAAACACAAAACATATCCTGCTCAAAGGGACTAGTTTGCCCCCTATGCAATATCATCAGAATGGGACGGCTCATGCATATGGAAACTGATTTAAGATGTCTATCTATTAGAATATAGAGTTGGGTGGAATGTCACAATTACTCAAGAAAGTTGTTGAGGCTGTTTCTGAGGTTCTTATCGAGAAGGAGTATGAGGTGAGGTTAATACTAGCTGCGATTCTAGCTAGGGGGCATGTGTTGATAGAAGGTATACCTGGTGTTGCTAAAACCCTCACAGCTAAGGTTATCTCGAGGGTTATGGGTCTTAATTTTAGAAGAATCCAGATGACCCCTGATCTGCTGCCGAGCGACATTATAGGGGGGTACATATATGATCAGAGATCAGGCTCCTTTGTACTTAGAAAGGGTCCTATATTCACTAATATATTGCTTGTTGACGAGATAAACAGGGCGTCCCCGAGGACCCAGAGTGCGTTGCTAGAGGCTATGCAGGAGAGGCAGGTCACTATTGAGGGGGATACCTACAGGCTTGAAGAGCCTTTCATTGTGCTTGCAACCCAGAACCCTGTGGAATCGGAGGGTGTATTCCCCCTTCCAGGATCCCAGCTAGATAGGTTTCTAGTGAAAATAGAGAGCTCTTATCCGAGCACTAAAGGACTGATCGAGGTTGTTAAGAAGATAGATGCTATTGAGGAAGCTTATTACCGCTTAAAGCCCGTCCTCTCCAGGGAGGAGATCTTAGACGCTATTAACTCGGCATCCAGGGTTGATGTTGATGATTCTATATATGATTATATAGTTAGGATCATAGAGGCTACTAGAAGACATAGAATGCTTCTAATGGGTGTATCCCCAAGAGCTGGAATAGCACTTGCAAGACTTGCAAAGGCGTGGGCCTACCTAGATGGCAGGAGATACGTGATCCCTGACGACGTAAAGGCTGTTGTGATCCCTGTTCTCAGGCATAGATTGATCTTCAAGCCAGAGTATGAAATAGAGAATGCAGATCCTGTAGCAACAATAAAGGAGATTATAGCTGGTGTTGAGGTGCCCAAACCATGAGGCTCATGACCATCCTAGCGATCTCAGTAGCTCTCACCCTAGCACTTATATTTCCCCACACATATTCCCAGGCAATTGATAACACAACATATCAAGGCTATGATGTAAGCATATATCTCGGCATGCATACTATTAACTTCACAGCAATAGTAGGATCTGGCATAGAAGGGTCTAGAGGGTCTATATGGCCTGGAGGATCTAATGTATCGAGGATCCTGGAGGCTATAAAGGATATAAGCATGGGCTGTGACACGCTTTCATGCATAGCAGCGAATAGAACTGCTAGAGCTTCTATTGAGCAGAGCCTCAGAGAGCTTGAGAGAACAGGGTACATAGATCCAGGTGCTGTTGATGAGATAATTAGAAGCATAGATCAGATCTCCATAAGTGATGAAAGCCTAAGAAGACTCCTCAGCAATCCGGAGATAACGCAGCTAATATCCAACATATTTGCAGAGAACTCTCCACTAGGGGTTCTAGGGGTGCTTGACAGCCTTTTCAGAGGAGGTAGAATATCGCTAAACGAGTATATAGCCGCTCTCGAGTTCCTCAAGAGAATCTCGCTTAGCCAGGGCCTCCAAGGAGAAGCCCTCACTATTGATAGGATACAGCTTGAGATTATAAGGAATCTCATATTATCCAGAACAGCTGAGGGGCTTGTTAGGGGGCTTGCAAACATACTCGTGTCTTCCAACGTCTCGCCTCAGCAGATCCAGCAACAGCAGATAAGTAGCAGGAGTAGCCTCTATCCCGGCTACCAGCGATATCCCATATACCTACCTATGCCAACAGGGTCTCTTGACAGCGACCAGCTCTATATAGTTATAGCCATAGTAGGTGTTTCAATATTAGCTACTATCGTCGTGATGAGGCTTTCAAGGAAGCTTCTGAAGATAAGAGCCTTGAAAGACTTGGAGATGAAGATCAAGACCTCTCTGAAGGGTTATAGCGGCGTTGTTGGGATCTATTGGAAGGCAGTTGAGTTTGTCTCTAGAAGAGTTCCTAGAGATAAGAGCGAGACGCATAGAGAGTATCTAAATAAGGTAAGGAGGTTAATGGGCTCTCGAAGATCTTTTGAAGATCTCACTGAAATATATGAAAGTGTTAGATATGCACACGAGCCTGAGGATAAGTTCTATGAAAGGGCTCTAAAGGATTATAAGGAGTTGAGTAGTGGTGAGAGCAACTAGAATAGTTCTTGAGATCTTGCCGAGGATCTCTGTGCTCATTATACTCACCCCTATATTGATAAATATAAATCTATATGCAATCTTAATAACGAGGATCCCCTTATTAATATCTAGAGGAGCTCTCGATATAGCTTCATACCCCCTTCTAATATTTGTATCGATATTAAGCGGTCTACTAACCCTAGTGTATCCATCCCCATCAATACTCACCCTAACCATTTTCTTCATGGTCCTAGCAGATCCTAGGTTTGTCCTCGCTCTTGGCATCTACACGGTAATTGTGATATTCTTCATAGTACTTATATCAGATGCTATTAGAAACATATATAGAAAGTTAGAAGGCTCCCCTGTAGTAGATATAAGGAGCGCTTTGAGAGACACTATACTAGGCTCCTTAGCTCTTTTCCTAGTCACTATAGTCTCTCCACTGATCGTTTCTCTCTTAGTGGCGTCATATATATTCTCCTTCAAGCTCCATACCCAGAGCCCTTATCTAGCTCCCATAGTGTCTTTCCTAAATAATAACCCAGCGGGTTCCATAGTCATGACCTCAATATTGCTTGCTGTCTTCTATATTCTCTCAAGGTATGCTATCGAGATCTCTATATTATACACTATGCCAAACCCGAGGATCGCTTTGACAGAGCTCTCCAGCGTCGCTAATATCTCATGGATAAAACCCTCCCTAGGCTTTCTAAGAGGCTTCATAGTCTCAGCCATAATAACACCCCCTATATATTACATGTTCCGTGGATTCCTAGCCTCTCTAGCACCTTACCCAAGCGAATCGATGGATCTTGTGAGGAGCGTTCTCTTCAGTCTCGTGGGAATAGCTCTCTTCGCCATCATATGGTCTATAGTCTCCAGAGGACTATTTACTGAAGAGAGAGAGCCCGGTATAAAGGGAGTAATATATCTCGTAACCATTATTGCATTGATATATACCTTATCAATGACTCTAGACATGTCTCCCTGGAGCTCCCAGTCTCAGAATAGTCTCGACAGCTTCCTAGCCCCTGTAGCACAATACTATAAAGATCTATGGATCATGGCTGAGCTATTGATAAGAGCTATGGGCGGCGCTCCCTGAGCGTGGATAGAAATGAAGAAAAATACCGCTAGATCCCTCGAATCTCTGGTAGGAGGAGTCACGATCCTCACTCTGCTTTTGATAGGCCTTATCTCGATACTGGAACTAGGACCGCCACAGATCATGATTTACACAGGAGCAACGCCATTCAATACAGGTCTTCTAGGGACTAGCGATATATATGCTGAGACAAAGTCCATATACCCAAACTCTTTCGTGGTCACCGATTGGAGCAAGCCTCCTCTTCTTACAGATAAGTGCGAGGTCGTTGTACTAATATCCATATCGCCCGAGATCCCCTATAGCGATAGCGAAGCGGGGATGATAGCCGATTTCATCTCCAGGTGCTCCGAAAAAGGAGTTCTAGTTGCTGATGAGAGTGGCAATTCTAATAAGCTGCTATATCTCTTAGGATCTTCTGTGAGGGTACTCGGCAACAAGGTGCTAGATGTGTCGTCCAGGCTCCCATACCCTGTAGCGATTTTCAACACATCCTGGGGATACGGGGATGAGCTTACTCTAGATATAGCATCAAGCCTATCTATAGAGGATCCCAAGGATCATTATATAGCGCTGTCGGGCTATATACCAGCAGCTTATCTAGCCAACCAATTTGGGGAGATCGGGGACAGGGTTTTCTTTGATGTTCCAATCGCCTATGAGGATACATATGGAAACACAAAGATCTTTGTAATAGGCGATGGCTCCCTCTTTCTCAATCAGATCATGAGGAGTAGTTATAAGGAGAAGTATCTAACCCTCTACACTGAGGCACTGGATAATCTATGTAGACATAGATCCGAGTGCTACGTAATATTCGATGCAACAAAATATATCGGTGGAGACCCAGTATCAATCATTATGAGGGGCGTTAATCCATCGCTTCTAGTAACGCCAGAGTTTATAGCAGCTGCTATAGCAAGGATAATACACCCAGCCACATGGCTTCCACCTGCAGTATCGTGGATAGACAGTGTTATTCAGAGACTGGTCTCGATATCTAACCTAGCTAGGGTTCTTGTCATAAGTACATCAGTTCTAATAATATCTCTAGCCCTTCTTTCAAAGACCCCTACTAGAAGGACTGATGATCCGATAGGGTATAAAGAGAATATATCCATAGCGTTTGAGGGCAGGATCTCGGATCTAGTTAGAAAACCCTCGCTAACTAGAAGAGATTTTCAGGATCTATACAAAGCGATCAACGAGATAGTATATAGATGGATCGATACTAAACTAGAATCAAATGAGTGCTCAGAAAAATTAGCTAGTAAAGGAGCTGATCCTACCAAGGCAAAGATCTTCTGTAAATATATGAAGAAAATGGGTAGAAGAGCTAACTTCGAAACGATCTATCCACCTATAGTGAGATGGGAGAAAGCTATTAAAAAGGCTCTAAAGCTCTATGAAGAGATCAGCTCGTCAATTGATCTCAACTCTCTTTCAACGCCATAGTAGATCATTAAGAGCCGGACCCCACCTTCGATATCTATATTAAATGAAACATTTAACCAAAGCATTAACCCCTATCCTCGAAATCTACTGGTACTCGTCATTACTTATTATATCAATAGGGCATACAGATATATATCCCACTCTAAAGGACTAGGTTTGCTCCTTTATTTTATATCACCCACATATATCGATCGATAGGTATAGAAATCTCAACCCTGATTCTATAGTGGATCATCACTATATGATTGGAAAGCCTTTACTCCTATGTGGAATGTGTAGTCGAGGAATGTAATGATCTAGAAGATTATTATAAGAGGATATAGGATGTTAAAGTTATAACTAAGGAAGCAATGCTATTAGAGGTGATCTATTACGGAGCTGAAAGATAGGATCCTTGAGAGTAAATTAAGGAGGTTAGCAAACTTACTCGAGGAGTTATCGTTAAGAGGTTTGATCCTCGCTAGTGAGTCTATGAATAGATGGTTAGTTGGGAAGAGCCTATCTTCTATAACCTTTATAGGGCGTGATGCAGTTAGGATCTATGTACCGGTTTTGGAATATACTAGGGCTGTGGATCACCTTTCCGGAATTAGATCTGTTGATGTTATTGCTTATCAAAGATACCCCGTGGATGTGCCTGAGGGTTTCAAAGTGTTTAGCGGAAGTATTGAGGATCTTGTTAGGAAAGAGATTAGTGTAAGAGGTGCTTTAGGTTGCGATCTATCTCTCCTAGGGAGAACAATGCTTAATATCCTTACTGGGAAGTGTATAGACGTCTCGGAGGAACTTTGGAGGATCAGGTCGTCGAAGTCAGATAGCGAGATCGAGGCTATATCCAGGGCTGCCGAGATAGCCTCGAAAGCTTATCTAGATATTGTAAAGATAGTCTCTGGAGGCATATCTGAAAGAGACCTAGCTGGTGAGATTGACAGGGCTTTAAGGAGGCATGGTTCAGAGGGGTACGCATTTCCAACAATAGTCGCTTCGGGGCCTAATGCTTCCTATCCTCACGCCGAGCCCGGTGATAAAATTATATCCCCAAGCGAGGCTGTAGTTATAGATATGGGGGCTATATACTCAGGATATGTATCTGATATGACAAGAATGTTATTGGGCAAGAACTCGGATCAAGAGGTTAGAAGAGCTCTAGAAGCTGTGGAAGAAGCGCTCAACAATTCTATTGAGAGGATAGCGGTGGGGGCGAAGGCCTCGGATATAGATGAGGCTGCTAGAAACACGATCAATAGGATGGGTTACGGAAAATACTATATACACTCTACAGGACACGGGGTTGGGGTAGAGGTACATGAGCAACCAATAATATCAAGATCTTCTCAAGCGATAATTGAAAAGGGATCTGTAATAACTGTAGAGCCGGGAATCTATATACCTGGCAGACTGGGAGTCAGGATCGAGGAGCTAGTCCTCGTCGAAGAGAAGGGGGTCTCTATATTAACCAAAGCACCAAGAGTAATAATATTCTAACCTAATAGAATACTACAATATTCTATAGAGATGATGTTGAAAAAGCAAAGGCTTTTAGAGAGGTTTAGGAAGGATATGAAGTGCCAGTACTTATGGTAGATCCAAGAACACTTCTAAGATATGCCTAATACATAAAGCAACAAAGAGTATGGGAAGGATAGGATAGGGATCTGTAGCAAAGAAGGCGAGAAGTGGTATAGAGAGGTAGTAGCATTATTAAATATCTATCTGAGGGGGCTTTGAAGTCCTTTATGAGGGCAATGTCCAGAAGGGCTTCGGGGTCCCAATCCTAGATGGGAGCACAGTGCCGCTGGGCTCCACAGCCCTTCCGAGAAGCCTCCCGGGGCGTATAGCCCGGGAGGTGGAGTGGGAGGAAGCCTCTGATAGCCACGGAGATCAAAATCCTGTGGATCAAGAAGCAAAGCATTCCAAAACAAAAGAAAGCCAACAACCATCAATAACTATCGATGAACATGCGGATTATTTCTTGGCTGTACTGTGAAATGGGACTATTTTTCTTATGAGAAAAATGGTCCATAGCTTTTATTTTATTTAGCTTTTGACTTCTCCTCATCTTTTGATGCTAGGGGGAATGTATTCCTTAGTCTTTTTTCAGCAAGTATGTATGCCTCCTCCAATATTTCTCTAGCTTCCTGGCTCGCTTGAGGCGTGTATAGTGCTGATGATGGTATATATTCTCCATGTTCCGATATGATTTCTTTTAGACCGCTCTCTATCATCTGAACCTCAAGCTCCATGCTGGGCATAAGGCCCTTGAAAATTCCTCTGATCTCTCTTAGTACCGCTACCGCGGGTCCTAACGATTCTATCGCTTGTCCAAGGGCTAGGTAGTTCTCTATTTTTAACAGTATCCCCTCCACTATGTACCTCACAGCTGTCATGTGCCTAAGCACTGATCTTATTTGGCTTACTTCTCCAGCAACTATTTTGGCTCTCATATCATCCCCCATAGAGGTTAATTCTACTACATTGTTGAAGAGCTGTTTCTCCCTTTCCTCTAATCTAGATATATACATATCTATTCTAGATAATAGGTTTCTTAACATGATCAGAACAGCCTCTGCTCTCTCCTTCTTTTTCTTATCGATCCCCCTAGATCCGGAGCCTAGTACCCCACCGCTTAGAAGTCCCATGATGCTTCATCCTAAATAGAGTGGTTGCTATGTGACCCTTATATAGCCTAGGGCTCTTAAGCAATCTACTTAGTGATTATACTTAAATTTATAAGTTCTCTATCTATATCCATATCCGATGATGAGGTGGAATCTTAGTGCGCATGATATATAGGGGCTTTAGGGTTACTGTGACTATGGGGGTTCCTGGGGCTGTGACCCTGAATGAGGGCTATGCCCAGGAGGGATGATCTGCCATAGAATTGAAAGCAGAATTGAAAGAAGGGTGGGTGATATGAAGACCATATATACGAGGGATCTGCTGAGAATCGGTGTGGATGGGGGTAGATATAGGATCTGTGGTTGGGTCGACAGGGTTAGGGATCTGGGGAGGATTAAATTTGCAATATTAAGGGATAGGGAGGGAACTATACAGATCGTTGGGAAAGCAGGAGAGACTTCTGAAGATGTGTTGAAGACTATAGCAGAACTGGATAGGGAAGACGTCGTGTGTGTAAGTGGGGTTTTCAGAAGAAATCCCCAGGCCCCGGGAGGAGGTGAGATAGTTGCTGAGAAGATAGATCTCATATCTAAGGTGGTTGAGCCAGCACCAATAGAGGTTGGAGGCTCTTTCCAATCAGACCTATCCACTAGGCTCAGGTGGAGATGGCTAGATGTTAGAAACCCCAGGGTGCTCGGAATATTCATATTAGAGGCTGAGGTTGCCAACGCCTTTAGGGAGTACTTCAGAGCCAATGGTTTCATAGAGATCTTCACACCAAAGATAGTTGGGGGCGCGACCGAGGGCGGGGCTGAGGTATTTCCCGTAGTTTATTTTGATAGACAGGCCTTCTTAGCACAATCGCCCCAGTTTTATAAGCAGATGGGCGTGATCGCTGGGTTTGAGAAGGTTTTTGAGATAGGGCCTGTATATAGGGCTGAGAAGCACCATACAGTTAGGCACCTAACAGAGTATCACTCGATAGATTATGAGGTGGGTTTCATAGAAGGGCTTGAAGATGTGCTAAGGGTTGCTGAGGGAGCTTTTAAACATGTGGTTGAGAGTGTTCTCAGGAATAGCAAGGTCAGGGAGATTATAGATAGTTATGGTGCTTCGGATATATTAGTGCCTAAGGAGTTCCCCAGAATAACTATGATGGAGGCCTATAAAATACTGGAGGCGATGGGTAAGAGAATACCTTATGGCGAGGATCTAGACTCAGAGGCTGAGAAGATGCTATGGACATACGCTAGGAAAGAATACTCCTCAGACTTCGTGTTTGTCACGGAATATCCGTGGAAGGTAAGACCTTTCTACGCCATGAGAAAGCCTGAAGAGCCTGAGTGGACCCTCAGCTTCGACCTTCTATTCAGGGGCCTAGAAGTAGCTACCGGAGGGCAGAGAGAGCATAGGTACCATATACTAGTGGAGCAGGCTAAGGAGAAGGGGCTTAACCCAGATAACTTCTGGTTCTACCTAGAATTCTTTAAATATGGTGCACCTCCACACGGAGGCGCAGGGATAGGGCTTGAGAGGGTTGTGATGCAGATTCTAAAGCTGCAGAACATAAGAGAGGCTAGGCTCCTCCCAAGGGACCCTGAGAGGCTATTTCCCTAGCAAGTTAGTACGCAATATTTATTGAGACTATCTTCACCTCCGTCAGGTTAAGAATAGTGCTTCTAACCCCTTCCCTCCCTCCCAAACCGCTTAGCTTGACTCCTCCGAATGGCAGTGCATCCCATCTAAGCCTAGTGCTATCGTTGATCATAACTCCGCCTACTTCGAGCTCTCTGGCAATCCTCAGAGCCTTAGCAATATCTCTAGTGAAGATCGCGGCCTGGAGCCCGTAGTCAGTCATATTAGCGATCTCGGCAGCCTCGTCATCCCTAGAGAACCCCGTTATCGGCGCTATAGGGCCGAAAACCTCTTCCCTCATGACCCTCGCATCCCTCGGAGGCTCATATATGACTGTTGGGGCTAGATAAAAGCCCTTCATCCTCATTCTATCTCCACCATGTAGGAGTTTACCACCCTTTTCAAGTGCATCTCTTATCATGCTCTGAAGGTTTCTAAGAGATTCTTCTGAGATGACAGGCCCCATATCGGATTCCTCGTTCAGGGGGTCTCCTACCCTTATCCTTTTAACACTCTCTAGGAATGCCTCTACAAATTTATCCCTGATTTTTTCATGGACAATGATTCTTTTACCGGCATTGCAGTTCTGCCCAGCATATTCATATCTAGCCCTAGCTGCTATCTGAGCAGCCCTGACCACATCGGCGTCCTCAAGCACTATTATGGGATCTGACCCGCCCATCTCCATCATAATCCTCTTACCGCTTAACACAGCCTTAGAAGCTATGGAAACCCCTGTTGCTGTAGATCCTGTGAAGGTTATTCCATGAACCTTTCTATTGCTAACAATCTCATCCCCTACTATGGATGCAGGCCCTGGTAGAACACTTAGAACACCCTTCGGAAGCCCTGCTCTATAGAGTATTGAGGCCAGCTCTAGCGCTGAAATCGGTGTTGCAGAGGCTGGCTTAACCACCACGGTGTTGCCGACAGCTATGTTAGGGGCGACCTTGTGGGCAAAGCTATTAGCTGGGAAGTTAAATGGCAGTATAGCCCCTACAACACCTATAGGTTCTCTAACCTCCATAACAATCCTGTTTTCATTTCCAGGGGGATATTCATAGGCGTCAACCCTGTGAACCTTACCCTCTAGCACCATTCTAGCTTCTTCAGCAGCGATTCTGAAAAGGGATACCGCTCTGGAGATCTCGACTCTTGCATCCCTTATAGGTTTTCCGGCCTCCATGGAGAGGATCCTAGCAAGTTCCTCACTAGAGGACTCTATCAGATCTGCCGCCCTCTTCAAAATCTTTATCCTATTAACCAGAGGCTCCCTAGAGAATTTTTCGAATGTTTCGTACGCTATATCTATAGCTCTTCTAACCATCTCCCGATCAGATGCTATAGAAACACGATCTATAGCCTCACCCGTGCCAGGAGATATAACATCTTGATAGGATCCTGAATCGATGCGTTCGCCACCAATAATTAATTCCCTCATGATATCCACCCGAAGGTCTCAATAATTAGTTACTTAAAAAAATATATATCTAACCTCCCTCTTACTCGTAATTAAATCAGATCATGATGCTCTAAATCCTACTTCTAGCCTAAGCCGGTGTGTTTTGATTTCATGATATACTTTGCTCAAGAACGTCTAGGATCTGGAGAGCTGAATTATGTCCGATCAAAAGTCGTAACTGGCTTTAGAAAATTTAATATTATCTCTAGATTCGTTAGTTGGAGGCCCATGAGGAGAAGAGGTAGAAGTAGAAGAAGATCGAGGTATTATCTAGTAGCACTACTCTCTATAGTAATGGCTGTAGTCCTTTACTTCTCTTTACAGGCTCTCACAGACTACATGGCTAGAGAGAGTATGGCGAGGCTTCTTTCATCTAGGCCTGACTGCTCCTCTCTTCCTAAAAGAGCTCTAATAGCTGACAGCTTGTCAATTGATTACCCGAACGAGTCTCTCATAAGAAAGATCTCCGTGCTATTAGAGGGTGCTGGCTATTTCGTAGATATTAAAAAAGGAGCGGAAGTCACTCCAGATCTATATTCTAGACTAAATGAATACTCAATAGTAATTCTTAGAGTACACGGGGGAAAAGCCGATGTGGTAGTAGATGGGAGAGATATAAAGATCAACGGGCTCTTTACAGGTCTCGAGTGGAGAGACGAGTATGTAGGGTTTAAGCAGAATGGCACAGGCACCAGAGCCTTCCCATATAACTCTACTAAGGCCTATCTAGCACTTCTTCCGAAATTCTTCTACGAGAGGCTTGGAGGCCTTTTCTGCAAAGGATCAGTAGTTATAGTTGCAAGCTGCTACTCACTCTACACAAGGGATATAGCTGATGCATTTGCATCGAAGGGTTTAACATATTACCTTGGATTTGAGGGACTTGTAAGTGTTGATTATATAGATAAGGCCCTTGAGAGGCTTTTAAGCCTTGTTCTCACAAAAAACTATAGTTGGGTAGATGCGGTAGACAGGCTACTAAAAGAAATAGGTCCGGATCCCACCATGGGTGAGTATATGACAGCCATATACTATAGAGGGTAGTCCTTTTAACTGAAGCCTTCAGCTATAATATGCTTTAATAGCTTATTAGCTCAGCCCTGAATTACATAGTCATGAGATAGAGCGATTTGAGGCCCCTGAGGCTATACTCGCTTCTTAGCAATCTAGCTGGTGGCTTAGCGAACCCCTTCGTCGGGTTCTTCGTGGTAGCTTCCAACGTGCCTACATACATGGTTTCCCTAGTATCTTCAGCCTCTACAGCTCTGCCTGGGATATCGCAGATAGCGATCCTAAGGATCAAAACAGATCCTAGGAAGATGGTTATTCTGGGTACTATGATAACTGGGATTATATGGATAGTCTCCGGCATAGTCTCAGCGATCGGGGCCCTATTCGTTGGGCTCTATCTAACAACTCAGATAGTCTCTGGCATAGCTTCACTAGGATGGTCCCTGATACTGGAGAAAGTGAGCAGAGGTAGGAGAGGCTTCGAGCTAGCTAGATACTCTTTCTACGCAAATGCGGGCTCTCTACTAGCAACCCTGATCACGGGCTATCTTGTCGGGAGAAACTTAGGCTATATAGCCTATTCCTACATAGCGACGGGCACTCTCCTCATAATCAGCTCGCTATTGATTCTAGGCTATAAGGATTATAACCAGTCTGTTGACAAGGATCTGGGCAGCGTGTCCTACTCTGAAAGAGGTAAAGGCAAGGATAGGCTGGGAGATCTGAGAAGATTCTACATGGTTAATTTCTCCTACATGATAGTTATGTCGCTTGCATGGCCCCTGTTCCCCATAGCCCAGGTTCATAAATTTGGGATGAGTGCTACAGAAGTTGGGATCTTAACAGTTATATCGGGCGTCTCGACCCTGGCATTACAGAGGATCGTGGGGACACTGGTAGATCTCAATAGAAAGATCGTTATGTTCTCCGGAAGAGTCTTACTGGCATCATTTCCCCTAGGATACGCACTCTCTACGAATGTGTATCAATTATATGCAGTGCAGATAGTATCTGGTTTCACGAACTCAGCTGTGATAGCTTATACATCCTACGTTATGGATAACTCCTCTGATAAGAGAAAAGCACTGTCAATGTTTAATTTCTTAAACGGTATAGGCACTATAATAGGCTCTGTACTTGGAGGAGCCCTGTTTACCATGATATCTTCCGCGGAAGATCCTGTTGACGCTGTGGATCTACTCATGCTTATAATAGGAATCGTGAGGGTTATAGCAGCGATACCATACTTATATGTAAGAGACGTAAAGATCCTCTAGTGACGATCAGGGAATACGTAGTTCTAGAGCGAATAAGGTTTTTCAAGATAAAGATAGCTTAACATTGATCCTGTATATTAGATTAAGAATTGAATCTACTTAGAAAAATATCGAGCAAATATAACAAAACTGTGAAAATCTATATAGTTCTGGGCTCAAACCCCACCTCAGTTTATATGCACTGAGCTCTAACTATACTAAGTTATTATGTTTTTCAAGTTCTCCCTATTGCGGTTTTATAATACTTATTTCGATTATTTCCTATGTAATGCTGAGGATAGACCGGGCTATGTCTAGATACTCTGTAGAGGGTCGATACTAGGGGAATCCAAATCCCTAAAATATAAGTGTTTTAAGCAATTTATTCAGAGGAGCTGCTATTGGTGGAAATCGAGGTTATACTTGGAGGTCCCCAGGGAGGAGGTATAGAGACTGCTGCCCAGGTATTCATGAGGGCTCTTGCTAGAACAGGTCTATATGTATATGGAAAGAGGGAATATTTTTCCAATATAATGGGTAGGCATAGCTATTTCCAGGTTAGGGCTAGGGATAGGCCTGTGAGATCTGTTAGGAGTAGTGTTGATGTAGTAGCGGGGCTGGATGCTGAATCCATAGCTACACACTTCGACGACATAGTTCCTGGTGGCGCGATAGTTTTTGATCCTTCATTTACCCAGACAAAGATAGATGCTCTACCCATGATGGAGCCAGAAACAAAGGAGTTTGTTAAGGAGAGGCTGAGGAGCAGCGGATACCAAGCAACTGTTCAGGGCGCCCTTATGTATGCCGAGGAGAAGCTGGGGGCTAAGCTATACCCGCTTCCGTATCAGAAGATGCTTGTGGAAACCGCTGAGAGGCTTAAGGCGGGCAGTCTCTCGGCTGTCCAGAGGTTTTTAAATACGGTCGTGCTCTCAGCTGTGTCGGCACTGATCAACATTCCTCTGGATGCTTTTAAGAAGGGTCTTGAGGATGTTTTTGGCGTTAGGAGGCCGCAGGTCATAGAGCAGAACATGGTTGTGGCGGATATTGTATATAACTATGTTAATAATAACTTCAACAAATTTGATAAGAGAATAGGGGACTTCAAGCCCAGAGACGAATTACTAGCTATAGTTAATGGCAATGAGGCTGTAGCTATTGGAAAGATCCTCGGCGGGCTCACGTTCCAAACATACTATCCAATAACACCAGCGGCAGATGAGAGCTTCTTCTTAGAGAGCTACGAGCTATTAGAAGCGGATCCAGAATTCAGGGATGAAGCAGAACTTCTAAAAGGAGCGGGGGTAGTGATCTTCCAGTCAGAGGATGAGTTAGCAGCTATAAACATGGCCATAGGTGCAGCCCTAGCAGGGGCTAGAAGCGCTACTGCCACGAGCGGCCCTGGATTCTCGCTAATGGCTGAAGGCCTTGGCTGGGCAGGGATGAACGAGGCCCCGGTTGTTGTTACTCTATATATGAGGGGTGGGCCCAGCACGGGGCTTCCGACGAGGGATAGCCAGGCTGATCTCCTGTTCGCATTGTCCGCTGGACATGGTGAGTTCCCGAGGATTGTTATATCTTCAGGGGATCATGAGGAGGCGATCTACGATGCTGTGAGAGCCCTTAACTGGGCTGAGATATACCAGTGCCCAGTGATCCATCTAGTGGAAAAGAATCTGGCAAACTCATGGGCTATGGTTAGGATGTATGATAAGGATAAGATAAAGATTACAAGAGGCAGGATAGTTAGAGAGCCTGTTAAGGATTATAAGAGATTCGTGTTCACAGAAGATGGGATATCTCCGAGGGCATTTGTAGGGACGCCGGGAATTGTTATGTGGTACACAGGAGATGAGCATGATGAGCATGGACATATAACAGAGGATCCTGAGACAAGGTATATGATGTATATGAAGAGGCTTAAGAAGCTAGAGACGGCAGATAGAGAGATCCCGGAAGAGGAGAGAGCAATTCTATATGGGGATGAGAATGCGGATATAACCATAGTGAGCTGGGGATCTACGAAAGGCGCTATATTAGATGCAATGGAAATTCTAAGGGATAGGGGTTATAGAATTAGGTTCCTTCAGATAAAGGTTTTCAGCCCATTCCCGAAGAACATAGTTAGAAGAATCCTAAGTAGCTCTAACATAGTAATAGATATAGAGAACAACTACTTAGGACAAGCTGCTAAGGTTATAGCCATGGAGACGGGGATACTGATTAAACACAAGGCGTTAAAGTGGACTGGCAGACCCGTAACAGAGACAGAGGTTATCAAGAGTGTTGAGAAAGTGGTTAAGGACAATGTCGAAGTGATCTACTTAAAGGATGGGAAATAGATGTTTTTTAGCCCGGGCCTGTCTCAGAAAAGCCGTTTATAGAGCTTAGTTTCTTAAATATATCTATTAGGGTTTTCAGCTTAATAGGATTCACGATAGAGAGGCTCAATAAGAATATCGGCACGAATCTAGGATCTGAGAAACCCTTTAATATAGATTTCTTTACTTTTTCATCATAAGGTAGATTCTCTAAGTAGATCTCTATCTTCTCTCTAAATATGCCCGGGATCTTCTCGAGGGATCTGCTAGGAGCTTCGAGACTAGTAAAGTATGAGAACACTGCTATGTCCCACGCCATGTGAGCAGGCTTTCTACATCTCTCTATCTGTTCTAGGTCTACATAATATATTACTCCATCCCTCGATACTATGAAGTTGTCAGGCTTCGTATCGATCATACATAACCCCTTGCTGTGGATATCTGCAATTGATCTCAAGAAGATCTCTACGGCTTTCTCGAGATCCTCTCCCTTTACTATATATTCACTAAGGGGCACACCTTCTATATATTCCTTAATCATTGTAAAGGACCAAGGATCTATGTAGAGGATCCTAGGCGTGTTTATCCCGTATTTCCTCAGCTCGATCGAATATCTATATTCATTCCAGAATCTCGTTGAGGGCAGGGCTTTCGGCCTTATACCGATAAGCGTTATTAGATCTACCGTCGGGCTTATGAGAATCCATTTTGTAGATGCATACTCAGAGAATCTCTTAACAACCATTTTAACACCACTCTCCTTCTCAGCATATATCTTAGAAGTCGAGATAGCCTCGAGGATCTTTGACAGGGCTCCCTCGATGGTTTTATTCCCACTGATCCTAGTAAGTCTCTCTTTGACATTATCAAATCTTATAACCCTCCCTTCCAGGACCTCGATAAGGATTTCTGGGGGCGGCGGTTCCTGGGTAGCTGGGGCTTCTATCTCTTTCAGCATCTTAGTTAGCGGATTAAAGAACTCATCTATAGATCTTCTAAGATTCTTCATAACCTTGGCAGCCTTGATCCAGTCGGTTTTCATATAAATTGTTATTCTTATAGGCCTCTCTCTTAAGATCCATCCATCCTTTACTTTAAATCCATATCTCTCAGCATTAAGACAAAGAGCTATATCTATATCTGCTTTACCATTCTCGAAGTAGTTATTTGCTAGGTATCTATATATAGATCCATCGCTACTACCAAGCTTATATAGGTTCTTATATAGAGGATATCTAACACCGATTCTTATTAGATCGTGCCCACCAGATAAGATAGAAAATTCCCAAATAAGATCTCTTATCAAGCTTCTAGAGGCTGAGGCTATGATCTCTTCGTCTCTGGGCTCGCCGAGTAATAGGTATAGGGAGCATGCTCTATAGCCCAGGGTTTTGAATATGCAGTCAATCAGTATAAGCTGTTTCGGAATATATATTGAGAATGACCTCTTATTTCTAATGCTTTTAAAATCCGTGATCTTCTCTGTTAGAAACACTCTGATCAATATGAGGTACCCAGGTCTATCTCTTTAAAATTACGAAGCCTTTTCTCATCATTAGGTCTATATTCTTTTTAACCATTCTGGATAACGAGGATATGATCCTGATCGCTGGTACGTTGCTCTCTTGGGCTTCCAGCTTTCTGGCTATTGGCTCTATGTTGTTTCTACAGAGATCTATTAAGAGGCAGTTCATACACCTCTGGCTAGCATCTACACCATTAACTATGGCCAGGAGCCCGTAGATCTCGTCTATGAATGCTCCCTTGTTCTCTAGAACCTCGAGAAAGATCCCCTGATCCGACTTATGTGCCCTATAAACCAGGTATATTTTAGATGTTAGTAGATAGTTCTCTCCGTGCTTTATGATCCACCCATGATCCTCTAGGAAGTGGAGATGTCTATATACGGCGGTCCTTATTATACCCATTTTCTCAGCGATTTGAGAGGCCCTTGTAATGCCCCTCGCTAAAAATGTTAAGACTCTGAGCCTCTGGTCATTCGATACAGTTGCGTTGAAGTTATCCTCATGTATGAGCACAATACTATCAGTTAGAGTACTTTTCCTAAGAAGATAGGGAGCTCCCCTCGATATCTCTTCGCCACCAATTCTAATACCGCTCTCCAAGATAATCCCATACCAAGATATAATTAGTTCTTGAGATATATAAAGAGAGCTAAACTTAATTACCCCAAACACATGATCATAAGAGGGGCCGTAGTCTAGCTTGGTAGGATGCCAGCCTGGGGTGAGAACCCCGCTAGAACCAGTTCCCAGAACGCTGGTGGTCCCGGGTTCAAATCCCGGCGGCCCCACTAGATCTCGCTATTATATAGCCTATATCTCCTCAACTCTGTATGAGTAGAACTCGTTATGAATGAGACACTATTTAGAATATATATTCGATCGTGAAAATATAGCTAACTCCTTATGGAGCTTGTGCCCTTCCTAGGACGTCCATTATGAGTCTCTGTGAAGCATTCCACCCCGGTATGCATGTAATCTGCCCACCTGGCCATGTACCGGAGCCTCCTAGGTAGAGCCCCTGGATCGGGGTTCTATATCCCCAGCCACATACTGGTCTACAGTCATATAGATAGTCACTTGTCATTGAGATATGGTTTATCATCCCACCCCTAACCCTGAAAACCCTTTCTATATCCTCTGCATCCATTATCTCTATCGCTATTGCCTTCTCACGGATTCCTGGAGAGATCTCCTCTAGATCGTCTATGTCGAGACCCCCGGTTGCAATGATATAGTTTTTCCCAACAACCACCTCGCCCATCGGTGTCTGTATAATCGAGTCTCTATAGGGCTCTAGCCTCTCTGAGAGCCTAGGCTTCTCCTTAAAGACCGCCACCACCCTTTTAACACCAACCCTTGGGGAGCCCTTTTCAAGCCTTCTAAGTATGTCCTCATCTACTAGCCCAGGATCTATGAGATCTAGCATCGTATTAGCAGGACTAGCAGTAGAAATCACGTATTTAGTCTCGATTCTACTGCCATCCTCTAGCACAACCCCTTCTACCTTTTTACTACTTACAGAGATTCTTCTTACTCCTATACCCAGGTATATCTTTACACCGAGCTCCAACGCTCTTCTATATAGCTCGTCAACAAGGACCCAGGATCCCTTCTCACCCATTCGCATAGGTAGATACCACCCCTTGGGAGGGTTATAATAGCCAACTAGGAAAGCCGGCTGATCTATGTAGAAGCCGATAATGAACATGTCCCAGAGCCACCTAGGCAGATATCTCGAGAGAAAGACATATGAGCTCTCCTTCACGAATCTAGCCAATACAGGGTCTTGGGAGATTTCATCCCGGCTCGGAGGATCAGCCCTAAAGAGGTACTTCTTCAACGATGCGTGGAAGCTCTCGATCTCACTCCACATATCCCTTAAACTACTAACACCAATAGATTCGAACTCCATAAACCTCTTCTCGATATCCAGCCACCACCTGACAATGGTGTCCTTATGCACATATACAGCTATGGGATCAGGGTAGTACTTATCTATCCTCAGCCCGAGAACCTCTATCAGCTCGTCTGGGACAAGCCCGATGACATAGGCCCCCACAGGTATCTTGGCGCCCGAGAGCCACTTAGATCCAGCCATCCCACCATACCAGGGCAGATGATCTATAACAGCTACCCTCAGCCCCCTCATAGCAAGGGCGATAGATGCTACCAACCCGTTATGCCCTGCTCCAATAACCACTACATCCAAACCAATATACCCTGGCTATATGTTATCTCCTGGGGCTATTTTTCTTTAGCTATGAAGTAATCCTGGTACGTGTACTATATCTTCTGAGAGACATATGCTAGCTTTCCCAAGTCCGGCCTCCATACCGGTTAAAAGGGTTAGCACCTCTTCATCGGCATCTTATCCCTCAATGATCATTGATTTTCTCTTGCTCCAGGGTTGCTGTGTTTTCTCCTCCACAGGGGTTTAGATATCTCTATGGGCTCATAGGTGGCTGTTGAGCCCAGAGGAAAGGGGCTCCCCTCTAGGCTTGAAACCCCGAAGCCCTTCTGAGCATTGCCCCTATACAGAGCTTCGGTCTCGGGAGCTCAAGCGTCATCACATCCCGAGGATATCTATATGCAAAGCACATGTGGTATCGCCTCGTCATCAAAATAGCTAGAATAGTAAGTCTAGCAATTAACCATGAAAGCAGAAACAGCATCTGAACCCATTCAAAATATATCAAGCCTAAAAACAGTATAGATAATCTTTATCATAAATAGCTGAGCCTTTAGTGTAGTCTCTTAGATCCTCTTAGGTTTCTTCAGGGGTTTCTTCGTAGGTCTTCATTTCAATTGGTGATGCCATTACCCTCTCTCTGAGGTAGTTAACCATCTTCCTTGCCTCTTCTAGCGCTACGTGTCTCCCTGTTCTCTGGGCTTCTTGGATCTTCTGTGTCAGGGTTGTCTCAAGAGTCTCACCCGGTTTGACTGATAGTCTGATCTTTTCGAAGATCATTGGGCTTGGATGTAGTATTGCTCCCTTCTTTATGAAGATCTCGTCATCTAGCTGTGTGGCTATTACAGCACCTACTTCCTCGCCGCCCAGCATCAGAGTATATACTGAATCGCCATCTATCGTCTCGCCGAGCTTATTTACCTGGTACTCGACACCCTTTCCAAAGGCCTCACCCCATAGAGCTGTTCCACCTATCTCTTTCATTGCATTCTCTACCTGCTGATCCCTTCTGAAGACCTCTATGAGAAGCTTTGAAGGATCCCATACTATCTTGCCATTCTCCACACCGTAATCTATCCTGATCCTGACCACATCCCCTTTATCAACCCTGAATCTATCTACTAGTATCCTATAGAGCGTGCTGTTAAGCTCCCCCACAGCTCTCGCTATCTCCTGAGAAGTTACACTTCCTTTCTTAATCTCTTCTCTTAGCTGAGCGAACATAGTCCTTCTCAACTTATCTGCATATCCACCTGCTATAACATATCCTGATGAGAGAGTAGGCATTTCAACCCCCATAGATCGTGAATGATAAGAGGATAATAAATACCAGCTACTCAGTATCTACTTCCTCAGTAAATCGAGTTTATAACTCTCCTCCGTTGCCCCTCACACTTTCAACTACTTGTCTCTCGTTGGTCGTTGGTTGTTATTGATTTTCTTTTGTTCCGAGGTTGCTGTGTTTTCTCCTCCACAGGGGTTTAGATATCTCTATGGGCTCATAGGTGGCTGTTGAGCCCAGAGGAAAGGGGCTCCCCTCTAGGCTTGAAACCCCGAAGCCCTTCTGAGCATTGCCTCTATACAGAGCTTCGAGGCCCCCTAGATAAATATTTATCAAGGCTACCACCTCTCTATACTCTTCTCGCCTTCCTTGCTACAGATCCCTATCCTCTCTATACTCTATTGTTGCTCTATGTAGTGGGCATGTCTTCTAGGTATTCCTAGGATCTACCATTAATATCGGCACACCATACTCCTTTGCCCTGTCTATTATTGTGTTTAGCTCTCCCTTCAATGCACTCTAATATATCCTATGCTTTGATGTTTATTCTTGTACCTAGCGATCATGATCCTGATGTCATCCTCGTATATTCTCTCAATAACTATTACTCCTCTCAACCCCATGGCATCTCTTGCTATTAGGTTTGCTGTTTTCCACCTATAATCCCTCTTCTTCCCCTCCTTAAGCTTCTCCAGAGCCTCCCTAGCCTCTTTGCCACCAGATCCATGCCTCTTCTGAATACCCTTCTTCCTATAGCTATAGCCTAGAGTAGTCTTAGCAAGGTCTGTTTCGAGGATTATTACGAATGCCTTGTAGAGAGACGCTGCGGATTTCTCATTAACATCAACAGGCTTCACAATCCTCTTTTGCTTATAGATCTCAGCCTCCTTTTCAGAGATAGATAAAAAATTGATCTCCTACTCCTCCTATTAAGCTTAAGCTTTGCATGTAATGCTGGTTTTAAACCTTTTGCTATCAGCTTGTAGAACTTCTTAGTTGGCTAAGATCTAGATATACCCAGCCCCTATGGGTATTAATAGCAGCGCTTGTGAAGAAAGTGTTCTCAACACCATTTATATTGATCTTCGCAGGGTTTACTGGTTTCCATACATGGCCATCAACTAGCTATAGGCTAACTCTATTGATCCTCGGCATTAGTATGCCTCCCATCATCTCAAGATCTACCTGGTGCCGAGCTATCTCCCAAGATCTTCTCCAGAGATATATCTCACGAGCCTCTTACCCCTAAGATCCTTTTTCCCTAGACCTAGATACTTAACCAACTCATCGAAGATCTCTCTAGAGTATTGCCTAGCCCTATTCCTCCTTGGAGAGGAAACCCTTTCAACAGCATCCTGGCATAAGCCATATATGTAGTGGGATGGGATATCTGGATAGATATTCCTTAGCTCGTGGTACTTCTCATTCCTCAGAATGCGATGTTTCTAGAGAGGCTCCTAGGAGAGTCCGACATTGTAACCCTCCATATACCACTAACACCCTGAAACAAAGCATATGATAAATGAGGAGAGGCTGAGGAGGATGAAGAGAACAGCACTTTTAGCAAATACAGCTAGGGGTGGTAGCGGATACAGGAGCTCTAGTTAAAGCTCTAAGAGAAGGCTGGATAGCCGGGGCAACCCTAGATGTATTTGAAGGAGAACTCTTAAACCAGAACCACTCATTAACAGTGTTTAAAGCATCATACTAACAACCGCATATAGCTAGTGCAACCTACGATGCAAGACATAAATGGCAAAGCTAACAGCGGAAAACCTAGTAGCCTTCTATGAGGGCAGGATACCGCCAACCTTATGACCCCTCCCCGCCCTAAAGGGGCGGGGTTTCTATGCTGGGGTCTCGGGCGTTAGCCCCCTGGAAAGGGATTAATGGCTTAACACCAATATGTGTTACATGGTAGCTCTCAATCTTTTTTGCTATTTTTATCCTGTATCCGAGCCTTCTCGCTATGTTCAACGCAGCATTAATATCTGCGTTTATCTTCTTCCCAGTCTTCCTACAAATATACAGCCCTCTATATACTCTCCCGTTCTTATGTTTTGCCCCACATATAGAGCATCTCTGGCTGGTATAGTCCTCTGGCACGATCTCAACTTCTATGCCATACTCCATGAATATATCCACAATCCAAAGAACTATTTTCCTGAACCACCATATGTTTGTATTATACTCGTTTCCATTGTTCTGTGATAGCATTATTGGATATCCGATGTATAGCTTTCTAACACCTCTTCTATATAGCTCATCAGCTAGAAACCTGGTAGCTGTTATATAGAGATGCCTGAGCCTCTCATCCCTCTTATACATAGCATCTAAATATTTCTCATGATAGTATATCCATGTTGATATCCCAAGCCTCCTCAGCATATCCCTTATAGACTGATAAGTAGCTATCTCCCTCTTCCACCAATAATACTCAGACTTAATAGATCCGCCTTTAATGAGCATTACTGATCCATCTGTAGTTACCACAGCGAATAGGTTATTCAAACCCATATCCATGAATGCCTCCTTATCACCTATGGGATCCCTCTGCTTAATACTCCTCGGGTTTACAACTGAAAGCCTCGCCCCTTCTAGGGGCGGGGATGAATAGAGAGATTTATAAGATATGTATCCTCTAATATATTCTGGAGAGTGTCTTGGAGGGCGAATCGTTGGAAACATAACAGCTGATATTGTTAAGAGATATGTTAAGGAGCAGTGGGTGAAAGAGGGTAAAGAGGACTAACGTGGTTGAACTAGTAGTGGGTAAGGAGGAGCATGAGAAGCTGAAGGAACTAGGCATTACTACAGCCAGATGTTGGAATGAGCTGACGGCTCCCCGCCATGAATGGCGGGGGTTCTGCACCCTCTGGGGCTTCTTATCATCTTTCTAGAGCCCCTCACGGGTGCGGCATCACTTCTCAGACCCCGCCGTCAGCCTGTGGAGGTGTGGGCTCAATGCCTGCTAGACTCGTCCACACCCAACACCAACAAAAATACACCAAAAAGCTTATAAATTTTTTGTTCAATAGTAAGGGCGAAGCCTCTAGCTGTGGTGATTTGTTTGCGGGGTATAGGTTTTCTTAGTAGCCTGAGTCTCCAAACAAGA
>Ga0079998_104462_pt1 | contig 45054 bp, 52 predicted proteins | sample PerSpoBPS_BMetaG_FD_69201 | JGI IMG/M metagenome (GOLD analysis project Ga0079998, IMG submission 69201) | Thermal spring microbial communities from Yellowstone National Park, Wyoming, USA - Perpetual Spouter B (PS_B) MetaG (SPADES assembly)... | ecosystem: Environmental > Aquatic > Thermal...
TCCCTCGCTGGACCTCTTACCAGCACATCTGCCCACCAAAGCCCCGGCCCTATAGAATATGGAATGGAGGCCTTAAATACACCGCCCTAAAGGGCGAAGCTTGGTCTTTTATTTAGTGTCAAAGATCTTACTATGCCCTGAGATCTCTTCCCACTCAATGCTTAGCGGGGCTAGTATCTGTTCGAACGCCGATCTTAGGCTCTCAATATATTTCTCAACATCTATCTCGCTTATTTTTGCAAGCTGTACGGGTTTCACACCTTCCTTACTCTTAACCTTTACAAACCATATGTTATCTCCCTGGGATATTTTTATCCCTTCTCTAACTAGCATGAGGGCAGCCTTGACATGTTGCGGCGTATTCTTGGTATATGTTTCTAAGGGCTTTCCAAGTGTCATCTTAAAGCTTAACTGATCTAGTGTGTATTCTTTATCCTTGAGCTTTCTATATATCTCCTGCAGGATCTCCTTCAACCACGTAGATACCATTAACAGATCCTGGGGCGTATCTATGGACCCGAGCTTCTTAACAGCCTCTGAGAACGCCTCTTTAACGAACTCCGGTATATGTTTCTTCTTACCCACTAGGCCCTTTATATCTACGGAACCTTCTGGATATACGCCTAGGTAGTTCTTCTTGAGGGAGAAAGCCGCGAATCTATATTTCTTATCAATATCTAGTTCGAGACCAAAGCTATCTAGGATCCACTTCCTGAGCTGGTTAAGCCTATCCTCTTGAGGAGCCCATATGAAGAGGGAATCTGTATCGCCATATAGAACCATCAGCCCCAACTCCCTAGCCTTTTGCTGGCTCATGGTAATGATCATCCTTCCGAGGGCCGTGACACTCTCAGCGACTGGGAGGGCATATAGTGGGAACTTCTCGTGGCCGAAGACGCCATATGACGCATTTATATAGACCTTCATAGCTCTTTGCACAACGTCGTACCAGTTCCTCATATCCTCTTGGATATTCTTCTCCTTAGCCTTTTTCTTATAGATCTTAACCCTGAAGTCTCTTAGAAGACCTATAATTACAGAGGTTATCCCGACCCTGTCCATGCAAACACTGTGGATCGTTGCTCCTGTCTCATCCCTTATAGGCTCTAGCCTGTTACACTCACCCTCAGGCGGATCCACAGTCTCGTAGCTAAGGTTCCACCTCTTAATTATGCTGGGGTATAGAGAGGCATAGTCAGCAACTACTACATCGAAGAACACCCCCTGCGGCGGATCTATTACTATTGCTCCAGCATATTTTTTACCCTTTATAATTGCCTCAGTAGCCTTCCTAGATTTGAGAGAAGCTAGATCCGCTTCTGTTGGTATTAGATAACCCTTGGATCTATGCTCCCAATAGAATAGATTCTTGATCCATGTGGATACCTGTGTTCTCGTAACATCCTCTATCCCAAGCTTGCTTATCCTCATGAGCAAGATTATGAGCTTCCATAGAAGCTCGTTGGAAAATGTTGTGAGCTCTATTGTTAGCTGTGCATCCCTAAGGTTATATCTTGCAAGATCGTAGAGACTCATAGACCCTATACCTTCCTCATTAGCCAGCTTACCCTTTCCTAACAGTGCCTGGGCAACAGAGTCGAGAGTATATTCCTTATACCTCCCTTCAAATGCGTAGTTCTGTATCGCCCTGTTTTTGAAGAACCTATAAAGATCTATGTGAAGAGCATGTCTAAAGGACGTATGTGTCTCCTTAATAACTACTGGGATCTCCTCCCTTGAGAAGCCAAGCTTCCTGGATCTCGTGTAGAGATATGGTAGATCGAAGTTATCACCGTTAAAAGTTATGATCACGGGGTATCTAGAGATCTCTTGGAAGAATCTCTTAACAAGCTCTCTCTCACTCTCAAACACATATACCCTGGTCCTGCTATCAACAACCTCCTTTAACCTCTCAACAGCTTTCTCGTCGCCTCTCCTCAGTATAAAGACGGAGCATGCGCCATCATTACTACACATAGCAATGCTAACAATGGGGTATTCAGCTGTCTCTGGATTGGGCACCCTCCCCTTATTCGGAGTGTATACTTCTATATCTATAGAGAGTCTCTTGATCCTCGGTGGCGGCGCCTCAAAAAGGGGGTACCATTTCACGGCGATCTCTTTAACATCCTCAGTCTCGTCGGCAAAGGTCTTGTTGATCTCTATGGATATCTTATCTCCATCTATATCGATCACAGGATCGAATCTGCCGTTCCTGATCCTGTATCTGAGCCCCGGTATTAGCTGTGTATCGTAGATATAGTTGTGGTGGTACTTAATATTAGCCTCCCAAGCCTTGGGAAACCTATCCCTGAGCCTTCTAACAGCCAGAGGATCTTTAACAACTATCTTCGTCAGCATAATCTTCCTATTTAGAAGCAGGTCGAACTTCTCGACCCTATATATGTCGACAACATCATCGGAATTCCCAACTATCCCCCTAACCTTATCCGGATCTAAATCTACCAGGAAATACGGCCTATGACCTGTCTTATCATAGACCCTGTAGAGCCTGCCCTCTTCCTCTACATAGATATAGAGGACAGCCTTTGACACCTTGCCATCATATTGAACCTCCATAACATAGCCCTCAACCTCTATAGCCTCTGGTATGTCAAAGATCGAAGCGTCTAGACTATCTACATCGGGGCTTCCCTTATGATAGACAAAGCGACCGCCTTCATACATAGACTCACCAGTAATGCCCCCCTGAGACCCGGCTTCGGTCTTTAGGGCATTCTCATCGGTAACCTCGTTATTGCTAGCCTCGACATCATTCATAAGGCTCTGAGTAGGAGAATGTTGGGTTCTACTAAGCCTCTGTCCAAGATATCTATCTAACCCGCCTATGGCACCCCTCTCAGAGCTATGTTGACGGCTCGCTCGATACTTATTGCTCTTATTAGCTGCATCTTCAGCATCTATACTCGGATCCTTTGTGTGATACTTATCTCCGCTGGATATATCCTTCTTTAAACTATTCACATGCCTAGAGAACTGGAAGAGGCTCCTAGTATTCTTTCTGAGATCAGCTTTATCTACCATACCCAATCTCTCAGTATCCACTATATAACTTATATTGGCACAGATTTAATACACATACCATGATCTTTTCCCCCATTGGAAAACAACCAGTATTACCCAGTATAGAGATACATATATTAAACATACATTAGCATAATTTAATTAATCCCACCAAGATAATAGTTTGGTGATTCTACGGAACCAAAGGCTGGTATGGTAAGAGAAAAAGTATTGTCATATATAACCACTAACTATGAGAAATACATAGATCTTCTAGGCAGTCTTGTGGAGTACCCAACTGTAGCAGCATGGGGAGGAGATGCAATGGGTAGATGCGCAGAGTACCTAGCATCTATACTTAGAGAAAGAGGTTTCAAGGCTTGGATAGCAGGCGGTGGAGGACATCCAGCTGTGTTAGCGGAGATAGGATCCGGGACTAGAAGCGTCTTAATATATAATCACTACGATGTACAGCCTCCAGATCCTCTCAAACTATGGGAAAGCGATCCGTTTAAGCTGACTAGGAAGGGGGAGTTCTTGTTTGGAAGAGGAGTTGCTGATAATAAGGGTAACATAGCTGCTAGGATCGCTGCGCTAGACGCTCTAGTGCCATATTTAGAAGATTTAGATCTTAAGATCAGGTTATTGATAGAGGGAGAAGAGGAGATAGGATCTCCCACTATAGGTAAGATCGTTGAGAACAATAGAACGTGGATCAGATCTGAAGGCGGCATATGGGAGACAGGGTATATAAGAAGAGATGGGAGACTCGGAATAAGCCTCGGATTCAAGGGCATGCTATATATAGAAATAATACTGAGAGGCCCTTCAAGAGATGTCCATAGCGGCAACGCCCCTCTAGTACCTAATCCCGTATGGAGAATGGCTAAGCTCTTAACGATCTTGAAGGATGAGAATGGGAGGATCTATGTGCCAGGTTTCTATGAGAATATAGATCAAGAGTTTGTAAGGGTTGGGGAAGAGCTGATTAAGAAGATGGATTTCACAGAGCTTGAGGAAATGGCCAGAGATCTGGGCCTCAGGGAATTTGTAGGGGGAGTAAGGGGATACGATGCCCTTAGAAAACTATATCTAGAACCTTCTCTAAACGTTTCAGGTCTCTACTCAGGCTATACCGGTGAGGGATCTAAGACCATAGTGCCATCCATAGCTGGGGTCAAAATAGATATTAGACCTATACCAGGGCAGGATCCCGTGAGGATCTTGGAAAAGTTTAAGAAATATATAGCGGAGAAGGGTTTCGGAGACGCTGCGATAGTGGTTCACAGCATGTATAGATCTGGTTATACACCACCAAACGAGAGGATCGTAAAGGCTTCTGTAGAAGCGGCGATCGAGGCGTATGGTAAAGAACCTAGCGTTGCCCCTCTGTCTGGAGGCTCAGGCCCTATATACTACTTCACAGAAGTTGCTAAAACCCCCATGACAGGGGCTGGTGTTGGATACTATGGATCCAGAGCCCATGCCCCCAATGAGAACATAAGGATCCAGGACTTCATAAATGGGATTAGACATGTTGCGCTAACACTTATCAAGTTCGCGGCTATGAGGAGCTAGTAGACAGGGGTGATCCACTCCCTGTATCTGGGCACCCTATTGTACACGATCTTTTTATAGTATTCCATGATCTTCTCTGTTATAGGCCCTGGAGAGCCGATTCCAATAACTCTTCCATCAACCTCGACTACTGGTGTGATCTCTGCTGCTGTGCCGCTCATGAAGATCTCGTCGGCCGTGTATAGCTCCTCTCTAGCTATGTCTCTCTCCACCACCTCGTATCCAAGCTCCCTGGAAATCTTTATTACAGAGTCCCTCGTTATGCCCTCGAGGATAGACGCGTAAGTGGGGGGAGTGTAGATCACCCCCCTTTTAACGACAAATATATTTTCCCCAGAGCCCTCAGACACATAGCCTCTCCAGTCAAGGAGTATAGCTTCATCATACCCCGAGGACAGGGCTTCTGAGAGGGCTATAACAGAGTTTAGATATATACCAGATGCCTTTGCAATGACCGGCATAGAGTAGTTGGGAACCCTTCTCCAGCTAACAACCTTCACCCTAACCCCTTTTGGCTTCAGATAGTGGCCGAAGGGGAATGCAGCTATGGACACTCTCGTCGGTACCTTCGATGTGTCAAGAGATATGCTTCCTTCTCCGGCAAATGCTATGGGTCTGATGTATATATTCTCCTGGAACTCGTTAACCTTCACGGTTCTGATCACGGCATTTACGAGATCTTCAATCCCGTAGCTCAGCCTTAGCCCCACGATTCTGGCTGAGTTTATCATTCTAACCATGTGATCTCTGAGCCTGAATATATAGAGGTTCCTTTCGTCCTCACTCCAATACCCCCTAATCCCCTCAAAAACCGCTGTGCCATAGTGTAGTGCGTGTGTAAGTATATGTACATATGCTCTCTCGCACTCTATTAACTCACCGTCCATCCATATATATCTGGCCTTTGAACACGCTGACATGGTTGATCGTTGATAGTGTATTCAAAGACGCTTATATAGATTGCGCTACTTCGCAGAGAGCTTCTTAACCTCATTCTCGAAGATCTCTAGGCCGGCTTCCAAGAGCCTCTTGCTAATTATAAGGGGTGCCATGAACCTCATCACGTTTCCGTAGTGGCCGCATGTGTGCATTAAGAGACCATTTTCGAATAGCCTTCTCCTCAGCTCGCTAGCTATCTTCTCCCCAGGCTCCTTCGTTCTTCTATCCTTCACAAACTCGATCCCTATCATGAAGCCTATCCCCCTGACATCGCCAACTATGGGGTATCTATCCATCAGATCCCTGAGCCTGTTAATTATATAGTCTCCAAGCGAGCTAGTCCTCTCTAGGAGGTTCCTAGACTCTATATACTCTATCACAGCAGACCCAGCCGCGAGCCCTAGAGGATTAGCCCTAAAAGTGCCTAGATGGAACATCTCCTCCAGCTTATCATCTATATCCTTTCTATACGCTACAAAGGATATTGGTATTCCTCCCCCAATAGCCTTCGATATAGCCATGATATCAGGCGCCACGCCGAAATGCTCTACAGCCCACCACTTCCCTGTCCTCCCTACCCCGCTCTGGATCTCATCAACTATAAGGAGGATCCCGTATCTATCAGCTATCTCTCTCAGCCCCTGTAGAAAGCCCCTGGGAGGAACTATATATCCACCCTCCCCCTGTATGGGCTCAACAACTATAGAACCCACCTCTCCGACACCGCTATATGGATCCCTCAGTAAGTGTTCTATATAACTCAGCACGGCATAGCCACACTCTTCAGGGTCCCTTGCCGGTAGGGGGCATCTATAGGGATATGGATATGGAACCCTGACAACATTTACCAGCGGCACCCCAGACATCTTTTGAAGGCTCCTCTTAGCAGTAGCCATAATAACCCCTTGGTGTACGCCGTGATATGCTCCCTCAAATGCCATAACCACAGGCTTACCAGTAGCCCATCTCGCTATAGCTATAGCTGTCTCCACGGCATCCGCACCTGTTACGGATGTCATGATCTTGGCCCTCTCTCTAAGACCTTGTGGAAGTATTGAGTGGAGTTTCTTGAGAAACCTTATCCTCACCTCGCTCGGGATCTCGCTCATCCAGTGCCAGTATCTATCTAGCTGTTCTTTGACGGCTTTAGCCACATATGGATTCCCATGTCCTACATTGAGAACAGCTATTCCAGCTACCCAGTCTATATAGCAGTTTCCATCCACATCCCTTATCGTAGCTCCTCTAGCAGCATCTATAGCAAACTCAAAGATCTTTGGATAGATCAGGGACTGTGTTTCAAAAACACCCTGATCCCTCAGAATCTCCTGGGATCTCGGTCCAGGAGGCCTAACAACGATCTTCGGTGCTTCTGGGTAGCTTAGAGACTCAAGCTCCTCCTCGAGAGACATGAAATCCCCAGAACTATTATGTTAAGAATATTATAAGATAGCCCTACGCCATATAGATCTTCGAGAAAACTGCCTTATGATCAGCCATATGTATCTCTTATTCTCTTTATATCATCTAAAGATGTTGGAAGGGGCACTCTAACATCCCCGCTCCTTATCTTACTCTCGAGCTCTTTAACACCTTCCCATACCCACTATGGGATCGAGTCCCTCATAGCCTTCACTTTGGCCTTTATCTCATCGGGAGACGCTGGTAAGACCTTCTTACCTGTAGCCTCTCAGCGTTTATACCCATCTGTATAAATTCATCTAGATCCTTAAGGGTGCTCACCGAGATCCCTTCTGCCAGCTCCCCATCGATCTTGGTTCCGATGCCCAGTAGAAGGACTCCATTATTCCTCTTAACTATATCAGCGAACTTGTTATCGAGAACCAGCTTGGTGGCTATATACTGCTTTATCGACTCTCTTCATCATTGAGGCTACTATGAATCCTGGGTTGATCCAGTCCTGATCAGCGTCAACACCGATCCAGAATGGAGGCCCCATACTAAGGTTCCTGGCCTTTGCTATCTCGATGAGAGCCTGGTTTATCCCTAGTCCAAGGGGGCCGGCAACGTTATATACAGCAATAGCCCCCTTCTCATACATAGGCTTTGCAGCGGCATATCCCTTAGTTATGTTGCTGAACGTCCCAGTATATGTCCAGAGAACCCTATCCTTAGGTGGTGTAGCCCCTATCCCAGGAGGATCCCTGCCAAATCTATTCCTATACCACTCGATAGCCCAGCTACATCCCCACTTATACCCTGCCTCGAATTTCCAGAGAGGAGGTATCTCAATGCCGAGAACCATCCCAACATGTGGATAGTTATATGCAGCAGCAAGGAGACAGGCTAGGGCTCCCACTAGAGCACTTTCCTTATGCTCCTCGAACCTTATATCGAGGAGATTCGGTAGGGGGTACTTATCCTGGTATTTACTCTTAACCGCATCTTGAGCACTGGTATCTATACCAGCAAAGAATTTATTTGGATATTCTAGTGCTACTGTTACTAGGGCATCTGTTAGGAGAAAGCCTACTCCCACTATCAACTTTACATCAGGGTCCTGGGCTGCCGTCCTTAGATTCGGTATATAGTCCTCCTGCGTCTTACTCACTAGCTCCACAACATCTACGCCGAAGTCCCTCTTAGCGTCATCCCCACCTTTGAATGCCATATCATTGAAGCTTAGATTGCCTCTCCCACCTATATCAGATACTATGGCTATCTTTATCCTCTGCTTAACAGCTTGGGTAGCGGGGGACGTCTGGGGGGTATAGGGAGTGTTTGGGGTGTTGTTTGTTGCTGCACGCCTGGGGCTCTCTGATATAGTAGCATGTAGCTCGATGCAATAGCAGCTATAATCACTATAAGTATAATTGATATGAAAGCTACCCTAGAAAGCCCGAGCATTGGCTTTCTATATCCATAACCCATGATAGGCCCCGCTAACTTATTTGTTACGGGATTTATAACCGTGAGGAGAGCGAGCCAGGGCTTCCAGATCCATGCCCTTGATAACCGCCCATAAGCATTCCTATATCAACACGTTTCGCCTCCTCCTTAGAAAGGATCCCTATAATTCTTCCGTCAAACATAACCGCGATTCTATCACTGAGCTCCATGATCTCGTCGAGATCCGAGGACACCAACAGGATAGAGACCCCTCTGTTTCTCAGATCCCTAAGAAGAGATCTCACATATAGTGTAGATGATATATCAAGCCCTCTCGTTGGATTTGACGCTACTACGATCTTGGCCCCTTTACTGAGCTCCCTGCAAGGACGAGCCTCTGTCTATTACCCCCGCTGAGAGATCTCGCCTTGGCGTCTATATCGCTAGCAGCTATGGAGAACGTCTTCACAAGCTCCCGAGCAAATGTTCTTACCCTTCTCCACGAAATCGCCGTAACAAGCTTTTTGTATAAGAATATACCGCTTCTCTGAAGACCTATTAAGGCGTTCTCATAGATCTTCATATCTGGTGCAAGGGTCAGCCTATCCCTATCACTTGGTAAATGTATTATCCCTAGCCTATATATCTCCGAAGGATTCTTATTAACCATGTCAGTGTCGCCTAGTATAACTCTGCCACTCAGGGCCTTCCTAAGCCCTGTTATTGCCTCCACGAGCTCTGCTTGCCCGTTTCCCTCAACACCAGCTATACCTAGGATCTCTCCTGGGTATAGCTCTAGGTTTACGTCCTTTACCGCTGGAACTCCTAGATCGTTAATCACTACTAGATCTTTTATCCTTAAAATGGGCTCGGAAGCCTGTTGAGGAAGCTTATGGATAGCCTCTCTATCCTCCATCTCTACCTCCTTCCCAACCATCATCTCCGAAAGCTTCTCGGGCGTGGCAAGCTCCGTGGGTATTTCCCCTGCCACCCGGCCTTTCCTAAGCACAACGATCCTATCCGTTACCTCGATCGCCTCTCTAATTCTGTGGGTTATGAATATTACCGTAGCCCCTTTCAACGAGAGATCCTTAATGAATCTAAAGAGCTCCCTAGCCTCATAGGGTGTTAGAAAGCTCGTAGGCTCATCAAGAATAAGTACATTAGCACCTACAAAGAGCGCCTTCAGAACTTCAGCTCTCCGTCTAACGCCCAGGGATAGGCTCTCAACCGGGATATCTAGAGGCACCTCGAGATTCAGCGTCTTCATAACCTCCCTAGCTCGTGCCTCAACACCTCTGTAATCGAGCCTAGCTAGCGAGCTTGCTATGCCCTTCCTAGCAACTAAGGAAAGATTCTCTAGAACTGTGAAAGTAGGCACTAAGGAGAAGTGTTGGTGAACCATATATATACCAATTGACATAGCATCTGAGGAGCCCATTGAACTTCACTTCTCTCCCATCCACATATATATACCCCTTCGTGGGTTTCAGAAAACCTGACAAGATCTTCATTAGAGTTGTTTTACCAGCACCATTTTCTCCTAAAAGACCTAGGATCTCTCCTCTATATATAGCAAGATCAACTCCCCTAAGCGCCTGGGTACCGTCTGGATATCCTTGACTATCCCTCTCATCTCTATATATGGTTTATCTCTAACCCCAAGATCCTTATGATCCATGAACCCTCAATTATAGTTATTCTTCCACCACTATATTTATTAAAATATTATTAGCTACAAGCTAGAACCATTCTCCTAGAGCAGTGTTATTAGAGCTCTTCCAGTACAGAGCTCTAGATCAGATCTATAGTTCCTATATATGATCAGAGAATAATTTGAGGCATTATCATAAAACCCCTATGGATTAGAAACACAGCAAGCTTTTAACGAAAGAATATCACTAACGACTAACGACGATCGAGGGATAAGCGGAATCCTTTGGTAAACTATGCTTTGTAGCGATGATAATAATAATATTCCTCCTTCTGCAGAGGGGGTTCTGAATCCTTTGGTAAACTATGCTTTGGAGTTCCAGATGCTAACATATTTCTCCAGGGGTCTAGGTATTCTCATTGCTAGGGAAGCAGCGCCATATAATCCTACATCATCTCCGAAAGCTGTGAACACGATCTCGGGTTTTCTAACAGCTAGGTATCTATCTAGATACCTCTCTATACCCCTTGCAAATATCTCTTTATTGTTAAGAGCTATGCCTCCTCCAAGCACCAGGATCTCGGGATCATATGCATTAATAGCTGATGCCATGCCAGCAGCATTTACGGGTACTAGGTATTTCTCTACATAGCTAGACGCTACAGGATCACCCTTATAGTACATAGAAAATATCTCCTCTGGAGATGGAGATTTCCCCTTTTCTAGATCCGAGCAGAGGGGGGATACTCTATACCCTGTTTTTCCACATAGGTTTAGAGAGACAACATAGTTGGCGAAGCTCCTCGGCATATTGGATCCAGAAGCTATGGCTTCCCAATGTCCATAGCCTCCGCAACCGCACCTCAAGCTAGATGAGTGATCAACAACTAGATGACCTATTTCATGAGCATTTCCATCCTTACCGATTAATAGCTCGCTATCCACTATAACCCCTCCCCCGATCCCAGTGCTTATAGTTATATATAGAAGGTTCTCGCGCCCCCTCCCAGATCCCAGTATATACTCACCCCATGCTGCTGCAGAAGCATCGTTAGCTATCACCACCTCTAAACCCAACTCCCTCATGGGGGAGACTAGGTTAAAGCTTTTTATAGGGGCATTGGGCGTTCTAAACACGGATCCTCTTGCTATGTCTAGAGGACCTATAGATCCTATCCCAACCCTAGCTACATTCTTAATAACATCCCCACAGAGATCTAGAACAAGATTTTTTAAGAAATCCTCAAACCCTGTCGTGGGGAAAGACCTTCTGATCTTCCTGAGCATCCTACCTTCCTCATCGAAAAGCCCTGCCCTCACATTTGTTGCTCCGATATCCACCCCAACGTAGTATCGCGTCATAGCGACCTAAGTAGTAATTATGTGTAAACATTTATTAGCACTTTGCATCTTTTTATTGCTGAGCCAGCTTTCTCATATAATAATATTATGGTTATTGAGTATTTACTAGATCCCTATATCAGATAGAATATAATTATCGTAGTTGCAAAATAAGTATCTATTTAAGCTTTCTAGTACTAAATCTAGTTGGTGTGATATATTGGGCAGCAATGCAAATAGGAATAAAGAGATCTCTTATAAAATAGATAAGATGGTGGATGCAAGGAACCTCACGTGCCCAGGCCCTATACTGATGCTATCGTCCTCCTTAGCAGATATGCCGAAGGGCTCTGTGATCATGGTGATTGCTAGGGATCCGGCATTCGAGGAAGATCTGAAGTCCTGGTCCACGTATACTGGAAACGAGATCCTGGATTTGAGAAGAGCTGAGGGAGAGATAATAGCTGTAGTTAGAAAGAGTAGGTGATCGATATGTCATCCACAGAAAAGCCAGCAGATATAGCAATAATAGTTAGATCTGATAGGCCGGAAAGCGTGTATCCAGCATTTATTCTAGCTACTACAGCTTCTACAATGGGTATGAAGGTCGAGATGTTCTTCACATTCTGGGGGCTAAAAGCCATAGTTAAGGGAGGCGCTGAGGAGATCGAGAAAAGCTTCTATGAGGAGCTGAGGGCCAGGGGTATGGAGCCAAAGGGATTACCCAGGCTCCAGGATCTAATCTCTATTGCAAGAAGCTCCGGTAATGTGAGAATATATGCGTGCTCAACAACTATAGAGGCTATGGGGATCTCGAGGGACAGTATTCTGGAGGGATGCCCCATAGTAGGTGCTGCATCTTTTCTAGCAAGACACGGAGGTGGAGGATCAAAAATCCTGGTCTTCTAGATTAAGGGGTTCGGGCTTCATCGGGCCTGATACCTTTGATCAAGCCCTCTTCTCTCGGCTTCATCGCCATCAGATCCCTTTTCATCGGGATCCATATCACCGGGCTCCGCCCACATAGTTTCCTCCGGCTCATAGCTGTGGGATATCCCGCCTCTTGGCTCTCCTCTTCCTCCCTTCCAGATATCTTCTCCTAAATGTTTATAGAGGCCGCCTTATGTCTATTCATTTTTAGATTGCATCTAGGGTACTCAAAGACCTGCTCCTCTCGATCTCCACAATAAACCCGCATTTGGGGCATTCTCTAGAGGTGTTCCTCGGATCCACATAAGCTGTTAATGCCATCTCTGGCATTCTTCTGTGTATGTCTCTCCATGATGTTCTAGCATTCCTCTTCCTCCTCTTCTTAGCCCTTTTCCTACTAACAAGATCCCCCATTATCTAGATCCTCGAGAACACGGATAGTGTTTGGGAATGGTCTCCTTAAACCTGCTATTAGCTTGTTCACAAAATCCCTCTCCCTAGCCACATACTCCTCACAGAGATCCCTCTTGCCCTTACTCTGTGCTATAGCTTTCTTACGCTCATACACGACCTTCATGCTCTGAAGAGGCCTGAGACCAGCATTTATAAAGCCTATCGATAGCTAGTAGCCGTCCAATGACAGCTCATCACTATCCCAGCCAATAACCCTCATAACCTCGATCCTCTTAGAGCTTTTAAACGGTATAACGTTTCCTACCATCCTTAATTACAACCTCACCAACAGATCAGCATCTGACCTTTTTCTCAAACCATGTTGATTTCTAGGATATCCAGGATATAGAGATATCCGCTTGTCCCCCGATGGTTGTTGATTATCGCTGATATTCTTGTTTGGTGTTGCTGTGCTTCTTGATCCACAGGGTTTTTAGCCCTGTGGCATTGGGGGGCTTCCACCTCCCTCACAGGGATCTTGGGATCTCTATGGGTTCATGGGTTGGATTTTAAGCCCAGCGGCACCGGGCTCCCATCTAGACTTAAAAACCCCGAAGCCCTTCTGGGCATAGCCCTCATACAGGGCTTCGGTCTCGGGTGCTCTGAGCATCATCGCTTCCCGAGGTCTCCCAAGATCTAGCAGAGATATCACCTCACCATCAATACAATTATGGATTGGATGCTTAAGCCTAAGCCCAGACAACAAACGAATATAAAAGCATTCCCACTACCATGAAAAAGAATACAGCCCTAGCCTCAGAGTTATCCTAATGGCTTTAGATTGGTAATCTATCTTCATGAGTGTGGTCTTGTATCTAGTGAATCTCCTCCTAGCCTTGGCTTGATCTTCCTGGTCCTTCCCCTTAGATATCTCTTCCCCCAACCTTCGTAATCGAGTAAGCTTTACTAGTAACAGAGCCTACCCAGTGCGCAGCGTAGGGGTTATGCTTCATAAGCTCTTCTCTAAGGTTTTTCTTGAAAGCCCTATCCTTTGGTATTGTTGGGATCCTCACCTTCAAACCAATAATAATGATCAGTTTTCCACCCCTTCTAATGAGCTCTGGGAGGCGGCATTCCCGCTCTATATTACCGCAGATCAGATCTATAGCCCTCTGGAGAGCTTTAACATGCTATGTTACAAGCTCTGAGACTCTCTTATCACTAATAGGCACGCTATATGCCCCCACAAGCTCGAGAGTCTTTAGCAAGTCTCACTACACACAGAGCAAGTTTCTATAGCTCTACACGAGAAACTTAACATGAACATAATAAAGCAATATGAAACCCAAAACAGTTCATGAAGGCTTTATAGATAAACTATAGATGACAGATAACCATTTAACGAGTCTATCATTGGGTGTTATTGGGGTTCGATGGTTGCTGGAGGTTTAGAGGTTATGGAATAGGCTACCATGACTATCTCGGGGATCTCCCTTGTTATTCTCCTTGAGATCTTATCAAGCACTTCATACGGGATCCTAGCCCAGTCAGCTGTCATACCGTCCTCGCTCTCTACGGCTCTTATTATAACTATATATCCCTCCCTCCTAGCATCTCCAGTAACACCGACCCACATTCTGTCAATAAGGACTGGAAATGCCTGCCACAGGCTATCATATATACCGGCCTCTCTAAGCTCGTCCTCGATTATCCTGCTAGCCCTTCTAAGGATGCTAAGCCTCTTCTCATTAACCTCACCAACTATTCTGACAGCCAGCCCCGGCCCTGGGAATGGGTGTCTCTTAAGGATCTCCTCAGGGATCCCCAGGGCTCTCCCAAGCTCTCTGACCTCGTCTTTATATAGATATCTTAGAGGCTCGATCACGAGCAGACCGAGATCCTCTGGGAGCCCGCCAACATTATGGTGGGTCTTTATCCTGGCGGAGAGGGGTCTTGAACCGCTCTCTATCACATCTGGATAGGTGGTGCCCTGTGCTAGCCACCTTATTTTGGGATCTTTCCTCACGATCTCTTTAAAGACGTTGGCGAAGATCTTGCCTATAATTCTTCTCTTCTCCTCAGGATCTACAACCCCTTTTAATGAAGACAAGAATCTCTCTGAGGCGTTTATAAATATTGGGTCTATGCCGACCCTCTTCAAGTTACTGATCACTTCCTCAGCCTCACCTTCTCTTAAGAGCCCGTGGTCTACAAAAACGGCTACCAATCGATCTCCTACAGCTTTTTTGATCAGGACAGCTGTTACTGTAGAGTCTACGCCTCCGCTCACAGCACACAATATCTTATCATCCTTCCCAACTTTCTTAGAGATCTCCTCGATGATCTCGTTAGCAAGATTACTAGGTTTCCAGGTTCTCTTAACCCCGGCTATCCTGAGAAAGTTATCAAATATAGCCTTGCCCCTCCTAGTATGGCTAACCTCTGGGTGGAACTGCACAGCATATATAGCCTTGCCCCTCACCCTATAGGACGCTATATACCCCGTATCCTCCGACACAGCCAGAACCTCCCCATCTTCTGGTAGCTTCTCCACATAGTCCGAGTGGCTCATCCACACCTCCTCCCTATCTAATAGGCCCTCGAATATGGGGTCTCTCCTCGTGATCTTTATATATGTCCTCCCATACTCTCCAAAGCCCTTTGAAACAGATCCTCCGAGCATCTTGGCTATTAGCTGATGACCATAGCATATGCCCAGAATAGGTATTCCAAGATCTAGTATCCATCTCGGAGGGGTCGGGGGCTCTCTTTCGAGAAGACTTGCTGGGCTACCCGAGAGTATAATTGCTTTTGGAGATATGCTCCTAATAGTTTCCTCTGAAACCGCATGTGGATTTACTATCTCGCTATATACCCCTAGCTCCCTTATCCTTCTGGCTATTAGATGTGTATACTGCCCTCCAAAATCTATTATTAAAACAGTGTCATGCTCCCTACTAGGATTATCAGGCCTCACCATGCATCACCCTCTTCTTAGGGGCTCTCACGAACCTAGCCTTGGCCCATAGCTCACCGATATTCCTGGCCCCGACATAGCCCATAGAGATTCTGATGCCCTCCACCAGCTCCCTTATAACAGCCCTCGCCGATCCCCTGTAGGGGACTAGGCCTCCAACACCCTCGGGGATGTTTTTAACAGCCCTTGAATATCGATCTACGGAGTATCTCCTCATCATAGCTGTATAGCTCGCCATCCCTCTATAGGGCTTATACATCTTTCCCCCAACCTCTATAAGATCTGGTGGGGCCTCATCGGTCCCAGCCAATAGATAGCCTGTCATAGCGGAGCTAGCTCCTAGGGCGAGGACCTTAACTATGTCCGAAGAACTTCTAAGACCTCCATCAGCTATTATAGGGATCCCCAGGTTATTCTCATCAAGAGCATCCCTCACACTTGCTACCGCCCAGCCTGTGGGAGAGAATATCCCAGCTACGTTTGGGGTGGTGCATATAGATCCTCCCCCCACACCTACCCTAAGGGCATCGATCCTCTCGATCATAGATATAGCTTCTAGAGCAGCCTCAGCAGTGCCTATATTGCCAGCCACGAAATCTGTGGATATGTTCTTCACAAGGAGGGCTGACGCTCTGATCACATCCCTATTGTGGAAATGAGCTACATCGGATACCAGCGCATCTGCCAGCTTGTCAAGCTTCAAAGCCCTGTCCCGATCGATGGGGTTTATCGCTGCTGCCACGAAAAGCCTCCCCTCTGGATCTGTTGCTGGTGATATATCTTCCATAGCTGTTTGTACAGTGATACTACCTATGAGGAATCCCCTCTCATCTATAATTGCCGCTAGATCTGTCTCTCCTCTAATTACGGATCTATATGCCTCTTGGATCGATGCGACGTCATAGGCTCTCCCAGCGTATATATGTTTAGCCAGAGGCTCTGTCCAATCCCTACAAGACTCCAGTAGATCGCTATATCTAGCATACCCCGTGAAGAGCCCTTGATCGTCTAGAATTGGTATGGTTCTTAAGCCTCCCCTCCTCATAAGATCTATAGCCCTGCCACATGGCTCGGACCGAACTAAATATATATGCTCAATCGGGGCCGCCGGATGCCTCTTAACCTTCTCTAGGTTAGCCACCTGCTCCTCTATGGACATGTTCCTATGTATAACTCCTATCCCACCCATTAGGGCTACTGCGACAGCGAGTCTCCACTCGCTAACAGTATCCATGGGCGCTGAGACAATGGGTATTCTTAGCTTAATGTTTCTGGTAAAGTTTGTTGATATATCTACATATCTAGGCTCTACATCGCTAGCGCCTGGAAGGATATACATCTCCTCTAGATCTGCTGCATATGGGGATGATCTGATCTTATCCAAAAAGCCCGGCAAGAACTGCCCTCATGATCATATCATTGTCGAAGGTTAAAAGCAAGTATCTAGCCTATCTAGCTCTGGAGAAATATATAGCCATTTGATGCTAGACACAATGTATCTTATTGATAGAGGATAGAGTTTACTGAGAATCTATGATCGTCTAGCTGCTATTAAAGTTAAGAGCCATCTATGCATAAGACCGTAAGACCGCGGCTCTTCCTAAAAAGGGTAAGAAGGCGTTCCAGATATAGCGATCCCTGGAGAGAATCATGATCCCATCTAGTTAGTAGCACACCGCCCACCTATATTTATATTTATATCTGAATACTGCTACTAATTCCTAGGAGAGAAATAATGTCAATTGATATTGAGCATATAGGGGCTGTAGAACCTAGCAGATACGATGAGCTCGGGATCAAGAGGGAGGATCTAGTCTGGCTCTGGAAGACAATGACCCTCATAAGGAGATTTGAGGAAAGGGTTGTAAAGCTCTTTGAGGAGAAGAGGCTGGTTGGAGCTTCGCATCTCTATATAGGTATGGAGGCCATAGCTACAGGCGTTATGAGGGCTCTTGATAAGGATGACTATGTGGTCTCAACCTATAGAAGCCATGGCCACGCACTTGCCAGGGGCATCTCACCAAGACTCGTTATGGCGGAGCTCTTCGGCAGGGCTACAGGCACTAATAAGGGGCTCGGAGGCTCTATGCACGCTTCTATGTATCCAGAGCTGGGGATCATGCTTACCACAGCTATAGTTGGGAGCGGGGTTCCCGTGGCTGCCGGCCTCGGCTATGCTATTAAATATAAGGGTGAGAAGAGGGTCGTGGCCGTCTTCTTCGGGGATGGGGCTGTCAATACAGGGGCTTTCCACGAGGGTGCCAATATGATAGGTTTGTGGAGGCTTCCTGTTATAATGGTATGTGAGAATAATCTCTATGGGATGGGTGGCAGGGTTGATAGGGTTACAGCTGGTTCGAAGGATCTCTCAGTTATACATAGGGCTTCAGCATATGGGATCAGAGGTATCGTGGTCGATGGATTCGATCCTGTTGCTGTTTATGTCGCTGCCAGAAAGGCTGTTGAGTCGGCTAGGAGGGGGGATGGGCCCACTTTTATAGAGGCTAGGGCATATAGGTTCCTGGGGCATAATCTTAGGGATCCGCAGAGATACAGATCTAGGGAGGAGATCGAGGCTTGGAAGAAGAGAGACGCGATTCCCAGGATGAGGAATATATTGGTGGAGCACGGCTACGCCACTGAGGAGGAGTTGAATAGTATAGAGGAGGAGATCCTGAAGGAGATAGAGAACTCAGTGGAGTTCGCTGAGAAGAGCCCCCTGCTAAGCTTCGAGGAGCTCTATAACTTCATATACTCCTAACACCTCGGGGTGGAAGGCTATGGGAGAGGTTATTATGAGCTATGCATCAGCCCTAAGGGAGACGCTTAGAGAGGAGATGAGGAGAAACCCGAGCATAGTTGTTTTGGGAGAGGATGTAGGGGCTTGGGGAGGAGTATTCACAGTGACCCTGGGGCTTCTCCAGGAATTCGGCCCTCAGAGGGTTATAGACACACCTATATCTGAGGCAGCGATTGTCGGAGCAGCTATTGGGATGGCCCTAGCCGGTCTAAGACCTGTGGCCGAGATAATGTACATGGACTTCATAACAATAGCTATGGATCAGCTGGTCACCCACGCAGCTAAGCTCAGGTTCATGAGCGGTGGGAGGATAAAGCTCCCCATAGTGGTTAGAACGCAATACGGAATAGGAAGGGCATATGGTCCTCAGCACAGTCAATTCGTACCCTCGTGGTTCCTCCAGCCCGGGTTGAAGGTTGTCGCTCCATCAACGCCTGCAGATGCTAAGGGGCTTCTAAAGGCCTCGCTGCGCGAGGATAACCCGGTGCTCTTTATAGAAGCAGCTCTTCTATACGAGGTCTCGGGACCAGTGCCTGAGGGAGACTATGTGGTTCCCATAGGCGTTGCCGATATAAAGAGGAAGGGGTCGGATGTAACTATTGTAGCGATATCTAGAACCGTTCACGAGGCTTTTAAGGCTGCTGAGATCCTCTCTGAGAAACATGGTATAGAGGCTGAAGTGGTAGATCCGAGGACCCTATATCCCCTAGACCTCAGAACAATCTCAGCCTCTGTAAGAAAAACAGGAAGACTCGTGGTGGTTACTGATGAAATCAGGAGCGGCAGCATTGCATCAGATATAGTCTCTAAGATCGCCGAGGATCCTGACACATTCTACAGCCTAGAAACAATACCCCAGATAGTCTCGAGCCCAGACATGCCGGTACCGACCCCAGCATCCCTAGAAAAGATATATATGGTCAATGCTGACAAAATCATCAACTCCGTACTAAAGATCATGAGATGAACAGGCCTACTACAAAACCCCAACCTCACAGCCTCCTACATGTGGTAGAATTGCCCAACTAAATGACGGATCATATGGGTTCTATCTTTATAGCAGATCCTGTGTGGTATTTAGTCTCTGAGGATGATCTGAGATATAGTTGAAAGAGATATAGAGAGGTAGGGATAATATATAAAGAAGAATAGGCCTCATCCCTCAGAGTAGGGAAGAGGTCAGCTCATATTTAGGCCTAAAAATAAAATATTATATGATAGGTAAATCATGGAAGATTCTACTGCTTCGAAAGATTCGAGGGGTAAGAGCTTCAAGAGGATCAGGGTTAGGTTTGCCAGAGATCTCGAGGTCGACTTCACCGGAAGGATCTCAGCTATTGAGAGAGTTATTAAGTGGGGTGAGGAAGGGATGTCACAGCCCGTGGTGGTCTTCGACCCTGAGGGCTGTGGCAAATCTACATGGCTCAGACAGACCATCGAGATCCTGAAGGGCATGGGCTATAAGGCTATCTATGTGAATCCTACGGAGACCTCTCTGGTGAGGTTTGCATATGATGAGGATCTTGGTGAGGTTGTGAGGGAGGCTTTTAAGAGTGTTATGGGTGAGGCTGTGCCAATAGCTGGGGTGCCGGTGGGGCGTCTAGCTGAGCTGGCATTTGAGATAGTGGCTATGGCTGTGAGGAGGCTTTCAAGGACTAGGATAGATGTGCTTGTTGATGAGGCCTTCAAGGCTGTGGGGATCAGGAATGCCTCCCTCTATGTTAAGTCAGCCCTGAACGTTATGGAGCATCCTAAGGGTGGCTATGATAAGTTGGTAGCTATATTGACGACAAGCGAGGGACTATCTAGGTCTGAGGTTGGGAGGCACAGATGGGCAGATCTAGTTCCCATGTGGAACATGTCTAGAGAGGATTTTAGAGAGCTCTATAACAAGATCCCTGGAGAGAAGCCCTCGTTTGAGGAGATCTGGGAATGGGCAGGGGGGAACCTGTGGATCCTCAGAGAGCTCTACGAAGCAAGATGGAATGTGGAGGAGGTCGTTGAAAAGCTCATAGATGGGAAGAGGCTCGACAGCTTTGTCAGATCTCTGAGCAGCAACGATAGAAGAAGGCTTGAGAAAGCTATAGAAGATCCAGACACGCTTTTCAACAGGGAAGGGATGCCGGTACTCAATAGACTTGTAGAGCTTAACCTAGCTGTCGACGACATACCGAGTAGAAAGCCGAGCAGGTGGATCGATCGACCGCCCCCAAAGAAAGATCTGAATATAGGCATTGGGGAATACGTAGCTTGGCAGACACCGCTACACAGAGAAGCCTTGAAAAGAGCTCTTAAACAGATCAAGACATAGCTCAAAAGATCGTCAAGCTTTAGGATTATGAACACCATTAGATATTAACAGAGAATACCTGCCACCGAAGAGCTATATCTAAAGGAAAAACCAAATAAATAGAAAGACACGCAGAAGTACTCAGAACCTTCAGAAATCCAGAAATGATCCCTGCCCACCCTTAAGGACGGGGTTTCGAACTTCCGAGTCTCGGGTGTTAGCCCCCTGGTGAGGGATTAATGGCTTTACACCATTATGCGTTACCAAGTAGCTCTCAATCTTCCTAGATATCCTTATCCTGTGTCCCAGCCTTCTCGCCATGTTTAGTGCAGCGTTTATATCTGCATTGATCTTCCTCCTAGTCTTCCTGCATATATACAGACCTCTGTAGATCCTTCCCTTCTTGTGTTTCGCCCCACATATTGAGCATCTCTGACTAGTATAGTACTCAGGAACTATCTCAACATCAATGCCATACTCCCTGAATATATCTACGATCCAAAGAACTATCTTCCTAAACCACCATGTATTAGCATTATACTCATTGCCATTATCCTGTGATAGCATATATGGATAGCCTATGTATAGTTTCCTAATGCCTCTGTTATATAGCTCATCAGCTAGAAACCTGGTCGCTGTTATGTATAGATGCCTGAGCCTCTCATCCCTCTTATAAATAGCATCTAGGTATTTCCCTTGATGGTAGATCCATGTTGATATACCTAATCTCCTCAGCACATCCCTAATAGACTGGTAAGATGCTATCTCCCTCCTCCACCAATAATACTCAGAATTGATAGACCCGCCTTTGATAAGCAATGCTGACCCATCCGAGATTACCTCAGCGAATAGGTTGTTAAGCCCCATATCTATGAATGCCTCTTTATCCTCTATGGGATCCCTCTGCCTAATACTCCTCGTGTTTATGATCCTCTGCTTCTTCTTTTCCCCTCATCACTGTATATGGGCTTTACATAGCCCTTCTTATTTGATTTAGGCGGATCTGCACCAACCTCTATTGGTAGGTGTGCGAACCACTTACCAGCCTCATATATGATTTCAAGCCTTCCCTGCTTACCCTCCCACCTAATCCTACCAACATATCTTATCCTCAGATCGAAGTCTTCAAGTACTATGTATCCCTCGTTCTCGCTGATAGGCTCAATATAATATCTATCGTTCCTAATCACTATGTATCCCTATCCTTCCAATAACCTAGTGGAGAAACCTTCCTAGTGAATGGTAGTAGCCTACCCTGTTTCCTTAGATCTAGTAGCTCGTAGAATGCTTCCCAAGCCTCATCATTTTTATTAATGACCTGACCAGCATTAACACCAAGAACCCCTTTATACCTAATAATAATATCTCTTGTTAATCTCATCCCTCTTCCCAGGCGATGGCTCTCTGTTGAAGAAAGCATGTCTCTTCTCATAGTTAAGCTCGTTCCACAGACTAGAACATGCCAAGCCTATGTCGAATAGCGTTTCTTCCTCACATCTATTGGGGAATAGAGCTACTCTATTAGTCCTCCGCCTACTCCTCTTCCTCCTCTCTGTCTCTTTTTTGAAGGCTTCCAGGAGGGCCGTAGTCTCTGGCGAGCACGCCTCGGGGATTCCCCCGCCGGGCATTCCACCAGCACTTCTGCCCACCAAGACCCGACCCCTATGCATTATAGAGCATAGAAGCCTTAAAAACCCCGCCCTAAAGGGCGAGGCTTGCTCTGTTGTCAATAGAAATGTTTTTATATTTATCTATGTTTAGCTAGTCCCGATGAAGCTTATAAACAATCTTTCCACGTGTTGTTTAGCGAGCTCTAGGTGTGTGAGGAGATGTGCTCCGTAGCCCGCCTAGAGCTGTGCCGTGATGAGCCCGAGGGCGGTTAATAGCCTCTCTCGGGTTAACGGCTGGGGTAGATCCGCCATGTCTTCACAACCGATCTTTCCCAAAAGTCATCAGGCCAGGCTTGGTCTAGTATATATAGTTCCCAAGCTCTATCTAGGGTGGGTCTATGGCGAGGCTTCAGATTGATTCTCTCGAGGAGCTCTCGGGCCTCGGTAAGGTTCTTGTTGTGGGTATTGGGGGTGGGGGAGATTCGCTGGGAGCTCTTGCTGTTCTCTACAGGCTCAGATCCTTGGGGGTGGCCGCGGTTCTGGGAAATGCTGTGTGGGAGAGGTTTGTTATAGATCCTTTCCCTGGGCCTGTGCCTGTTGAGCAGCTTGTAGGGGCAGAGGTGCTGGGGAGGGGTGCTGCTTTGGTGGGGCCTGGGAGTTTTGTGAACAGATACGGCATCAAGATAGTGCCTCAAATAGTGGTCGCCTCGGAGATCCTGGGTGAGAGGACCCTTTTCCTAGATCTTAGCAAGGGGGAGCGGGGTTTTGCAGAGGCCTTGGAGGCGGCTTCTGAGAGGCTCGGGATCGGGGCTATTGTTGGGGTTGATGTTGGTGGGGATGTGCTTGCTAAGGGCTGTGAGGAGAATCTGTGGAGCCCTCTAGCCGATTCAATAGCCCTCTCAGCCCTTCACAGGATCAAGATCCCCTCGATCCTCGTAGTTCTGGGACCTGGGGCTGATGGAGAGCTTAAGCCTGGGAAGGTTCTCGAGAGGATTGCCGAGATCTCTGGTAAGGGTGGCCTTATAGAGGTCTGTGGGCTCTCGAGGAAGGAGCTCACGGCTCTTGAGAAACATCTAGAGAGATTCGCTAGCGAGGCCTCTAAGGTTCCCTTTAAAGCCCTGAGGGGGCTTGGGGAGAAGATGTGATTAGGCAGGGATCTAGGGTGGTTGAGGTAGGGCCGGTTTCAGCATCACTCTATGTGATAGATATTGAGGCAGCCTACAGAGAAAGCCTGCTCTCACAGCTGGTTAGGGGCTCTGGGAGCGTTGATGAGGCGAGGAGGAGGCTTAACAGCCGCTGTGTATATACCGAGCTCGATCTGGAAGAGGATCTCCACGAGCTGCTGAGGGCTGGCCAGAAGATCTCTGGGGACAGGATTCTCGAGATAAGGTTCAGAGGTAAGGAGAGGCTGGTGAGAGAGGGATGCATCCTTATTAGGTGTACATAGCAAGCAAGATCCGATGCGCACCCCCTTCAAGGTGGAAGAGAGTCTCATTAAAAACCTGGCCTCTATATCAGTAGGGAAGGACCTAGCTTAGAAGCTCTGACCCTCTCCAGGGGGCTAACACCCGAGACCCCAGCATAGAAACCCCGCCCTTTAGGGCGGGGAGGATGTCATCTGATCCTGGGCATCTCTCCCTACAGGGTTTTCGAGGACATCACGCCCCTAGAGATTGCCCACTACCCAAGCAGGAGCCCAAACAAAAATACTATTCTACCTAAAAACATAAACACTACCCGCCCTAAAAGGGCGAGGCATGCCCTCTATTTGATCCTCTATTTAACGTCAGGCCGGCTTGCATACACATAGACACGGCGGAGGCGATATCCTTTATGACTCAAATTATACAGGTGGGGTCGATTTCAGTCTTGGCTTGCATTGGCTCCCAAGATTGCTGGCTAGCACTACAATATGGGTTCTCGCATCAACACAGTTTAGATATAGCTGGGTCTATAGAGGAGACCTGGCTCTGGGTGCTGGTTTATGTTTCTCGTGGCTGGCTGATCGTTTATCATCCGATCTGTTAATGATCATATGCCGTTTTTGACCATACAAGCTTTTTCAGACAAGAAGAGATCCGCAAAGATCCAACCCTCAAGCCGTTCGCCCACCCTGCGAGTTGAGAGCGAGAAGAGACTAGGTCCTGGGGATGAGCTATACAGTATAACAACTATAGCACATGGATACCGCTATGAACACGGCTCCCCTTTTCAGCATAATATATTGGTGGGATACGGTTCTAGTCACAAGATCATCGGATATAGCTAAACAAATCACTAACCCTCTACAGGGCGTCAGAGATCCTGGCCCTCCTATTCCCGATCTTATTAGCATAGGTAGGATCTATACCGAGATCAGAACTTTTAACGCTCCTTTCCCAGAGATAGTCGAAGATCCTGTACCCAGCATCGTCACCGAGGCTCCTGAAATCCACAAGGCTTGGATCTACCAAGGCCCCGCCAAGTATAGAAAAAGATATAAAAGCTCATATTAAATAATGATATAAATACTTGATATGAATGCTAATATGAAACCAATATAGAATCTGGATCAAAGTGATCGGATCTTTGAGAGGATTCCGAGGATCAATGAAGATCCCGAGGATCTTTAGTTTATAAATGAGGATCATCAGGTGAGAAGATCTTGGTGGGCCCGCGGGGATTTGAACCCCGGACCTCCGCCGTGTGAGGGCGGCGTCCTAACCTGGCTAGACGACGGGCCCTCATAAAATCAATACCTGACTCTGGCTATAAGCTTGACATGATGATTACCTAAGAGTAGATAGATGATTCCTCCCCGAATAGATGGGGGAAACAATGAACCGCCTGAAAGGAATGACAATCAAAAGACGACGACCTGAAGGCGGGGAGAGGTCAGCGCTCCACATAAGTTTGCCATAATATTTTAGCCTCTCCCCAAAAAGTCCTTGAGAACAATATAGCCTCGGCCATCACCCACCTTCTTAATATAGTAATTATCACTCTTAATGATTATAATGAGCCTTCTCCTCTCAGCAACCTATCCTTCCCAATAGCCAGGCAGAGACTGTTTCTTCATGAAAGGCGGTAGCTTCCCTTGTCTTTTCAATCTCAATGATTCGAAGAACGATCTCCAAACATGGTCATTCTTCCTAGCAACCTAACCAGCATTAGCACCCAGTATCCTATTATATTTGTGATAGCATTTCCTGTTGATCTCTCATAGCCCCTTTAATGAGCCTCCGCTTGTCCCCCGATGGTTATTGATGATTATTGATATTCATTTGTTTTGGTTTGCTTTGCTTCTCGATCCACAGGGTTTTCAGCCCTGTGGCATCGGGGGGCTTCCACCTCCCTCACAGGGATCTTGGGATCTCTATGGGCTCACCGGTGGCTGTGGAGCCTAGTGGAAAGGGGCTCCCATCTAGGTCTAGGCTTAAGAACCCGAAGCCCTTCTGGGCATTGCCCTCATAAAGGGCTTCGAGGGCCTTAAGATAAATATTGATCAAGACAACTACCTCTCTATGCCATCTCTCACCACCTTTGCTACAGATCCCTATCCTCCCCATATTCTATTACACATATTCTATTACAGCCTTGTGTATTGGGCAGATCTTAGATGTATTCCTGGGATCTGCCATCAATACCGGCACACCATATTCCTTAGCCTTATCTATTATTGCGTTGAGCCCTCCCTTCAAAGCACTCTGATATATTCTGTGTCTCAACTGCCTATTCCTATACCTAGCAATCATAATCCTTATATCGTCTCCAGATATTCTCTCAATAACTATCGCTCCTCTTATCCTCATGGCTTTCCTTACTATCATGTTTGCTGTCTTCATCCTATAGTCCCTCTTTTTCTTTCTCTCCTTAAGCTTTTTCATAGCCTTTCTAGCCTCCCTGCTACAGGATCCATTTCTCCTCTGGATACTCTCCTTCCTATAGCTATAGCCCAGAGTAGTCTTGGCAAGGTCTGTCTCGAGGATTATTGAGGATGCCTCGTATAGAGTTGCTACTGAGTTCTCATTAACATTGACAGACTTAATAGCCTTCTCTGGTCTGTAGATCTCACCTCCTTCCCAAGGGATAGGTGGAAAAGCGCCCTCCTATTCTTCCAATCAAGCTTGATCTTTGCGTGGAATGTCGGCTTAAAACCCCTAGCCAGCAGCTTGTAGAACTCCTTAGTAGGCCCTAGATCTATGTGCACCCAGCCCCTATGGGTATTAATGGCAACACCTGTGAAGAAAATGTTCTCAAAACCATTTATATTGATCTTTATAGGGTTTACTGGTTTCCACACGTGGTAATCAACTAGCCATAGGCTAACACTATTGATCCTAGGCACTAGTTTGCCCTCCATCATCTCAAGATCTACCTGGTGCCGAGCTATTTCCCAAGATCTCCGCTAGAGATATCTCCTGATCCTCTTGCCCCTAAGATCCCTTTCCCCTAGACCTAGATGCTTAACAAGCTCATCAAAGATCTCTCTAGAGTATTGCCTAGCCCTATTCCTCCTTAGAGAGGATACCCTTTCAACAGCATCCTGGCATAAGCCATGTATGTAGTGGGATGGTATATTTGGATAGACCTTCCTTAGCTCTTAGTACTTTTCATTCTTAAGCCTGTAGTAGCTCTCGATAATATTCCTAGATGCGTGGGTTAGCATATCTCCAAAGCATCCTGTTATATATGTTGAGGATCTCTTCCAATGCCCTGAACTCCTTCCTAGATAACTGCTTTGAGGGTATAACAGCAGCCCTACTCACAAAGATCCTGTCGCCCGGCTTTGCAACCCACATCCACTTCTTATCCCTCTTTTTCATCCTCCTAGCCATTATCCCTGGACCTCTCTTTGTTCCTAACCTCCACCCAACCTTAATTGATAATGAAAGAATATAAAAAGATCTCTACTATCATGAAAAAGGCTACAGCCCTAATATTTCCACTATTATTTATAGATTCCCCCATGATCTAATTCGAGGAACCACCTCTCAGCAGAATCTCTAGATCATAGAATTGCTAGAAATGGCGACAGCTCTAACAAAGCCCCCAGCTTATCCAAACCAAGCACTGCCGTTCTGAGGCTGTTTTGGTTTCATATTAATTTACAAGGTTTGGTAGAAAAATTCTCTGTTAAGCCCACGGTACATGTGAAGAGTAGAGACCCAAGTAGGGCTCATGTGGATATCGAGAGGCATAGAGAGCCGGGAGGCGGGGGTTTCCCCACAGCAATGAACCGGTGGTCTCTATGAAGGAAGAGCTGTGGGTTGGGGTCACCCCGAGCGGGAGGAGCCCAGTGATATAGATCTTGATGAAAAGGGTCCTGAGGACTTTGAAACCAAGGGAAGAGGGCTTGATCAGAGATATCAAGCCCAGCAAAACTTAGAGCTTCCGAGGCCGAAGCCATGTATGAGGGCAATGCTCTGAAGGGCTTCGGGGTTTCAAGTTTAGAGGGGGAGCACAGGCCGCTGGGCTCAACAGCCATCCCGAGAAGCCTCCCAGGGCATATAGCCCGGGAGGTGGAGTGGGGAGTCCCCCGATGCCACAGGGTTTTTTGAATCCTGTGGATCAGGAAACACAGCAATCTCAAAACAAAAGAATCTTAGCAACAATCAATGAGTATCAGGGGACAAGCGGGATGGCGTAGAGGGTTATTGCTATTATTGATGCTATGTAGAATAGTATCCATGTGCTTATTACTAGCTCTGTTTCTCCTATTCCTTTGCTTGTTGTTGCTGTTGCTAGGTGGGCTATTGTTATTGGTGCTTTTGGATCTTTGTTGGCCCTGATCATGCCCTTTTCAACTAATACTGGTCTTATCTTTATCGCGCTCTTCTCTCTTAGGCCGCCTATGCTTGTTATTATTGAGAAGCCGTTTATTATCATTGGGAATAGGGCTAGTATTAGGAGGAACTCTGATCTTCCGTATATTCCTAGGAAGGCTATCCAGGATCCTATGATGAGGGATCCCACGTTCCCCACGAATATCTTTGCTGGGTAGATGTTGAGTATGAGGAAGCCTGCTAGGGATCCTGTGATGGATGATATGATTAGTGCTGAGGTATCCTGGTTAAGGGATCTGGATATTATTATTGGTGATAGGGTTGCTATGGTTATCAATATAGACCCCCCGAGGATCCCGTTATGGGTGTCCATCATGTTAGCCGCGTTGAGGGCCACGGCATATGCGGCTGGGATTAGGAATATATATAGGATCCTCGCGCTAATCTCTCCAAGAAGAGGTATGTATAGCCTGGGCTCGTAGACACCTAGTAGGAGGTGTATAAGCCCCGGGATCACTGTTATCAGCACCTTCCTAACAGCTGGAAAGGATCTGAGATCATCTATAAGCCCTATCAATCCAGATACGAGGCTCACAAGGAGAAGGGCTAGAGTATCCTTAGACGGGGCGGTAGCGAAGGACACCAGCGGGGCTACTACAAGAGCAGCCCCGCCTATCCTAACAGCATAGCTCTCCCAGCTCTTATGCACATCCCTACCAACTATCCCTAGCCTGGTGCCTAGCCTATATATGATCCATGAAAGGGCTAGGGATAATGCTAGGGATATGAGAAGAGCTATGATCGCTAGGGCTATATTCAATATAATTTACCATTGATGATTAGCATCATAAGGTTATAAGCTATTAACCCCCCAGCAATGCAGCACTAGGATACTAGATGCTGAAAAGACTCCGCGGATGCCTAGACAGGCTGGGAGCGATTCTAGTAGATCTCGATGGGGTTGTCTGGATAGGTTCAAGACCCCTCGAGGATAATCTGAGAGCCTTGAAAAGGCTTATGGAGAGGGGTGTCGAGATCCTATTCCTAACAAATAACTCGACGAGGAGTAGGGAATCCTATGCAGAAGCCATCAGAAGACTAGGGGTAGAAGCGTCGCGCGAGACAGTAATTACCAGCGGTTTCCTGGCATCCGAGTGGCTACGCCTCAGAGAGGGAAGGGTGGAGGTATATGCTATAGGGGAGGAGGGGCTTATCGAGGAGCTCATCCTAGCAGGCCACAGGATCCTCACACTAGGCGATCACCAGAGAGCTAGAGCACTAGTGGTGGGGCTCGACAGAAACCTTAACTACGCAAAGCTAAGAGCAGCTGTCAGAACCCTCCTAGGAGGAGCCCTCTTCATAGCAACAAACACAGACCACCTAATCCCCGTAGAAGACGGGCTAGACCCTGGAGCCGGAGCAATAATAGCAGCCCTCGAGAAAGCCAGCGGTAGAAAAGTTGACTATGTAGCTGGGAAACCCAACCCCTGGATAGTTGAGTACATTATCAATAGATATAGAGTCCCTAGGGAAGAGCTCGTAGTAGTTGGAGACAGGCTTGACACCGATATGAGGCTAGCTATAGACTCAGGAGTTAGAGGTATACTAGTACTCACAGGATTCACAGGAGAAGAGGAAATAAAAAATATGGAAGCCATGGGAAATAGATATGAGGGAGAGATCTATATTGCTAAAACCCTCATGGATCTAGTAGAGGGATGCTAATATAGTGGATATGATTAAACCGCTTGTCCCCCGATGATCATTGATTATCACTGATATTTATTTGTTTTGGATTTCTGTGCTTCTCGATCCACAGGGTTTTTAGCCCTGTGGCATTGGGGGGCTTCCACCTCCCTCACAGGGATCTTGGGATCTCTATGGGTTCATGGGTTGGATTTTAAGTCCAGCGGCACCGGGCTCCCATCTAGACTTAAAACCCCGAAGCCCTTCTGGGCGTTGCCCTCATAAAGGGTTTCGATGCCCCTTAAATAAATATTTAATAATGCTACTACCTCTCTGTGTAACCTCTCGCTTCCCTTGCTACAAGCACCTATCCTCTCCTTACTCTATCAAGGCAGTGTGTATTGGGCATGTTTTAGATGTGTTTCTAGGATCTACCATCAATACCGGCACACCGTACTCCCTTGCCTTATCTATTATTGTATTAAGCTCTCTTTTCAGAGCACTCTGATATATCCTGTGCCTCAATTGCTTGTTCCTATACCTAGCGATCATAACCCTTATATTATCTCCCGAGATTCTCTCAACAACTATTACTCCCCTTATCCTCAGTGCGTCCTTGACTATCATGTTTGCTGTCTTCATCCTATAGTCCCTCTTCTTACCCTTCCTAAGCTTCTCTATAGCTTCCCTAGCTTCTTTGCCACTGGATCCATTTCTCCTTTGGATGCTCTTCTTCCTATAGCTATAGCCCAGGGTTGTCTTTGCAAGATCTGTTCCAAGTATTACTGCAAATGCCTCGTAGATTGTTGCTACTGAGTTCTCATAACATCGACAGGCTTAATAGCCTTCTCTGGTCTGTAGATCTCACCTCCTTCTCTAGGGATAGGTGGAATATCACTCTTCTATTCTTCCTATCAAGCTTGATCTTTGCGTGGGATGTTGGTTTAAAGCCTTTAGCCAGTAGCTTGTAGAACTCCTTAGTAGGCTCTAGATCGAGGTGCGCCCAGCCCCTATGAGTATTGCTGGCAACACTTGTGAAGAAAATATTCTCAAAGCCATTTATATGATCTTCGTAGGGTTTACTGGTTTCCATACGTGGTCATCAACTAGCCATAGGCTAACACTGTTGATCCTCAGTACTGGCATGCCTCCCAACATCTTCACCTTAAGGTATACTTGATGCCTATTAATCTCTTAAGATCTCCTCCAGAGATATCTCACGATCCTCCTACCCCTAAGATCCTTTTTCCTAGGTTTAAGTACTTAACGATCTCTTTGAAGATCTCTTCAGCATATTATCTAGCCCTATTCCTCCTAAGAGAGGATACCCTTCTAGTTGTATCCTGACAAACACTATGAATATAGTGAGTTATGGAATGCTGGGACACGTATTCCTTTTAAGCCTATTGTAGTTCTTAATAATATTCCTAGATACGCGGAAAAGCGCTTTTCAAGCATCTTGATGTATATGTTAAGGATCTACTCTAATGCCCTGAATCCCTTCCTAGATAACTGCTTTGATAGTAGAACAACAGTTCTACCGACAAAAATCCTATCACTAGGCTTGATAACTCACTTTTTATTTTCCTTCCCCTTTCTTCTTAGCAATTGTCCCTAGACCTCAGCATCCTCTCCAAGGTATCTAGAGTATCTAGCATTGGTAATAAATAATAGATAGAACTAAGCCTATGAACCCGGCTATTAGTCTAGGTTCAAAACACCTTTGCTCTCTTCCTCCTATATTCCAAAATAGCTATGTTAACCCTGTTTTATCACTAGCATCATAGTTTTTAGCTATGTGATAACTATACAATATATGGGGGCCGTAGTCTAGCTTGGTAGGATGCGAGGCTTGGGCCCTCGTGGTCCGGGGTTCAAATCCCCGCGGCCCCACTAGACACCATAGCTTGGCAAAATATTCTAGCAGGTGTTTCCTATCGCCGTAGAGTATGTTGAACGCTCCCAAGACCCCTCTTATAAAATCCTCTCTAAGCTTTGTACCAACCCCAATAACAACTATATCTACATTAAATGGTGGTGAGACCTCTTCAACAGCATCTAGGTAGCTATCATAGTCTCTAGGATTTTTAGTGATAATAAGCAGATCAACATCCCTAGCATGCTCAGAAGCATAGACAGAAGAGCCGAACTGGATGACCTCAACTATCTCGGGGTCGTACTCTAGAAGCCTATGACATATCCTCTCCAGCCACTCTCTAAGATCCTTACCCAGCACATTCATATATAGCACCTATAGAAATACCTACCGATAGCGAAATATAATAAGTCTTTATATCCCCATGGATCTACAAGCCATCGATAAACCTAATCACTGAGATCCGCCTCAGCATAGTTCATTCCCAGCTTTGTCACCCTAGAGAGCTATTCAGCTGAGATCCTCACATCAAGCATGGCTTGACCCTTGACAGTCTCCTAGCCCTAGGATCTACCCTGAGTCCTTGCTTCTCAAAAGCCTCTATCCTAGCAATGCATCTACGTTTGCAGTTGGCCTGAGATGCAATCAAACCTCTGTGTAGCAATATGAAATGTAGCACCTTTATATGAAGATATCTGCTAAATATTAAGAAAGAGCGTTATTTATATGTGTGATAGGATATGTACTATGATATGCCAGTAAGATCTTTGATAAGATCTTCAGGGCAGAGGGGTCCAGGAGTAGATCTAGTCTTTCTTCTCTTCTCTTTCCCTCATTTTCCTCAGTGCGTATCTAACCATCATTGATGCATATGCATGTAGCTTCCATGCCTCTGGCCTATCTCCATATTCATCGGTGACTTTTCTCGCTAGCTCTCTAAGCTCTAGGACCTCTTCGAGTGTTAGCTCTTCTTTCTCCAGAAGCTCTTTGATCCTCTTCCACTCCTCTTTAGAGATAGGGTTCATAGATGCTAACCTCGCTATCCTAGCAGCCTCGTTTTTTAGCATAGATGCCTCCAACGGTTTCAAAAACCCCTGGGAGGTTAGGTACTCTATGAAGAACTCCTGATAAGATCTGAATGCCTCTCCAAGCCTTGTGATCCTCCTATCTATATAGGCCTTAAGATCATCGAACCTCTGATCAACAACCGCGAATTTCTCATCAACGTATTCCTTGAACTCCTTAAACTTCTCATCGATCTCTGCAAACCTCTTGTCTATTTCCCTGAATCTCGAGTCTATCTCCGCAAACCTCCTCACAAGCCAATATGTTATACCCCCAGTGTTGCCAGTATCGGTACTAGCGTTGCCATTATGTTTAAAATGCTTATCTCTTCAGCCATCTAACCCCCAATAGAGGGCTAATATAAAATTCAATTCTATGGTATTTCAATACATCTACAACATCTTCGGAGGCGCCGATCGCCTGAGCAACCCTCCCGGCAATGTATCCTAGACCGAGGAGGCCACAGCCCTAGAGGGTCTTACAGCAATATCTATATCGCGCCACTCTATACTACCCGTGCTAAGGAGCCGAAGAGGATAGCTGTGGTTATGAAGTCGATATCCTTAAATAGCTCTCTAAGCCTCTCAATAGTCTCATCTCTACGCAAAATCATACAGCTGGAACAAACCCTACATACTACTCCTTTTTTAATTGATTGCTTTGTATAGTTTAGCAACCACTCCACATAACCAACATCATCTCCTATATCCATAGTGTACTCTGTCTCGTGAAAACCCCATGCATGTATATCATATGCTCTAGCCCATGTATTAACGATTCTATGCTGGTTAAGCATTACTGCTAGCCTCCTAGCGGCTTTACAACCTGAAAGCCTCGCCCTTCAGGGCTAGAATGGCTATTGCTTATAAGCCTTTTAGGACTTTGATCATTTTTGGGGCTCTATGGCCTCTGGTGGTGAGGGGGCGCTAACCATCTCGATCGGCATGGGGGTTAGTCCCGAGCCGGGGGCTATAGAGCTTCCCAGGAGATATAATGTTGTTCTCAACTATGCTATAAACAGGATCCTGAGTCTGGGTCTGAGGAGTATTAGGGAGGTTCATAATGCTCTATACGGAGAGCTGAGAGAGTGGTTTGGACTTCCATCCAGGACTGCTATTGACTGCTATAGGGATGCCCTTGCAAATGCTAATGCCTGGAGGAACAACCCTAAGAGGGGTAGGAGGCCTAGGGTTAGGAAGCTAAGCATGCTGCTACACTAAGGCTCGGAATACAGGTCAAAGAAGGATATGTGAAGATCATAGGCGGGGTAAAGCTGAAGATCATTGACTGGGACAGGAGATACTATGAGCATGAGAATGGAGAGGCAAGGCTAGTCTATAGAGAGGGAAGGATGATCCTGTGGATATCAAAGAAGATCCCTAGACCCAAGCCATACTAGCCTGGGGATGTTATAGCCGTAGATATTAATGAGAAGAAGATAGTGTATGGAGATCACGTGATTAATGAGGAGAGGGACACTGAGATTAATATGGCCCACAGGTATAAGGTCTTGGCAGAGGATCTCCAGAGGAGATACTCCTCTCCGAGATACCCTGCCTGGAGGAGGAAAGGGGTGCTGAACAGGATTAGATCCTATCATTGGAGGACTGGTCTAGGAAATCAGCCTTGGAGATTGTGATGCTGACTAAGAAACTTGAACACACAGTAGCCAGAGAGGATCTCACAGGGCTGATAAACTTCCTGAGAAAGATCAGGAACAAGGATCACAAGGCAAGGCTAATCATTATGGGCTATAAGAGGATAGGGAAGTGGATAGAGTGGCAGGCTGAGAAGCATGGTGTGCCACTAGCCATAGTAAGCCCGAACGGAACATCATCGGAATGCCCTAAATGCGGTTCTAAAGGATTAGAAGAGGCTGGATATAGAAGACTTAGATGCCCAAGATGCGGCTTCGAAGCAGATAGAGACGTTGTTGGAAAGCTCAACACTAGGAAGAAGGCACTGAAGATCCTGAGAATATCTGGGGGATCTCTGGCCACCCCGTCTGCCCTCAGATGACAGATGTAAACCCGAACAAATGGGGGGAACCAATAAACCGCCCAGAGGGAACCCTAGCTCTCTAGGGCGGGGAGGAGGTCAGCCTAGACCTTGCGTGGGATCTTTCTGAGGAGGGTTTCGATGTTTCTTTTGTAGTTCCTAGAAGGGGGGGTTGTAGAGGTAGATAATGGATATCTACCTAAGGATCTGCTGAGTCTTTACCAACTAGGCTTATGAATCTCTCGAGTGCCTCTATAGCTTTTTTAGCCATCTTGACGCTTGCCCTGGCCTCCTCCTCGGTTACTCCCTCGCCGTAGTCAGCTTCTTTCCTGGCCTGGTAGAGGATCTTCAGGATCTCGGAGACCTCTGTTAAGCCCTTGTACTTTATAGCGTTGGCCAGCTTATCGTCCCTCCTGGGGACTGCCTCACCTAGGATCCTGAGTAGTGTTTCTGAGGCCTTTCTAACTGCGAAGTAGGATGCCGATGCAGCCTTGTTATAACAGCCGATCTCGAGATCCTTAGCTGCCTCCTCTAGAAGCTTCTTTGAATGCCTTAATAACGTTCTCCTCACCCTCGAGGGCTATGTATGGGCTTATAACAACTCTTCCACCGAACATATCCTCGATCTCGCCAGCGATCCTAAGGATCCTAGAGATGGTATCTAGATCCCTCCTCCTAACTATGACGAGAACGTTGCTCTCATAAACCTCACCCTCAGGAATCACGATCCCCACTAGGTTGTCCTTCAATTCGCCATGAAGCCTTATGAAAAAGCTCGATATAGCTAGATCCCAGTCCACATTCATTAGAACCCTCGGGAAGCTCCTAGCCATTGTCTTAGCGCTTAACGAGTACATCCTAACACACCTCAGTCAATCCATTCTGTTAATAAGGGGTTATTTCCATGGACTTCACACCTCGGCTGGGAGGCTGTAGAGCTTTGTCGAATTATTATTAGCCATATAGCCATGCTCAGATAACGCCACCAGCTAGAAATACTTGTTAGAGGTAATAAGCATTAGGAAAACTGGGTAGAGCAATGTTTTTATAGAGGTTGCTTTGTTAAATCAGAAACAGCCTCGAAATATAGGCTCGATCTCGAAGCTATTAGGAGGTTTGCTGTTAACAAGAAGTATATAGCGAACTACAATCTAGGATCCCTGGCGATAAAACTCTCAAGATCCAGCGATATGGAGTAGCTATCCTACCTCAGAGGTACAATTGAAGTTAATTATAGGGCCTTGCAGGGTTTAACGGAGCTTCACAAAGATCTTGAATAGGACCCAGAAGATCCTTGGAAACATATATGACACCCTCCCCGCCCTAAAGGGCGGGGTTTCTATGCTGGGGTCTCGGGTGTTAGCCCCCTGGTGAGGGATTAATGCTTCTATCTCCACGATCATTGGGTTGGGGGTACGCTTCGGGGTCTCCTCCCTAGGGACATCGGAGCACACTAACAGGGTGCCTAACGAGGCATTAACCCCTAAGTCCTCAAAACACTATACACCTCATCATAATCATAAAGATAAATACTTCCCCAGAGAACCTAAAAGTCAAGGCCCAGAGGAGGAACCTCCATAGGCCTCCATATGGTAAGATGCCGAGGGTCAAGAGGCTATCAATGCTATTATACTAAGGACAGGATATAGGATCAGTGATGATTGAATAGAGAGCATAGGAGGAATTAAGTTGGAGACCATCAGCTGGGATAGAAGATACGATCAGTACGAGAATGGAGGTAGGCTTGTCTACAGATATAGATGTGGGGCTGTATCCTTTTTTCATGGTTGTGGGAATGCTTTTTATATTCGTTTGATGTCTGGGCTTAGGCTTAAGCATCCAATCCATAATTGTATTTATAATGAGGTGATAATCTCTGCTATATCTTGGTGTGGAGAGACCTCGGGGAGCGATGATGTTTAGAGCTCCCGAGACCCAAGCCCTGGATGAGGGCTCTGCCCCAATAGAGCCTCGGGATCCAAAGGTAGATGGGAGCCTCTTTCCGCTTGGCTCCACAGCCACCAATGAAACCACAGGGCTAAAAACCCTGTGGATCAGGAAGCACAGCAACACCAAACAAGAATATCAGCGATAATCAACAACCATCGGGGGACAAGCGGTATCTAAGCGTGGATCTGGATTCTGATCTATGGTTTTGATGGGAATAACGCTCATTACAGCTCGAATGCATCGCTCTAAAGCGCGAGGAGTCGTTAGCTCTTCCATCTTTTAGGTTCTGAAAACACGGGTTTAGGCTACTTATGTTCCCCATCTACGGCACTTCTAAATAGTTTTGATCACCTTTAATTCCGTGGCGGGTTAGCCCTCGGTACAGGATCACAGGCCTCTCACCTGAGGACAGGTACTTATGTCTAATATTTATCGCTCACACCATGGCTCTCCCAACAACCCTGCTATCTACATATGCTCTCATCAACATCGTCTTCATAATATTGTATCTCCTGTTAGCCCCCTCGTCCCAGTGCGGATCACCAGGGAGCTGTAATCCTCGATCCTCTTCATCGAGAATGGATCCACGTTTGAAGACCCCTCTCAGAGACCCTTTCAACGTGTATAGGTCTATCCTCAAGCAACTTTATCAGCTTAGATACACTCAACTGATAAATTCTGTGCCTAGCCTTTACCCCTATTCCTTTCTATCATCTCCTTATCATCACAATCGATACCTCATTATAACAACAGCGTTATTCTCCCCCGCTAGCTCCTCTATGAGGCCTGCGACTTCGTAGAACATATTGTTTTCTATCGCTTTCTCTAGGCTGTTACAGGATTACCAATAAATTTAAATATCTCAGGTTATCTATGAATACTTGGTATAGCATGGAGAGAGAATGCTGGGCTTAAGCATATAAGCATCTAATCCTTAATAATATTAGATGATAAGGTGAAACCCCTATGTATTGGGCATATAGATATCCTCGGAGAGTGATGATGCTTGAGCTCTCCTCAGATGGGGGCCTCATGGCGTTAAGGGTGATCTACTATAGAATTGAAAGTAGAATTGAAAGTGGCTGATTGGGAGAGGATTAGGTCCGGTTGGGTTACTGATATATATTTCCTGAGGAGTTTGAAGATCCTTAGGGAGAGGGGTCTTGATAGGACCATGGTTAGGATTGAGGCCCACGTGTATAGCCTTCCCCATGGCTGGGGATGGGGGGTTTTTGCTGGGCTTGAGGATGCTCTGAGGCTTTTTGAGGGTAGGGATGTGAATATATATTCTGTTCCTGAGGGGACTGTGTTCAGGCCCTTAGATCCTGTGATGGTTATTGAGGGGCCTATAGGGGAGATCCTGGATCTCGAGACAGCTGTTCTCGGGATTATTAGGCACGCATCCTCTATAGCTACTAAGGCAGCTAGGATCAAGAAGCTCGCTGGGGACAGGATGGTTGTTTTCTTCGGCCTCAGGGCTGCCCACCCGGCTATAGGGCCTATGCTAGATAGATCCGCTTTCATAGGCGGTTGTGACGCTGTCTCGGGAGCCTATAGCGAGGAGCTCCTTGGTGTGAAGCCTGTGGGCACCATGCCCCACGCCCTTATAGTGGTTTTCGGGGATCAGGCGAAGGCTTGGAAGGCTTTTGACGAGATTGTGGAGCCCGGGGTCCCAAGGATCATGCTGGTAGATACCTTCTATGATGAGAGGGTTGAGAGCCTAATGGCAGCCCAGCTCCTCGGTGAGAAGCTATACGGGGTTAGGCTTGACACCCCGAGCTCTAGGAGGGGTAATATGAGGATGATTGTTAAGGAGGTTAGGTGGATCCTGGATCTCCATGGATATAGGAGCGTTAAGATCTTCGTGAGCGGGGGGATAGATGAGAAGGAGATCATGGACCTGAAGGATATTGTAGATGGCTTCGGTGTGGGGACCTCCATAGCCTTCCCACCAAGCGTTGATTTCAGCATGGATATTGTTGAGGTTATGAGGGATAGTAGATGGATACCAATATCCAAGAGGGGGAAGCTGCCTGGTTTTAAGCAGCTCTATAGATGCCCCAACAGTCTAGAGGATCATGTGCTCCCATGGGGCTCTGAACCCCCTCTATGTGGGGATGGCTCTAGGGCTAGGCCAATGCTGGATCTCTACATGTCTAGGGGGAAGATCCTGAAGGATCTCCCGAAGCCCAGGGAGATCAGGGATTATGTTCTAGATCAGCTGAGGCATGTCGAGATCTAGGTATATACCCTAGCCCCTGGGAATATCTTCTCAACCTCCTCCTTTATATACCCCACGACGTAGCCTATCTTTCTAATATTTAGAAGCGATACAGCTACCTCATACTCCGCATAGCCCTCCCTAACCCCTTTCCTAGATACTATGGGCTCCTCTACCAGATCCGGTCTTATTGCTGATACGATAGCCCTTATCCTATCAAGCGCCTCCTCAGCGTCTCTTTCCCCTGGCACGAGGATCTTGATCCTATATATTGTTCCGAAGGGGCTTGTTCTATTTATTATTGGTGCGGATGCTAGATAGGTGTTAGGGACATAGATCTTCTCCCTAGTCGGTGTCTCAACCACTATGCCCCTTGAATCCATATATATAACAGTGCCCTCTCTACCCATCACCTCCACCTGGTCGCCTATCTTGAGGGATGTGAAGCTCCTCACATATATCTCGGCTCCCCAGTTCCTCAGGAGATCGCTGAACGCTATTATAACCCCTATCCCTAACACGAGGATCAGGGCTGAGAAGACGCCTGGCTCTGGGGCTATGATTGCAAGGGCTATTAGGGCTCCAACTGCATATACTAGGTATTTCACCGCCGTTACGAAGCTATATATGAGCCTCGGCTGTGCCGGTGCTGGCAGTAGCCTCGGTATGTAGCCTACTATGTATCTAGACACAACATATGTTGCTAGGATCACTATGCCGGCCTCAGCGATCCTCACTATAAGGATTGTTGGGGATATCGGCTGCTGATCCGCTTGCTGGAGTGCTAGAGCCTCCCATATCATGGATAGACACTCCTCCTGCTCTCCATCTCAGCCCTTATCCTCTGTATTCTTGCTAACATGGTTCTTATCTTCTCCACAGCCGCTTCTCCCATGCCCCTCGGTGCTACTAGGATTATCACATCCCCCTCTCTGAGCTCGTATGTTGGGTCTCTTATTAGGGAGCCTGCCTTTGTTAGCCCTACTATGTATGCCTCTACCCCTCTCAGCTCGTCCCTTATCTGTGAGAGGGTTATGCCGAGCATCGATGTTCTCACCACTCTGTAGAGGTATATATCTATCCCGAAAAACTCTGGCGTTATTGTCTTTACCCACTTGTCTGTTGATAGGATCGCCTTTATATGTGATTGCAGGGGGGATGATGGGCTTATAACATAGTCCGCCCCCCTAGCCACTGCCTCCTCCATGTTTGCTGGGTTATTTACTAGGGTTATTACCAGGGGTATTTTGTAGTTCTTCTTAGCTGCCTCAGATATCTTTATGTTCATTGCGTCTGAGTCGCTTGATGCTATGAATATGTCTGCCTTCTCAATATCCGCCTTCTCCAGTGTCCTCGGGTCCATGGGGTCTCCTGAGACTGGTTTTCCTCCTACCATGTTTGCGAGTGTCTCTGCAGCTTCTCTAGATCTATCCATGATTATTATTAATCCCGCTGGGTCTGTCTCTCTCAGTGCTGAGAGTATTAGGGGTGTGTAGTGTGATGACCCCAGTACTATGTGTCTCAAGCCTCGCCACCTATTCCCCTCAGTATTTCTCTAACTATGTTATCTGCTTCCCCATTCTTTATTCTATTATCTCTAATCCCCCTCTTTACTATTGTATTCATTATCTCCTCAACAGATTCTCTGTATAGCTGGTACACCCTCCTAGGCTTCTCCCTAAGCCCCGTCTGGATCTCGGATACTCTGAAGCCGTTTACATGGGTGTCTATTAGCATCGCTATGTCAGCTCCCCAGCCGGGCTCCCATTCCACTGTGGATAGCGCTTTTCTCTTCGCAGCGGTGTATGGGCTTAGGGGATGCTCTATCCCTCCCAGCCCTGGGTATAGCTTTGTTAGCAGGCTCCTCACACGATCCTCGATCTGCTGGAACCTCCTAGAGATCCCTGATTTCACCACGTCTGCATATCCATCTAGGATAGGTCTGTAGAGCTCCACTATATCCCTCGGATCCGGCTTATCAACGTTGGAATCTATATAAACCACCACATCCCCCTCTGAGAAGTAATAGCCATCCCTCATAGCGATCCCCTTACCAGGGTATCTGAGAATACTCTGATACAAAACCCTGACCCTCCTACCAGGGATCCTAGCAGGGGCTGCTGATGAGAGCACCACTATGATCTCGGAAACACCGCCGATCCTAGAGACAGATCTTATGAGACCAGCCAGTCTAGAGGGATCCCCAGTATGGGGTATAACAAGGGAGATAGATACCACAGCCCAGACACCCTAGATAACTCCCCATGTCAGACTGATAAGCAGATAGATCTCAGGCTGCGTGGGCCGATCACCCATCACCATATCCACTCCTCAGCATCGGGCCCCTATGGGCTGCAGTAGCTCCTCACCCCTCAGACCGCCCGTCGGCAGCATCGGGGCCCGAGATATATCCCCCAGAGGGATAAAAAATACCGGGATCCACTTGCCAGGCTGGAGACTCAGATGCAGATCATGCGGAAAAACATGGATCTTCGAGGCAAGCTACAGAGTATCAGAACTAGAAACCCTATACCACTACTGCAGAAACTGCAGAAAAAACACATTCCACGAAATAATAGAGAAAATAGAATAAAACAAGCCCCAAGAGCGCTGGCAACCCACAAAAGCACCCAGGCCAGCCCCACCCACACGGAAACCCGCGTGAGCACCCCCTGGGCAAGGCCCACAGCCTCGGGCGATTGGGAGCGGCAGGCTCGCCCCTCGGAAAAACCTCGGAGCATACACCCCCGCCCCATCAACCCCGTCTTCTACGGGAGCCCTCGTCCACCCTCACGGGCGGAACGGCCGCCTCTTTTCGGGGCAGGCTTCCCGCTTAGATGCTTTCAGCGGTTATCCCTAGCGGCGTGGCTGCCCGGCATATGCCCTGCCGGACAACCGGTAGACTAGAGGCCGCGGCGACCCGTTCCTTTCGTACTTGGGTCACCCTCCCCTCAGGCGGCCCGCACCCCCCGTGGGTAGAGTCCGACCTTTTGAGGAGGGAGGCTAGGCTATAGATATAATCGTAATATATGGCTTGCATATTTCCACGAGAAATCTTTTTATTGTTTGTTATGGATATCTGGTAGTACGTTTTGTTATTTTTATGAACCCACTCATATATGCTACCCTCGGCGTCTATGAATCCTTTAAGCCACTCTTTATCATTTAATGGATCTGTTAGTCTGGGTTTCAGCGTCTCAACTAATTCTCTGCTATATATCGATAGATACCATACTGAACTATCCCAATGAATTCTGCAGCCATATACCATTAGTGTCTTAATCATTACACAGATACACTTTAGAAATTCCTTTGATGAATCATAGATCCTGCTAAATAATCTAGCATACAATCCCCCTATAGCAACAAAGCCTTATATAGGGATAATAAAGCCTAGCCACCCCTCTGTCTCACGACGGTCTGTTCCACCGGCAGGCAGGGGAAATAAGCCTGGGCAGTCTATGTAGAGGTAAACGAGGCTATCCGGATCCTAGTGTAGAGGACAATACCAAGTTTGTAGTGCATACTAGGTGGCAGATAGTCTTTAACTAGGTCAGCAAGTCTAGGCATACTCCGTCTCATTACATATATTCGGTCTTTTTCTATAGTGGCTTCCAATCCAAACCTCTCAGATAACCGTCTCTTAATAGCTATTCTACTTTCATAACTATATACATCAACAGATATCTTCACTGTTTTAGAATTTATATCGTAGGTTCCGTCATCACCTATAAAAATGGCTAAAGCGATCTCATTGGCTATTTCGACCAGATCATGGGGCACAGCCTTGGTATCATTGGGGTAAAAGAGTCTATAAAGATAAGTGAAGTAGTCACTTCTGATAGTATTAAAGCCTGCAGCTCTGTATGTTCTACCTGATCTTTTATCGATTATGTCGTATACAAATATACTAAGCGAGTACGGTGCAAGCACACCATGTTTATGTAATAGATACATATACTGCTTTATACTATGTCTCACAAGTAATCTCGAATTAGCATGAAAAGGCTTATCTAGTCTTCCATCGCCTAGGACACAGCCCATGATAACCTGCTCCTGTACCTCATTCAATATAGCCCTCACTAATTCTGTATGTATTAATGAGTATAAAAGAGCCCCTGCCTGACCGGTGTCTAAACCCAGCTCACGTTCCCCTTTAATGGGCGGGCTTGGGGGGCGGTTGGAAGAGAATTCTCTTCCAACCCGCCTAGCCCCACCCTTGGGGGCTTGTGCACCCCCAGGATGGGAAGAGCCGACATCGATGTAGCAAACCGCGGGGTCGATATGAACTCTCGCCCGCGACGACCCTGTTATCCTTGGGGTAACTTTTCTGTCATGCCCGGCCCCCTCCGAGGGGGGCACGAGCGTTCGCTAGGCCGCGGTTTCCCGGCCAGGCCCCTTGTGTTCAAGGGCCTGGTCAGGCCAGCTTTTGCCCTTACACTCTACGGCGGAGTTCTGACCCGCCTGAGCTGACCTTTGGGCGCCCGTGTTATCTTTTCGCGGGCGTGCCGCCCCAGCCGAACCGCCCACCTGACGCTGTCCCCCGGTTTCCCGGGGTTAGGCCCCCAGGCCCTGGTGAGCGGTGTTTCATTGGCGGCTCGGCGCCCCCCGAGAAGGACGCCACATAGCCTCCCGCCTACGCTACGCACCAAGGCCCAGAGGCCAACGCCAGGCTGCGGTAAAGCTCCACAAGGTCTTCTCTCCCTACGGAGGGATGCCAGCCTGTGCACTGGCTCCGTGGGCTTCACGGGGTCCCGGGCTGGGACAGTGGGGCCCTCGTTGATCCATTCATGCGCGCCGGAACTGTCGGGGGTGGGATCTCTTTTCAATACCCACCATACCCGGCAAGGCATTTGGCTACCTATCCCCCAGAGGCCTCTCCACCCGAATAGGGTGGAGAGAACCCCGTTAAGAGGGTCAGAGTTGGGCCCCGGCCTCCCGCCTTAATAGATCCTCCATGCGGGAAAGCCGAGTTTACCCCCGGCCTTCAGCGGCGCTTCACCGGGTTGGACCCCGGGTTCACGAACCGCCAGTGGCCAGGATTCACCCCCCGTGCAAAGCCTTTCGGCCTTGCGGGGAGCTATGTTTTTATTAAACAGTCAGGACCCCCTGGTCACTGCGACCTGCGATCCCAGGCATAGCCCAGGACCGCAGGCACCCCTTTTCGGGGGGCACGGTATATATAGAGAAGCCTACCGCACCCTCTCCCGAAGTTACGGGGCCAATTTGCCGAGTTCCCTTACGAGGGAGGGAGGGCAGGCTTGAGGATCTCATAGACCTTATTAAACCTTGGATGATATGGAGGTATAAGCGTGATCAGCTTGTATATGTTTTTCAATCCATAAACTCTTATATAACCACATATCTATCCGGATCATGAAACTTTCTTATAACTAGTGAAGCTTTAATATTATGCCTTCGAAACTCATCCATTTTTCCCACAAGTTCTAGATCTTTATTTGTTATACCAATTTCTACATCTACGCTTAAGCCACACCACTCAAGATATTCCCGTAGATGAGTCGTAGAGCCTTATACGATAACTCTGCTTTTTTCCAATCATAGTATAGGTTACCATCGCCATATACGTATCCCGCTAGATACTCCTCAAAACATCTATCCTCATTATCCATCTAATTTAATAATAACTAGGTTAGAGTTTATAAAAACCTGCCCTTCCCTCCTAGCCCGGGTTAGCCCCCACCCGCCTTGGGCTCCTCACCCAGGGGCACCTGTGTCGGTTCTCGGTACGGTCGCGGGGGATCGCTCCCCAGCCCCTTTTCAAGGGCCCCAGGGCTCGGCCGAAGACCCCATACGGGGTCCCATTCCCGCCTTCAGCCGTTTCTCGCCGTTACGGCACTCCACGGCCTTCAGCGGTTAGCCGGGGCGGCTGCCCCGGTCGGCCTACCCCGAGGCGTCGGGGCTGGGGCCTGCGTTGCCGCATCTACCCCCGCGGCAGGGGAATATTAACCCCTTTCCCTTTCGACCGCGCCGAGTTACGGGCGGCCTTAGGACCGGCTAACCCTCGGCTGATGATCGTTGCCGAGGAACCCTGGCCCTTCCGGCGGAGGGGATTCTCACCCCTCTTTGCTGTTACTACCGCCGGG
>Ga0079998_117947_pt1 | contig 44443 bp, 29 predicted proteins | sample PerSpoBPS_BMetaG_FD_69201 | JGI IMG/M metagenome (GOLD analysis project Ga0079998, IMG submission 69201) | Thermal spring microbial communities from Yellowstone National Park, Wyoming, USA - Perpetual Spouter B (PS_B) MetaG (SPADES assembly)... | ecosystem: Environmental > Aquatic > Thermal...
CGGCGGCCGTCGAGGGGTGCTACGCCGCGGTGGTCGGCCTTCCCCTCTGCCACCTGACGCGGATCCTGCGACGCTGGGGCTGGACGCCGCCCGCCGACCTCCCCGATCGCTGCCAGGCTGCCCTCGCCCACCGTTGCTCCGTTTACCCGGAGATCCTGAACGCCGGGCCCTGAGGCACTGTGGACCCCACGAAATCCTGGAAACCGCGGGGTTTCGAAGGCAGCGGTCAGGATTCCCATCAGCATTCACCAGCGCGCCCTATAATCATCTAAGGAGTGTTGTACTGTCTCCGAAGGGGTCCTCCCCTTTCAATGGCGGCAGGGATCCGGTGTGGAAAGGATCAAAGTTCGGATAGCGCCCTTCCTGGACGAGGTCGGCTGTTCGGCCGCTACCCGTTTGACCCTTGAATCAGGTTGGACCATCCTCCTCCCGAGGCGGAAGGGATGAGCTCCGGGAAGATACGCCTAATTCGAGTCATCGCAACCGCATGGCTTGGGTTGCTGATGCTGTTCGCGATCATGGGGATACTCAGTGGGGGAGCCTCCATAGGAGCCCTCTTTCCTCCTCCAGCAACCCCATCCCCTGTAGACCCTCCTGTCGCGCTGGTGGAGGACCAGCCGATTCGGCGGAGCTTCTGGATGGAGGCCGTTTTGCTGGATTGGGCGATGAGCCACCTGGCCGGAGTCCCTGCCCCTTCTCCCGAAGAGACGCTGGAGCGCCTGATCAACGAGATGCTCGTGCTACGCGCCGCCCCTCCCCTGCCGGAGCCGGGCCCGGATGAGGTGGAAGCCCAGATCGAGGCTCTGGAAACCACATGGGGCGTCACGGAGGAACAGGTCGCCGCCACGCTGGGCGAGGTCGGACTGAATCGGAAGTCCCTGGAGCGGTCCATCGCTCGCCTTCTAAGAGTTCAGCGCGCCCAGGCCATCCTGGAAAGCCAGGGGACGCCGATCCAGAAGTGGCTGGCTCAGGAGCGGGCTCGGGCACGGGTGGTGATCTATCGGGAGCAGCTGCGCGTCCGGTTCCGGTTCCCCACCCCTGTGATTACCCCTACCCCTTGAATCCGGTGGCGTCCTGGTTGCTCCCCGAAGCGTGTAGGCCAGGGCTCTTTTAGAGGACAACCTGAATCGTTCGGGAAAACCCCGGGGGGACAGCGACCTACCTTTGTCGGGATACTAGTGGCAGATATACCTGCGCCGCCCAGGGGATAATGGCGCGATGGAACTTCAGCGCCGGATCACCCAGCAAAACAAAGGTATCTGCCAGATCATTCCATAGGGATGTCGCGAGCAGATTGAATTTCCCGGCCAGGGTTGCCTCACCTACTGTCGCGACCGTATCGGAGAAGACGGCCTGGAAGAAGCCGTCGGAGAGGCGGTGATGCCCAGCGCTGGCCCCCAGGCCGGTTGGGCCCCACGCGGCCACCGCGCCGCCCTCCGGATGGAGGATCAGTGCCTCATCCAGCGTGGGCTCCGGGCGATGGAAGGCGCTGGTGAAGCAGGTCGCCTCCACGAGGATCGGCAGACGGCGGGGATGACGCAGGGCCGGGAGGTCATCCAGGTGGAAAAAGCGCTCCACCGCCCACTGGTGCCAGGAGGAATGGCCGGCATACTGAATGAGCAACGCCCCCTGATTCCAGTCGCTCAGGAGGGCGGAACGAATGGCGGCCGCCTCCGCCTCCGGACAATCGCTCCGGTACGGATCGGATCCTGTGCAGTATCGTCGGAGGATCGTGAAGGGATCCCTCACCCACGAGGCGGAGGATTCGGAGAGGCGGATGAAATCTCCTGCTCCATCCGGATCATCGGCGATGAGGAGGACATTCGCGTTCCAGCCGCCTGGCAGGGGGCGGGTTTCATAGTCCAGGATCTTCCCCACGACGGCACGGGCCTCATCCACGCTTTTCACCGGCAGTCGCCCCAAGAGCAGGTCCGGCAGGTTGTCGTCGCCGTCCACGCAGACGTAGCGGTTGTCGACCGCGGTCTCCCCACCTGCCGAGCTGACATCAAGCAGGTAGGGTGGGATGAACGTGGGAGGCGATCCCGATCGATACTGCTTCGGATCAAAGGAGCCGTCTCCCACCAGGAGGACATAAACCGGTCGGGGGTTCCAATGGGCGTAGGCGTCGGCGATGAACTGACGGATGACCTCCGGGTCGGGGCGACCGTCGCCATATGCATCGTAGATGCCCAGGACGTTGATCACGGCGACGCTCCAGCCCTGGGATTGACGAAGGCTCACCAGGGGCGTGAGGGCCTCCACGAAAGCCGGGTGGGTGATGATCAGGTAATCGGCCCCGGTGAAGCCGCCCGCCGCGTGAAAAACCCAGGGGTCCTCGCGGGGGCGAACGCGGTCCGGCGCGCGGATGGCCCCTTCGGCGGCGACGTAGTAGCGGCGAGGACCCCCTTCCGATGGATCCCCCAACACCACTTGCTGTCCGGTGACCTGAAAAGAAGTCAAGCGGATCGGACGAAGCGGATCGGTTACATCGTAGGCCCGATAGGAGGCAGAGGCACCGAGGGCAACCCGATAAGCGAAGCGGCCCGGAGAGCCCGCAAAACGGATATCACTCCCTGCAGCCCCTATGTTGCGGGCGTGGCGCACGGCGAATGCATCTAGCCAGGCGGCCTCGGTCTCCAGGGGGCGCAAGGAGAGAGTGTTCGCGCCCTCCCGGAGCACGCCCGGTGGAATTGGAAGGGTTATGGTAACCGCGGTTTTGCCGGACCAGGTAGCTTCGCCGATGCCGGAGCCGTTCAGCTCCACGGCCCAGCGATGGTTGTTGGCCGTGTGGCCGATCAGCCAGAGGGTGAGCGTGGCCGGATGGGCGGAGTCCACAGCGGAGAGGGAGAAAGGATACGTAGTGGGTGTGGAGGCGGGGCCCGTCAGGTAATCCCACACCCACCGATCACCATCCCGCCCCGGAGGGATCCCGGGCGTGAAGCGGTCGGGCGTGTAGAGGCGGTTCTCCTCAAAGACTTCCTCAGTCCAGGGAACGCCGGCCGGCAGGCCCGTCGGATCGGCAGGACGGGAGGTCATCCGCAAGCCTGGGGCATTCCCAGGGGTCAGCCGGTAGGCATCATTCTTTGTCCAGCGGCTGAAGCGGGGCTCGGCGTAGAAGAGAAGCGACTCGCCCGGCTCGAAGATGGTGTCCTCGTCCCCCTCCCACTCATACGCCACTTCCTCCGCACCTTGGAACAGGTGAAGAGCATGAGGATCGAAGCCCTCCAGCCCTAGCGAGACAATGTGGTCATAGGTGATTCGATACAAGCCGGGGCGGCTGATCTCCAAGAATCCCTCATGCGGTCCGCCCAGAGGTCCCAGGCTCATCATCCCATGAGGCAAACCCCGAGCCGCATAGACATCTTGGGGATTGAGGACAAGGGTGCGGAGCGTCTCCAAAACAGGATCACGTCCGGGATCCGAGGGGCCGATGTTCCTCCTGCCGGGAAGGCGCACCTCTATGCGAATGTGCCGGTAGAACCGCAGACGATTTCCCTCCGGCAGTGCCGGATAAAAGACGATCCGGGCCAGCCGGATGCCCCGGAGGGTGCCGATTTCATTTAGGGTGACTGGCGCGGAGGGAGGAGGGACAACCCGGGCGGTGGGCGCAAAGACATAACCCATAGTTTGTCCCCCCGGATCCCGCATCACCTCCACGGGTTCGGGGGCGACCGAAAGGGGCGCAGGTAGAGGGATCATCTCCGTCTCTGCAGAGAGCACGCGCAGAGAAGGAGCTGCGCCGGGAGGTATGGCGATGAGAACAGAGGAGAACGGAAGGCGGAATGCGCCCGGTCGACTGTCGATCTCATAATCTCCCACGGCCAGGTCGATGGTCCCGTTAGGAAGAAGCCGAAGCTGGGGGAAGGGGGGAGCCCATTCCACAATCAGGCCCCCCGGAGCATCCCCCCGCAGGACCATCGGCCAGCGATCCGGCGCCGCAAGGGCTGCGACGGAGAGAAACACCACCAGGGCTTTTGCGTGCCATTTCATGGCTTCTTAAATCCGCCCTCCTTAATCCAGGATCATCCGAACAACCGGCTCAACCTACCCACCGGACAAGAGGGCCGCCTCTTCAGAGGCGGCCTCTCCGAGGCCGATCCGAATGGATTTGCCGGCCTAAAGATGTCATGCCCCGGGCAGAAGCGGAATCCGATCATCGTAGGATGAGCGGCAGGTAAATCCGATATGGATACTGCAATGCCGTGCTGATGAACGCCTTCACGGGCCCGTGCCGCGTCTCCCGGAAGGAGGTGTCTACATCCGCCAGCCAATACCACCAGGTGCCACCGGAGGGCACGGTGTCCGTATAGACATACGTTGCGCCCCCGCCTCGCGCCTCAGAGGGCACGAAGGCCACCTCCGCAGCCCGGGCGAAGTCCGGGACCGGTGCCCGATACAGACGGAAGCCGAAGTTATCGATCTCCACGGCCGTGGCCCACTCCAGCCGCACCTGCTGTCCCATCACACCGCCCACCCGGAAATACAGCAATTCCACCGCCGTCGGGATGTCCACAATGGGTTCATTATCCCGCGGCTCGTTGGCCGGGTTGCCGTAGATGTCATAGGGCCCTTCCACATAGGCGGTGTTGATCGTCGTGGTGATGTCGTGCACCACGCTGAAGACGGTAGTAATGCGGAAGGATTCGCCCGGCGCCAAGTTTTGCCCAAAGCCGTTCGGCGACGGTCCGGTCAGGTCGTACCAGGTCAGCAGGCCGTCGTCGGCGGGCTCGTCGGGCATCGGATCGGCCCGGACGAAACTCAGGTAGTATGGGTCATACTGATCAAAGAGTGGCAGGACGTCAATGGTGCTGATGCCGACATTGGTAATTACGATAGTGAAGGTGACGTAGTTCGGGAATACATCGTCCAGGTCGGCGGAGACCAGTTGCTTATCCAGCGCGATGGCCGGGTCCACGATGGCGACCGGCGCGTCGTCGGTGTCGGTAAGGACGCCGCCGGGATACTCGCCGCCGACCAGCGCGACGTTCCAGTAGGTGCCGGTGACGCCCGGCGTGGCGGTCACGGCGAAGGTGACGGTGATGCTCTCGCCGGGGGCCAGCGGCCCCAGGTTCTGCCAGACCAGCAGTGGCTCGGCGATGACGTCCGGGTCGGACGGGTCGCCGGAACCGACGACGTAGTGGAAGTCGGTGGGCAGGGTGTCGGTCAGCACCAGCGGGTCAAAGGTGACCTGACCGGTGTTGGTGATGCGGATGGTGTAGGTGAAGGGCATATTGCGGACGGCCTCGCCGGGCACGACGTCTTTGGTCAGTTCCAGGCCCGGCACCAGCGGGGTGGTGGGCTCTTCGTCCCCGTTGTTGCCGGGGTTATCGTCGGGCGTGTCGGAGCCGACGACGACCGCGTTGGTGAAGACGTCGGTCGTCGTCACCAGCACCCGCACGGTGACCGTGAGGCGCCGGACCTCACCCACGGCCAGGTCGCCCAGGCTCCAGACCAGCGGGTTGGGGCCGGAGGATTGCGCCGGCTCGGCGGAGACGAAGGCCACCTCGGGCGGCAGGGTGTCGGTCACCACGACGTTCCGAGCCACTGACGGACCGTTGTTGGTGACGAGGAGGGTGTAGGTGAGCAGGGTGCCCACGATCACCGGGTCGGGGTCATCGCTCTTGGTCACGGCCAGGTCGGCCCGGGTCTGGACCGGCGTGGTGATGTCGTCCGTGTCCGTCAGACCCGACGTGTCGGTGATGACCACCGCATTGTAGATGACCGCGCCGGCAGGCACGCCGCTATCCACCCGCACCACCAGCGTCACCACCCCCGAGGCCGGCGGGTTGACCGTGTTCAGGTACCAGGTGACCACACCGCCAGACTCCAGACCGCACCACAGGCCACCGTAGCAGGCCTGATAGGTCGTGCTCACCGGCACCGTGTCGCTGATGGTCACCCCAAAGGCCGGCTCGTTCCCGCTCACCGCCCACGCCAGGGTGTAGGTCAGCAACCCCCCAGCCTGCACCACCGCCGGGTCCGCCGTCTTGGTGATGCTCAGGCTGTGGGCACTCTCCACCGGCGTGGTGACCTCATCCGTGTCCGTCAGACCCGCCGTGTCGGTGATGACCACCGCATTGTAGATGACCGTCCCGCTCACCAGCGGGCTGTCCACCCGCACCACCAGCGTCACCACCCCCGAGGCCTGGGTGGTGCCGCTCTCCGGCGGCAGGAAGTCACCCAGATTCCAGATCACCGGGCCGGTCCCGCCCACGCCGGGGTCGCTCGTGGCGGGCGGGGTGGCCGTGTAGAACGTCGTGTTCGCCGGAGTGGTATCGCTCACCACCACGCCGTAGACCGGCTCGTCGCCGGTGATCGTGTAGGCCAGCGTGTAGGTCAACAGGGCGCCCGCCTGCACCGGGGACGGAGTGGCCGATTTGACCACTTCCAGCGTGTGCGATGAGGTCACCGTGTCCGTGACCGTGTCCGTCGTCGGCGTGGGCACCTGCGTGCAGGTCACCGCACCGGTGTTGACAATTTGCAGGCCGTCCGTCAGCGGCAGGCTCACGGTGACAGCAAAGGTCAGGTAGACCGGCACATTGGGTGGCAGAGTGTTGATGGTCCAGGTCAGTACAGGCAGGTTGGCATCACTGCGGCTATCGCCGCCCGCGATGGAGCCCGCCACGTAGGTCGTGTGCACCGGGACTGTGTCGGTGATGGTCACCAGCGTCGCCGTCTCGTTGCCGGTGTTGGAGACCACCAGGGTGTAGGTGATGCGGTCGCCGGGACGCAGCGGCGCGCCGTTTGCATCAGTGCTGAACTTGACCAGGTTCAGAACCGGCGCACTGCTGACCGGCGTGGTGACCATGTCGGTGTCGGTGAGGCCCTCGGTGGAGGTCACCCAGGCGGTGTTGGTTAGGACCGTGCCGTTGGGCAGCGGCGAGTCCACCCGCACCAGCATCGTCAGGACGCGCGGGACGCCGATGTCCAGCACGCCCAGGGTCCAGGAGACGACGCCGCCCGCTGCGCCGCACGGCGCTGGACCGCAGGAGAGGTACGTGGTGTTGGCCGGGACGGCGTCGGTGACCACCACGCCCGTCGCCGAGACGATGCCGGTGTTGGTGACGGTCAGGGTGTAAGTCAGCAGGCCGCCCGCTTCCACCGGGCTGGGTTCGGCGGATTTTTCAATGTCCAGCAGTGGGTAGCCCGTCCGCACCGGGACGGTATCGGTGGGGATGGGGTAGGTCCGCTCGTCCGCGCTGGGGCCGGGCAGGCTGCTATAGGCGCCCCCGGCGGAGTTGGTCAAGGTCAGGCCCGCGCCGATGTCCCAGGCCACCTGCGCGGTGAAGGTAATGGTGAGCACGCCTCCTGGAGCGAGAGCGCTGTAAGCGTGGCAGATGCGATAATTATTGCTATTGTCCACACAAGAGAACCACATCTTATAGTGCCACCCCGGCCCGTGACCATTGAAGGCCGTAGGGCTATATAAAACCCATGGGGTGTACGTCCGCCTTGTCCGATACAATACGCCATCGTTGATATGGATCATCGGGCCTATAGCTTTCGCCCAGTGGAGGCCATCCCCGGAAAACGCAAGGCCAATACCCTGATGGGAGGCTGTTGTGCCGCCGCTGTACCAGAAGCGCCAGGTGCCATTGCTGAGGCGGAGGACGGTGCCAAAGGTGGAATAGGAGCTATCCCACGGCGTGGGCTGTCCCCACGGCTCTGTGATGGGCCTCCCGCTCGGGAGCACTGGATGATTTCCCCATCGCTTCCAATGCTTCCCGTTGGCCGAATAGGCTAATCCAACTTGTTCAAAGCTTCCGTTAGTTGCATCATAATACATCACATAGCGGTTATTCCAGATGTTGGTGTCATCAAAACCAGGAGCGCCGGACGGATTATACAGCACCCAAACCGGGCCGTAGGTGCCCCTGTCCCAGGTTCCGCTGAATCCCCTGATCAGCGGGGCAGTTGGGTCCTGCGTTATCGGTTGATCGTTTTGCCAGACAATCCCATTGACCGACTCAGCTGTGCGGATAGCAGTTATGGTGTAAACCGAAACAGTAGAATCCCAATACCAAATCTTGTAGTAAAATCCGTCCCCAAAACCGGCTGGATCGTAGAGAACCACGGAATGGTAGCCACCGCTCTTCAAGCCGGGGAGTGGAGCACCACCATTGAACTGATACCAAGCAATGCCGTCGTCCGAGTAGGCAAATTGAATATAATTGGGAGCAGACCTGGTGCCCACCCACATTTTATAGTATGGTGTGACCCGATAAGTATATGGCAATGATGCTGAGATAACATCTCCTGCGGCATGACCAAAGGCATTGGGATCGTAGAGCACCGATGGGTAGTAAACTCCGAGAGAAGGACTGAAGACCACGCCCACCTCTTGCCATGAGCCGGGTCCATCCCCACTGAGCTCAGAAACACCCCACACTAAAGTCGTATCGCCCGGGCTGTTCGTATCGGTCAGGACAGCCGTGATCGGGTTCGTGAGGGTGAAGGCAACGGTAGCCACATATACCAGGCCGGGCGGTAGGGTATCCGTAATCCAGATATCATAAGCAGGACTGTCGCCCTCGTTACGCAAGACCAGCGTGTAGGTGACGATGTCCCCCGCGCCCAGCGGGTCGCGCGGCACCTGCACCGACTTGTCCAGGGTGACGTGCGGCTCGGCCACGGTGACGGTGACCGGGTTGGACGAGATGGGCCCATAGGGATTGTCGCGGTAGTCAAAGACCGCGACGTCGGTGATCTGCGTGCCCGCCGTCACTGTGACCAGGTCCCGCACCGTGACGGTGATGACGATGACTTCCTGCGTGTAGGTGGGGATGGTGGTGAAGAACGCCGTGACCACCTGGCCGCTGAACGCGGCGTTGGGGCTGACGGCATCAATCCGCAGGCGGCTGTCCACCACGTCGGTGAAGACGACGTTGTGGAGCACCGCGCCGATGGGCGGATCGGGCAAGGTGATGGAGAAGACCACCTGGGAGCCGACCGTGACCGTGGGCGGCGCCACGCTCTTGCTCAGGCCGGTGGCCAGCGGGGTATGGACGGTTGTTGTGTCGGAGATAGGGCCGTAGTCCCGGTCGCCGGGGACGGGGCCGGGCAGGCTGGACCAGGTCGCCTCGGCCCGGTTGGTCAGGTCGGTTGCGGCCGGGGCATCTGAATCCACCGTCGCCACGTACTGAATCACCAGTTCACCGCCCACCGGGACCGAGAAGGCCGGGGTGAAGGCGACGGTGAAGACGCCGCTGGCCGGGCTGTAGCCGGTGACGTAATCCGAGGCCGCCACCGGCGCGCCGTTCAGGGTGACCGTGATGAGCGCGGGCGGCGTGGCCCGCATCCCGACCGGCAGGGTGTCGGTGAAGACGACGTCGTAGGCCGGGCTGGCCGTGATGGCGGAACTGTTGGTGATGCGGACGGTGTAGGTGACCATTTCGCCCACGCGCACGGTGCTGGAGGTGGGCGGGTCGCTGGCCTTGACCAGGGTCAGCGACGGCTCGGTGACGGTGAAGGCCGGCTGGTTGGAGGGCGTCGGGCCGCCGTCCCGGTGGCGCAGCACGGCCAGGTTGGTGATGACGTTGCCCGCGACCGCCCCCAGCGGGCTGGAGAGGACGGCGGTGACGGTGATGAAGCGCTGCTGGCCGTTCGGGATGCTGGCGTAGGTCACGGTGAAACCGTTGCCCGCGGTAACCACCGTCCCGTCCGGCCCGTCGGCCACCGCGTGCAGTTGCAGGCGGGAGTCCAGTTGATCCGTGACCGTCACGTTGTAGAGGGTGGCGGTAATGGGCGTCGCCGGGACGACGACCACGTAGGTGACCACGTCGCCCAGGGTGGCCGTGGGCGGGGTGAGGGCCTTGAGGATGGCCGCGTCCACGGTGCGGTGGGAGACCGAATCAGAGCCGTCGGTGTACTCCCGCTCATCGGGCGTGTACGGGCCGGGGCCGTCGCCGGGCTGGGAGTCGTAGTAGGGAATGGCGGCGGTGTTGGTCAAGAGCAGGTTGGCCCCAACGGTATCGGTCACCTGCGCCACAACGGTGATGACTGCCACGCCGCCGCCCCAGTCCGTGCCCCAGAGTTCGTTCACCCGCCAGGTCAGCACCCCGGTGGCCCCCACGGCAGGCTCATAGGTGAAAGCGACCGTCGGCGGGGCCGTGCTGGCAATGGTGGAGGTCACGTAGAACAGTTCCGCCGGCAGCACGTCGCTGATGACGATGTCGTAGGCCGCGCCGTGTCCGGAGTTGGTCACCGTCAACGTGTAGGTGATGCGGTCGCCCGCGCCGACGTACGCGCCGGGCGGCGGGGTGCTGGACTTATCTATGGACAGGAGCGGCTGGATGACATCGTTCTGCGCCCAGTCGTTGCCGATGAACACATCCCGCTGCCAGAGTTCCACCCAGTCGGTTGGGGTGTAGACGACCGTCTGGTCCGGCCAGACCGGACTGAGATTGTCAATCCGCAAGCCCACTGCCTTGGCGCGGAAGGTCAGCGTGACCACCGTCGGCAGGTCCTGCTCGCTGGTGATGGGCGCGAAATACCAGCGAATGACCTGATAACCGGGCACCTCGGTCGTGGTGCTCACCCTGCTGGTAATCGTCACACTCACCGTGGAAGGTGTCCAGATCAGGGTCTCGCTATCGGTGATGTACCAGATGCCCGGCGGGAGGGCATCCCGCAGGAAGGAGTTACCACCCATTCCGACAGTGCCCGCCGGGATGGTGAAGACCAGATGGTAGGTGACAAGGTCCCCCACCCGCAGGACCGGCGGCTCGGTGGATTTGGAGACAGTCGGCTGCGCCGTCTCCACCGAGGCCTGATCGGTGTTCGTGTAGGGCCGCACGCCGGGGATGGTCTCGGTGAGCGAGTGGTAGAGGATGTCCACCGTGTTGGTCAGCCAGGCGTTGCTCAGGGCCTGGGTGATGCGCGCCGTATAGGTAAGCAGGACCACGTTGGCCGGGGCGACGTTGCTGATGGAGTTCACGGTCCAGGTGAGGATGCCCGGCCCGACGATGGGCGCGCTGCGGTCGTCCCCGCCGTAGAGGGCGGTGACCGAGATGCCCGCTGGAACCGCATCGGTGATGTGAACGGAGTAGGCCGGGCTGGAGCCGGTGTTGGTCAGGCGGATGGTGTAGGTCAAAAGCGCCGTCCCGTCCAGGTCGGTCAGGCGACCGGCGCTGCTTTCCACGGATTTCTCCACCAGCAGGCGCGGCTCGCCCACGGTAGTGCTCACCACGTTGCTATTGGTGACCGGCGCGGTGGCGTGGCTCATCCGGGCCACATCGGTGAGGACGTCGCCTGCGTTAGCACCCAGGTCGGTGTGAATGCGCGCCGTAATGGTGACGTAGGCCTGGGTGTCGTGCGGGATGGAGGCGAAGGTCGCCGTGACCGTCTGGCCCGACCAGCCATAACTCCAGGAGGTGTCGCGAGCAGTGACCGCCACAATCTGCATCCGGCTATCAATGGTGTCCGTCACCGCCACGTTGTAGAGGGTGGCGGAGATGGGGTGGTCGGGGATGATGAGGGTGTAGGTGACCAGAGTGCCCAGAGTGGCCGTGGGCGGCGGGCTGAAGGTGACCGTCTTGGAGATGCCAGCGTTCACGGTCTGGACGGCGGCGGAGTGGGAGCCGCCGCTGTAGCCGCGCTCTACCCCCACCGGGCCGCTTCCGGGCTGGCTGCTGTAGGAGAGGAAAGCCTGGTCCGAGAGGACGGTGTTGGCGGTGATGCCGTCGGAGACCGAGAGCACCACGGTCAGGGTGATGGCGGTGTGCTGGCCCCAGGTGTAGGGGACGGTGGGCGTCAGGTGGTTGACGCCCCAGGTGAGGACGCCGGTGGCGCCGGGGATGGGGGAGGGCTCTGCCACCACCTGCGCGGTGGGGTCGTCGGAGGTCATCGTGTAAGTGACCAGGCTCATCCCCGCCGGCACCACGTCGGTGATGACCAGGTCGTAGCCGGGGATGGGGGACTGGTTGGAGATGGTGAGGGTGTAGGTGACTAGGTCGCCCGCGCCCACGTAGCAGGACTGGTTCCCCAGGCGGGTGACCAGGATGTCATCAAAATACGCATTGGTCTGGTTAATCGCATAGACGCCGATGTTCCCCGTCGTTAATGCGTTCGCAGATGCATCAGTTACATCAAAGATAAGCGTTCCGTCTACATAAACGCGCAAGCGATTCCCTTCGGCGCGCACCTCAATGTGATACCACCGCCCCGGGACATACGCTGCGGTGTCTTGGGCTAATGTTGCCTGAATGGAATTTCCCACTATACGTTCCAGGCGACGGTTGTTGTTGGCCTCGTTGCCCCAGCGGAAGCGGTAAAAGGTATTGGTTCCGGCTGTGGGACCCCGGAATACCAAGCCAAAGTGGCCAGATGTAGATGTTGAGCGGATCATCGCTGAATAACTGTAATCCGTCCAGCCCGTATCCCCCTTTCGGCTGATCCGTCCGATGCCGGTGCCGCCGGTTGGTGCCTGGTACGTGCCATTGCTCCAAACCCAGGTTCCCCCGCCAGTCGTACTCCAACCCGAAACACCAGCGTTGAAATTGTCTTCCAGCAGCGTCGCCCCGCACCCATACGGCGTCACGTAGGACTTGCCGATGTGCAGCAGCGGCTCCACGATGTCCACGTTCGCCGTGTCGGTATAGACGTAGGGCTGGCCGTCGTCGGTGTAGGTCAGCGTGAGGATGTTGGTCCGGCGCACGCCGTCGTAGTTGGATGTGATGTTCTGAATGACAGCGGTGATGACGCCGTCGATCTGCACCGCGCCGGTCAGGTTCCCCAGCCGCCAGACCACGTTGCCGGAGGATAGATAGGCGGGGCTGATGGTCGGCGTGGTGGAGATGGCCGTATACGGCCCGCCCTGATTGCCATCCACATCCCAGGTGTAGGTGAGGACGGAGCCGACATAGCCCAGCCCTGTCGGGAGCGTGTCGGTCAGAGTGACGCGCTCGTAGACAGTGTCCACGTCCGGCAGAATGGCGGTGAAGGTGAAGACGACCAGGCTGCCAATCGTGCCGGTCTGGATCTCCGGCCCCTTGTCAAAGGCCTGCCGCAGGGTGACGTAGGAAATGTCGCTGGCGGAGGTCGCCAGACAGCCCGTGTCGCAGGAGGCGGTGGCGGTGACGACGTTGCGGTTGACGCCGGTCTCCGTGACCACCGCGCTCACCTGCGCCGTCCAGACACCGCCCACTGAGATCGGTGCGGGCGTCCAGGTGACCACGTTCCCGGCGATGACCGGGGAGGAGCCGTCGGAGCCTGGGGTGGCCGTGACGCTGATGAAGGACGAGCCCACCACGTCGGTCACCACCACGTTGTAGGCCGTGCCGGTGCCGGTATTGGTAAGCCGCAGCGTCCAGGTGACGCGCTGGCCTACCTGCGCGGTGAGGCTGGCGGGGGACTTATCCACCACCAGGTTCGGGCCGACCACGTTGATGGCCTGCGTTGCCGTGGTGCTGTAGGGGCCAGTGGTCGCACAATCCGGGATGTCGTCATCGTAGGTGAGGGTGATGACGTTGGAGCCGGAGGGGACCGCGCATATGCCGGGCCCCACGCTGTTGCGCACGGCCAGCGTGATCGTGGTCAGGCCTGTGGGGAGCATGCTCCAGGTGTAAACCACCGTCCCGCCCAGATCCACTATGCCGAGCGGCGGCGTGCTGGCACCGATCGTCCCACTGTAGACATACCCACTGGGCAGGGTGTCGGTGAGGATAACGTTGTAAGCAGGCGGGCCCTGGTTATTTAGGATGATGGTTATCTGGCCACCGCATCGGTGAAGGGTGGCCGGCGGGATGGAGGTTTGGATGATCGGCCAATCAAACACCGGCCGGGTGCGCAGGGTGACCTGGTCGGAGCGCGCGCTCTGGCGGCAGCCGTCGGGGCAGCCCCAGGAGACCTCGGCAGTGTTATAGGTGTCATCAACGGTGCACCCCTCGGGCTGACTGACCACAGTGGTGACGGTCAGGACGACGGATGTGCCCGGCGTGATGATGTCAAAGGTCCAGGTAAGCACACCACCCGGCGGGCCGCCGGAGAAGGTGTAGCCGGGGGTGGCATTCTGGAAGACCAGGTTGCCCGGCAGCGTATCGGTCACCACTACCGCGCGGGCCGGAGCGGCGCTGCCGGGGTTAGAGACCGTAATCGTAAAGACTACCGGCTCCCCTGGCTCGGCGTAGATGAGATCTGGTGCCGGGGAGGTTCGGCTCAGGTTCTCCCCAACCTTCAAAATGGATAGGTTCGCTACGCGGACCGGCATTGCGAAATACGAAGCATCGGTGAGGTGAGGGGTCCCGCAGGGATCCCGGTATGCGGTCTGGATGCGTAGTAGCCCGCCCGCAAAGGGACAGGAGGCGCGGACGTCAAAGCGGAGGTAGATCGTCTCACCGGGGCGGATGCGGGAGAGAAGCGCATCCAACGGCGCGCCGCTCTCCGGGCCCCAAACGAGGTCCTGCCCGCTGATGGTCGGATCCGGCCCGGTCTGCCAGCTCACCGTGTCCGTGCTCACCTGTGTAGTGCCGGGGATGTAAAACAGGCCGGCCGGCAACGTCTCAGTGAGGGTGGCGGAGTAGACGCTGGTCAAACCGGCGTTTCGCACGGTGACGGTGACAGTGCGGGTGTAGCAGGTGTCAATGGGTGTCACTGCCTGGTTGGTGTTGAGGAGGATGGTCGGTGGGAGCTCCACACGGGATTGCACCGGCCCAGCCGTCTGGCAGGTCTGGCCCTGGCAACCCTGGGCGCTGGCGAAGCGGTTGGTGAGATCCGCACATCCGATGATCTCGGCGGCGTATTGGATCGTGACCTTCTCCTTGGGCTGGATGAACGACAGGTTCCAGGTGACCAAGTTGGAAGAAGTGATGGGGGTCACCCCGGCAGCGGACCCCTGGGTGGAGGTGATGAAGGAATCCACGTAGCGCAGGTCGCCACCCAGACGATCCGTGAGGACCACACTGCAGGCGGGGCCGGCGCCGGAGTTCAGGGCTGTTAACGTCCATGTGACTACATCTCCATGGGCATAAATGACCTCAGGGAACTTGGCCAGAACTTGCAGGGGCTGGACCACCAATGGCGAGCCCAGCGGGCCTCCGGCGCTGCACCGCTCCCGATAGATATCATTGTCCGCACAACGGTTGTCGTAGTAGAGGAAACCCTGGAAAGGCGCGATGCCGCTCTCACAAGGCAGCTGCACCTGCAACTGAACGGTGCCGGTGGTGGCGGTGGCAAAGGTGTCCGAGTAATACCAGTGGTAGCCAACGGAGTCTGTCTCCGTATAAGCCGGCGTGGCACCGGAGAAGCCCAACACCTCTAAAACCCGGAACGTGGACGTGGGCACATCAATGACCGCATCATAAGCCCCCACCGCGGAGGTCCGCTGCGCGATGAGAGTCACCGTGTAGACCCCACAGGGGGCAACCCGGCTCGGCAGGCCGGAAAGGCTGAGGCTCATGGCGGGGGCCCTGGTCTGGGCGAAGACGCCCTCTTCGATCACGCCATCCGCCGCACACTGCGGATTGCCCGTCACCCCCAGGTTCAGGTAGGACCAGTCGTACCACTCAAGGTCGGAGCAGGCCGACGGTTCGCCGACCGCCGTCTGGTAGGAAATCCACATCGTGGCCTCGGGGACGGTGATGGGGCAGGTGGGAGAGATGTTGGAGAGAACCAGCATCCCACCCACAACCGCTTCAGAGAACAGGGCCGTGCAGGTCAAGGCGCCGTTGCTCATCCAGACCGAGGCGCTGCCGGTGACGTAGGTCTGGAAGAAGGGCAGCGTCTCGGTGAAAATCATCCCCTCCCATGTAGGGGTCACGATGAAGGAGCTTGCGAACGTATACGTGTTGGTGTAAGTGAAGGCCGGGCTGGCACAGGTCTCAGCGGGGGCGGAGACCTGCTTGAAGCTCCTGGCCACCGGCTCCTGGCACTGAATGTAGGTGGTGGCTTGAGCGACCGCCGTCTGGCGACAGTTCTGGCAGTCCGAGGCAGTGGCGGTGACGATGTTGGTGGCCGCGGTGCCGCAGTAGGCGCAGCCGGTGTCGGCATCCGGTGTGGCGAAGACCGGGGTGAGGATGGCTGACCCGGAGAGGGTCCAGGTGATGTAGGTGACCCCGCCCACGGTGAAGACGTTGCCGCCCGCCGGGTCCACCACGCTCCATCCAGCAGGCACCTGGTCGGTGACGAGGATGCTTCCGACGATGCCGCTGGCGTTCACGGTGACCGTGGCGGTGACATTCTCGCCCCTGTAGACCTCGCGGGGCATGGACTTGCTTACGCTCAACTCCCCAGGCGCGTTCGCTAGCTGCCAGGGAGCGGACTGGGGAAGTTCGGTGTAGGGATTGCCGCAGCGGTCATAGTAGGTCAGGTTAAAGTCGAAAGTGCCGCTGCGAGGCATCGCACAGACCGCGGAGGGGAGGGTCAGGGTGAAGACCAGATTGTAGGTCTGAGCGGGTGAGATAGGCGGCAGATAGAAGACACCGCCGGAGTAGGAGGCCGGCGGGGCGACGGCCACGTTGAAGGGCGAGAGGTCCACCGCCAGGGTAGCGGAGTAGGCCGTGCCGTCACCGGTGTTGATGATGGGAACAGTGAAGACGCCGGAACCGGCGCAGTAGGGCACGTTGAAAGCGGGCAGGGAGAAGTCCAGGTCGGGGTTGCGCAGCTGCAGATCCACTGCGCCCTTAGCGACTTGAGGGGTGAGGCAGGCACCGCTGTCGCAGCCCCAGGTGGCCGTGACCACGTTCTCCAGATTGAGACAACCGACGACGCGGGCCACGATCGGGAGGGTGACCACACCGCCAACAGGGATCGAAATCATATAGGCGGACGTGAGGCCGGAGACATATTGGAGCCCGCTCCCCAGGGTGTCGGTCACCCGGACGTTGGAGACCTTGCCGTAGCCGGTGTTCTCGATGTAGACGGTCCAGGTCACGATGTCATCCGGCCCTGCAGGGATAACCGCCGGCTCCTTGCGGACAGTGATCGCGCCGGGGTTGACCACAAAATCGGTGTAGCGGACGATGGGTGGAGCCCCATCTTGGGTGAGGGTGACCACGTTCTGCCCGGAGACAGCGTTGCAGGTGGCCGTGAAGACCGCATAGCGGGTGATGACTTCGTTCGGCAAGACGGTGCCGACATTGAAGACTCTCTCGATGGGCTCAAAGCCGACGGGCATCGCACTGGTGATGATGACGTTGGTGGTGGTCACGCTGTCATTGGCCGCGACGATGGTGAAGGTGACCACATCGCAGTTGTTGATCGGACCATCCGGGCCGAGGACAGTCAGCGCGGAGGGATAGATGGTATGATGCGTTACGGGAAAGCTGAAGTCCCACGTGTTGTTGGTTCTGAATTCCACGGGAGCGCGCAGGTTGGGGCATGAAGGAGGCGATGGATTTGCCATCCGAGGTGCGCCGTCTGTGGCCTCCCGGCTTTCGCCTAGTGCTTGCAGATCCAGCCCGGTTGTCCACCATGCGGAGCCCAGCGGGAAGATCCACCACGCGGGCCACGGGCTTTCCCCTCGAAGCCCCTCATCCCTTTTCAATCCGGAAACTGCAGGCAGGGGACACCAATCAGATGACCCCGCTTCAGCATGGGGATCCTCCCCACGGCGGGACAACGCCTGAGCAAACCAAGCGGGCAGGAGCTCCCCCGAACCCGGAAGAGGCTCAGATCCCGCGGTGAACCATGCGGGAAGAAGAGGAAGGCTCAGCCCGATCTGTTCTGTCCCCACTCGGGAAGGCGCAGCCAACACCCCGGCCGGGGCCACCAGGTTCATCCAGAGAGAGAAAAGTGTCCACAAGGAGAACCAGGCGCGACCCATATGGATTATCTCCTCGACCTCAGCGTTAGGAACCGTGCCCTATGCCTGATATCCTGCGCTTCGCCAGCCACCCGGTCAAGAGAGCACCCGCGCCCAGGGCGATCAAGACCCAGGGGACCGAGGCATCTCCGCCAGTTTCCGGCAGGAGAGGGACTGGCGTGGGCGTCGGCGTCTCGGTGGGCGATGGTAAAGGTGGCGGCGGCGGTGGCGGCAAGGGCGTCTCCGTCGGAGTCGGGGTGAGCGTCACAGTAGGGGTCAGGGTAGGCGTCTCCGTCGGAGTCGGGGTAAAACCGGCAAGGGCTGGCTTGCCGGCCGCCACTCCACCGACGAGCAGCCAAGCGATCACTATCATCCATCCTACCCACCCTCCTATCCCACGTCGGGAACCCAGACCCTCCCGGAGCATGGCACCCCCCGGATCGTTAGTTGCATTTGTTATATCCATCTTATAATTTCTCCCATCTGACCTCTAAGGACACTAAGTTATTTTCCTTATACCCGAGAACTCCAAGGAAGGCGTTAGGACTTTGGTCATGGGGGGATTATCCAACCCCCTCAACATGCATCAACGGAGGAGGCCGGCGGTTCGAAATGGCGCCAGGTAGCCGAAGGCCATGCGTTCGGCTACCCGGTTGGCTGTCCACCTACGTGGACGGTGATGTCCGCCGGTAGATGCCTGACCGCAGGCCCCTGAGAGGCGACTGGATTTGCTCATGCCGTGAGAGCCCGTCCACAAATGAGGGCACGAATGCATGAACAGGAGGCGCGCTTGGAAACTCCGGAGACCAGATTCATGGATTCGTACCAAGATTCGTGGTCGGCCCCTCAGGGGGAGTTATCCGGCCGCGCGATCACAATCAGGCGAAAGCGGATGCTTCCATAGGGATGACAGGTAATCAACGTGACCCGCTCGTCGTCGGTGGGTTGAGCGTAGCGCGCGTTCGCCAAGCGGATCTCCAATGGCTGGCCAGCCTCCTCCAGAACAAGAACTTCATCGACTCGATATGTGAAAGCAAGAGAGCCAGAGTATAAGATCACAGGGTCCCCTACCCGAACCTTATATAAGAATCGGAAGGGACCATTCTCCGGCCAGTTATGGCCACTTAAGACGGTGTTCCCTATCTGGCCCAGCGGGGCGGAAGTCTGATGCCAGCCCACATACGGAACATCCGGAACTACCCAGACAGGCCGCCAGGTCCCGGCCACCTTCCGTAGCTCCGAGTGAGTGGGAATGATCGGGGCATCCACGCTTGCCGAGGGAATCACAATACGGGTGGGAGGATAGACAGGTGGGATAGGTTGTGGGGAGGACGACAACCAGGCCGGTGCAGGGGTCTGAAAGGATGCAACCGGAGGGATCTGTTGGGGCCGCATCGGCACGGGCGAGGGAACGAGCCCTCTGGAAGGCTGTGGAGAGGAGACGGATATAGACATCCCGATAAGCGGCTCCATTCCCGCGACCACTAACGCTGCTCCGATCCAGAAGAGCAAATCAACAAGCCGCGGTGGATACTGAGGTCCCAGTCTCATCTTCGATGCCCCCCAAATTTGTTTAACATCTATCGTCATTGCGAGGCGGCAATAGGGCCAAGCCGAAGCTCGCCCGAAGTGCTGCCGAGGTAGTCCCTCTCACGAGCCCGGAGATTGCTTCGCTTGCGATGACATTTGCGCCGCCACCTTCGGTGGCTTCCTTGAAACTTTAAACCCAGGCGGCTGCCCGGGTGGTGTGACTTTTTCTAAGCCCATGGTGTGCATACCATCACGTAAGCCGACACGCCTGGAGATAGGCCACCACGACGGCACCGGGATCCGTTGCCTCCATGAGGCCGCCCAGCACGGCGATCCCGGCGGCCCCGGCCTCCAGGCAGGATCGGGCGTTCGCCGGGGTGATTCCCCCCAGGGCGATGACCGGGATGGGCACCGCACGCGCCACCTGCCGGAGGGCCTCCAGGCCCAGCGGCGGCCCGTAGTCCGGCTTGCTGACGGGCGTGAAGATCGGGCTCAGGGTGATATAATCCGCCCCCGCCGCCGCCGCCCGCTGCGCCTCCTCCAGGTTGTGCGCGGACACCCCCACCCAGCGGTCCGGGCCGACGAGGCGGCGGGCCTCCGCCACCGAGAACCCCTGGGGCAGGTGCACGCCATCCGCCCCACACGCCGCAGCCACCCCGGCGTGGCCGTTCACCACCACGGCGGCCCCCCATGCCCGCGCCCGCCGCACTACCTCCTCCACCAGCGCGGCCAGCTCCGTCTCCGGGAGATCCTTCTCCCGCACCATCACCCAGCGCACCCCCGCCGCGAACAGCTCCTCCAGGAGCTCCAGGAGCGGCCGCCGGGCCCGACGGCGATCGGTGATCACCAGCAGGGGGGGCTGGGGCAGCCTCATATCTCGATGCGATCCTCCATCGGGCTGGACGGCACGGCGTAAAGGCGGCGCGGGATGCGCCCCGCTTCATAGGCCAGCCGCCCGGCCTCAACCGCCAGGCGCATCGCCCGGGCCATCTTCACCGGATCCCGAGCCTGAGCCACCGCCGTGTTCAGCAACACCCCATCACACCCCAGCTCCATGGCGATGGCCACATCCGAGGCCGTCCCCACCCCGGCGTCCACGATCACCGGCACGGTGCACATCTGACGGATCAGCCGGATGTTGTAGGGGTTCAGGATCCCCATCCCGGAGCCGATGGGCGCCCCCAGAGGCATCACCGCCGCGCAACCGATGTCCTCCAGCTTCTTGCAAACCACCGGATCGTCGTTGCAATAAGGCAGGACGACGAAGCCGTCCCTCACCAGCTCGGCAGCCGCCTGCAACAGCTGCTCCGTGTCCGGATACAGAGTCTCCTCGTCCCCGATCACCTCCAGCTTGATCCAGTTCGTCCCCAGGGCCTCCCGGGCCAGATGGGCCGTGAGGATGGCATCCCGGGCGGTGAAGCAGCCGGCGGTGTTGGGCAGGATGAAATAACGGCCCCGGAGCAGCTCATACAGGTTCTCCCCGTCAGCCCCCGGACGCACCCGCCGGATGGCCACGGTGACGATCTCCGTCCCGCTCGCCTCCAGGGCATCCAGCATCACCTGGAGATTGGGATAGCGGGCGGTCCCCAGGATCAGACGCGAACGGAACGCCCGCCCCGCGATCACCAGCGGCTCGCTCATCCCTCACCCCCTCGCTCAGAATGCGCCGCCGCAGAAGCAAAGGCCGCGGCGAAAGATGTTCCTGCAGGCATGGATGCCGAAATGAAGCTCGGCTTACGTAAGGGGCTTCAGCCCCACATCTTCGCCTTCGATGGCCCAAAGTCGCAGCGCAAGCCGCTCTTGCCCCGACAGGCCCACGGTTTACGGGGCCTCATCCGCCGGCCACCGCGTGGACGATCTCCACACGGTCCCCCGGCTGAAGGACGACGCGCTCCCATTCGGAACGCGGGATCACCGTGGCGTTGACCGCCACCGCGATCCCCGGCCGGTCCGGGTCCAGGCCCAGGCGGGCCAGCAGGTCCCGGATGGTCCCCGGCTGATAGGGATAGCGCTGCCCGTTGACGGTCAGGATCGCCTCCGACGTCCCCGTGCGCTCCATCGCTTCACCTCCCGGATCCCGAAGGGGCAACCGGCGCCCTGGATCGAAACCGCTCCAGGGTGAAGGGCCTGGCGATGTCGGGGAGCTCCCCCCGGGCGATCAGATGGTGGATCGCATAGGCGGTGATGGGAGCCAGCAGGATGCCGTTGCGGTAGTGCCCGGTAGCCAGGATCAGGCCCTCCACCGCCGTCGGCCCCAGGATGGGCGCGTCATCCCGGCTCCCCGGCCGGAAGCCCACCCACATCTCCACGATGGGCAGCTCGTCGATGCCTGGCAGGATCTCCCAAGCCCCCCGCAACAACCGGAAGATGCCCCCCGCCGTCAGATTCGCGTCGAACCCTTTCTCCTCCACCGTGGCCCCGATGAGCAGCCGCCCATCCCGTCGAGGCACCAGGTAGGCGTCCGGCCCCCAGATGACGTGCCGGATCAGCGGGGCCTCCGGGGGCATCTGCACGGCCAGCATCTGGCCTTTGACGGGGCGGACCGGCGGGCGGACCTCCTCGGGGAGACCAGGGATCTGGGCGGACCACGCCCCGGCGGCCAGGATGACAGTGCGGGCCTCCAGGAACCCCCGGGCCAGGCGCACGCCCAGGACCCGGTTCTCATCGATCACGATCCCGGTGACCTCCGTGTGCTCCCGCAGGCGCCCCCCGGCGCGCCGGAAGGCTTCGATCAGCGCCCGGGCGACCTTCCGGTTGTCCACCTGATGATCCTGCGGGCTGTAGATGGCGGCCACCACAGATCGGGAGAGGTGCGGCTCCATCCGCCGCGCCTCGTAGCCGGAGAGCCACTCCGTAGGCAACCCCTGGCTCCGCTGGAATTCATAGAGGAACTTCAATCGTTCCGCGTCGTCCCGATCCAGGGCCACCACCAGGGTGCCTTCGTCCCGGTAATCCACCGGGATGCCGGAGGCGGCCTCCAGCTCCCGGGCGAAGTCCGCCCACATGTCGCGACTGGCCCGCAGCAGGGGCAACAGCCCCTCCTCGCCGGGCTCCGCCTCGGCATAGGGGGCCAGCATCCCGGCCGCCGCCCAGGTCGCCCCCAGGCCCGCGCCCCCGCGCTCCAGGAGGGTGACCGGATGCCCGGAGCGGGCCAGGAACCAGCCGATGGAGAGCCCGCAGATGCCGCCTCCGACGATCACGATCTCCTCGGTCATCGCTTCGCTCCTATCCTTCGTAAGGACAGAGCCCTGTAAAGTCGCTTTCCCGTTGCGGATCTCCGGGCGAAGGGAGCAAGGGAGCCGAAGGAGGCAGAAGGGGTGGGATCTGCGGCGCGCCCGCTTTCCCTCCGCCGGCATGATCCGGATCAGGTTCGAGGGGTCGGCGGCGGATTCGGCCGCCCTCTCAGCCCGGCTCACCCGGACTCCCCCAACGGACCCGCGCCCATGCGGAGTTCTAACCCCTTCCGCCCGCGACGTCAACTATTGAAGGGGCTCCCCCAGGGCGCGGCGCAGGCCGGCAAGGTCGGTGATGAACAGCATGCGGAAGAGGAAAGCGCGCAGGGAAGGGCTCTGGGCCCACAGCCGGCGGACCCGCGGGCCGATGGGGTCCTCGGCGCCGGCCGCCCCCTCCTCCGCGGCGTAGGCCCCGTAGAAGGCGAAGTAGGCCTGGTTCAGCTTCCGCAGGGCGTAACCGTGGGCGACGAAAACCCGCCGACGGGCTTCCATATAGAGCTCCGCCCGGCGGACCTCGCCCTGGGCCAGCAGGCGTTCCACTACGGTGCGGGTCTTCGCCAGCTCCCGGCCGAAATCGAAGGCCGGCCGTTCCGGGGGAGCCGGCGCGGGGGCCGCGTCCGCCGGCGGAGACGGGAGATCCTCGGGGTAGAAGCGGGCCAGCCAGGCGCGGCCCATGGCCTTCCCGGCCAGATCGGCGACGGTCTCGTTGATGGTGCGGGCCTCCGGACGATCGTAAAACCACCCCAACGGCCCCATGAAGAGCCAGTGATGGGTCCACTCGTGCGCGATGATCTCTGTGAGCTCGGGCAGCCCGGTGGCCTCCATGATCATCGCCGGGTAGAAGGCCAGGCCGCCCAGGGGCACCACCAGGGAGGAGAGGTTGAGCTGCCCATCCACCCGCCGCTCCAGGCGATCCATCTCGTCGGCGGTGAGGTCGGCCCGCAGGGGGAAGGAGGTGGTAAGGGCGATGCGCTCCCGCGGGGAGAGGACCAGCAGGTTCGGCATGGCCGTCAGGCGGATCTGAACGGGGGGGATCGGCTGGCCCAGGAGGGCCAGCCCCTCCTGGGCCAGGATCACGCCGAGCTGTTCGGAGAGGATGGCCTCGGCCAGAGGACGGAGGGCCTGGGCCCGCCCGTGGGCCGCTTCCCACTGCCTCCGGAGCGCGGCGATCGCCTCCGGTTCCGGCGGGGTCGGCGCGGACATCTCCCGTTCCAGGGCGGCCGCCGCCTCCCGGGCCTCCGAGAGGCGCTGGAGGTAGCGCCGCACCGCCCGGCGCTGGGTCTCGTCGTCCAGGAAGGCCTGAGGGTTCGCTACGGAGAGAAGCAGCTTCTCCGCCCAGGCCTGAAGGGCCCATTCCGGGAAGTAAAAGCTTTCCCCCTGAAGCAGGAGGGTCAGACGGGTCTCCAGGGAACGGGAGGGCTCGGAGGCCGGGAGGCTCAAGGTGAGGAGGGCGACCAGCCCCAGGCTTAGTCCGATGCGGAGCCAGCGAACGCCCATAAAGGCATCCCCGATGGTCGCGGATCCTTCCCCCGGCCGGCGCTTCCCCGCTCTGCGGGATCCGGCTCAGATGATCAGCGGCTCCTGCCAGGTCCCCCAGACGGCCTTGAGGGCGCGGGTGATCTCCCCGAGGGTGGCGTAGGCCTTCACCGCCTCCAGGATGTAGGGCATCAGGTTCTCGTTCTCCTTGCGGGCGGCCTCCTGGAGGGCAGCCAGGGTTTGCCCCACCCGCTCGTTGTCCCGCTCCATGCGCAGCTTCTGCAGGCGCGCCCGCTGCCGGCGCTCCCCCTCGGGATCCATCTGGAGGATGGGCGGCTTGACCTCCTCCTCCTCCACGAACTCGTTCACCCCCACGATGATGCGGCGCTTCTCGTCGATCTCCTTCTGGTAGCGATAGGCGGCCTCGGCGATCTCCCGCTGGAAGAAGCCCGCCTCGATGGCGGGGATCACCCCGCCCAGCTCCTCGATCTTGCGGAAGTATTCGTAGGCCTGCTGCTCCAGGCGGTTGGTCAAATATTCCACGTAGTAGCTGCCCCCCAGGGGGTCGACGGTGTTCGTCACCCCGCTCTCGTAGGCGATGACCTGCTGGGTGCGCAGGGCGAGCTTGGCGGCGAACTCGCTGGGCAGGGCCAGGGCCTCATCCAGAGAGTTGGTGTGAAGGGACTGAGTGCCCCCCAGCACGGCGGCCAGGGCCTGAATGGCCACCCGGATCACGTTCACGTAGGGTTGCTGGGCGGTGAGGGTGCAGCCAGCGGTCTGGGTGTGGAAGCGCAGCCACCAGGAGCGCGGGTTTTTGGCCCCGAAGGTCTCCCGCATCTCCCGGGCCCAGATCCGGCGGGCGGCCCGGAACTTGGCGATCTCTTCGAAGAAATCGTTGTGGCAGTTGAAGAAGAACGAGAGGCGGGGCGCGAAGGAATCGATGTCCAGGCCCCGCCGCAGGCACCAGCGGACGTATTCGAAGCCGTCGGCCAGGGTGAAGGCCAGCTCCTGGGCCGCCGTGGCCCCCGCCTCCCGGATGTGGTAGCCGCTGATGCTGATGGGGTTCCACTTCGGCACGTATTTGGAGCCGAACTCGATCATGTCCACGACCAGGCGCATGGAGGGCTCCGGCGGGAAGATCCACTCCTTCTGGGCGATGTATTCCTTGAGGATGTCGGTCTGGGTGGTCCCTCCGATCTGATCCCATGGGATGCCCCGCTTCTCCGCCACGGCCAGATACATCGCCCAGATGATGGCCGCCGGCCCGTTGATGGTCATGGAGGTTGTGATCTGATCCAGGGGGATGCCGTCCAGGAGGATCTCCATGTCCAGCAGAGAGGAGACGGCGACCCCGCACTTGCCGAACTCCCCTTCGGCCATCGGGTCATCGGTGTCGTAGCCGTAAAGGGTGGGGAGATCGAAGGCGATGGAGAGGCCGGTCTGGCCGTGCTCCAGCAGATATTTGAACCGGGCGTTGGTCTCCTCGGCGGTGCCGTAGCCGGCGAAGAGGCGCATGGTCCAGAGACGGCCCCGATACATGGTGGCGTGGATGCCGCGGGTGAAGGGGTATTCGCCGGGGAACCCCAGGTCGCGCAGATAGTCGAAGTCGGGGATGTCGAGGGGCGTGTAGAGGCGGTTCACCGGCTCCCCAGAGACGGTGGTGAAGGTCTCCTGGCGCTCGGGCATGCGGGCCAGCCATTGCTGAAGCGTGGTTTCCTCCCAGCGGTCCCGCGCGGCCGCCAGCTCCCGGAGCTTCTCCCGATCGAACATGGCGCCCTCCTGCCCAGAATCTCTTGCGGCGAGGCTTATCGCCATTATAAGCGGAGGAGAGAGAGGTAACAAACGATCGTCCGGTCTCCCCTCCGGATGGGAGGCGGTGGGGGCGAGGGGGCTCCGACGCTCAGGGCCATCCCCGCCACTCGGTCACCTCCTCGATGGGGCGGCGGGGGGTCTGGCGGGGCGGCGCATCGGGGGCCGGGTAGCCCAGATAGATGAAACCCATGAACTGGGCGTCCTCAGGGAGGCCCAGCCAGCGCAACAGCGAGGGGTGATAGGCGGTCTCTCCGGTGCGCAGATAGGCTCCCAGGCCCATCCCGTGGGCGGCGAGCAGGATGTTCTGGATAGCGGCGGCGGTGGCCACGATGTTCTCGTGGGTCTCGATGGGGTCGCGGCCCTTGAGGCAGGCCACGGCGATGATCACCGGCGCGCGATGGGGCTTGGCCCGCTCCCGGTTCAGCTCCTCCTCGGTGGCCTCCGGCTTGACCGTGCGGAGGATCTGCGCGAAGACCTCGCCCAGCTCGTCCAGGGCGGGGCCGGTCAGCACCACGAACCGCCAGGGCTCGGTCAGACGGTGGTTGGGCGCGCGCACCGCAGCCCGCAGCAACGTCTCGATCTCCTCTCGACGCGGCCGCTCCGGCCGCACCTTCCCGACCATGCGACGGGTCATGATCGCTTCCAGGACGTCCATCGCCGCCTCCCTCCATGGAAGGGCTTTCCGGCGCCCGGCCTCGCCCCAGGGGGACCTGCGGCCGGAACCCTGGAACGGCGAGCGCCCTCCTTGATCATCCCCGCATTCCGGATTTCTGTCGAAAAGCGGCATAAGCGGCGCGCTCCGGAGCGCCCGGGGCCTTTTCGCCCCTGTTCGCGAAACCTATCATCCGGATCCGAACGACGAGGATCCACAGGATGGTCCCAAAGTTCGGCTCGCATCGATACCAGTGACCCGGGATGCGCTGGTGATTCTTCGCTTGTTTGAGCACAACTGACTGAGGCCCCATCGGGTCTTGGGGGAAGCGCGGGAGGACCTGCTGGAGAGGCGGCGGTATCGGCCGCGGACGCCGGCGATGGTCAGCGGGTTGACCGATCACATCTGGACCTGGGATGAATTCTTGACCTTCAAACATTATCAATACCTAAAGAAGCGACTACCTTGCTGTTTATCGGAATCCAAAATACACGAGCATGAAAGCATTCGCCTGAATATCATCAGGGACCCACCCCGTCTATTCCTGGCCCGGCTTATCGACCAACCTCGAAATCCATCCATTGCGTAATGCCACCCATACCGCTTCCGTCCGGCTGCGAACCTGAAGCTTTTGGAAGATCTGCGTGAGATGATGCCGTACCGTTCGTTCAGAGATTCCCAAATGACGCGCAATTTCTTTGTCTGCCTTCCCTCTGGCTACCTGTTCGAGAATCTCAAGATCTCGACGGGTCAGGATCTCTGCAGATTCGCACTGCAAGCTCCGTATTCGGTCCCGAAGAGCAGGGCTGAAAACCGTCAACCCCTGGGCCACACTCCGCACCGCACTGACGATGGTTTGTAGCTCCTCGTTCTTCAAGAGATAACCTTCGACGCCAATGGCGATGGCCTCTTGGAGATAAGCATCGTAGGCATAAGCACTTAGCAAGAGGACGCGCGTGGGCCAGCCCTGGGCATGGACGATGCGGGCCACCTCCAGCCCATCCTGTCCCGGTAGACGGATATCCAGGATCGCCACATCTGGCTGAAGATATTCGATCTGCTGAAGCGCAGAGAAGCCATCGCTGACCTCCGCGATCACCTGCATACCAGGATCCTGCTCCAGCAGAACCCGAAGGCCGTAGCGGAGAGGAGGATGATCGTCCGCTATTAGAACCCGAATCGGAGCCATCGCTCTACTCCAAAGCCAATGCACCCTCGTGTAGTATACCTGGGATGGATTCCGGTTGGCGCCTCAGGCTACCGTCGATTTCAACGGGGTCTAAATGGTCAAAATCAACGTTGCGAGCCCCTCGCGATACTCGTATAATCATGGATGATGACCGCAAAATCCAATTCTGATTCAAGGAGGATAACATGATTTTGAAAAATAAATTGTTTTTATTAATTATAATGTTATCTCTAATTCCAATTAACACAAAATCAGCTAAGGAAAATTCCCACTTAGTATCTATGGCTCCACCAAGTCCATATTCCGAAATCTTAACAACGGATATTTCAGGCCAGGATCCTGAACTGGAAAATTTGCTTAAAAAATATAATGAATTATTGTATTCTGGAGAAGTTGGTATAAAAGAATTACAAAATATGATTGCTTCTGAAAAGAACGAAAAGGCCAAACTGCTGGGAATCATAATCCGAGAATCACGCCCTGGGGTTGAGCCGCAATCCCTCAGCCTATGTATACGCCCAATCTGGGGTCCAGGCAAGGTAGAGTGGAAATTCCCGAACCCGGGTCAGAATGGTGCCAAGTACTCCGTGTTGCCGGAAAATGGATCTTGGCTCATCTGGGCGCAACCACCCGAGCAATTCATCGACGGCATCTATAGGGCCAGCTGGGGAAGCTGTGTTGCCTACAAAATTCCAGATAGCGCCACAGCGACTTTTTATGATGCTGAATCATGGGTAGTTTGTTACAATGTTTTCGCTTGTAATGTGCTAGGACACTGCCCTAAATGGGTGAATCCCTGCGACAATAATTCTCCAGAAGGATCTTGGCCTGATCATCCGTTGCGATAGCTATCAACATGGAGGAAAGAATCATGTTAAAATTAAAACTATTAAAAATTTTGTTTATGATTTATGGCGCTTATGTCTTCTTAATTTCCTTAATTCTTACAATATTGCTATACGTTCATGAAGATCTTTTATTGATTAAAGCGCCCACCAAGTTGGAATGGATCGCCGGAGACCTTGTGCTGATTCTCCAAATGCTCTGGGGAATTTTAGTTGCCCTCTCTGCAATGATCAAGCGACCAGCCAGTCGAAAGCTGGCTATCCTTTCTTTACTTCTTGCCCTGATCATCCACATCCTGGTAGGATGGATAAACTGGAAAATGGGCTCCTTCCTGGGCGTGCCTCTGGTGATCTTTTTGCTTCTCTTGCCCTCCTTGCTGCTGATCGGAACCCAAAACGCGCGGATACCGCCCCGGGGCGCTCCCTCTCCGTGAGGGGCTCCGCCGTTGCGGAGCCCCTCGCCTTTGAACACCTCTTACGCCCAGCCCTCCAGCACCGCCTTCACTTTGCTCATAAAAGCATCCGCCTGGGCGCCGTCGATGATGCGATGGTCGAAGGTCAGGGTGAGGTAGACCATGGGGCGGATGGCCAGGGCATCCCCCTGAGGGGTCTCCACGACCACCGGGCGCTTATGGACGCGCCCCACGCCCAGGATGGCGCAGTTGGGCTGGTTGATGATGGGGGTGGCGAAAAGGCTGCCCGATACGCCGTGGTTGGTGATGGTGAAGGTGCTGCCCTGGACCTCGTCGGGCTTCAGCTGACGCTTGCGGGCCCGCTCCGCCAGATCGTTGACCGCCCGGGCCAGCCCGATCAGGCTATAGGTGTCCGCGTTCTTGATCACCGGCACGATCAGCCCTTCCTCCCCCAGGGAGACCGCCACCCCGATGTGGTAAACCTTGTAGACCCGGATCCCTTCCTCGGTCCACGTGCTGTTGAGGATCGGGTAGGCTTTGAGGGCGGCCAGGGCGGCCATGATGAAATACGGCGTGAGCGTCAGGCGCACCCCCTCCCGCTCGAAGGCCGCCCGGTTGGCCTCATAATGGGCCATCACCCGGCTCATGTCGACCTCGAAGACGGTGGTGACATGGGGAGAGGTGTGCTTGGAGCGGACCATGTGCTCGGCGATGGCCCGACGTATCGAGGTGAGCGGGAGGATCTCATAGGGCATCGCCGGGGCAGCGGGCGGGGGCGGCGGGGCCACGGGCGCAGGAGGCGCGGCCGGGGCCGGAGCGGCCCGCAACACCTCCTCGGTAGGCCGAAACAGCTCCCCGGTCCCCGGCTGCTCCCAGGGCGGCAGCTCCGCCTCCCGAGGGGCTGTCGGAGCGCCGACGGGTTGGAGCTTCATCCGCTCAATGTAAGCCAGGAGATCTTTCTTGGTGACGCGGCCGCCCTCCCCGGTGCCCGGGACCTTGGAGAGATCGATCCCATATTCGGCGGCCATCTTCGCCACCACCGGGGAGATGCGCGGACCACCCTCCCGGCGGCCCGCCGGGGCCGGCTCCGGGGCGGGCGGGAGACCAGCGGCTGCGGGCGCGACGGCCGGGGCCTCCTCCAGGGGCTCAATCTCCCCGCCGTGGCCCACCCGGTAGGGCCGCTCGGGGACCGGCTCCCCCGGCTGTCCCACCATGGCGATCAGCGTCCCCGCCCGCACGGTGACGCCCTCGGGGAAATAGATCTTGAGCAGCACCCCATCCGCCGGCGCCGTCACCTCGGTGGTCACCTTCTCCGTCTCCACCTCCAGCAGGGGCTCGAACTGACGGACCGGCTCCCCCTCCCGCTTCAGCCAGCGGAGGATCTTCCCCTCCACCACGCTCTCTCCCAGCTGGGGCATGATCACCTGGGTCGGCATCGGAAGGCCTCCTGAGGAGGATGGCGGGCGTCCCTCAATATCGAGCCAGGCGCCGGATGGCCTCGGCGATCTTCTGGGGGCTGGGCATAAAGAAGTCCTGCATGGGCGGGCTGAAGGGCACCCCCGGCACATCCGGCCCCGCCAGCCGCATCACCGGGCCGTCCAGGTATTCGAAACCTTCCTCGGCCAGGATGGCCGCCACCTCCGCCCCATAGCCCAGGGTCAGGTTGTCCTCGTAGACGATGAGGGCCTTCCCCGTCTTCTTCACCGAGTTGAGGATCGTCGTCCTGTCCACCGGGGCCAGGGTCCGCAGATCCACCACCTCCACGTCGATCCCCTCCTTGGCCACCATCTCGGCCGCCTGGAGGGCGTAGTAATGCATCATCCCGTAGGCGAAGACGGTGAGGTCGCTCCCCTCCCGGGTCACCTTCGCCGGGCCGATGGGGACGATGTAGTCGCCCTCAGGGACCTCCCCCTTGATCAATCGATAGCCTTTCTTGGGCTCAAAGAAGAGCACGGGGTTCGGATCGCGGATGGCCGCCTTCAGCAGCCCCTTGGCGTCGTAGGGGTTGGAGGGGATGACCACCTTCAGGCCGGGCACATGGGCGAAGAAGGCCTCCACGCTCTGGCTGTGGTAGAGACCGCCGCTGATCCCACCCCCGTAAGGAGCGCGGATGACCATGGGGACGTTGTAGACGCCCCCGGAGCGGTAAAAGAAGCGGGCGGCCTCGTTGACGATCTGGTTGAAGGCGGGATGGATGAAATCGGCGAACTGGATCTCACAGATCGGGCGGAAGCCGTTGAGGGCGGCCCCGATGCCGATGGCCACGATGGAGAGCTCCGCCAGCGGGGAGTCGATCACCCGCCACTCCCCGTATTTCTGCCACAGGCCCATGGTGGCCCGGAACACCCCGCCCCGCGGACCCACATCCTCCCCGACCACGAAGACCCGCGGATCCCGGGCCATCTCCTCATCCATGGCCTCCCGGATCGCCTCGATCAGCGTCTTCTCCGGCATGTTCTTCCCTCCAAACGTTCGTTCGAGAAAAAGAACGACCTACCCGGGTTCGACGAAGACGCGGGGCGCTTTCACTCCCCCCACCAGCCGGAGCGGTCCTCCGTGGCGAAGACAGGGGCCAGGGCCTCCTCAGGGGCCGGATAAGGGGCTTCCTCCGCCTGCCGCTGGGCCTCGTCCACCTCCGCCCGGACCCGCTCCTCCAGCTCGTCCTCCTCCCGCTGGGTGAGCAGGCTCCGCCGGTAGAGATAGTCCCGCAGCCGCGGCAGCGGATCCCGCAGCTTGCCCTGCTCCACCTCCTCCCGCGTCCGGTAGGTCCGGTCGTCATCATCGGACGAGTGAGGCGTCCACCGGTAGGTCACCGCCTCGATGAGGGTTGCCCCCTCCCCCGCCCGCGCCCGGTCCACCGCCTCCTTGACCACCTGATAGACCTCCAGGACGTTTCCGCCGTCTGCGACGGCCCCATGGATCCCGTAGGCGGCGGCCCGGTCGGCGACGCGCTTCACAGCCATCTGCTTCCAGACCGGGACGGAGATCGCATACTGGTTGTTGTGAACCAGGACGACGAGGGGGAGCCTGTAGATGCCGGCCCAGTTCAGGGCCTCGTGGAAGTCACCCTCGCTGGTGCTGCCCTCACCGGTGGAGGTGAGGACCACCCGCATCTCCCGGCTCACCCGGAACCCGGCGGCCTCCAGCTGGGGCCGGAGCTTCTGCTTGAGGATCTCCGCGAAGGCGATGCCGGCGGCCTGAGGGAGCTGGGTGGCGACGGGGCTGGAGCCGGAGATGATGTTCAGGTGGCGGAGGCTGAAGTGGGAGGGCATCTGGCGGGCGGCGCTATGGGGATCGCCTTTCTTCCCGTAGAGGGCGAGCATGAACTCCACCGGCTTCATCCCCAGGGCGATGGAGAGGGCGAGGTCCCGATAGTAAGGGTGCACGATGTCGAACCCTTTGCGCAGGGCGTAGGCGGCCCCCACCCCGATGCCTTCGTGGGCGATGCCGGAGATGTGGAAGGGGACGCGGCCCTGGCGCTGAAGAACCCAACAGCGCTCGTCGAGCCGGCGGGAGAGGAGGAGGTGGTAATACATCCGGAGGACGGTCTCATCGGAGAGCCCGAGGTCCTCATGGCGCTGGGTGATCGGAAGGAACTCTTTTACCTCGACCGCCATCGCTGCCTCCTGAGCGGTTGTTCATCCTGAGGCTGCCGCTTCTTTCTTTTCCCTCCACTGGCGCTCCATCTCCATGTAATGATCGGGGTAGATCCCGGTGTAGCGGAGGAACCTGGGGATGGGATAGCGGATGCCGCCCTTGTGGGTGCCCTCCAGCCCCTCGACGATCCACTCGATCTTGCTGTTCGGGATGGTGAAGGCCATCTCGTCGTCCTGGGCCTGGCCGAAGACCCGATCGCCGTAGCAGGGGAGGATGACCTGGCACTCATCGGTCTTCATGGTGGTGATCACCGCGTCGGCGCAGTCGATGCGCCCGGAGAAAGAGGAGGTGAGACGCCCTCCCGTCTTCCAGAGACGGGCGACCACCAGGCGCATGACTTGGGCGGAGTTCCCGTAGATGAGGATCACATGGGGCTCGAAGGTGGTGCGATGGAGGGGAGCGGCGACGACGCCTTCCCACTGGCGGTATTCCCATTTGTCGACCTGGGCCTCGCTCACCGCTCCGGCGGCCGGGGTTTCCGTATACATCCCGGCGCAGGTCATGCCGTTGAGGTAGTAATCGAGCAACGGTTCAAAGCCCCACACGGCTTTGGCGAGGGGGCAGGAGAGGTCCTCCCCTCGCATCCCGATGATCCAACCGTAATGACGGGCGATGGCGAAGCCCTGACAGATGGCGATCTGCTGGCCGAAATCCCGTTTGGGGAAGCGGGTCTTCTCCGGCCACGGCTCCCCCGGGGCGATCATCCGGATCGCCACCGGGAAGGTGGCCGGGCGCACGTGAGCCTGAAGGGCCTCCTGCAGGCGTTGAAGCCTGTCCAGCATCCCGGCCTCCTGTGAGTGGAAAGGTGCCCCTCCCGCGCCACGGCTGGAGCCGGACGCCCCGGCCGCCCGATTTCGATCTCAGGGTTCATTGTAACTCAAGGGGGAACCCGATGACAAGGCCCGCGACATGTGAGGGATGTCCCGGGTTGCTGGTGCGGTCGGCCTGGGCGCCGAATGAATTCGGCCTGGGGAGGCCTTCAGCCGATGGTCGGCCTGCGCCGACCGGAAAGCCTCCCTTGCGTCGGCGAAGGCCGACGCTTGGTGCGAAAGCGCCTTAGAAGGCCGATTTCAATCGGCGCGAAAGGCCTTTCGGCCAACGGTCGGCCTGCGCCGACCGAAAACACCCTTCGCGTCGGCGGAGGCCGACGCCCGGCGCGCCAGCGCCCCGGAAGGCCGATTCCCAATCGGCGTGAGATCGAAAACACATCCCTCGCATCGGCAGAGGCCGCTCTCCGGGTAAGCCCCGATGAAGGCGGAAGGACCTGTCCGGGCATCCGCGCCTCGATTCGTGGACGCCATTGGCCCGCCGAATCAGTGGCTTGGTTAAAATGAAGAGCGGGCGCCTCCTTCATCGGGCTATGGGTTCATCCGGTGGGGTGCCGCGCCCCCGGATCGCCGCGAGAGACAGCCATCGCCATTTGTGGAGCCTTCCAATGCCGCTCCCGAATGCCGAAAACGCCTACGTCCCTTTGTCCAAGGTCACTCGATATCTGCTGTCGGAAACACACAGCGTCGGCAGGGCAAAGGCCAGGTTCTTCCGTGCCCTTGGGTTCAATGAAAGACACCCAGAGCTTCTGCAGGAGGCGCTCCTGGAAGTTGCTCGGGAGGGCCTGGTGAGAGGCATCCTTGAGACGCCATACAGCAGCAAATATGTCGTGGATGGTCAGCTGCGGACACCAAAAGGGGAATTGGTGTGGATTCGAACGATATGGATTGTGGAAGCGGGTCAAGATCAGCCGCGGCTGGTTACCGCCTATCCTCGAGAGGAGGAATGAGCGATGATCCGAGAACTAGACGGTGTGGTACTGATGCGGGATCTGCCGGAGCACGGCTTACGGGCCGGAGATGTAGGAGTCGTGGTGCACGTTTACGGGGAGGGGATCGGATTCGAGGTGGAGTTCGTGACGGGCGACGGGAAGACGGTGGCGGTGGTTACCCTGAGCCGGGATGAGGTTCGGCCGATCGGAAAGGAGGAGATCCTGCACGTGCGGACCCTGACCTCCACCTAAGGGAGGGACGCCTGGCCGGCCGCCGGCGGCCGCGCTGCCGTCAGGGCCTCTATAATTGGATGCGCATCACCTCTTCGAGGGAGGCCTCCATGGGGCTGCTGGATGGGAAGATCGCCTTGATCTTCGGGGTGGCGAACGATCACTCCATCGCCTGGGGCATCGCCAAGGCGATGCATGCGGAGGGGGCCACCCTGGCCTTCTCCTACGCCGGGCCGGCCCTGGAGCGGCGGGTTCGCCCCCTGGCGGAGAGCGTGGGGGCGACGTTCATCGAACCGTGCGATCTGAGCGATGACGAACAGATCGCCGCCCTTTTCGAGAAATACCGCCAAGCCTACGACCGGCTGGACATCCTGGTCCATGCGGTCGCTTTTGCGAAGCGGGAGGAGCTGAGCGGCCCGTATTATCTGACCTCCCGCGAAGGGTTCCGGGTCGCGATGGACGTGAGCGTGTATTCCTTCACCGCCCTGGCCCGGGAGGCCGCGCCCCTGATGAAGAACGGCGGGGCGCTGCTCACCCTGACCTACTACGGCTCGGAGAAGGTGGTCCCGCACTACAACGTGATGGGCGTGGCCAAGGCCGCCCTGGAGGCCTCGGTCCGTTACCTGGCCTATGACCTGGGGCCGAAGGGCATCCGGGTCAACGCCATCTCCGCCGGCCCCATCCGGACCCTCGCGGCCACCGGCATCCCGGGGTTCCGTTCCCTTTACAGCCTGTTCCGGGAGATCGTCCCCCTGCGGCGCAACGTCACCATCGAGGACGTGGGGGCACTGGCCGCCTGGCTGTGCAGCGACCGGGCGGCCGCCATCACCGGCGAGGTGATCTTCGTCGACGCCGGGTATCACATCCTCGGCGTCACCGAGCGCCTGGTGGAGGAGCCGGCGGAGGCCCGTTGACGTGGGTGTGTCCCAATTTGGTCGGGCCTGGCCGCTTTGTAGGACAACTGCGAGCAGTTGTCCTACGATTCTGGGACACACCCGTTGACGGATCATCACCGCCCGGAGGCGAAGCGGAGGGAACGATCCTATGGGTTTCTGGAAGCGTTCGACAGCTTCTCGGGAAGCGCCTCTCTCCCCGGAGGCCCGGCGCCAGCGGTTGTGGGAGCGGGCGATGGGCCGCCTCCGGCCGACCCTGCCGTCGGATTCCCCCTCCTGGGTCCTGGGCGAGGCCTTCGACGTGGAGAACGCCCTGGTCTGGTTCGACGTGGTGATGCGGGTCGGCCCGGGGTGGGTGCGGCGGCGCTATCGCTACGACGGCGAGGTGGATGTGCTCTACTTCAGCGGCGAGGTCCCCTTCCCGGAGGGTGAACTGGACCGGCTGCCACCGGAGCGGATGGTCTGGCCCACTGGTTCCCTCCTCCGCCCGGCTTCCGCCAGCATCGAAGAGCGCCCCAGGCTTGCCGGATCCCAGGGAGAGGGCTATAATTGAAAACGGATCGGGACGTGGCGCAGCCAGGTTAGCGCACTGCAATGGGGTTGCAGGGGTCGGCGGTTCAAATCCGCCCGTCCCGACTGCGGGGGGTGGTCCGAGGGGGCCATCCCCCCGCGTGTTCCCAGCCCCCGTCCCTTGCCCGCGTGGAGGATTCGAGTGTCCCGCCTGCATCCTCGCGGACCCCGAGTCGGCCTGTGGTTGCGGGGCGCAGGGCTCATCGCCCTGGCCGCCGGCGGCCTCCTCCTCTTCCCCCATCTGTGGCCCCTGGTGGCCGAGCAGGAGCGGCTGGAGGCATGGCTGGCGGCCAACCGGGCGACGGGCGTCATCCTCCTCATCGGGTTGAACGCCCTGCAGGTGATCCTCGCGCCGTTGCCGGGGGCGTTGCTGGGGTGGATCAGCGGCTACTGGTTCGGGCCCTGGTGGGGCTCCCTGATCACCTGGATCGGGGTCAGCCTGGGCAACGGACTCACCATGGCCGTGGCCCGTGTCCTGGGCCGCCCGTTGCTCATGGCCGGGCTTCCGGCCCATCGGCTGGAACGGATGGATCGTCTGCTCCGGCGCTACGGATTGGTCCTCATCCTGATCGTCTTCCTGTTGCCCTTCACGCCGGACGATCTCCTGGCGTGGGCCGTCGGGCTTTCTCCGCTCCCCCTCGGCCCCGCCTTCGCCGTGAGCACCCTCGCCCGTCTGGTCCACGTGCTGATCGCCAACGCCGTCGGGGCCTATCTGCGCTCCGGGGATCCGCTCTGGCTGGGGATGGCCGCCGCCCTCAGCCTCGGGGCCCTCGCCCTGGCATGGCGGCTGGCGACGGCTTCCCGTCTCCCCCTCTCCGCCCTCTACGATGATCGCTCGGGATGACGATCCCCAGATCCCGGAATTCGGCTATAATCTTCGTGAAGGGCTTTACAATCCGAAGGAGGAATCCCCATGCGCCCCAAGATCACGATTGTCGGTGCAGGGAACGTGGGCGCCACGACGGCCCACTGGCTGGCGGAGCGGGAGCTCGGGGACATCGTGCTGGTGGACATCCCCCAGACCGAAGGCATGCCGAAAGGGAAAGCCCTTGACCTCATGCAGGCCGGCCCCATCGTCGGCTACAACACCCGCCTCATCGGGACCACGGACTACGAGCCGACGGCGAACTCCGACATCGTGGTCATCACCGCCGGTGTTCCCCGCAAACCCGGGATGAGCCGGGAGGACCTGGTCAACGTCAACGCCAACATCATCCGGGACGTGATCAGCAAAGCGGTCCCTCTCTCCCCGAACGCGATCTACATCGTGGTGACCAACCCGCTGGACACCATGACCTACCTGGCCTACAAGCTCTCCGGCCTCCCCCGGGAGCGGGTCATCGGGCAGGCCGGGATCCTGGACAGCGCCCGCATGCGCACCTTCATCGCCATGGAGCTGGACGTGGCGGTGGAGAACGTCCAGGCCATGGTGCTGGGCGGACACGGGGACGAGATGGTCCCGATGGTGCGCTTCACCACCGTGGCCGGCATCCCCATCTCCATGCTGCTCCCCAAGGAGAAGATCGACGCCATCGTTGACCGCACCCGCAAGGGCGGCGGGGAGATCGTGAGCTTGCTCAAGACGGGGAGCGCCTACTACGCCCCCGGCGCGGCGGTGGCCCAGATGGTGGAGGCCATCCTCAAGGACCAGAAGCTGATCGTCCCCTGCTCGGTGTATCTGCAGGGCGAATACGGCCTCCACGACATCTGCTTCGGGGTCCCGGTGAAGCTGGGCCGCAAGGGCGTGGAGCAGATCATCGAGCTGCCCCTCAACGAGGAGGAGCGCGCCATGCTCGAGCGGTCGGTCCAGCTCATCCGCAGCACCATGGCCGCCCTCCAGCCCGCCTGAGGCGATGCTCCGGCTGCCGGCCTTTGCCACCCTTCGGGCGGGGCGGATCCTCCTGTGGGGGGTCGCCCCGCCTTTCTCCTCAGAAGCGCTTCGGGGGATCCTTTCACGCCGCGGGGAGGAGATCCTCGCCCCCGGCCCCGTGGAGGTCGCTTTGGCTTTCCCCGAGTGGACTCAGCCCCGGCGGGTGATCCCCCATCAGGTCCGTATGGAACGCGGCGGGGTGATCCGGGCCCCGTGGGTGACCCTCTGGCTGGCCCGCTTCGGCTATGAGGAGCCCCGGGCCGAGCTGGCGGGGATGACGCCGGAAGGGGAGCGGGTGGAGCTCCTGGTGCGGGACCTGGACCTGGATGCGGTGGAGGCCTACGTCGCGGCGCCGACCTGGCAACGTTGCGCAGGGGGAGTGTGGGTGGAGGCCGGGCCCGCTCTGCAGATCCGCCGGGATTCGGAGGAGGACTGGGCGGCCGCCTGGCTGGAGCGGATGCTCCCCCCGCCTGTCGCCCAGGTCCTGGAGGGGCTGCGCCAGGAGGCCGCCCGGCGGGGGATGCCCTGGCCGGTCCTGTATCGGGCCCGGGAGAACCGTTTCGACGGGGAGAGCCGTCGGCAGATTGAGGAGATGCTCCTTCTGGCCCGCGCCCTGCGCCGGCACCGGCTGACCCTTCCCCAGCTGGAGGCCCTCGCGGAGGCGCCACTGGATCTGTAAGATCAGCGAGGCTCCCCCCGGAGGGACAGGAGCTGGCGCCACCGCGTCTGGAACTCGTTCAGGACCAGGAGGGCCTGCAACGGGGTCATGTTGACCAGATCCAGCCCGAGGAGCTCCTGCAGCAGGCGGTAGGCCTCCTCGAACTCCCGGGGGAGGGCCGGGGGCTGCTCCGGTCGGGCGGCTGGAAGCTCCGGGCCGCGCCGGGCGCCCTCGAGCTCCGCCAGGATCTGCTGCGCCCGCCGGATCACCCAGTCCGGCAGGCCGGCCAGGCGGGCCACATGGATCCCATAGGATTTGTCGGCTGCCCCCGGCACCACCCGCCGCAGGAACACCACCTGATCCTCCACCTCCCGCACCGCCATGGTCAGGTTGCAGGCCCCTTCCAGCTGCTCCGCCAGCCGGGTCAGCTCATGGTAATGCGTCGCGAAGAGGGTCCGGGCCTGCACCTCATCGTGGAGGGCCTCGGCCACCGCCCAGGCCAGGCTCATCCCGTCATAGGTGCTGGTCCCCCGCCCCACTTCGTCCAGGATCACCAGGGAGCGGGGGGTGGCGTGGTGGAGGATGTAGGCGGTCTCCATCATCTCCGCCATGAAGGTGGAGATCCCGGCGGTGATGTCGTCGCTGGCCCCCACCCGGGCGAAGAGACGATCCACCACCCCGATGCGGGCGGAGCGGGCGGGCACGAAGGAGCCCATCTGGGCCATGAGGGCGATGAGGGCCACCTGCCGGATATAGACGGATTTGCCGCTCAGGTTGGGGCCGGTGAGGATGATCAGGCGGCGGGCGTGGCTGAGCTCCGCATCGTTGGGCACGAAGGGCTCGCCGGGCGGGAGGCAACGCTCGACCATGGGATGGCGGCCCTCCCGGATCTCAATGCGGTCGCTCTCCTCAACGATGGGGCGCGTGTAGCCGTAGCGGGCGGCGGCTTCCGCCAGGGCCTGGTAGACGTCCAGCTCGGCCAGGTGGCGGGCCACCCCCTGCAGGCGCTCGATGTGCTCGGCGACCTTGCCGCGCACCTCCACGAAGAGCTCGTATTCCAGGTCCTCGATCCGCTCCCGGGTCGCCAGGATCTCCGTCTCCCGGGCCTTGAGCTCCGGGGTGACGAACCGCTCGGCGTGGGTGATGGTCGCCCGCCGCTCATAGTCGGCGGGCACCTGGTTGGCCTTCGATCGAGGGACTTCGATGAAGAACCCGAAGATCTCGTTGTAACGGACGCGGAGGCTTTCGATGCCGGTGCGGGCCCGCTCCCGCTGCTCCAGCTCCGCCAGCCAGCGCCGGCCCTCCTCCTCCGCGCGGCGCAGCCGGTCCAGCTCCTCGTGGTAGCCGGGCTTGATCAGGCCGCCCTCCCGGAGCAGGATGGGGGGATCATCCACAATGGCCCGGTCGATCAGCGAGACCACCTCCACGCATGGATCCAGGGCGTCCCGCAGGGCCTGCAGGCGAGCCGATTGAACCCACAGCAGCCGGCTTCGGATCTGCGGGATCCGCTGCAGCGTCCGCTTGAGGGCCACCAGATCCCGGGCGTTGGCGTTGCCGAAGCCGATGCGGCCTACCAGCCGCTCCACGTCGTAAAGGCCGTCCAGCAGCCGCCGCAGATCCTGGCGGAGCAGGGCGTCGCGGACCAGCTCCTCCACCGCATCCAGGCGCATCCGGATGGCCTCAATGTCCACCAGGGGCTGGAGGAGCCAGCGGCGCAGCAGCCGTGCCCCCATGGCGGTCACCGTATGGTTGAGGACGGCGAACAGGCTCCCCTCCGTCCGGCGCTCCCGGATGGTCTCGGTGAGCTCCAGGTTGCGCCGGGTGATGGGATCCAGCCCCATGAAGGCATCCCGATGATAGGTGCTGAGGTGGCGCAGGTGGCGGAGGTCGGAGATCTGGGAGGATTTCACGTAGTGGAGGGCGGCGCCGGCGGCGGCGATGGCCCAGGGCAACCCCTCGCAGCCGAAGGGCTGCAGGGAGGCCACCCCGAAATGTTCCAGGAGGGATCGACGGGCCTGCTCCGGGTCGAAGGCCGCGTCGGCCACCGGGGAGATGCGGACGGTGCGCTCCCCTTTCAGGCGGGCGATCCAGGCCTCCTCCCGCGCGCGGGATTCCGGGAGCACCAGCTCGGCCGGGCTCAGGCGGGCCAGTTCCTCCATCAGAGCCTGCTCCGCCTCCGGACCCTCCAGCTGAGTGGTGAAGAACTCCCCGGTGGAGAGATCCATGGCCGCCAGGCCGAAGGCCTGGCCGTCGGGGGATGGGGCGACGGCCGCGAGGTAGTTCTCCAGCCGGTCCCGGAGCAGCGCCTCCTCCACCACCGTGCCCGGGGTGATCACCCGCACCACATCCCGCTTGACCAGGCGCTTGACCTTCTTGGGATCCTCGAGCTGCTCGACGACGGCGACCTTATAGCCCTTGGCGATGAGCTTGCCGATATACGAGGTGACGTGGTGGGCCGGGACCCCGGCCATGGGGAGGCGGACGTCCTTGGAGAAGGCGCGGGAGGTGAGGGCCAGCTCCAGCTCCCGGGCGGCGATCTTCGCGTCCTCCTCGAACATCTCGTAGAAATCGCCCAGCCGGAACATGACGATGGCGTCGGGGAAGCGGGCCTTGATGCGGCGATACTGGGCCAGCATGGGGGTCTCCGCGCTCATCCCTCCTCACCTCCTGCCCGTCCCTCTCAGCGGCGATGCCTATGGATCCTCGAGGCGCTCCCGATGCGAACCCCTGTTCGCCTTTAACTATATGCGGAAGCCTTCGCCGGGAATCCCGCCCCAGCGAATCCCGGCGGGGCGGAGCGCAGAATCCCGACCACCTGAAGTGAACTTTGATTAATTTCTAAAATCAACACCCGGCAATCAAAATGTAACGTTCTGTTAACGCAAGATGGGGGGGCGCCGGTTATAATCGAAGCGGAGCCCTTCCGGTGGGAGGCTCGCCGATGGAGCCGCGAGCCTGGATGCGAGGGGAAAAGGGCCTGCAGGCCCTGGAGTGGATCACCCTGGCTCTGGTGGCGCTGGCCCTCCTGGCGGCCCTGGCCTTTGGGCTGAAGCGAGCCGAGGCCGGGCTGGGGGAGGCCCTTTCCGCCGCCGTGAGCGCTTGGTTCCGCTGCCTCATCGGGCAGGGGGATTGCCCTCTGACGGCGGGGGGGCTGGAAAAGGCCGGCCCTTGCTGGACCCAGCCGGTTGAGTGTCTGGCCCGGTGGGGGGATTGTCTGCTTCGAGGGGCCTGCGAGGGGGCGGATCCGAAGGATCTGCTGGGCCTGCTGCCGTGGCTGGCGGTGGCGGGGATCCCCGCGGGCGGGGTGGTGTTCGCCCTCCTGCCGCCCGGGGCGAGGCGGCGGCGGTGGTCGTGGCCCCGCCTCCCCCTCCCGCCCTCCCGCGTCCCCCGGGGCCGGCGCGCCCTCCCTCCCCCGCCTTCCCGACCGCTCCCGCCGCCGGAGCGGCCCCCGACGCCCCCTCCTCCTCGCCCGGCCCCCCGGCCCACCGCCACTCCGGATCCCTCCTCCCCGTCGGGGCCCACCCCCGCGCCCCGGCCCAAGCCCACCCCGCCTCGAACGCCCACGCCGGCGGAGCGGGCGTCGGAAGCCCCCGTCCCGGCGCCTCACCCCGCCGGAAGCGCCGGATCCGGCGCCCTCCCCACCGCCCCCCTCACCTTCCAAAACCTCTCCTGGGAGGAGCTGCTCCGGTTCCAGCAGGACCAGGGAAACACCAACTATTGCGCCTCTTATGCCATCTCCACCGCCCTCAACCTGCTGTTCCGGGACAAGAACCTCCACACCACAGGCGACGAAATCGTCCAAGCCATCCGAAAACACCAGGGCATAATTTTAGACAGGACCGGTAGGTTATATAAAGATGGCATGAGGATTTATCCTTACTACTCTCTTCTTCCTGATGGCTCCGCTGTGCCTCCGTTCATGCAGGTTGCAGTGTTGGAAGAGCTGGCCCCCAAGGTGCTGCGCGCGCACGGCCTCTCCGACCCCCTCAAAGTGGAAATGCGTCCGATGACCCCTGAAGCCCTCATCGAGGCCCTCCGCTCCCCCAACCGGGTGGTCCTCTTCTCCTACAACTACCGCTGGCTCGATCCCACCTCCGGCCACGTCATGGTCTTGGTGGCCTACGATCCCGAGAAAGGCTTCGGCTTCCTCAACTCCGGCGCCGAGCGCCCAGAGCCCACGAAGGATCCCAAGGCAAATCTGACCTGGAAGAAGCCGGAGGAGATCCAGCGCTATCTGCAGGACCCGATGGCCTTTGCCCTTCGCCCCCATTTCGTCGTCATCACCCGCCCGTGAGGGAGGCGCGATGGTGATCTGGGAGGCGCTGATCCGCTATCTCGAGCTGGCCGATTGGGGGGCCCGGATCTTCCTGGTCCTGGCCCTCCTGGCCCTGGCAATCCGCCGGCGCCTCACCCGAACGGCCCTCCGCCTGCTGGCCCTGGCCGGCTTCCTGTTCCTCCAGCGGCCCCTCTGCGCGGGCCTCATGATCGCCCTCTTCTCCCTGCCCCGCCTCCTGGCCCCCCGGGAGCCCGCCTTCCCCTTCCCGGGAGGCCTGCCCGACCGCGAGATCGTCTTCATGCCCGACGCCGGCCCCCACGAGGATCGCCGGGATTCCCGCACCCTGGGCTTCATCCACCCCGACGGCTCCGGCCGCCTGGAGTTCACCTTCCCCCTCCTCACCGGCTACGTTTCGATGTTCAACGCCCCCGAGGTCATCTCTAAAGCCTCTTATCCTCGCTGGTCCCCTCAAGGCGATCTGGTCTTCATCCTCGGCGGCCGCTTCGCCGCCCGCCTCATCGATGGACGAACCGGCCGGATGTATGGCTGGGGTTGCGACGCCTTCTATGGCCCCGCTCCCCCCGCCTTCGACCCCCAGGGCCGCCTCCTGGCTCGGCTGTATCCCCACTCCGCCCTCTATGAGGCCTATCGCGCCTTCGAACGGCCCGAGGCCACCCTCCACGCCCGCCTGGACCTGCGCACCTGCCGCGTCCACGGCCTGCTCCACATCCCCCGCCTCGAGGGCCTGACCTTCTGGGCCGATGGGGAAAGCCCCGACGGCTGGATCCTCGCCAGCGGAGGGTCCGCCCAGACCGGCGGACGCATCCTGCTCTACCATCCCGCCCGCGGCCTTCAGGAAGTCTTCCCCGGCTCCGAACCCGCCTTCTCCCGGGACGGCGCCTGGCTGGCCTATTACGACCCCGAGGGCTACCTGGTGGTCCGTCCGGTGGAGGCCCCCCGCCTCCAGCGCCTGGTCCGGGTCTTCGATCCCGCTACCGAGAAAGGCGACCCGCTGGTCCCACCGGGCTGGTCGCCGGACGGGACCCGCCTGGTCTACGGCACCCCCCAGGGCCGGATGTTCGTCGTCGATCGACGAACGGGCCTGGTCCGGGAGCTGGGCCCCGGGTGGGCCCCCGACTGGCGCCCTTCGGGGGGCGGGGGAGGAAGACCCCACGCCTTGGAGAACGCCGGAAGGATCCGATGAACGCCGAGATCCGTCTGGGGATCGCGCGGCTGGCGCTGATCGCTCTGCCCATCTTTTGCCTGGGAGGGGAGTGGATGTCCACCCAGAGGCCGCCCATCCTTCCGGTTTCCCAGGAGGAGTTGCGGGGGTTGGGCTTTCCCTTCCCCCCGCGCGCCGTCTTCATCGACGGCTATGATCTGGTGCCCGCCCGCCGCACCGACATCCTGGCCTTTCGCTTCCGCCTGCCGGCGGAGGACTTCCCCGCCTTCCTCTATGCGCGCAGGGCGGGAGGAGGTGAACCCTGATGGAAGCGGACAGACGGCCTGGCGCCGGCCTCCGCCGACGCCAGGGATCCCCTTTCGGTCGGCCGCAGGCCTCCCCCGGGTCGCCTTCATTCGCCGGGCTCTGCGTCCGGCTCGGTGGCCCACCACAGGAGCTCAGCCCCGAGCAACAAAACGG
>Ga0079998_111742_pt1 | contig 43979 bp, 48 predicted proteins | sample PerSpoBPS_BMetaG_FD_69201 | JGI IMG/M metagenome (GOLD analysis project Ga0079998, IMG submission 69201) | Thermal spring microbial communities from Yellowstone National Park, Wyoming, USA - Perpetual Spouter B (PS_B) MetaG (SPADES assembly)... | ecosystem: Environmental > Aquatic > Thermal...
TTTCATGCCTATCAAGTATTTGTTTTATTTCTTCTATTTCTTTATCATGTTTTTCAAGTTTTTGCTTTATTTCCTCTTGTCCTTTTTCTAACTTTTCAAGTCTTTTATCAACTTCTTCAAATTTTTTATCCACTTCATCAAATCTTCTATCTATTTCCTCAAATCTTTGATTTACCTCTCTTCTAAATTCTTCAAACTTCACTGGCAATTCTAATAACTCCTTAGTTAAAATTAACATTCTTAGTTTTTCAAGATAATCAGGTCTTTCTCTTAATAGATTTAATAGATCCTCAAATTCTTTTATAATGTATTCTTTTTCCATAGTTTTAAAAGTTTAAAGGAGAAAATTAAGAGAGGCAATGTTTTTAAATGCTTTCCTCAATTATTCTAATTTCTTCATCTGTTAAATCGTAAAGTTTATAAACTAATTTGTCAATTTCTTTTTCTAATTCCTTTACTTTTTGTTGTTTTTCTTTATTTGTTTCGTAATCAGGGGATTGAGTAAGGGAAAGGATTTCTTGGACTTTTTGGACTATTTGGTTGGCTATATTTTTATTTTTGTCAGTAAGGGGAGGAAGGGGGAGTTTTAAAATATCATAAATATAAAATCTGCCACCTTCACTTCTAAGTCGAGTTTTAACAATTTCATAGTACCATACCACAGGTTTGCTGTTAAGTAAGCCTTGTAGAAAATACAAATTATCTCCTGTTAAGAAGTTTGCAGGAGCATTTATAAAAAATTGTCTCGGTACTATTGCAGTTTCTAATTTACTTCCGACACCAGCCCACACAATCTTTTCCTTTTCAAATTCTTGATAGTAATCCGAAGCCCATCTTTGTAAGGCATACCATTCATATCTTATTCCTGTCTCATCCTTATTTCTATTAGATAATCCTTCTTTAAATTGAAGTAAATAGTTATAAAGAGAAAGAAATTGCTTTTTAAATTCTTCCTCAGCCTTTAAGGAAGCTCCCGAAATTGACTTGTCGTTATGTAAAGGAAAATGCCAAGGTATATAAATCACCCACAGCCCTGCCCATTTGTAATAATACTTTCCAATATCCCTTCCTCTTAAAATTGGTTTAATAATTTCTTCTGTTCTCTTTCTTTCCTCCTCATCTTTACAATTTTTCAAAATTTCATCTCTTGTTTTACTATCAATAATAAATGCTTCATTATAGCCTGTTAAAATTCCTCTATAAATCTTCACATCCCAATTTTTCAAAGGTCTTCCTACTTTTTCAATTTTTTCTTTAATTTCTAATTTTTTATCATCAGCAATTAAGAAGATATTTTTGCTAAAATTTTTCTTTTGACTTATAATTTTACAATTTGCTTCAAAATAGTCCTTAATTCTATAAATTTTCTTGCCTTTTTCTTTAAACTTTAACTTTTCTTCAATAGTTAAACCATCTTCAAAAACAATAGAATTATCGTTAATAGTTAGGGCATTAATGTTATTTTCAAAGAAAATTTTTTCTTTTTTAATTATCATAATACAAGTATCAACTGTGGCGGACTTAAAGACCTTATATCCTCCAAAATCAATAACATCAAGAATTTTAAATGAGCTTAAAAAATTCCTTAAATTTTCACCATATTTAGCTCTAAAAAACTTATTTGAAGTAATAAATCCTAAATATCCATTATTCTTTAAAAGCTCCATAGCTCTATAATAAAAATAAACATAAATATCAGCAGTAAATGAATAAACCTCTTTAAAATCCTTTTCAAGATAACTTTTAATATCCCTAATTCTCTCTTGTCTAACATAAGGCGGATTAGAAATTATAATATCAAAACCATCTACTGCATCAGGAAATTCAAGAATAAAATGAAATGGTTTCAATTCTTCCTTATAACCTAATCTATAATTTAAATCCTTTCTCTTTTCACTTATAAATTCTTCAAAATTAGAGTACATTTCATAAGATTTTTCAATATCAGTTATATCATAAAGCTCATTTATTTCTTCAAAAATTGTTTTAGCTTGTTGTAATATATCGGATGAGAATAATGATTTATTTTCCATCCCTGTTCCAATAATTGAATTTCCTGCTTTTATATGATGGTCTAAAAATGATAATGGAGCGCCAATTGTAAATGAAAATAACCATAATGATATTTTCGTTAATTCCACTGCCAATTCATTTATATCAACACCATAAATACACCTTTTAAGGATAACTCTCTTAATGAGATTTTCATCATATATTTGCTCCTTTTTAATGTTAAAGTTATAATGTTTGCTATAATTATCAATTTCATTTTTAATTTTTTCAAGTTTATCAAAAAATGGACTTTTATAGTTATATTTTTTTTCTAAAATATATTCAACCTCCTCAATTTTATTAGATAAATACTCAACAGCAGAAACAAGAAAATGTCCAGAGCCACTTGCCAAATCAAGAATTTTTAAATTAAGAATTCTCTCAATTGGGTCATAATAATTTTTAAGCTCTTCTTTCATTTCCTTTTCCGTTTTATCCCTATAACCATCAGCTGTTTTTTTCTTAACTTCTAAATTCAACATCTTAAATTTCTTTAACAATTCAGACTTATTCATTTTTTCAATTCCACTAACATTTTTCTCAAAATCATTTAAAATATCTTCAATTTTCCTTCCGATAGTCCTTTCAATAATAAAATTAACAACAAAATCAGGTGTATAATAGACACCACTAATTTTTCTTTCCTTACCTTTTTCTAAATAAAATGAATCTTTTTCTTTTTTTAAATCAAATTCCAAAATTGTTTCATAAATTGAGCCTAAATGCCTAACTGAAATATCCTTATAGTTTATAAATTTTTCTTGAAAATACGAAAGCTTATAAATAATTTCACTCATTACCTTATCACTAATTTCCAAATCATTATAAAAATCATTATCTTTAAACAATCCCCCATTATATCTTGGAAGGTTAATTTCCTTATCGCCTTCATTTATAAGCTTAAAAATTGCTTTAATTCTATTAAAAATCTCATAAGTCTTACTTGATTTGAAATTTTTTATATTTTTTCTAATGTCTTTTAGTGAATAAGCTTTTAAATCAATTAAATTTCTATCTTCTGCGTAAAATATAAAAAGAAGTCTAAAAAGGAAAATTAGGATATGTCTTTTAAGTACTTTTAAATCTTTCTCCTTTTTATTAAATTCCTTTCCTAAAATAGGAATAACACTTTCAAAAACATTTTTCAATAACTCATCTGAAACTCTTGTTTGATAGTAATAATTCTCATTTAGTGCATTAAGGAAATTATCGGGAAATTCCTTTTCATTTAGCAAGTAGTAAAAAACTTTAAAATCATCCTCACTTATTTCTTCAAAGTCAAATTCTATATAATCGGAAAGCTTATTAGCATAGTAAATTCTAAATTTTATGCCATCTGTTAAAATTCCAAAATTAGCAAATTTTTTAACTTTTTCATCAAAAAGATAATTTCTAATTTGCTTAGCAGGACTTTTATTGTTCAATTCTTTTTTATCAAATTCAGTTCCCTTCCTTTTACATTCAACGATAATTTTATTATTGGCAACAATATCAATTCTCATTAAATTGCTTATACTAAATTCCCTTCTAAATTTACTCCATCCAAGAATTTTAAGAATTTTAATAATTTTTTCTCTTAAATCTGCCTCATTATAATCATTTTCTTTAATATCCTCTAAAATTTCACTAAAAATTTTAAATTTTTCAAAAATCCCTTTTTGTCTATTTTTTATCTCATCAATAACATAATCAGATAATAAATATCCCCTTATCATTAGAGTAGAAATTTTAAGGCTTGCCTTGTCCAGTAATTACTTCGGTCCCCCAAGGCAAAAAGGACCTAGCCTACCAACAACCCTCTCCCACTTCCCTTCAACTAATATCGGTTTTAAGGGAGAGAAGCATCGCTTCTCAGGGAGAAGTGTTGTTAGGGCTACCTCCAAAGTTTGCCAGAGGTTTTTGTGATTACAGAGATTCCTTCCGTAGGCCCCCAGTAATCCCTCTGGCTCACTTTGAAGGCTTTTTATCAATTTTAAATCTCTTTTTATTTTGTTTATTTCTATCTTTATTGGGTTTTGCTTGTATTTGTTAGTTTCTTTCTTTAATTTCTTTTCTAATTCTTTCTGTCTTTGTTTTAAGCTTAATTCCAAATAATTTAAAAATCTCTTGTCTTTTAATAGCCTTAACCCTCTTCTTCCAATTACATAAGCACCCGCTATGTCTTTATCTATGTTTAGTTGTGGTGAGTATTTTAACTTACCTTGGACAGATGTCCAAGCTGGATTGACTTTTATAATTTCTATTCCATTCAATTTACATAATCTTTCTATCTTGTTTAAAATCCTTTCATATGAAAATCTTCCTAAAACTTTTCTTAATTTCTTTTTTCCATCTCCTCTTTTTCCTTTTGGTAAATTTTCTATATTTTCTATTACTATTGCCTTGTTTTTCTCTTTTGCTAAATTTATTATTTTATGTGCTATTAGCCATTCTTCATATTCCTTTCTATTTTTTGAGAAGTTGTTTAAGTATCCAAGTTTTATTCTTTTATAACTAATTAAATTCCCATCTTTGTTTATTTCCGCTATTGCCAAGTGAAATGGTTTGGCATTTATGTCTATTCCTATAACTCCATTTTCTCTTGTAATTTTAACTTCTGGTGTTGGTATTTGAAATGATACAAAACCATATATTTTACCATTTATTTTCTTTAACTCAACCGTATAAGGAAATTTTTTTCCTTCTAACAGCATGCTTATAAATGTTATCCATTTGTCTTTTTCACTTTTTACTTTTCTCTTTACTCTAACTTTTATAGGTTTTCTTTTTCTAGTAGAAGTTATTTGTAAATAAATTCCATCATTTTCTAATACAAATTTCATATTTGGATTACCAATACTTACCAATCTACCTTTTCTTCTCTCATGCCATTCTCTTTCAACTAAATGATGCTTACACAATTTCTCAAAATTCTTTTTACCACCAAATACTACTTTTCTAGGATTTATTCCTTGTGATTTAATACTCTTTAATTTCTCTACTGCTCCCTCAATAGCACTATTAACATACCAAGAAGGTAAATCCTTAAATACTTGCCTTACTAAATGATAAACTTCATTCTTGCTATAATTATCCAAAAATCTATTGTAAGCATATCTAAAAGCAGAATTATATAAACGCATTAGTTTAGATAGTTCTTGATAGTCTTCTTTACTTTGAGGGATAACCCTAAAACGGAGAGCGACAAACGTATTTATAAGTTTAAAGGTTGGAATAAAGGTGGAGGGTACCTATAAGAAGGAGTAGAAAGGGAATTATTGGACAAGGCATTTAAGGCTAAATATCATCCTTTAAAATTTCCTTATGCTTCTTAAAAGCCAAGTAAATCCAAATAGCCAAGAGTTTAAAGAAAATTATAATTATAATAAGTCTATTGTTGAAGAATATAAGAGAATTCTTGAAGAAGTTAGGAATAAAAGGGATGAAAAAGCAGTAAAATTACAACGAGAAAGAGGAAAGTTATTAGCAAGGGAGAGGATTTTAAAACTTATAGATCCAAATACACCATTTTTTGAATTATCACCTCTTGCTGCTTATAATATGTATAATAATGAAGTTCCACAAGCAGGCATTATTACAGGTATTGGAATTGTAGAAGGAAAGGAAGTTGTTATTGTTGCTAATGATAGCACAGTTAAAGGAGGAACATATTTTCCTGAAACAATTAAAAAACATTTAAGGGCACAGGAAATAGCTCTTGAAAATAATTTACCTATAATATACCTTGTAGATTCGGGGGGTGTATTTTTGCCAAAGCAAGCAGAAGTTTTCCCTGATAAGGAGCATTTTGGAAGAATTTTTTACAATCAAGCGCTTATGTCAAGTAAAGGTATTCCACAAATTGCTTGTGTTATGGGTATGTGCACAGCTGGTGGTGCTTATGTTCCTGCTATGAGTGATGAGAATGTTATTGTTAAAAATCAAGGAACAATTTATCTTGGAGGTCCTCCCTTAGTAAAAGCAGCAACAGGTGAAGAAGTTAGTGAAGAGGAATTAGGAGGAGGTTATTTACATTCTTATGTTTCAGGTGTAACTGACCATTTGGCAGAAAACGATGAGCATGCTATTGAAATTTTAAGGAGTATTGTTAGGAATTTAAATAAAGTTAAAAAGCTTGATTTTATAGATATAGTTGAAAGTGAAGAGCCAATATATGACATTGATGAAATTCTTGGAATTATTCCAAAAGATATTTATAAGCCTTTTGATATTAGAGAAATTATAGCAAGAATTGTTGATGGAAGTAGATTTGATGAATTTAAGAAAAATTATGGTCAAACATTAGTTTGTGGATTTGCTCATATTAAAGGCATTCCTGTTGGAATAATTGGGAATAATGGTGTTTTATTTTCTGAAAGTGCTTTAAAAGGAGCACATTTTATAATGTTATGCTCACAAAGAAAAATTCCAATTATATTTTTACAAAACATAACGGGTTTTATGGTAGGGAAATTTTATGAAGAGCAAGGAATTACAAAACATGGAGCAAAAATGGTTCAAGCGGTAAGTACAACCCAAGTTCCAAAAATTACAATAATTGTAGGCTCATCACATGGAGCAGGAAATTATGCTATGTCAGGAAGAGCATATAATCCAAGATTTCTTTTAATGTATCCATTTAGTAGAATTTCAGTTATGGGAGCAGAGCAAGCATTTCTTGTAATGAAAATTATAACGGAAAATAAATATAAGAGGATGGGTTTAGATGTTCCAAATGAAGAAATTGAAAAAATAAGAAATGAAATTTATGAAAAATATAATTATGAAAGTTCCGCTTATTATTCAACTTCAAGATTGTGGGATGATGGAATAATTGACCCAAGAGACACAAGGGAAATTTTAGGTTTTCTATTGTCAGTATGCTTAAATAAACCAATTGAGGATTATTCAGAGAAATCTTGGCCCGTTTTTAGGATGTAATTTTTTTAGAAACCACAACCTTAGCAGGTTTTAATAACTTTCCTTTATATAAATATGCCTTTTCAAACTCTTCTATAACAACATTATCAACTTCTCCTTCCTTTATTAACAAAGCTTCACATAATTTTGGATCAAATAATTTACCTTTAAATGAAATTTGCTCAACACCATTATCATTTAAAAATTTCATTAACTGCTTATAAATCATTTCAACACCTTTTTTAATTTCCTCACCACCTGAAAATTTATTCATATATTCTAATGCTCTTTCAAAATTATCAACAATAATTATAATTTCTTTAAATAGTTTCTCTCTTTCGTTTTCTTTTGCTTCATTTATTCTTCTTTGAACATCTTTTTTATAATTTTCATAATCAGCAAGCAGTTTTATATAGTTTTCTTTTGATGTTAATAAATCGGAATTTAATTTTTTGACTTTTCTTATGAGCTTTTTTTGAATTAAGGGATGAGTTATCATAGTTAAAATTTTAAAGCAGTTTTAAATTTTTATTAAATAAATTATCCTTTCAGTTAGGGCAATTAAGTGATTTTTAAAAATCAAAATTTTCTTTACATTTCTTATATTCGGATAAGGATAAAATTCTTTTTTTTCTAATGAAACTCTAAAAAGCCCATTATTACTCGCAACAAAAATTTCATTATTGTAAAATACGCAATCATTGACATTTCCTAAATTAACATTATAAACTTCATTATTATTCAAGTTTTCAATACCATATCGTGAGCAAAGATAATTCAAACTATCAATAACTTTAACAAACTTGTCATATTTTTTTAAAAACACTAAACTATCATTTTTTAAATAAACATCATATACTAAATCACTATAAATTTTCTCTAAATTTTGTCCATCAAATTTAAAAACACCTTCATTTGTCAAAATGTAAAAATTATCTTTTAGTTTTTTAACCTTATTAAAATTAATTGCTTTCATAACAGCAAATAATTGACCTTCATCAATGCGATATATATTATTCTTACAAAAAACATAATTTTCAATAATTTCAGCTTCATTTGAGCAAACATCAATTTTTATAAAATCAGAGCTATTTAAATTTTCATCAATAATATCAACACCTTTATCGCCAAGAACATAAATTTTATTGTCCTTAATATAAACGGATTTATAAATTTTATTAAATGTTCCAATAGTAATAGAATCCTTCATATTCAAAGAATTTCTATAATAAATTCTTAAACCTAATCCTTCCGTTCCTATGAAATTATAATCTCCATACTCATAAGAAAAATTAACATTTATATAACCTTTTTTAAAATTCCAAAGGGTTTTATGTGGAAAATTCAAGGTATCAAAAGATGACCAATAAACTTCTCCTGAAAAATTATTTTCTTCAAATCCAGCATCATTGAAAATTTTTTTATAATTTCCATAATCTAAAATAATTTTATAATCTTCTGAAATTCCAAACTTTTTTGGCTTTTGAACATTTTGCTTAATTAAAAAAGGACTTTGTCCAAATTGCCAATTTAAAGCAATTTTATAAATACTATTTTCGGAAAAGTAATATATCCAATTACCATTATAAGCAATAAAATCTACTTTTGAATTGGTGATATATTGATTTTGAATTTTATAGCTATTTAAATCTAAAACAAGAATTCCAACCTCACTACCTACAAAAATTTTAAAATCTTTTATAAAAATTGAATAAATATAAGTAAATGGTGCTATAAATAGCAATTTAAAATTTTAAAGTCTTACCTGTTTAGATTTATTTATTATATTTTGCCCACCTGCCCAAAAATAAGCCTTCTGCTTAAAACTTCACTCTCCAAAGCAAAAGATGGGGTATTTATGAGGCGAAGTCTTATTATCAGGGTGGATGGGAAAATAAGAGATAATCTATATTTCAGAATTATTGGAAAAGGCAAGTTATTTATATTATTTATACTTTGTACAATAAATAATGTTAAGTGGTTGATAATCAATAAGTTATAAAAAATTTTCTAAAACTATTGATTTAATGGGGGGTTTTATTAGGGGGGCAAAAGCCCCCTGCCGAAAAATGGGTATTTATAAGCCGAAGGCTTAAATATAGGGTGGGTGGGAAAAATAAGAAATAATCTATATTTTAGAATTACTAGACAACGCAATTTATTTATACTTTAAAATTTTAAATCTTATGGAAGAGAAAAAAATTATTGAAGAATCAATAGTAAGTTTAAAAGAAGGGTTAAAAACTGCTCCTAAAATTGAAGGAACGCCAAGTGGAGTTGAAGGACTTGATGAATTATTTTTTATAACTAGATTTGAGGGAGGAAAAGTGATTAAGGAAACATTAAATGGATTTCCAAAATATGCAGTTATAAATATAACAGGTGTTAGTGATACAGGAAAAAGTTTAATGGCTGAGCAATTTGCTATTAAGCAAGCAAGTTTAGGAAATACAACAATTTTTATAACAGTTGAAGCACCAGCAGTTTTCTTGATTTCAAGCTTGAGACAAAGAGCATTAGCTATGGGTATTGAGCCAAAGGATATAGAAAATAACATTGTAATAATTGATGCTGCAAGTTATGATAATTTAAGAGAAGATATTTCAGTACTTTTAGACACACTTGCTTATACAATAAAAAAATATAAATCTAAAAATGTAGTAATTGATTCCATAACGGGCTTATATGAAGCAAAGGAAGTTTTAGCAAGAATTATTGTGAGAAAATTGTTTAATTTCCTTAAAAAATGGTATCAAACTGCTATTTTTGTATCTCAAAAGAGAAGCTCACATGAAGAATTTTCCGTTGAAGGTGCTGGTGGTTATGCAGTTCCTCATATTGTTGATTGTAATATAGCACTTGCTAAGAAAGTTATTGAAAGTTCTTATGATGAAAAATTATATAAAAAGCCGATAGGAGAAATGGTTAGAATTTTTAGAATTGATGGTTGTAGATTATGTGGTCATGATACTTCAGCAAGATTAATGACAATAACTGATACAGGTCTTGTCGTTGTTGGAAAAAGTTTGAGTGAATTAAGAAAGGAGGTTAAATAATGAAAGTTATAGAACCATCAGAAATCCAAGAAAAAGATGTAGATGCTATTGCGGTAAGGGTTTTTTTAAAAGCTCTTGAAATTCTTGGAGGACCAAGAAAGCTTATAGAATATAGAAATCTAACTTGGCTTCCAAGTCTTATGGTTGCTTCTTATGCTGTTGTTTTGTCTAATGAATCGCATAAAACTGCTGATGAAATTGCTCAATTTCTTGGCTCTACAAAAAACACTATAAGAAATATGCTAAAAGCGGAAACTGAAATTTTAAAAGAAAAATTAAAAGGGGAGGTTGAAATTCCAAAATCTAAGATAAAAACTCATACTGCAGGAGCACTTGCTAAACTTGCATATGAAGAAATAAAGAATGGTAGAGAAAACCTTGAAATTTTTTCTCACTATCTTAAAGAATTTTCAGAAATTTATGAAATATATTGGCCTATTGAAGTTTTAAAGAATATAAAGGGTTTAGACTTTCCTATTAAAAAGGAAGTTTTAATTGAAAAACTAAAATATGTTAAAATTGAAAACAAAAGCTTTTCTGAAATTTACGATAAATTGCCAAGTGAAATTAAAAATCCTTCTCATTTACTAAAAAGTATAAAGGAAAGCCTTTCACATTAATAGTTCTATCAATAAAAAGCTCATTTTGAAGTTTTAAAGAATATAAAGGGCTTAGACTTCCCTATCAAAAAGAAAGTTTTAATTGAAAAACTAAAAGATATTGAAATTGAAAACAAGATTCAGGGATATGGACCATTACAAGAGGTTCATAAACTCCACAAAGATTTATAGGATGTTTGTGGATATTAACGAGGAAGGGTTTATGGAAATAACGAAGGATATCATAAGGAAAAATGACCTACAAGAAGAACCCCTTCGTATATATAAGACCCGTAATCTTCAGGGGTTTTATCTCGAAAGAGCCGGATGACCCTGTCATACAACCTCCCTTGGGTTTAAATTCCACCGAGTATTTCATAGCTACCTTCCTTTAGGACTATTACCTTGGTGAAAAGGCTATAAAGGAAGGGGAGAATGTTATAACCTCTTCCTGGACTAAGATAGCACCAAATACCGTACCTGCCTTCCCCTGAACAAAACCGAAAACTCTTATCTCAATTCTCTTAATGGTTTTCCCAGTACTCAAAGGCATCTATAATATCAAGGTAAGACCCGTCAAAACCCGCCTCCACAATTCTTCTTGTATATTCAAGTATTATATTCTGCCACTCCTTATACCAGTATTTAACCTTGTAGTTTCCGGGCCATTCGGGGTTTTCTTCACCCAACCATTCCGGCGGATTGTTCTTCCATTCCTCTTTCCAGTAATACCTATAGTCCTCGGCTTCCCCTATGCTCATATAGGCTATAACCAACCTCCTACCCCCGTTTCTTTTAACCTTTAGGGAGCTCACCTCATCCTTTCTAAGCGCTTCCCCATTATAAAACATATCAATCACGAGAACATCATAATCCGTGTTCCTCAGGGCATTTAAAAATTCCTCCTTTGATGTAAATCCCGAAGGGTTTAGGATATAAAGGAAATTCTTGGCATCCCAAAGGTCGGTTATATTCCCCGAATTAACGTTGTAAGGTTGGGAGGGATAGGGAGGGATACTGCTAACTTCCCTCCTGTCTGCCGCAAAAGAGATATACCCAAACCTCTCGTTTTTTGAATAAGAAGAATCAACGTAAGCTTTTGTTGTGCAGTAATCTATCACCAAAACCTTCTTACGGTTTTCCTTTAGGATGTCTAAATATTCCCTCCAGTAATTGGTGATACTGTCGGGTGTGGGAACATCCAACCCTTCATAACCATAAAGGAGTTCCTCCCTTCCCGCCCCATCTATGGCAGAAACATAATCCCAGGCTATTTCCCCATCCTCGTTTTTTATAATTTCCAGTCCATTCTGTGGGATAATTATGAATCTCGGGTTCAAGCTCCTCGCGTAATATCCTATTTTCTTCACAAACTCCCTCATCTCCCACCTATAGTCTATTGCCTCTTCTTTCCTTGAACACCCAAAGAGAAAGATTAATGGTAAAACCCATATCATAAACATCTTTGCAATCTTGGGTAGTTGTCTCCTTATATTCGCATCAATTTTCTTATAAATTGATGATTTATAAAAATTTTTCATGAGTTTCTCTATTTCTTCTGTTTCTTTCTTTATTTGTGAGTCTATTGTGTCTTTATTATCCCAATAATAAGCAAGTGCTGAATAAATCTGAGATAGCGAAAGATGAGGATATTGGAATTTTATTTCATTAGGACTCCAACCATAAGCTATATGTACTAAAACAATCTCAATAACCTTAATTCCTGTTCCTTCAATCCAAGCTATGCCCTTTTCATCTAAATATATATTTCATTTCTGTTTTTGTCATAACAAAATTTTAAAGCTTATTAAAGCTTTTCACTTTAAGGGTAAGAATATAATTTGATTATAAAAATCTTCTGGTTCTAAAATTTTTGCTAATAGTTCTAATTCTTCTATACATCTACCAATAGAAATTTTGCTTTGTGGAAGATAGATTAAGCCTAAAAGAAACTCATTATTTTTTAATCTTCTATCAGCCTCTTTTATAAGGTCAACATCCTCTGTCACTAAAACTCTTCCTAAAATTTTAGCTCTATCAAGTAATTCCTTATCTGAAAGAGTAGAGCTATTATCTACTCCTCTCCTACGAAGCCCTTCTGTAATTTGTCTTTTTATATGAACATCCATATATAACTTAATAGCCATTTAGTTCTTTAAATTAATCCTTTTTCCTTTAATTTAAAATAAATTTTGTTTTTTGGATATTGATTTCTTAAAATTTCTATATAATTCTCCCACTCCTCTATTTGTTTATCAAATTCTTCCTTATGTTCATAATAATAAGCAAGTGCTGAAAAAATTTGAGCAAGCGATAGTTCTGGAAATGCCTCTTTTATATCCTCTGGACTCATTTTATCTATAATGTAATCACGAACAATCTCAATAACCTTAATTCCTGTTCCTTCAATCCAAGCTATGCCCTTTTCATCTAAATATATATTTCATTTCTGTTTTTGTCATAACAAAATTTTAAAGCTTATTTTAGAAGAATTTCTTTTAAAAACTTTAAAACACTATCCCTAACAATTTCAAGTTGTTTTTTATGCTCAATTCCCAAATAACCATCTGTTAATGCCTCTACAAAATCCCATCTGTCCATATATCCATTATGATTTCCTCCTTCAATTAAAACTAACTTTTTATGAGTTTTTAAATGCTCATATATAATTTTTTGATTAGCTTCAAATTTTGTAATTTCATCATTTGTTCCAGCAAAAATTAAAAGAGGAACTTTTATTTTACTATAATTTAAAAATAAAGCGGGAGGAGAAAAGAGGAATAAGCATTTAACTGAACTTCTTTTGTACGAAACAATCATAGAAAAATAAGCACCAAGTGAATGTCCTCCAAGACAACCTTCATTTTTTATTGAACTATCTATTTTATTTAAATTGTCAATAATTCTTAAAATTTTTAATGGAATTAGTAAAAGAAATAACCAACCTTTATAATCTGGAATTATCGTAATAAATCCATTACTTGCCAAGAATTTACCAAAACTTTCATATCTTGATGAAGGACTATTCATTCCACCTGAAAATATCACAAATGGATAATTGCCTTCTGCCTTTGGCTTATAAATGTCAATATAATCCCCATTAAATTTAATTCGTTTGTATTCAACATCAAAATTCAATAGTAAAACTATCATCTTTTAAAATTCAATTTAAACAAAAGAAATGAGATAAACATCAGCAAAATGATTAAAAAGCTAAATAATTCATTAAATTGAAAAATGAAAAATTTTAAGCTAAAAATTATAAAAATTGCTGAAATAATACCTCCAAGACTATCACCAGCAATAACACCACTGCTATAAATAACACCGTAACTTCTATTTAAAATTTTTGATATTAAGCCACCAAGGAAAATTGAGCTTGAAAGTCCAAGAGGCAAATATAATCCAACAGAAACAGCAAGAGAATTTATACCAATTATTTCAAAAATTATAGAAATAACACCTCCAATTAAGAGTAATATCCAGGGTAAATTTCCTTCAAATGAGCTTTTTAATATAATTGACATTAGAGTTGCTTGGGGTGCTGGTAATTCCTTTGAGCCTATGATGTAAGCTTTATTTAATATAATTAGAACATATCCAATTATTATAGAAGAAACTAAAACTCCAATGATTAATGATATTTGCTGATTTATAGGTTTAGCACCAACTAAATAACCTGTTTTTAAGTCCTGAGATGTATCGCCTGACATGGCAGCTGCTATACAAACAATTGCCCCAATTGTAAGAGATATAAAAATTCCTTCATATCCAACAAATCCTAATTTTTTAATAATAATAGAAACAATTAAAAGTGTTGCTATTGTCATTCCTGAAATTGGATTTGATGAGCTACCTACGATACCTACAATTCTTCCAGAAATAGCAGTAAATATTATTCCAAAAACAAAAGCAAGGATTATTCCAATTAAATTAAAATGGTATAAGAAATAAGAAATTATAATAAGAGAAGCTATTGAAATTATAACAAAATGAAGAGGAATATCGTCTTTTGATGTTTTAAAGTTTATAAAACTTTCAAATGCTCTTAAATTCTTTATAAAACTAATAATTCCACCAACAAGAACACCACCTGCTCCAATATATCTTATATAACTATGCCAAATCTCTTCAAAATTATATTTATTTATTAGAAATGAAATTAATGGAATAAGAACAAACCATCCCAAGACACCACCTATAAAAATATACGAGCTAATTCTAATTCCAAGTATATAACCTGCTCCAATTAAAGAAGGTGATAGATCCACAGAAAATGCTGAAAATTTATCTATAATAATTGAAAAGCTTGATTTCAAAATTGAAAATATATTCGTTAAAATCCTAATGAAAAATCCAATAAAGAAGCCAAGAATAATATATATAAATTCAAAGCCTCTTGAAGGACTTATTAAAACTTCTGCACATGCTCTACCTTCTGGATATGGAAGTAATTTATAATCTTCTTCTATAAATTTTTTTCTAAAAGGTATAAATGCTAAAACGCCAAGAATTCCACCAATACAAGAAGTAGCAAAAATATAGAAATAATGAACATCGTAATTTAAAATTAAAAATGCTGGAATTGTAAATATCACACCTGCAGCTAACGCTTCACCAGCAGATGCTATTGTTTGAACAATGTTATTTTCCTTAATTGAATTTCTTCTCAAAATAATCTGCATTATAGCCATTGATATAACAGCTGCTGGAATGCTTGCTGAAACTGTCATACCTGCTTTAAGTCCAAGATAAGCATTAGCTCCTGCAAAAATAATTGCTAAAATTACACCTACTATTATTGAAAATAATGTAAGTTCTTTTTCGTTAATGTGAAAATTTTAAACTTCTTTTTTTTGCTTTGGATAATGAATTTTGCCCTAAAAAATTCACACCTTAACAAAACAAATTATTATGCTTTATACTTTTCAAACTTCTTTTTAATCCCTTGAAGGAGGTAAAGAATTATGGCAAAGGAAAAATTTGAAAGGAAAAAACCGCATGTAAATGTTGGAACGATAGGACATATAGACCATGGAAAAACAACACTGACTGCTGCTATAACAAGAGTTCTTTCTACTAAGGGTTTTTCAAAGGCTATGGAATATGATGAAGTTGCAAAAGCTGATGCTAAGATGTTTAGGAGAGATGCTACTAAAATTCTAACTGTTGCTATTGCTCATGTTGAATATGAATCTGAAAAACGACATTATGCTCATATAGATTGTCCAGGACATGCTGATTATATAAAAAATATGATTACAGGTGCTGCTCAAATGGATGGTGCTATCCTCGTAGTTTCAGCTGTAGATTCAGTTATGCCTCAGACGAAAGAGCATGTCCTCTTGGCAAGACAAGTTAATGTTCCTGCAATAGTTGTATTTATAAATAAAGTAGATTTAGTAGATGATCCTGAGTTAGTTGATTTAGTAGAGCTTGAAGTTAGAGAATTGTTAAGTAAATATGGATATGATGGTGATAATGCCCCTGTAATTAGAGGCTCTGCATTAAAAGCATATCAGAATCCTTCAAATTATGATGACCCTATTGGTGCTGGCTCAATTTTGAAGCTTGTTGAAGCACTTGATAGCTATGTTCCTGAACCTGTAAGAGAAGTAGATAAACCATTCTTGATGGCTATTGAAGATGTTTTCTCAATAACTGGTCGTGGAACAGTTGTGACAGGTAGAGTTGAAAGAGGAGTATTAAGACCTGGTGATGAGGTGGAAATTGTAGGATTTAGAAAAGAGCCATTAAAAACAGTTGCCACTTCTATTGAAATGTTTAGAAAAATTCTTGATGAAGCATTACCTGGTGATAATGTTGGTGTATTGTTAAGAGGTGTTGAAAAAGATGATGTTGAAAGGGGAATGGTTTTAGCAAAGCCAGGAACAATAAAACCTCATACTAAGTTTAAGGCAGAAGTTTATGTCTTAAAACCAGAAGAGGGTGGAAGACATACACCATTTTTTAGTGGTTATAGACCTCAATTTTATTTCAGAACAACAGATGTGACTGGAACAATAAAACTTCCAGAAGGAAGAGAGATGGTTATGCCAGGTGATAATGTCAATCTTGAAGTTGAGCTTATTGCTCCTGTTGCTCTTGAAAAAGGTTTGAGATTTGCTATAAGGGAAGGCGGAAGGACTGTTGGGGCTGGTATTATCACAGAGGTTATTGAATAATTATGATAAATGCGAAAATAAGAATAAAACTTAAATCTTTTGACCCTGTTATCTTAGATAGATCCGCTAAACGAATTGCTTTAACCGCTAGAACAACTGGGGCTGATGTTTCTGGCCCCATTCCACTGCCTACTAAAACAACACTTTTTTCAGTTATAAGAAGTAATCATATTGATAAAAGGGGACAGGAGCAGTTTTTCCTCAAAAGACATGCAAGACTTATTGAAATAAGGAATGTAACTCAAGAAACCATTGATAAAATATCTAAGCTTGATTTACCTGCAGGTGTTGAAGTTGAAATAAAGGTGATATAGCTATGATTTCACTAATAGGTGAAAAGGTTGGAATGACACAAGTTTTTGATGATAGTGGAAATGTTATTCCAGTAACTGTCGTTTATTCTGATAAGAACTACATAATTGATATAAAAACAAAGCAAAGAGATGGATATAATGCAGTAGTTCTAGCTTATGGGATGAAAAAAATTAACAAAATTAAAAAACCTATACTTGGCAAACTCTTGAAATCGCAATTGATTACCATTAAAAAGGAATTGGAGAATTTACTTAAAGATAATAATTTACTTGAAATTTATAAAAATGCTCTTAATGAGCCTGATATTGTAAAGAGGGAGATTTTCATTTCTCAAAACAATATAAACAAAATTATTCTTTATGCTCTTGAATTTTTTAAAATAAATGAAAATTCAAATTTAGATGAGATTTTAAATAGAAATTCAATTAAAGAGTTTTTTGAATTTTTAAGAATAAGGCAAGGTGAAGATGCATTAAAAGCAAAAGAGCTTGGAGTTAAAAATAATCATATTTATCTTCCTGCAAGGATTATAAGAGAATTTAGGACTGATGATATAGAAAAATATAAAATTGGAGATTATTTAACAGTTTCAGTTTTTAAGGATATTAAACTTGTTGATGTAATAGGTAGAAGTAAGGGTAGGGGATTTGCTGGTGTTTTTAAGAGATGGGACTTTAAGGGTGGTCCTGATGCTCATGGCTCTAAGTTTCATAGAAGGCCAGGTTCTATTGGCTCAACAACATATCCAGGTAGAGTTATAAAAGGCAAGAGAATGCCTGGTCATTATGGAAATGAAAGAATAACGATAATAAATCTAAAACTTGTCAATGTCCTTGAAGATAAGAATGTTCTTCTTATAAAAGGTGCTATACCTGGTCCTAATGGTGGTGTTGTTATTGTAAGAAAAGCTAAAAGGAGTTATTTATCATGAAAGCTCCCATTTATAATTTAAATGCTGAAAATCTCGGAGAAATTGAGCTTCCAGAAAATATATTTAATGTTCAAATTAAACCACATCTTATTTGGGAAGTTATTAAGATGTACATGGCTAATAATAGACAGGGTACTCATTCTGCGAAAAATAGAAGTGAGGTAAAGGGTTCAAGAAGAAAAATTTGGGCTCAGAAGCATACAGGTAGAGCAAGGCATGGTGATAGATATGCGCCCATTTTCGTTGGTGGTGGTCAGGCTCATGCAGTAAAGCCAAGGGATTATTCATATTCACTTCCTAAAAAAGCAATTAAGTTATCTTTGAAAATGGCTTTAAGTGATAGAGCAAAAGAAAACAGAATAATAATTTTTGAAAATTTTGATTTAAATGAAATAAAAACAAAGAGGATTTATGAAATGATTAAAAAATTAAATTTAGAAAATAAAAAGTTATTATTTGTTCCAAGTGATTATAATAGAAATTTTTATCTTTCTGCTCGCAATATAGAAAAAACGAATATAAAACCCGCTATGGAGTTTAATACCTTAGATGTTATTGATAGTGAGTATGTTCTCTTGGAAAAGGCTTCTATTGAAAAGCTTATTCAAAGACTTGGAGGTTAAAAAATGGATATTAGAGATGTTATAATAAGACCTATTATCACTGAAAAAGCATTAAAATATAGGGATTTTCATAGGACTTATGTTTTTGAGGTTCATATGAATGCTAACAAAAGTTTAATTAAGGAAGCTGTTGAAAAATTATTTAATGTTAAGGTAGAAAAAGTAAGGACATTAATTGTAAAACCAAAACCAAGAAGAAATATAAGAAATAGAAGAAAATTAGGTTGGACAAAAGCTTGGAAAAAGGCTTATGTAAAGCTAAAAGAAGGATATAGTATAGAGGCTTTAAAGGGGGTATAAAAGATGGCAATAAAAAAATTTAAACCATATACGCCAAGTAGAAGATTTATGACAGTTATTGATTATTCAAAGTATATTACAAAAGAAGAGCCTGAAAAAGAATTAACGATAAGGCTTAAAAAGACATCTGGTAGAAATAACTTAGGTAGAGTTACAGCAAGGCATAGAGGTGGAGGAAATAAAATTCTTTATAGGATTATTGATTTTAAAAGAGATAAGTTTGATGTTTTTGGAACAATAGCATCAGTAGAATATGACCCTTATAGGACAGCTTTTATAAGTCTTGTTAAGTACGATGATGGTGAAAAGAGGTACATTATTGCACCAGAAGGTATTAAAGTTGGAGATAGAGTTATATCTTATTCTCTTGAAAAGCTTGATAGTGGCTCTATTGAGCCAGAAATTAAAATTGGCAATAGCTTGCCATTGAAATATATTCCAGAAGGTATTCCCATACATAACATTGAGCTATTTCCAGGAAGAGGAGGGCAATTAGTTAGATCCGCTGGAACACAGGCGCTTATTTTATCAAAAGAAGGTAATTATGCTTTTGTTCAATTGCCAAGTGGTGAAGTTAGAAAAATTAACTTAAAATGTAGAGCAACAATTGGTCAAGTTTCTAATGTTGATTGGGAAAATGTAGTAATTGGTAAGGCTGGTAGAAGTAGATGGATGGGTATTAGACCTCATGTGAGAGGTATGGCTATGAATCCTGTTGACCATCCACAAGGTGGTGGTGAGGGAAGAGGTAAGGGTAGAATTCCAAGGGGTCCTAGTGGTGTTCTTTCAAAAGGTGGAAAGACAAGAAATCCAAGAAAAACTTCAAGTAAGTTCATTATTAAGAGGAGGAAGTAATATGGGAAGGTCTATTAAAAAAGGTCCATATGTAGATCCAAAGTTATTAGAGAAAGTTAATAAAATGAATGAAAAGGGACAAAAACAACCGATTAAAACTTATTCAAGAAGAAGTACTATTATTCCTGAATTTGTCGGACATACATTCTTAGTTCATAACGGAAGGAAGTTTATTCCTGTTTATGTCACACAAGATATGGTTGGTCATAAACTTGGTGAGTTTGCCCCTACACGAACATTTGGTGGTCATAAGGAGAAAACAGCAAAAGTCAAGGAGGGTGCTTCATGATAGTTGTAGGGAAAGCTTATTTAAAGTACATAAGACTTTCTCCTAAGAAAGCCAAACTTGTAGCAGATTTAATAAGATGGAAAACTGTTTATGAAGCAAAACATATCTTAAAATTTACAAGAAAGAGAGCTGCTTATTGGTTTATGAAGGCTCTTAAATCAGCTATTGCTTCCTACAATAATAAGGCTGGTAATAATGCTGTTAGTGAAACTGATCTAATTGTATTTACGAAAGTTGATCAAGGACCATCTTGGAGAATTTTAAAACCTGCTGTCAAACCTATGAGATTTGGAGGTTATTCAACTTTCAAAAGAAGAACATGCCATATTACACTTGAAGTTGTAGCTCTTAATGAAATTGAAGAATATAAAAATTATCTAAATAAACCTTATTCTATAAAAAAGGAGGTTATTAAGTAATGGGTCAAAAAGTCCATCCTATTGGTTTTAGGATTGGTGTAAATAAGGATTGGGAATCGCACTGGTATGCTAAGGATAAAGATATCCCTCAAATGCTTTTAGAAGATCAAAAAATTAGAGATTACATTAAGAAGAGATTTCCAACTGGTCAAATATCAAAAATTGTCATAGACAGAGCAGGAGAAAAAATTACAGTTAGTATTTATACTGCAAGACCTGGTGTTATAATAGGAAAGCAAGGTAAGGAAATTGAAAGCTTAAAACAAGAACTTTCAAAAATTACAAATAAAAAGTACATTGGAGTTAATGTTCATGAAATTCATTCACCTGAAACTGATGCTCAAATTGTTGCGGAAAATATAGCTAAAAGAATTGAGCAAAGAGCAAATCATAGAAGAGTTATGAAAAGGGCAGTGGAAATAGCACTTAAAAGAGGTGTTAAAGGGATTAAAATTCAAGCAAAAGGAAGGCTTGCTGGTGCTGAAATGGCAAGAAAGGAGTGGTATATAAAAGGTAGAGTTCCTCTTCAAACAATAAGAGCTGATATTGATTATGGATTTGCTACCGCTTATACGAAATATGGAACAATTGGTGTTAAAGTTTGGATATATAAGGGTGATAAACTTGAAAGGCAGATTGAGGAGGTTTAACGATGTTAATGCCTAAGAAAGTAAAGTACAGAAAACAGCAAAGGGGAAGGCTTGATGGTAAGGCGAAAGGAGGATGGTACTTGGCTTTTGGAGATTATGGACTTAAAGCCCTTGAAAGTGCTTGGATAACCTCAAATCAAATTGAATCTTGTAGAGTTGCTATAACGAGAGCTTTAAAGAAGGGTGGCAAGCTTTGGATAAGAATTTTTCCTGACAAACCTGTTACTGCAAGACCACCTGAAACAAGGATGGGTAAAGGTAAGGGAAATGTTGAAAAGTGGGTAGCGGTTGTAAAAAGAGGTAAAATTTTATTTGAGATAGCAGGTGTTAAGGAAGAGGATGCTCTTGAAGCACTTAGAATTGCTCAATATAAGCTTCCAATTAAAACAAGAATTGTAAAAAGAAGTGAGGGGGGTGTATGAAACCGCTTAAAGCAAAAGAGCTTAGAAAACTTACGAATGATGAGCTAATAGTTAAATATAATGAACTAAAAAATAAATTATTTGATTTGAAAATGAAAAAGACATTTGGTCAAGTTGAAGATACTGCATCAATAAGAATTATTAAAAGAGATATAGCAAAAATTTTAACAATTTTAAATGAAAGGGGGATTAAACTATGAGAAAGCAAAGAGTGGGAGTTGTTATCTCTGATAGAATGAATAAAACAAGAGTGGTTTTAGTAGAAAGACTTAAAATGCACCCAAAATACAAAAAATATATTAAAGTGAGAAAAAAATTTTATGCTCATGATGAAAACAACGAGACAAAGGTGGGTGATGTAGTTTTAATAGAAGAAACAAGACCACTTTCAAAACTAAAAAGATGGATAATTAAGCAGGTTTTAAAAAGGAGTGAATAATCATGATTCAGGATTTTACATGGGTTAAGGTTGCTGATAATAGTGGTGCCCAGGAAGCTATGGTTATTAGAGTTTTAAAAGGTTCTGGAAAGAAAAAGGGAAGGGTTTATGGGAAAGTTGGAGATATTGTTGTTGTTTCAATAAAGAAAGCCCTTCCAAATGCTCCTATTAAAAAAGGTGAAGTTCATAGGGCTGTTATTATTAGGACGAAAAAAGAAGTAAGGAGAAAAGATGGAACTTATATAAGATTTGATGATAATGCTGTTGTTCTTATAAATCAGGCTGGTGAGATGAGAGGAACGAGAATTTTTGGACCTGTTGCAAGGGAATTAAGAGAAAAAGGATTTTTAAGAATTATTTCATTAGCACCGGAGGTTTTATAATATGGCTAAAATTAAAAAAGGTGATTATGTAGTTGTAATATCTGGAAAGGATAAAGGAAAGAAGGGGAGAGTTCTTAAAGTTATATATGATGAAAAAACAAGAAAACCCATAAAAGTAATTGTGGAAGGTGTTAATTTAGTTAAAAAACATTATAGAGCAAGGAAAGCAAATGAGCAATCTGGAATAATCAAAAAGGAAGCTCCAATTTATATATCCAAAGTTATGCTTATAGACCCCAAAACTGGCGAAAGAACAAGAGTTGGTTTTAAGTTTATAGAGAAAAATGGAAAGCTTATAAAAGTTAGGTATGCTAAAAAAAGTGGGGAGGTTATAGATAATGTCTAGATTGCTTGAATATTATAGAAGTGAAGTCGTTCCTAAGCTTATGAAAGAAATGGGTTATAAAAATGTTTATGAAGTTCCTAGAATTATAAAAATAGTAATAAATTCTGCCCTTGGTGAAGCAATTTCTGACCCTAAGATAATTGATGTTGCAAGTTCTGATTTAAGTTTAATTACAGGTCAAAAACCACTTGTAATAAAAGCAAAAAGGAATATAGCTTCATTTAAATTAAGAAAGGGAATACCAATTGCTTTAAAAGTTACATTAAGAAAATCAAGAGCATATGATTTTCTTGATAGATTAATAAATTTTGCTTTACCGAGAGTTAAAGATTTTAGAGGATTGCCGAAGGATGGTTTTGATGGTCATGGTAATTATAACTTTGGAATAAATGAGCATACGATATTTCCAGAAATTGACATAGATAAAGTTCAGAAAGTTTTTGGTATGGATATAACAATTGTTACAAGTGCTAAGGATGATAAAAGTGCTTATGAGCTTTTAAAAAGTTTAAATTTCCCTTTTGAAAGGGGGTAAAATATGGCAAGAAAAGCTCAAATTGAAAAAGCTAAAAGAGAGCCAAAATTTAAGGTAAGGAAAAGAAACCGTTGTAAGTTATGCGGAAGAGATAATGGTTATATGAGGAAATTTGGAATTTGTAGGGTTTGTTTTAGGGAATTGGCACTTCAAGGAAAAATACCTGGTGTAAGGAAAGCGAGCTGGTAAGGAGGTGGAGCTATGCTAACGGATCCAATTTCAGATATGCTTATAAGAATAAAGAATGGTCAAATGAGAAGAAAGGAATTTGTAGAAATTTATCCAAAATCAAAAATGAAAATAGAAATTTTAAAAATTCTTAAAAAGGAAGGGTTTATTGAGGATTATGAGGAAAAGGAAAAATCAATAATTGTAAAATTAAGGTATTTTCCAGATGGCACACCATTAATAACTGATGTTAAGAGAATTTCAAAACCTTCAAGAAGAGTTTATGTAAGCTATAAGGAGCTTAAACCTGTTATGAATGGTATAGGAATAGCAATTTTATCTACTTCAAAAGGTATATTAACTGATAAAGAAGCTAGAAAATTAAAAGTTGGAGGAGAGTTATTATTGGAGGTTTGGTAAAATGTCAAAGCTTATAAAAAAGCCTATAATCGTTCCTAAGGGGGTTGAGGTACATATAGAAGGAGTGTTTGTAAGAGTTAAGGGTCCAAAAGGTGAGGTTTCAAAAGTTTTCCATAAGGATGCTATTATTGAATATAACAAAGAAAAAAATGAAATATGGGTTAGGAAAAAGTCGGATGACAAATTTCATAAGGCTTTAGCAGGAACCGTTTATAGGATAATTTCAAATATGGTAAATGGTGTAGTTAATCCATATAAAAAGGAGCTTGTTGTTCAAGGAACAGGTTATAGGGTAAGAGCAGAAGGTAAGAAATTGGTTTTTCAAGTTGGTTATTCGCATCAAGTTGAATATGAAGTTCCTGATGGTGTAACTTTTAAAGTAGAAGGACAAAATAAAATTATTTTGGAAAGTCCAGATAAGGAGAAAGTTGGTCTTGTTGCTGCTCAAATAGTAAGTATAAAATCTCCTGATATTTATAAAGGCAAAGGTATATGGTATGCTGATATTCCATTAAAACTTAAACCTGGAAAAGCAGCTGCTAAGAAATAGGAGGAAAATATGGCAAGTGCTAAACTAAAAGAGAAAAAATTACCTAAGGAAAGGTATTTAAGAAGAAAAAGGAGACATATTGCTATTAGAAAAAGATTGAATATAAGAGGAACACCTGATAAACCAAGACTTGTTGTTTTTAGAAGTCATAAACATATTTATGCTCAACTTGTAATTGATCCTCCTATTGGTCCTTGTAAAGTTATAACAGGTGCTTCAAGTCTTTCAAAGGAAGTTAGAGATGAAGTAAAAGAAAAGGGTATTAAAGGTAAAACAAATATAGCTAAATTAGTTGGTAAATTGATTGCGAAAAGATCAATTGAAAAGGGATATAAAAGGGTTGTTTTTGATAGGGGTGGTTATAAATATCATGGAAGAGTTAAGGCATTAGCAGAAGGAGCAAGGGAAGGTGGTTTGGTTTTTTAAAGGAGGTTAAACATGTCTAAGAAAATAAGGGTTGCTATAATAGGTGTTGGAAACTGCGCTTCAAGTTTAGTTCAAGGTGTTTATTATTATAGAGATGCTAAGGAAGATGATTTCATTCCTGGAATTATGCATCCTGTTCTTGGTGGTTATCATATTTCTGATATAGAATTTGTAGCTGGTGTTGATATAGATGAAAGGAAAGTTGGGAAAGACTTATCAGAAGCTATTTTTGAATATCCAAATAATACTTATAAATTTGCAGATGTTCCAAAGTTAAATGCTAAGGTATATAGAGGAATGACACATGATGGTATAGGAAAGTATCTTTCAGGTATTATAAAGAAAGCACCAGGTCCTACTGAAAATATATCAAAAATTTTCAAGGATTTAGGTGTTGATGTAGTTGTAAATTTTCTACCTGTTGGTAGTGAAGAAGCTACTAAGTGGTATGTTGAGCAAGTTATTGATGCAGGTGCAGCATTTGTTAATGGTATTCCTGTATTTATAGCATCGTCTGAATATTGGAGTAAAAGATTTGAGGAAGCTGGTCTTCCTGTTCTTGGAGATGATATAAAATCACAAGTTGGAGCTACTATTGTTCATAGAGTTTTAACTCAATTGTTAATAGAAAGGGGTGTTAAAATTGAAAGAACATATCAAATAAATTTTGGAGGAAATACTGACTTTTTAAATATGCTTGAAAGAGAAAGACTTGAATCTAAGAAAATTTCAAAAACAAATGCAGTAAGAAGTTTAATACCTTATGATATTGGAGATGAAAATATTCATATTGGACCTTCTGATTATATACCTTGGCTTAAAGATAGAAAGTGGTGCTATATAAGAATAGAAGGCTCTGCATTTGGAGGTGTTCCTTTAAATATAGAGCTTAAACTTGAAGTTTGGGATTCTCCTAATAGTGCAGGTGTTATGATAGATGCTATTAGATGTGCTAAAATTGCAAAGGATAGAGGCTTATCAGGTGCTATTATTGAGCCATCTGCTTATTTCTTTAAGACGCCACCAAAACAAATACCAGATTTTGAAGCAAGGAAGATATTAGAGAATTGGATAAAAGCAAATACGGAAGGCTAATAACATTTGAAGGAATAGAGGGTTGTGGTAAATCAACCCTTGCTAAGGAATTATATGAATACTTAAAAAGTAAAAACTATAAAGTCATTTTTACAAGAGAACCTGGTGGTGGAAAACTTGGTGAAAAAATAAGAGAAATTTTATTAAGTAATGAATTTGAAATTCCTGATTATTCTGAGTTATTTTTGTTTTTAGCAAGTAGATATGAGCATACGAAGAATGTTATTATTCCAAGATTAAAAGAAGGTTATATTGTAATTTCAGATAGATATATGGATTCAACAATAGCTTATCAAGGCTATGGTAGGAAAATAGATTTAAAACTTTTAGAAAAATTAAATGAGATAGCTACCTTAGGAATAAAGCCAGATTTAACATTTCTAATAGACCTACCTGAGGAAATTTCATTTAATAGATTGAAAGACAAAATTTTAGATAGGATTGAAAGTGAAGAGATTGAATTTTATAAACGTGTGCGATTTGGTTATATTGAAATTGCGAGAAATGAACCTTTGAGGTTTATAATTTTAGACGGAACGATGGAACTTCAAACCTTAAAGCAAAAGGTTTTTGAGATAGCAGAAAACCTTATAAGGAGGTGAGATTATGAAAATAAGAAACATCATATTTTTATTGCTATCTATGATTTTAGGAATTACCATAGGTTATGCTTTACAAACCACAAAGAATCTTAGAACTCTTCAAGAAATATATGATCAAACAATAAAGATAATTCAGGATAATTATGTTGAGGAAGAAGATCCAGCAGATTTAGTTGAGCAATCAATAAAAGGAATGTTGCAAAGTCTTGACCCATATTCGGAATTCTTAACGCCAGAAGATTTTGAGAAGTTAAGAAGCTCAACATCTGGAACATATGGTGGAGTTGGAATGGAAGTTAGGAAGCAGGGTTCAAATGTTGTAGTAGTTTCTACATTTGAAGGAACGCCTGCATATAGAGCAGGAATAAAGCCTGGTGATATTATTATTAAAGTTAATGATACAGTAGTAAGTAATATGGAACTTGAAGATGTTGTAAATAAGATAAAGGGTGAGCCTGGAACAAAAGTTAAAATTACAATTTTAAGACCAGGATTTACGGAATTTTTGAATTTTGAATTAGTTAGAGAAATTATAAATGTTCCTGTAATTCCATATTTCAGTATATTGAAGGATGATATTGGATATATTAAGTTATCTCAATTTTCCCAAGGTTCATCAGATAAATTAAAAGATGCTATTGATAGTTTAAAACAATTAGGAGCTAAAAAATTTATTTTAGATTTAAGAGGAAATCCAGGTGGATTATTATATGAAGCAGTTAGAATTGCTAATTTATTTTTAGAAAAGAATTCTATGATAGTTTTTACGAAAGGCAGAACTATGGATTCTGAAGAGTATTTTAGAGCAACAAGTGATCCAGAATTGGAATTTAATGTTCCACTTGTGGTTTTAATTGATTATGGCTCTGCCAGTGCGTCAGAAGTTGTAGCAGGTGCCTTACAGGATTGGGATAGAGCTTTAATTATAGGAGATACATCTTATGGTAAAGGCTCAGTTCAAAGGGTAATTCCATTAAGGGACAATTATGCTATAAAGCTAACTACTTCAAGATACTATACACCATCAGGCAGATCAATAGATAGGACTACAAGAACTTTAAAGGAGAGAAGGGAAAAATCCAAAAAGGAAACTAATTTATTATTTTTTACCAAGAAACTTAATAGGAAAGTTTATGGTGGTGGTGGTATAGCACCTGATATTGTAATTGAGCCTAAACCTGAGCCTCAAATTATTGCTAAAATGATTAGTGATGGATTATTTAATGAATTTGCTGGTGAATGGAAGAAGAAGAATCCAAATGCTAAAACTTTTGAAATTGATGATAAAACATATGAAGAATTTCTTAACTTTGCTAAAAGTAAAGGTTATAATTTAAAAGAGATAGAGCCTGTTAAAGATAAGGTAATGAAAAATCTTGATATTAGTATTTCTGAAATTATTCAAGGCTCAAAAGGTAGATATGAAAAATTCTTAAAATATGATGAAGTCCTAAATAAGGCTCTTGAAGTTTTATCAAAAGCAAAAACCACTAATGATTTATTTAATCAGTTAAAAGCTGAAAAAGAAAAATGAAAACCAAATTAAAAAAAATTTGGACATATAAAGATTTTTTAGATGGAAAATTAAGAGAATGGGAAGAGATTGTTGATGGAAAGAGGATAAAGAAAATGCCTGCTTATAAGAGACATGGTAAATTTTTAAATAAAATTGGATTTAAATTAAACTTGGAATTAGGGAATGTATTTGAAATTCTTGTTGGAGAAATTGCAATAGTTATAGATGTATAAAACATAAGAGCTGCTGATATTGTTTTAATAGAGAAAGGAAGATATAAAGATGATTTTGATGCGGTTAATGAACCTCCTGATTTAATTATTGAAATAGAAGATAGCAAAAAATCAATCCGTTATATTAACAAGAAAATTTCTGATTACTTAAAATTTGGCATTAGAAGGCAAATATGGATATTTCTTGATAAAGGAGAAATTTGGGATATTGATAACTTAGGAAATAAGAAAGTTTTAAGTTTTGATGATGAGTTGGATATTTTTGGAGTTAAGCTTAAAATAGGGGATTTAGTATGAAAACCAAATTAAAAAAAATTTGGACATATAAAGATTTTTTAGATGGAAAGTTAAAAGAATGGGAGGAAATTGTAAGTGGTAAAAAGATAAAGAAAATGTCTGCTTATGAGAGGCATGGGGCTTTAATAGGTGAAATTGTTTTTTGTCTTCAGCCTCTTAGTAAAAGGTATAAAATTCTTATTGGAGAAGTTGGAATAAAGATAAGTGAGCTAACGATAAGAGCTGCTGATATTGTTGTTGTAAAAAGAGAACTTTATAGGGGAAGCAGAGAAGCAATTGATTATGAAGTTGAGCTAATTATTGAGATTGAAGAATATAGGAAAAGTTATGTTAGAAAAAAAATTTCTGATTACTTAAAATTTGGAATTAGAAGGCAAATATGGATATTTCTTGATAGGGAAGAAATTTGGGATATTGATAACTTAGGAAATAAGAAAGTTTTAAATTTTGATGATGAGTTAGATATTTTTGGAGTTAAGCTTAAAATAAGGGATTTAGTATGAAAAATAGGTTTTTTTTAATAGCTGGACCTTGTGTTATTGAAAGTGAGGATTTAGTTTTTGAAACTGCTAAAAAATTAAAAGAAATTACAGATAAATTAAATTTAGATTTTGTTTTTAAGACATCTTATGATAAGGCTAATAGAACTTCAATTAAAAGTTTTAGGGGACCCGGTCTTGAAAAAGGTTTAGCAATAATAAAAGAAATAAAAAAAGCATTAAATATAAAAGTTCTTACGGATGTTCATGATGTTCATGATGTTGAAAAGGTGGCTGAGGTTGTAGATGTTATTCAAATTCCTGCCTTTCTTTCAAGACAAACTGATTTAATTTTAGAAGTTTCAAGAACAGGAAAAATTGTAAATGTTAAAAAAGCTCAGTTTATGGCACCTTGGGACATTAAGTTTGTAATTGAAAAAATTGAAAGTGTTGGAAATAGGAATATATGGATTACTGAAAGGGGTTATATTTTTGGTTATAATAATCTCGTAGTAGATTTTAGAAGTATTGTTATAATGAAAAAATTCGGTTATCCTGTAATATACGATGCTACTCATTCACTTCAAAAACCTTCTGCTGGAAATGGATTTAGTGCAGGAGAAAGAGAATTTATTCCTTACTTGGCAAGAGCTGCTGTTGCTGTTGGAATAGATGGATTATTTATGGAGGTTCATCCAAATCCAGAAAATGCATTAAGTGATGCACAAACCCAATATCCACTCTCTCAATTGGAAAATTTATTAAAGCAGCTTATTGAAATAGATAAATTAGTGAGGATGTCCGTGTTTTAATTCTTCATCAGTAGCATCTCTAATTGATTTTATTTTCACATTAAATACTAATGTTTTACCTGCAAGTGGATGATTAAAATCAACAATTACTTCATTATTCAGTCTATCTATTTTTATGACCTTAAATTGAATAATTTCACCTTGTTCTGATTGAGCATAATAGCTTTCGCCTTCCTTAATTTCAAAACCTTCAAATACATCCATAGGAATAGTTTGAATTGCTTCAAAGTCATAATTTCCATAAGCTTTTTCAGGAGGAATAACAATTTCTTTTTCATCACCTACTCCAAGACCTTCAAGACCTTCTTCAAGACCTGTTATTATATTCTTATGTCCATGAAGATACTTGAAACTTTCAGATGCTTCTATGAAATTCCCTTCACTATCATATAGACTGTACTCTATTTCAACAATTTTATCTTTTGTTATCTTATCCATTTTGAAATTTTAAAGCACAGGAATTTAGCCTTGTCCAATAATTCTGAAATATAGATTATTTCTTATTTTCCCGCCCACCCTGAAATTAAGCCTTCGGTTTAAAAATGCCCATTTTTATGCCTTGGGGGGCTTCGCCCCCCTAAATTCCCCCATTAAATCAATAGTTTTAGAAAATTTTTTATAGCTTGTTGATTATCAACCACTTAACACCATTTATTAGACAAAGCACAGGAATTTAGCCCTTTAAAGCCAATACTTTAAAATTTTTATAATGTCAAATATTCCAAAAGGAACAAGAGATTTTTTACCATCAGAGCAAATAAAAAGAGAAATTATAATTGATAAAATAAAAAATGTTTTTAGAAGATGGGGATTTGACCCAATTGAGACACCAACATTTGAATACTATAAAACATTATCCGGTAAATATGGAGAAGAAGGTGAGAAACTTATTTATAAATTTTTAGATTTAGGTGGAAGAGAACTTGGGCTAAAATATGACTTAACAGTTCCTCTTGCCCGTTTTTTTAGTGATCATCAAAATGAAATTGTGAAACCATTTAAAAGATACCAAATTCAACCTGTATTTAGAGCGGAAAAACCTCAAAAAGGAAGATATAGAGAATTTTATCAATGTGATATTGATATTGTAGGGTCAAAAAATTTATTAGCTGACATTACTATTATTCTAACAATAAATTCTGCTCTTAAAGAAATTGGCATTAAGGATTTTATCATAAAGATAAACCACAGAAAAATTTTTAAATCAATTTCAAGGAAATTTAATATTGAAGGTAGGGAAATTGAATTAGCAAGGATTATTGATAAATTGGAAAAAATAGGAATAGAAGGTGTTAAAAATCAACTAATTGAAAAAAATTTTAATAAAGAAATCATAGATGGCATTATGAGCATTATTTCAAATAAATTTCAACTTGAAGAATTAGCAAAAATTTTCAAGGATAGTGAATTTGAAATTGCTTATAATGAATTAAATGAAATTTTTAAGTACATTAAAAAATTTAATGTTAATTTTGAATTTGATGTTTCATTAGCAAGGGGACTTGATTATTATACAGGAATGATATTTGAAACAAAAATTTTAAATTATGAAATTGGCTCAATAGCAAGTGGTGGAAGATATGATAATTTAATTGAAATTTTTACAGGCTATAATGTTCCAGCAGTTGGAGGAAGTATTGGAATAGATAGATTGCTAACTGCGTTAAATGATATGAATTTAATAAATGAAAGGAAGACTTGGACTGATATTTTGATAACTTTCGCTAATTATGATAGTGAAGTTATTAGTTATGGATTTAAAGTTTTTGAAAAATTACAAGAATTAAATTATAATGTTGATATTTATTGTGGAAATAAGGATTTGAGAGGGCAGTTAGGTTATGCTAATGAAAAGGGAATTAAAATTGCTATTATTGTTGGTGAGGAAGAGGTTAAAAATAACAAGGTTATTGTTAAATTTTTAGAAAGAAATTATCAGATGGAGGTTAAGTTAAATGAACTTGAAAAATGTCTTAATTCTAAATAATAATTTTAATGAAATTTTTCTTGAAGCAGGTGGAATTCTTTATTTATTTGAGCAAGGATTTATTCCTGATGCCATTATATCAACATCATTTTCTAGTATAACTTCTGCCTTTCTTGGAAAAGAGCCAACAATAAGAGGCATTAGGGATATTTTAGATTTTTATAAAAATCTAAAAAAGGATGATGTTTTACATAAATCATTTTTAGGAAAAATTTTCCTTAAAAAAGACTATTCATCTGATAAACTTGAAAAATTTTTAAGGAAAAATTTGCCTGAAAGCTTTGGATTATTAAAAATTCCGGTTTATATTGTAGCATATAATGTTAGAACAACTGAATTTAAAGTTTTTGGTCAAGACCCAAAAGATAACATTATTATGGCAATAAAAAATTCAATTTCAATTCCCCCAATATATAAAAATGAAAATTATATAAGTGCTAATATATCCCCTTCAAAACTTATTGAAATTGCTCTTGAAATAGGAGCAAATAGAATTTATTACTTTATTGGTGATTATAATAAATTATCAGAAATAATTTTAAAGGATTATAAAATTTTATTAAAGCAAAACTACAAGGATTTTATAGAAGATATTAGTGAATTGGCTTCTCGTATATTGATATTTGAGCTTAAAAGCTCTAACAAATTGCTTGACTTTTCAAAATCAAAGATGTTAATAGAAGAAGGTTATAAACAAACAAGAAAACAATATATAAGTTATAGATTATTTAGATTTGGAAGAGTGAAGGAAACCCTTGAATTATTAAAAAGACCAGATTTGGATGATGATGAAAAAATTATAAAAGCACATGCCATTTATCTTGAAGGAGATATTCCACAAGCTTATAACCAATTTTCCCAGCTATATGAGAAGTATCCTGAAAATGAGCTTGTAATTATTGGATATGCTAATAGTTTAATTGATATTGGAGATTTAAAAACAGCTGGAGAATTACTTGAAAGTTATAAAAATAGAACAAAAAATCCTTATTTATTTGATAGCCTTTCAAGATATTATTTTTATAAAGGAGAAATAGATAAAAGTTTGGAAAGTTTAAAAATTGCTATTAATTATTCAAAAAATGACCCAATTGCTTATAACTTAGCACTTATTCATTATGCTATTATTATGGTAAGTATTGGCAGATTTAAGGAAGCTTACGAATCATTTAATAATGTTATTGTGAATTTAAAAAACTTTGATAATGCTTATTATTTATCGTTTGCTTATACAAATGTTATGAATTTTTATATAAAGCAAAGAGATAAGAAGAAATTAGAAATTTTGAAAACGGAAATTGAAGAGAGTTTAAACCTTTCAGGAAGTTCAAGAACAAAATTTTTATTTTATTTAAATTATGCCTTTACAATAGAAGAAACTGACAAAGAAAAAGCAATTAGTTATATTAAAAGCTCAATTGATATTGCTGTTGAAAAAGGCTCACCTCAAATGCTTTCCTTAGGACTAAATGGCTTAGGTGATATTTATGCTAACTTAAATGAATTTGAAAAATCTGAAATTTACTTAAATGAAGCATTAAAAATAACCAAGGAAAATGAATTAATATATAACATGATTTTAACCTTAACTTCACTTATTCAACTTAAAATAGTTCTTAATAAAATTGATGAAGCGATTAAATTGTTTGAAATTCTTCCAAGTGATGAGCAAATACCACCACCAGATTTAATAATTCTAAACTCATTAAAAACTTTAATTTATTATAAAATTGGTGATAATGAAAAGTTTAGAGCATATTTAAAAATAACAAAAAATTTAATAAACGAATTTAAGATATTTGATATTGTTAAAATATTTCCTGCTCTTCAAAATGAGATTTCAAAACTCATTTCTTCTGAAATGACAATTGATGAAATAATTGAAATAGGGAGTGATTTTCTTTTATCAGAAAAGATAAAAAATGAGCCAAAAGTTATTAAGGAGTTTCTTGAAAAGCTTAATGTTGAAGATTCACTAAATTACATAGAAATTATAAAAAATATCGCAAAAGAAGAGCAAAAATTTAAAATTCAAATTGATAGATTTAGTGAGCATTGGAGAAAATTTTGTGAGCAATATATTACTACATTTGGGGATATTGTCTATTTCTTCAATAATGACATTAAACCAATTACAATTTTTGGTGATGATATTAACTTATTGATTTTACTTTACTTAATATCAAACAGGAATAGGGTAATTACTTATGGGAATTTATCAATAGCTTTTGGTATTCATTCCGAAAATATAAAACCAAGATTAAAACAGATTTTAGAAGTTATTGAGCCTTGGACAATTACACAAACACCAAAGTACTTAATAATTGAAAATGATAGAATTTTATTTAAGACTGATGAAAATTTCAAAGTTGATTTATACTTATTTGAAGATTATTTAAAAAATGGGGATTTAGAATCTGCTATAAATATATATCATGGGGATTTTATGCCATATATTACTCATCCATATTTTTCAGAATTAAGAAATAAATTAAAAAATATGTACTTGGATGCTGTTTATAATTTAGCAAAGAAGTTCATTTCTGAAAATCAATATGATAGAGCAGTAGTTATTCTTGAAAGTCTCTTAAATAGAGATATTTTGAATGTTGAGCATTTAAAATTACTTATTTGGACATTATATAAGTTAGGAAAAAGAGCTTATGCTTATGAATGGTATCTTAGGTATTTAAGCAAAATTGAAGAGCCAAAATTTAAATTTGAAGAGGCGATTTTATGAGAAATTTTCTTCAAGAGTTTTTGAAGTTATTTCAATTTTCAGGATATATCTTAATTATTGTGTTCTTTTTAGCAATTATTTGGGCAAATTTAAGTGATAGTTATTTCTTTATATTTCATAATGAGTTTATACACTTTTTTATAAATGAAATGTTAATGACATTATTTTTTCTTCTTGTAGGGCTTGAAATTAAAAGGGAATTTTTAATTGGGCATTTAAATAGTTTCAAAAAGGCTTTACTACCAATAATTTTAGCGACTTTCGGAGCTATTACACCTGCTATTATTTTTGTTTTAGTTAATTATAATAATTTTGAAGCATTAAGAGGTTGGGGTATTCCTATGGCAACTGATATTGCTTTTGCATTTTTAATAATTAGTCTTTCAAATGCTCAATATAGCTTAAAAATCCTTCTTCTTTCTATTGCTGTAATTGATGATATTATAGCAGTTATTGTAATTGGAATTTTTTATACAAGTGGTTTTAATGTTTTTTATTTGTTTTTAATTTTGTTGTTTGCTATTATTTTGGCTATTTTAAGCAAGTTATTTTATAAAAATTGGATTTTAGTATTTGGCTTAATTATTGCTTGGTTTTTATTTTATAAATCAGGTATTCATCCATCAATTAGTGGTGTTTTTATAAGTTTATTTGTAAAATTAGAAGATTTAGAAATTTGGGAAAGTAAACTTGATAATGTTGTAGATTTAATTGTTTTGCCAGTGTTTATATTGGGAAATAGTGGAATAAAATTATTTGATTTTGAAGTTTCAAATATTTTTAGTAATTTAAGTTTGGGAATAATTTTGGGTTTATTTTTTGGCAAACAAATTGGAATTACAATTTCTGCTTTTATATTTAAAAAATTAAAAATTGTTGAATTCCCGGAAGATATTAAAATTTATGATATTTGGGCTATGTCTATCGTTTGTGCTATTGGATTTACTATGTCAATTTTTATATCTGAATTGGCTTTTTACAATAATAAAGAATTGCTTGAAATTTCAAAATTAAGTGTATTTATTGTTTCATTTTTAAGTGCTATTCTTGGTTTGATTGTTCTAAAACTTCGTCAATTTTTTTAGCAAGCTCATAATCCTTTTCAGTTATATTATTTTCAGAATGCGTCCAAGTTTCAATAATTACTACATTATAATAAATATAAATGTTTGGATGATGATTTAATTCTTCGGAAATTTTAGCAACTTCATTTACAAAGCTTATAGCAGAAAGAAAATTTTTAAACTTATATTCTTTTTTTAGCTTAGGAGGTTCTAACTTCCAATTGCTCATAATGAAAATTTTAAAGGATAAGAGTTATGAAACTTTTAAGGAAATTATTTATTTTACGAGAGAATTTAAGAGGAGCGAAGTTTTAAGGCGAAGCCTTATTTTCAGGGTGGGTGGGAAAAATGTAGAAATAAACGCAAAGCCTTATTGCTTTGTCCAAATAAATAGTGTTAAGTAATTGATAATCAATAAGTTATAAAAAATTTTCTAAAATTATTGATTTAATGGGTGGTTTATTAGGGGGGCGAAGTTTATAAGCCGAAGGCTTAATTTCAGGGTGGGTGGGAAAATGAAGAAAAATAAATAATCTTAGAATTACTAGACAACGCAAAGCCTTATTTTATCTATCCTTTAAAATTTTAAAATGCTTTTTACAACTATTCTTTTAACACTATTTATTATTGGAATTTTAATTTTCGTCCATGAATTAGGACACTTCTTATTTGCTAAATTGTTTAAGGTAAAAGTAGAAACATTTTCTATTGGATTTGGACCTGTTATTAAATCATTTAAAAAGGGAGAAACAATATATGCTATTTCATTACTTCCTATTGGAGGATATGTTAAAATGGCAGGGGATGAGCCAAGCTCTTATTCTGGTTATCCTTATGAATTCCTATCAAAACCAAACTATCAAAAAATTTTAATTGTTTTAGCAGGTCCTTTATTTAACATTATTTTTGGATTTTTAGCTTTTTATATTTATTTTCAAGTTTTTGGAATTACTAATATAAAAAATCCACAAATATATAAAAGTGAAATTCCTGAAATTCAAAAAGGAGACATTATATTAGAAGTTAATGGGAAGCCATTTAATGGTTGGTTTTTCTTACAAAAAGAAAATGAAAGAAAAGATATTAAGTTAAGAATTTTAAGAAATAATGATACAATAAATCTAACATTAAAAAGAAATGATGCTTTTAAAATAACACCAAAAATTGAGCCTATTGTTGATAATGTTATAAAAGATTATCCAGCTTATCAAGCAGGTTTAAGGAAAGGTGATAAAATTATAGAAATAGATGGTCAGAAAGTTGAGGATTGGTCTGAAATTAGCAATTTATTATCAAAAAAAGCTAATAAAGAGATTAAATTAAAATATGAAAGAAATGGAAAAGTTTATGAAGTTCAAATAAAAACAAAAAGTGATTTTCCTGATGAAAAAGGTAATAAGCAGGGTAGAATAGGTGTTTCAAAGAAATTTGAAAAATTTATTCCAGATCCATTTTTAGCACTTAATTTAGCATTTGAAAAAACATTAGAATCGTTTTTATTTATATTTAAATTAGTAATTGGAATCTTTACAGGTGACACACCTTTAAATACTATTGGTGGTCCAATTATGATTGGAAAGACTGTTTCAGAATCTGTAAAAGTTGGATTGGATTTTCTAATACTTTTAACAGGTTTAATATCAATAAATTTGGCAGTTGTTAATTTACTTCCTATTCCAGCACTTGATGGTAGTCATATTTTGATTTTCTTAATAGAGTCAATTATAAGAAGAAAAATAAATCCAAAATTTTATTTTGCTATTCAAATGACAGGTTTTGTTTTGCTTATGATTTTAATGGTAATTATTATAATTTTTGATATATATAGGATTATTATGCCATGAAAGTTTCTGAAATTTCTAAAATTTTAAATAAGAATTTTCAAGGGGAGGATTTTGAAGTAAAGTACATTAGAGAAATTGAAAATGCTGATGAAAATGCTATTGTTTTTTTAATGGATAAAAAATATGATATTGAAAAATATGTAGGGCTTGTTATTAGCAATTTTAAACCTGAATATGTAAAATTTAGGGCAATAATAATTGTAGAAGATGTAAAGCTTGCTATGATAGAAATTTTGAAATTGTTTGATTGGCACAAAACTTCAAAAGAGAAATTCATTTCAGAAAAATCTACAATAAAAGAAAATGTTTTAATCGGAGATAGAACAACAATTATGGATTTCGTTTATATTTCAAAGAATGTAAAAATTGGAAATAATTGTTTAATTTATCCATTTGTATTTATTGGTGAGAATGTAGAGATTGGAGATAATTGTATATTTTATCCATTTGTGTTTATTGGCGATTTTTGTAAAATTGGAAATAATGTAATTCTTCATAGTGGTGTAAAAATTGGAGCTGATGGTTTTGGATATTATAAAGATAAGAAAATTCCACAAATTGGAAATGTTATAATTGAGGATGATGTTGAGATTGGAGCTAACAGCTGTATTGATAGGGCAACAATTTCAAGCACAATTATTAAAAAAGGAACAAAAATTGATAATTTGGTTCAGATTGCTCATAATGTAATAGTAGAAGAAAATTGCTTTATAGCAGCATTAAGTGGTATAGCAGGAAGTTCAAGAATAGGGAAAAATTCTATATTAGCGGGTCAGGTAGGCGTTGCTGACCATAGTGAAATTGGAGAAAATACTATACTTTTAGCAAAAACAGGAGTTAGTGGAAAATTAGAAGGAAATAAAATTTATGGCAGTGCCTTAATACCTATGGAAAGAAGTTTATATTTAAGAGTTATAAACATTATTAAAAAACTTCCTGAAATTTATGAGGTTTTTAAGAAGATGAAAGGTTAAATGTAGCCATATTTTTCAAATTTTCGCTTTAAATTTTCAAGTTCTTTTTTAAATTCCTCAAAATCCTCATTTTTAAATTCTTTTAGCCCTAAATTATTTGAATCTAAACCTTTTATAATTTCATCTACAACATTTTTAATTTCTTCATCTGTTGTCCTTATTCTTGGAATAATTTTAGCTATTAAAGCATCACTAATTTCCCCTCCATTTTCCACATATTCCTTTATATGCTTTATATCACGATAACCAAGACCAAGTCCAATTGTTTTTAAATTTTCATCAATAATTTTTAATATCTGTGAAATTTCCCTTTCTTTATTATCATTACATCTACTTATATAATTCTCAAAATTTGCTCTCATTTCAATATAAAATGCTCTACTTTTTAGTCTTGGACTTAATTCCTTTGTGGTTTCATCAAGATTTATCGTTCCTATAATGAACAGGTTTTTTGGATAAGGGATTATATTATCATGAATATATATTGCACCTCCTGTTTCCATAGCACTTATAATATCAGAAAGATACCATTCAGGATGTGAGAGGTTCATTTCATCAAGAATTAAGAAGTAGTTATTATCTTTATCTTTTGAGGCATAGTATAAAAGATAAAAAATTTGACCTTCAATAAAACGATTACTAAATGGATTATAATACCCAATAATATCTTTTGGTGAAACCCAGTTTGGCTGAACTCTTACAAAGCAAAGATATGGATTTTTCATAAGTCCATATTTTAGCTCATTTTCATTATTAGAAACATTAACAAGTTGTAAAAAATTAGGAAGATTTTTAACTTGAAATGCGGCTTGATTTTGACTTTTTATATAAGCATAAATCATCCCTAAGAGTGTTTTGCCTGTTCCCGTTGGACCTGAAAGGATTACAAATTTATTTCCAGAATTTATAGAATAATAGAATTTTTCAAGGATGGTGATGTCGTAAAATATATTGAATTTACCAACAGATTTTAACAATTCTGAAAGGCAAAAAATTTCCCATGCTTTTGGAGGTATTTCTCCTAAATCTTGAAGAATGGACAAGAGATCAGTTATATCTATTGTTGATATAAAAAAAGGATCAGGGGGGGCAGGTGGAGGAAGTTTATTTGATGATGGTAAATCATTTATTAAATCTTGACTAGTTCTAATTGAATCTCCAACATTACGAAAATGGAAAATAATCCTCTCATCATTATTTGCTGGTTTGATATCATATTTTTCAACTATTAAATAGGAAAATTTCGGGTTACCATGTTGGGACGTGTATATCCCTATTCCTAATGTTGGATAATCAAGATTTTTCACCTCATCATAAAATTGAGCTTGCTGCGGTAGTTGAGAACATTTCAAATCTCTTTCTTTCCAATATCCCTGCGGAGATCTATCCCATACAGGATAGTATATAGTAGATAACAAAATCACTTTTTTATTACATCCTAAGCCAGCAAACATATATCTCCCTCCCTTTTTAAACCCCTAAAATTTTAAACTCCATTCACAACCATTAAAACCTTTTCCAACTCCTTATTTAACTCATCATCATTTAAAACATCAAACACAAAAGCACCAAATCCCCATTCAGTTCTATAATTATCTTCAAAAAATTTCATATATTCTTCATCTTCTACATTTCCTTTTCTTGGAATTATAGCATAAGCACCTTTTACAATCCTTTCACCATTATTATCAAAATCTACAATACATTCCTTATATTGATGTAATTGAGCTATTGCTGTTCTTCTGTCTAATTTAATTAAGCCCTTTACATATTGAATTAGTTTAGATTTTGCTGTTTCCTTATCTATTTTATCGCTAAATAAATTTTCTATATATTCATTTAATCTATCTGTTGATAATTCTATATCTTCTCTATCTTTGACTAAATCCTCAGCTTCCATCTTTTTAGCATCAAAAATTATCATTTTAATTTTACTATTCTCTCTTTTCTCTATTACTACATCAGGTCTTACCTTTATTGTATAACTGCCTATGCCTGTTTTATTATATTCAAATTGCCTTTGATAATATAATGAGTAATTTTCCCATTCAATTTTAGCACTTTCATATTTATTTTCTTCAATTTCACCAATTTTTAATTTTATTCTATTTCCATCAATTTTAAATAAATCCATTTCCTTTGGTTCTCCAAACTTTTCTCTTAATTTTTTATATATTTTAACAAATACCCAAAGCTCATAAAGTCTCCATTCATCAAGCGATTGTAAATTTAAATCTTTTGCTTCAAAAGGAAAACATAAACTTTGCCATTTTATAAAAAACCTATAAATAGCATTATAATAAGGATTATTCATAATTATTGGAGTTATCCTAATTTCAAATTCAGGCTTAATATCACTAATAAATTCCAAATTTAAAAGAAAATTCATTTCCCTTATTCTCTTTTCAACCTTTGTAATCATTTCATTTATTTCTTTCTTATATTTCTCATTACCCTTTAACTCCTCCAAATCTTTTAAAAGCTTTTTAATTCCCTCTAAAATTCTTATTAAAACCCCTTTTACAAATCTATTCTCATATATGTCATTTGAAATAATTTTCTTTGAGGCATATATTGTAGAGCTTTCACTTTTTGAGCTAATTAAATAATTTAGCATTTGAGGGGAAATTTCTTCTACTTCATAAACAGGAGAAAACAAAAACTCCTTCCTAATGTGAATATGAGGATTTCTACTTAAATTTATAATAATGTTTTTAAGCTTCTCAAATTCCTCCTCCAATAATTTAAATTGAATAACACCCACATTTAATTTTTCCTTACTTGGAATTACTGATATTTTTTCTCTATTATTTCTAATCCATATCCTATACAAATCTTTTAAAACTTCAATAATTTCCTTAATGATTTTTTCAATTTCCTTTTTTGAAAACATACATCCTTATCCTAACGAGTACAACCAAACTTTGGCTTTGAGCATAGCTTATTTACAGTAATGTTTCTTGAAACACTAGATAAATTACTATCATACACTTTTACATCTTCTATTGAAGAAACTGAAACATCTATTTTCTTGGAATGAAGTTTTAATGTTTCTGCAACAAAATTTATATCTTCACTTACTTGGCAAAAGCCTATATTACCTTTGCTGTCTGTCTTCATAAGAAACAACTTATCCGAATAATACTTCCCACCCACTATAATGAATTTTCCATCTTTCGTTTGATTAACAGCATAAGGCTCAGCAAATTCTCCTAAATCATAAACTTTTGACCATTTAATATTTCCATACATATCAGTTTCAGCAAGAAACACATCTCTATCAGTGGTTTTAAATACTTCACAAACTCCTTTAATACCAGCTATAATAAATCCTCCATAATCAGTCATATTAGCAAATCCCGTATAATAACTTTCTTCTCCCTTTTGTTTATAAAACTTACTCCACTGAACATTTCCATAAGCATCAATCTTGGAAAGAAAAACATAGGAATTGAAACATCCCATTTCTCCACTATCAATATAACCAGAAATTACAAATCCTCCATCATCCACCTGATAAGCAGAATTTACAATTACATTAAAAGAATCTGCATAGTAAATCCTACTCCACTCAATATTACCGTTAGCATCTGTTTTGACAACAATGAAACTTATTTCTATAGCATCAGAATAACATGGAAAAACAGACTTTTCAATAACAACTATATATCCATTATCTCTTAATTGCGTAATGGAAGACAACCCATATCTTATATAAGTTGTATCTCCATCACTAGTATCAATAGTATCTCCTATATAAGTCTTTATCCATTGAATATTACCATTTTTATCCACTTTCATAAGATAAATGTCTGTTAGGGGAACATAACCTCCACAAACCCTAGAAACCTCTTTATGACCACCTATAATATATCCGCTATCACTTGTAATCACAGAGGAATGATAATTAATGCGGTTTTCAAAATCATAAGTTTTTGACCATATAACATTCCCTTTATCATCTACTTTATAAAGAATTGGTTTATCTTCATTAAAATATTCATAATCTCTAATCCCTTGAATAATGCCATTAGTATCAGTTTTAATTGTAATAAATTCTCTCAATGCAGTAAAGCTAATAATATAGCTTTTATCATCACTCTCCTCAAAATTAAAATTACCAACTCCTCCAGAAGGAGCATTACTATATAAATCATAGGTTTTAACAAATCCCTCACCTGAGCAGAATTTATCTCTTTTTCTTTTAGTTAATGAAGCATTATATTCAAAAATTTTTTTTCTTGGATTGTATTGATAAACTTTTGTATCAAATCTAACAGAATCTTCATTAAATTCTGTATAACTAGTTGATACAATTGCTTTCTCTTCCTTAACAAGTTCCAAAGAATTGAAATAATAAACGCCACCACCAATACTAAATAAACTATTATCAATTTTCCCATCTTCTCTTTTAATACGCATTATAACAGGCTTGTCATTTTCTATTGTCATAATTGTATATGAGCAAACATTAGCACCACAATCTACGGTAACCAAGGCTTCACTAACACTATCACCTGTAATATCTACCTCATCCTTAATAATTTCTTCATAGTTATCAAACCAACCTTCCCAATCCTCCCGTGATTTAACTATCTTTGGAAAAGTTTTTTTAATCTGAATTTTAATTTCAGGAATATAATCCTTCCAAGACCTCACAACATAAGAGTGGGATTTGCTTGTTTTTGAAAATAAAAAATATCCAAATACTCCAAAAACTAATAAAGTAACTATAACAAATCCAACATCAAATTTATTTATAATACTCTTTCTTTCAATTTCAACTATTAACGCTCTAAAAACAAATCGGTTTATTAAGTAGGGAAAAATTAAAAAGAAGATAAATGAAATAAATATAATAATCTCTTCCCTTAATGGTGTAAATTTAAAGAATCCCACTATTATTTGCCACAAAAGAATGTTTGGCAAAAGAAATGTTAAAATAATATCAGAATACCAGGGCATATCACCCAATAAACCGAAACTTGCTAACGGAACTATAATTTCAGAAAATTTAAAAAGAGAAAACAAAAATAATGAATTATATAAAATTAAGAATAATATGTAAAAAATACCCCTACCTAGTAAATAACCACTCACTAAAAAAATAAGTAAAGATGTGTATAAAAATAAGTTAAACAACCCGAATGTTGAAAACTTAATTGAAACCAAAGAGATAAAAAGATAAATGACAAGAAAACATAAACAGAACAATAATGCCCTACCACGCCAAGAACTAAAAACTTCCAACTTACCATAGTTTTCTACTTGCTTCCTAACACCTTTATTACTCGTAATAAAAAGAATAAATAAAAATTTCCTTAACATATTAAACTTAACTCATCAAAAATTGAAGGCTCTTCATAAGAGTCGTAATAATTATCACTCATTATAATGTCATAACCATCTACAAAATAAACATAATCTCTCCAATTCTTTGAACCATAAACCTTATTGCCTTTTAGAATAATGTA
>Ga0079998_104364_pt1 | contig 43765 bp, 43 predicted proteins | sample PerSpoBPS_BMetaG_FD_69201 | JGI IMG/M metagenome (GOLD analysis project Ga0079998, IMG submission 69201) | Thermal spring microbial communities from Yellowstone National Park, Wyoming, USA - Perpetual Spouter B (PS_B) MetaG (SPADES assembly)... | ecosystem: Environmental > Aquatic > Thermal...
CTATGAGCACAGATATAACGCTTATAGCTAGCCGGTGGCCTGATCGTGGTCAAAGAATCTAGCGCCAGCAGAAGCCCTCTCTATTAATCCATTAATAAAGAGACCTTAAACGTAATATAGGACATAGACATTGGGAGAGTCTTAAAAACATAGCTATATTTCATACAAGGCTTGAGTCTGACCTCCTCCCAGTCCTAAAAGGCGGGGCTTCTAGTTGTAAAATAGGTATCTCTATGCCTTAGCGGCTTGGGAAACAGCTATGACCCTATCTACGAGGGTTTCTGTGAATTCTCCGAATAGATCCAGATATTCTATGTACGGTGTGTCTATGCTATTCAATGGTGATAATAGTCTGAGTACTTCGCTGGTAGTTGGCCACCACTTCCTATGAATAGAACCTTCAACCCCTAGCACCGCTTTCAGTGCTTTTAGATATGTTGGGCCATCATATAGAAGGATTTTCCCTGGGGAGACTGCCAGGACTATGTCTAGGCTATCTAGCCTTGCGAGTGGGGAGGCAGAGTCGTTGAAGCTCTCTATAACCATTACCTGGTGCTTATTAGCTATAGCTCTATAGCATGTCTCTGAGGCTAAGTAGCCCTCGAGGATCAGGGGTTCGAGAGCCTCAGCATCGATCGCCACAGGCTTGGGGTTTATGTTATAGGCTATATTCTCCACAACCCTCCCAACACCACTTAGGAGTCTCTCAAGCCTTTTATAAACTATATAGTAGATAGAATTAAAGTTTGTCAAACCTCGTCTTTTAAGGCGGGGTAGGATTTTTAAGCCCTGAAGTGTGAATGTTTTTGATGATGAGGTTATTTCTTTGAGGATTTAGAGGTTGATGCCTTGGCTGGGCACTCCGTTAGCGTGCTCCGATATCCCTAGAGGGGAGACCCCGAACCATACCCCAACCCGATGATCTTGGGAATAGAGCCAATAAACCCCACCAGAGGGCTAACACAAGACCCAGAGATTCGAAACCCCGCCCATTAGAGCGGGGAGGGGTCATTATATACCTCAAAGCTTTTTGATCCTGTCTATCTTGGGATCCTCTGGGAAGATCTAGGATTTTTGGTTGGCTGTTTTGCTTGTAACGTGCTGTATGTAGATTTTCATGCTATAGGCCATGCGGTTCCTTATTCCTTCTCTTGCTGACCTCCTCTCCCGCCTTCAGGTCGTCATCTTGATCGTCATTCCTTTCTGGCGGATCATTGGTTCCTCCCTATCTATTTGGGTTCTCATCTGTCATTTGGGGGCAGTGGGGGTGGTCAGAGCTCCTCCAGGAGGATTTATCCTTAGCTTCTTCAAAGCCCTCTTCCTGATATTCAGCTTTCTAACAATGTCTCTATCAGCCTCAAAACCACATCTAGAGCATCTAAGCCTCCTATAGCCTGTCTCCTCTAGTTTCTTAGAATCGCATTTAGGGCATCTTGATGATGTTCTGTTTGGCTTTACAATGGCTAGCGGCATCCCATGTTTCTTTACTTGCCAATCAATCCATTTCCCCATCCTCTTATAGCCCATTATGATGAGTCTCGTCCTGTGATCCTTGTTCTCGATCCTTCTCAGTGTGTTTATCAGCCCAGTGAGATCCTCTCTAGCGACTGCGTATTGAAGTCTTAAAGCTAGCCCCAAGATCTCCAAGGCTGTTTTCCTAGCCCAGTCCTCCAATATATTCCTAGACTTCCCATGATAGGATGTTATTCTATTCAGGATCCCTCTTCTCCTCCATACAGGATATCTAATGGGTATTTCCTCTGGAGATTCTCGGCAAACTTCTTCTACCTATGTGCTTCATCGATCTCGGTGTCTTTCTCCTCATTGATCACGTGATCTCCATATACTATCTTCTTTTCATTGATATCTACGGCTATAGCGTCTCTTGGCTGGTAGGGCTGTGGCTTGGATATTTTCTTTGATATCCAAAGCATCATCTTATCACCTCTATAGACTAGCCTTGCCTCCCCATTTTCATACTGATCATACCTCCCATCCCAGCCAATGATCCTAAGCTTTATCCCTCCTGCAATTTCTACGTAGCCGTCTATGATCCAGTAGCTCTGCCCTGGATACAGCCACATGTTCAGCTTCCTAACCCTTAGTCTCCTCCCTTTCCTAGGATTATTCCTCCAAGCCTTTGCATTTACAAGGGCATATCCCTATAGCAGTCAATAGCAATCCTTGATGGGAGGTCGAACCATTCCCTCAGCTCTCTATATAGAGCGTTGTGAACCCTCCAAAGCTCCTCAAACCAAGGCTCAGGATCTTGTTTATTGCATAGTTTAGGGCTGTGTTGTATCTTCTGAGGAGCTCTATGGCTTCAGGCTCGGAGCTAACCATCATGCCTATTGAAAGGGTTAGCAAACCATCATCACCAGAAGTCATAGAACTCCTCTAAAAACCAGAATATAAAAGCTGATAAGCATTAAAAGACGAGGCTTTCAGGTGTAAAAAGTACTAAATAGATCCTAAGGGCTCTTCTCTAGAATTGGAGGGGTTATACCCTAGTCTGTAACATTTTTACGTAACTATTCGTTATTTTTAATCACTTTTAATCCTTTTAGGGCTATTAAGTAGCTGGGGCTGTATGCCTAGTCGAGATTTATAAGCTTTTATGCTAGCATTAAATCGGAGGGTGCCACTATGAAGTCGATGAGCAGTTGTGAGGTGGAGGAGGGCACCCAATGAAACTCCCCATGTCCTTGAAGGGAGTGGCTACCGCTCCCGTAGACGGCATGGGGAAGAGAAGAGGAGTGATGAGGCCGAGTGACTATTAGTCACGATGAAGGCCGAACTCTGAAGGCTTCTAGTGTTTTTATTGATGCTAGTATGCAGTTCCTTATCCCGTCTCTCGGGACTAGTTCTCTGCATCTCTCTATGGATGGGTTTTTCCTGCCCTCTATGATGTCCTCTAGGGTTGCTGGTTCTCTCGATACTAGGTTGTTGTCTATGAGGCAGTATGGTGCTGCGTATCTGAATAGTCTTGGGTGTATCTTAACCAGCTCCTCTCTCAGCATCCATGCTACGAGCCTTATCTCTGTCTGTGCGTGTGTGCACATTCTGAGCCCTAGGAAGTGGAGGATCTCCCTGGCATTCATAGTAACCACGACCTTTGTTGCAACTGCCTGTGGGAGTATGTATCTTGCATCCTCCTTCGAGAGCCCTTTTAGCCTTAGCTCCCAGTATCTAGCAACACTCCTAGCATATTCAGAAGCCATTGATAGCCTGAGATCCCAAGACCAGTCAGGGTCTCCCAGGTAGAAGGCTCTGGATACAGCATCTATAGCCTCCCGATCCCCCTTCAAAACCCTCTCAGAGACGCCGATCCAGAAGCCAGGGTCTCTGGGCTCTAGAAGCCTCTCATTATACCTCTGGCTAAGCTGCGTGTAGCTGGCAACCCTATGCCTAACAAGCTGGTGGGAGCAAACCCTGGAGCATATAACCTCGAAGGTATATACAGAATGCTCCCAAGGACTTAGATGACCCCTCCTAAGAGTCTCCCTAATCCAGATCTCAACCTCATCATCCCCCATATCCTCGAAGATCTCAGAAACATCCCTAGAGGATAGAGACCTCTTAGAAGAAGCAGCAACAAGCCTCTCACCATCCACAGTATACGATATCACCCTCACCCTGGGGATTCTGAGCATAGAGAATCCACTATAGAGTTCGACCTTCATCGTGGCTATTTTATGAGGGCAACTCTCTTTAGCTTATCCCCTATCCTCTTTTTTAGCTCCTCTATTCCGTCGTCGAGTTTCTCTACTTTTAATCCCATCTTTTTCAGTATGTCCGTTGATCTTCCTCTGATGCTTACCTCTGATACTGATAATGCTAGAGCTAATTCCCTCTGTGATATTGGGATGTAGTGGATCCTGACAGCTATGTATATACATGCAGCTGCAATTGTATATGGGGATTTCCCGCTTGATGCTCCTGTCTCCAGAGACATCCTATAGATCTCCTTGGCCGTCTCCTCAACATCCTGGGGTAGAGAGAGCTTTGAACATGCCGACGATATAATCTGATCCACATCGCTCCAAACCCTTCCGTACTCCTCTATAAGCTTTCTATAGAACTTCCTCACAAGTATGTAGTCCTTCTTGGTTGGCATGATCTTCTCCACATCATAAAGGGACAGATATATCCTGTTCTTCCTAGCAGCATATAGTAGGCATGCGACAGCTATTACAGCTAGTGAATAGCCGTATCTATATATGCCCTCTTTAATTGCATTCTTCAAGATCTTCTTTGCATCAACAACAACATATTCGGGTAGACTTAGTTTCTTAGCTGTGTTGATTATGTTCTTCTGTGCATTAATATAAGTCCTGCTCCCAGCCTCTATCTTGACCCTTTCATCCCATTTCTTTAATCTGCTGAACTCCCTGACCCTGGCTATGGACACCTTTTCATATTTTGATAGGTTGAAGTCATATCTGGACATCATGAATGTTGTTACTATGGAGGAATCCTCGGGTAGCTGTGATGAAGTTCCAGCATGGATCTTGGTCTCCCTCTCCTCAGGAGTATACGCCCTCCAGTAAGGCCCCTGATCAACTAGTCTCTCTTCTATAACCACACCATTGTCGGCACATACTACAGTACCTCTGGAGTAATCATAGATCTTCTCGGAGCACTCAAAGGTTTTTTGATCCTCAGACATATATCCCTCTCCATCTAAATACTAGAAATAATTAGCTTTTCACACAAAGAATGTCTTATAGGTGGGTCATAGTGGAGGTGGCTGCTGCACTAGCAGTTACAGCCGTTGTGGCTATAGCGATCGTCATGTCTGTAGCATCTTTCTATGCCATCCAACAGGCTGTCTCGGTGTTCCAGCCTGCCTCATCCATTGCATGTATATATTCGGTGAATATGCTTCCAGGTGGGTCTAAAAGGATTGACATCACAGTTTCGAATACAGGTGGTTATGGTGCTACTGTTAAGGCTACTGTGATCCTCCAGACGCCTGTTGGCATCTACACATTTGACAGTAATACTAGCTATATCCCTGGGAACTCGATAGGCATAATATACATTTTGATCCCTCCGAGCTACGCAGCCTGGGGAAGCGTAGTCCGTGTATATGCATCATCAGTTGAAGGTGTAACAGTCAAGTGCGAGTCTAGCTGACCTCCTCCCCGCCCTAAGGTGCGGGGCTTTCAGTTGTTAATGATTATAAAAATTGGAACAGCCTCTGAGAGCCTCAAGGAAAGAGGATGCCATGTACTCTATTATGTCTAGCCCGAGCCTCCTTCTAGTGCATATGGTCTTAGACGGGGTCGCTATACATGAGCATCTAGAGCCTACAAGATTCTCATCCAAGATCCTGCTATATATCATTGCCTGAAGCATCCCAGCAATAACTGTTTCCTCTCTATCGCTGCTCTTCAATTCAACAACTACTGCGTCACCACTGCTGGTGAACATAACTATGTCCGGGGTTCCCCACAGCTCATACACCTGATCCCCTACATATATTGGCATCCACAGCGGGAGCTCTGTGAGGTATGAGCTGTGGTTTATCATCTTCTCAACTATTGAATGGTAGACGAGCCCTCTGTAGAGCACCCTCAACTCCCTCTCTCCAACAGCTGCCCTTGGGATCTTGTTCATTACTGTGTAGCCCACTATCTCCGAGACGTAGAGTCTGTACATATGCCTAACCCTTATAACGACTACCATGCCCCCCACCTCAAGCCCATATGTGGAGCTCCTTGACATCCTGAACACCCCGCTGACTACCCTCTCAAACCTTCTCCTAGCAGCTGCCTTTGCTTTCCCGAGTGCGTATGACCTAACGGCTATTGGTATGGCCCTCACAACCTCCTCCTCACACTCAAAATCCCTCTTCAACAGAATCTCCAAACAATATTGAATAAAAGAGGACATACAGCAATGCTTTTTCCAGCATCTATGTTGGGATATACCATATGGGTACAGATGTTGATGTGATTGTAAGTGAGATCTTATCGAAGATCCCAGTTCGGTTTGATGATTCAACAAAAATTGTTGAGAAGGCGTTTAGAGAGGGTGTCAGATCTCTCAACATAGATGAACTGGCAGAGCTGATGAAGCTTATAAACAAGCTGAAGAGGAGGGGGGTTATGGATCCTGGGGTTATGTGGGCTGCCAATCATATAGAGGATCTCCTCAAGAAAGAACTTTCCGAAGACACAGTAAGGGATATACTTAGGAGAAGCACTAGGAGGGCGGTGGAGGTATGAGCCTCTTGAGGAAAACCTCAACAACCACTATTGGCAGGAGGCTTAAGGAAAACATCGAGGAGAGCATATCAACAGTACTATCTCTAGAACCTGCGATAGTGAGGGCCTCCGAGGCTATCGTATCTATGTACATAAGCTCGTACTACAACTACTCGGATGCAGGTAACAGAGCCCCTGAGGCTGTGCTCCTCACAGGAGCCCCAGGTACTGGGAAGAGCTCACTGCCAATAGTTATAGCCCTGGCTATGAGGATTCCATATGCGACCTACACGGTAGATCCGTCGGCTATAACTGCAGATCTCTTCTACGTTGAGAAAGCCGAGGCAAGACATGCCAAGGACGGCTATACCGTCTCGAAGTCCACTGAGGATGGGCTGTTCTCTAGGACTACTAGGGAGGCAAACGCAAAAGGGGTGCTCCCGATCCTTGTGATAAACGAGGTGGATAAGGCACCGCACCAAGTCCTACAACCACTCATGCAAGCAATACCTGAGGGCATAGTTGTAAGTCCGATGGGAACTGTACACCCGGTAAACGGAGTCATAGTGGGTACTGCGAACACAAGGGAATATGACTCTACCTCTAGGGAGCTCTCCACCGCACTAAGCGATAGATTCTCAGTTTCCGAGCTCTTCCAGCCATACGACGAAGCATCCCTTGAGAGGGTGATCAGGAAGAGGGGGGCTAAGAAGTCTACCGGGCCGGTCGATATTCCATCAATAGATCAGAATGTGATGAGAGAAGCAATCAACGAGTACCCCTCCCATCTAAAGACCGTGCTCGGGAATGACAGGCTTGTAAAGTGCTTCGCAGGAGTCATAGCAGTTCTGAGTGGTACAAGCAGACATAAGGAAGCGGCGGAGATAGCCAGCAGAGTCACTACAAGACCTGGTGCCAGGGCTTCCGCTGCCATGGTCACATATGCAGCTGGACTCAGTCTATTTGGATACGAGTTTGATGAGGAGACGGTACTGAGGATCCTAATATCGTCCCTCAGACATAGGATATACGTCACACCAGGTGAGAGCAAAGAATCTGTAATAGTAGATGCCCACAGCTGCGCCTGTCAGAGAACATCATCAGGCGGGGCTGGGTGGGGCATCAGTCAGCATCAGCCCCAGAGCCCTAGCCCTGCCCGATGGGGGCATCACAATGCTGGATGGGATCAAGATAAACCTAGTCAGGAGACAGAGAATCAGAGAGCTAATAGGAATGTATCTTCGTTCATAATGGGGATATCACAGGCAGCCAAGAGCCAAGGATCCAGCAGGGGTAGCCGACAAGGAGGTGGAGTCCATGGGAAGGACTGGGCATATGTAGATCCATCAGCTGCCGCATCAATAGCTACTAGAGTGTGTTCTTTATGCAACCTCAACCCATCTGATGCTATCCACAACATAGCAAATGGGGTGAGCTTCAAGCTAGCCGGTATTACTTTTGAAAGGGTTGGCAATAACTGGATGATATACCCAACAACCCCGGAGGCTAGGGAGGCACTCTCTAAAGCCCTTTCAAAGGGACTCTCAGGAGGACATATATCTGTTGCCACAAGCTATGTGGACTTCGACCTAGTCCTCAAATACCTCAGACTCGCAGGTGGGAGTCTGGAGGAGGCTGTGAAGGAGCCTGTGTACTGGGCTGCTAGAGCTGCATATACTGCTGTAAAGGTAGAGGGTGCTAGAGGGAGGGGAAGGATATCTTCAATACTATCGATCTTCGGGGCTATAGTGGCAGATAGGATCGCCAAGGAAGGGGGTGGAGAGGCTGACAAGCTGATCAGATCGGTTGAGAGATACACCAAATACGGATCCTTCGAGGGCTACATCGAATCCGATAAGCCGATCGGCAAAATAGATGTTGCCAGGACTGCAATAGGGTTGGAGCTGAAAGGCCCTGATGCAAAGCCATACCAGAGGATCTATGTGGAAGCAAATCCAAAGGTAGTCCTTGTGATAGATAAGAGCGGTAGCATGGATCAAGAGTTCAAGGGATTTAAGAACGTGGCCTACGCAGCTGGCATAGCATCCCTCATAGCGAATACCCTGAGCTCCACAAGATTCGACATAGTAGCCTTCGACACAAACGTATACCTCCTAGGCGAAAACCTAGAATCAGGAGAGGCGATAGGCACCCTAGCATCCATAGAGTCAGGTTCTGGAGGGACAAGCTATGCAAACGCAATAGACTATGTATCATCCATAGCCGAGGGTGGCTCGGTAGTAGTGGTTGTGGGGGACTTCATAGACATAGAAACCATACGTCCAGAAACCCTTTCAAAGATATCTGGCAAAGACATAAAAATCGTGCTATGCCCAACACCAGGCTATGATGAACACTACCTAGAAACCCTAAGGAGAGAGCTGAATGCAGAAGTAATCTACCCACTAAAAGAGATCTTTTAGAAGAGCTATACCTAGCAAAAAGATCTAATAACATGCCAACCCCCCAAAAAAAGATCAGATATGTGTAGATGATCTCTGATCTTGGGTGGGCTTTAAAAGCTCCATAAGAACAGATCTAGCCTCAGATATCCTCTTCTCAACATACTCTGTGTGTCTTGCATCCTCAAGCAACAGATCAACTATATGGGGATATATCTTCCTCCACAGTCTTCTAAGCTCATCCTCATCAATATTAGCAAGAACAGCGAAGTTCTCAAGCCACCTCAACCAATTGCTAGAGCTCTCCCTAAGCATGTGGAAGAGAAACTTGAGACCCAATATGATCTCAAGCCTATCCGCTTCTCCACCTTCAACCCTTTGATTCATACCCTCTGCATATTTAACAAATGCTTTAATATCCCTGATCCACATCTCACTCACACAACCACCCATAACTAAAGAAACAAAAGGATAAAGCCCCTTAGAAACGCCATAACCTCTTCATACTATCCCTAACAGCTAGCGCAACGATGAAGTCTCCAAGCCTGTTCATATCCTGCCAAGCCTTGATATATTCGTTTGCAACATCGTAGCGATCATCATCTCTTTTTATTGTGATCAAGACCTTCAATGTCCCATCCCCAAGGCATTGCAATATAAACTCATCATATCCTATTCTGATTGTTGCTATGTCAAAATCACGAGTTATGTATATTGTCTTGTATTTCTCCAATTTGCTTAACAGATTCTCCAGAAAAGGTGTGCAGTAGTGTTCGCTACTCATTTTCGATCTCTATGTGCTTCAATAGTTTAGCTAGTGTTCCCATGTCTAGTCTCTTCAAGATCTTCCATAGTGCTGCATCATAGTAACTCTCGTTATCCCCTGCTGCATATCTTATTCTCACATATATCCAAAACCTGCCATTTAGCTCATTCACTTTGCAACCATTCTCATGTGGGTATAGCATGAACTCCGTATTTAGGATCTTAGCTCCATATGGTATGAAATATTCGTAGATCCTAGACATGAGCGGATCCTCAAGCACTTTCTTCAGCCCTTCCAGATCTCGTATAACGATCCTCTCCATATCCCTACTGCTATATATATTAGCCTCAATCCTTGCCAAGCCTAGCTCCCTATAGATTTGCTGAAAAATTCGATACGCAATACCCAGCTCCAGCTTTCCAGCTTTTTACCCTTATTTTTTGGGTCTGCCATGTCTAAGATGATCCCTATATCCGTGAAGGTACCTGCTGAGCTTCTAGCCCGTGCTGATATCGCTGCTAGCAGGTTTAAGGTTAGCAGAGGGGAGATCATCGGGAGTGCCCTGCAATACTTCCTGGATAATATTGAGAAAAGAGAAAGAGATAGAGCTAGACTGAATAGCAAGAACCAAGAATATGAAACCATGAATGGCACTATGATAAATGGTACTATGTGTGAGAAATGGATCTATATACAGATATAGCTTTTTCTCTTTCTAATTCCAGTTTTATTTTTGTATCTATTTTTGGTGGGGCATATGTCTATGTTGAGCTCTGGTTTAGTTACTGCGGGTGGATATGCTAAGAAGCTGAAGAAAACGATCTTCGCACAAATGCAGAAGAGCATAAAGGAGGGGCAGGTATCGAATGACCCCTCCCCGCCCTGAATGGGTGAGGCTTTCAGTTGTAAGTTAGGTGGTGTTTGCCATGCTATCCCAGGACATAGGAGGAGCTGTTGTTGTTCTAGGGCCGCTGGGGGGTTTCAAAAGCGGTAGAGCAGCCATATTTGACCTAGATGGGGTTATATTCGATTCTTCTGAGAGGTTTAGAAAGGCTCTTGAGGAGACTGGGGTATCTGAGGAGGAGTTCAGAAGCGACTATAGGAAGAGGTCTAGGGTTTGGGAGGTTTTTCTGAGCGACAAGTACATAGAACTTGATAGGGTGAACCCTGAGGCCATTGGATATATATTGAAGGCTAAGATGATAGGACTGGATATAGTCTTGCTCACAGGTAGACCTGCTAAGATGTTGGAGAAGACTGTGGAGATGCTGAGAAAGAACAACATAGAGTATAACGTGCTTATAATGAGGGCTAACAACGACAGATCAAAGGATCACGAGTTCAAGACTAGGGTTATAAAGAAGCTGATTGAGACTAGGATAGAGGTGTACGAGGTGTATGACGACTCAGAAGATGTTATAAAAGCTGTATTAAGGGTAGTCCCAGGTGTGAGGGCTGTTAGGTGGGTTCCAGGTGGTGGGAAACCATCTCCAAGGATTGTCTTCAGCTAGGGAATAGGTTACTGACCTCCTCCCCGCCCTGAAGGAGCGGGGTTTTCGGTTGTAAGCTTTATAGCTCTTATGTATATAGTCTGGGTGTTGCTTTGAGGGCTATATCGGAGGTATATGCATCCCTGATGCTTGTAGCTGTTGGAATCGCAGTACTAGTAGCTGCCCAGATGGTTATAATACCATTTGTGAGCTCCCTAGCCTCTAGCCTCTCATCAACCTCTATAGATGCTTCGATGACATGTAACAGGGTTAAGAACCCATTCGGCCCTGTATATCCTGGGATAGTGATCTGCATACTAACCATTACATGCACGGGAAGCTGTGGGGGGACTGCAAATGTCATGTCCATATTGTATGCAAAGCAGCAGTCCTACGGTAGTGCATCTGTTGTTTCTATGGTGCCCTACCAGGTTCTGGCAAGCTATGTCAAGATCGTTCAGGGTGCTTCATCGGTGGCTATAGTTATACCCTACCAAACAGGGGCAGACGAACCTGTGATAGTAAGTGTAACAATATCTTCTCAGGAGTTGAGGTTTGAGAGGAGGGTAACGGCCTACTTATAGTTATTTCCTTTCAGATGTTACCGACCTCCTCTCCCGCTTTTTATTTTATATAATATGGGTTGGCATGGGCAGGGTATCTGAAATACTGATGTCCAGGGGGCTCCACAGGCTCTATATCAGGGGCTATAGCGTTGCTCATAGGAGGGGTATTGAGGTAAGCGATCACGGGGGCTTCTATGTGATTTACATACCATCTTCAGAGGCTTCTATGAGGTCTGGGGCTCCCAGCTTTTACATGGTTACGGCTGGGCCTAAGGGGTTTAAATGTACATGTATTAACTCGATTGTAAAGGCAAGTAGGTCTAAGGATGAGAAGGGCTGGAGAACTCTCTGCAAGCACTGTATGGCAGCTGCTATTATCCTTGAGAGGCTTGGCCGCCTGACCCCTGAGATGATTGCTGCCCTTGAGGAGGCTGCTGATTTTGAAGCTGGGCGTGGGATCTCCTCACACGCCTTGACCGTTTAGACAGGATCCTGCGGATTTCTTCAGCCAAAGCCGGGATCTCGTGTTCCTCTATGCTTGCCACAGGTGCTGTGAAACCCTCCACAGATGCTTCAAACACTATCCTGCTGCCCTCCCTCCTTACAATGACACCCTTACCGGGGAAGTTGTGTGTCCTTCTAAATCCGAGATCCTCAAGGATCTTAGAGATCTCCTCCAGATACTCAGGGTCTAAAGACGAGTCAAGCATAATATAGACCCCAGAACCCCTTGGAATGTTCCTGGCCAGGTTCACCAAATACCTGGCTAGATCTCGTGCGGAGGTGATTGACTTCACAGGTATAGTTGGATATGCTGGTGTAACCGCTATTGTCATAGCCACGACCATCACCATTATATTAGATAAGGTTAAGGCTTCCATGCTTTTGCCAACATGGCATACTTTAGTGGTTTGTCTTAGGGAATATCCTGTGGTTGGTCTATGACCCAAGGATAAGGAGGGTCATAACCTACTTCTCACTCTTTATAGCATTTGTGGTTGCTATTGCTTTCTCCCAGTATAGTATGATCGAAATGTTGAGATGGTTAAAAACATTTGCCCCTGTGTTCATGGTGATATTTACGAATAACATGCTGTCAGCAATATCTATGTTTCTAGGTTCTATGCTTATCTTTAGATTGATCATACCTTCCTTCTACGAGATCTGCTCTGAGGGTGTTGTCAGGATAAGCAAGCTGGATTGTGCGATAGTCAGTTGGGGGTTTTCCCACAGGGTTCTCCTAGCATCCCTCTTGGCCCTCTCATTCATAGTTGGGAGCTCGATAACATCTGCACTCAAGATCTCAGCCATCTATGGTGTTCAGCTCAGACCAGAGAACATATATAGCTACTTCTTGCGCTTGGTAATAGACCCACTAGCATTTCTATATGTAGCTATGGAGATCTCAGCATATTTCATAGCAGTCCACGCAGCCAGATCTAGGATAGAGATGCTGGGTATATCTACATTGTTCATAGCTGCTGCAGCATATATAGAGGCAACCAAGATCCTGTAGTTCAGATGAAAGGGAATCCAGCCCAATTTTTGTAGCAGGTATCTGTATGGTGTTCGGAGTGCCAATACTATCCTTCCTTAGAGGAAGTAAAGAGAAGCGGGAAAGACAGGCTATCCAGGAGCAGGTAACCCCAGAAGTTGTTGGGGGAACCAAAAGAGGGCTTCCGACCCCGACCCTCATAGCATTCTCCTCTACAAAGGGAGGGTGTGGGAAGAGCCTGCTAGCCACAGGCTCGGCAATAATAGCCTCTGCAGCTGGTGAGAAGGTCATGGTAGTAGATCTAGATATAACCAACATGACAGCCACGATGATCATAATGGGGAGCCTTGGGATGAAGAGTGAAAACCTCTACAGGAAGATATATAAAGAGCTCACAGAGATAAGGATGTCCGTCACAACGCTGCTCAAGGAATCCCTTGCACTTGCGAAGGAGATAGATAGGGCTAGCATAAGCATTACATCAGCTATTGGAGGCCCGCTGCTAGTTAGGAGGGAGGTTCACGGTGTCTTCATACCAGAGCCTGGGAAGGAGAAGCAGGGCTCTCCAATAGCATATGTAGGCGATATATACTTCATCCCAGCAGCACAACTCAGCCTAGCAGCGTTCGAGAGGGATAGGTTCTACGAGACACCCGCAGATGAGATAAACGACCAGGTGGCAGCCCTGACCAAGGTTCTCAGGAAGGTGGCTTCAGAGGTTAAGATCTCTAGGGTATTTATAGATCTGCCACCCACAGATAGGCTCAGAGAGTCCAAGGCATCATACAAGTGGATACAGATCGCTGCTGAGAAGAGCGATGTAATATTCCTGGTTACAGAGTACATATCAACCATATCAGGAGAGATCCCGCCAGAGCTGATAGGCTTTATGATAAGCTTCAAAGGCATGGATAAGATCGTTTCGAAGGGGGGCGGAGTAATTGTGAACAAAGTAGACCCATCCCTCGTTCAATCAGTAATCCAGTCACCTGAGGAGAAGAGAAACGAGATCCTATCTAAACACCCCTTCTTCAAAGCCCTCTCCACCGGATTCCCAGATACCTTCAAAGCGGGGAGGGTATATCTTGTCCCGAGGGATCCCGTGTGGGAGGGGTATAAATACCTCACTAGCAGGCATGTACATCCGATCCTCTTCAGCTTCAGGGGAGCCGGCGCTGCCCTAGCCGCAATACTCCTGAGCGAGGGCATCATAGATAAGATCCCTGGGCAGTAGGTGCCAATACAGATGAAGTATGGGTCTCCCAGCGGCTCTCTGCTGAACAAGGTTGCCCCAGTGATAGGGGCTGGCATGATAATCGCCATGATGCTCATAGCACTCTACACCTATATGACACCACCCCCACAGGTTTTACTCTTCAGAGACCCAGCGATAACCCTTACAGAGAACGGCTATGTACTATCGGCTGTGCTCAGCTACCCAAATGAAAGTGTATATATAACTGGGGTGGATATAGGGGGTTCTGTGATCAATGTTGGCATGTGGATTCAACCTGGGAAGCCATTTGAGATCCCCCTTAGAGTTGTGATCCCTCCTAAGACCCTCTACATATACTCCTTCGGCTCTAGGAGCAACGAGTTGAGACCATATATAGATAGGAATATCTCTAACAGCCTCTGGAGCATATACCCGGTTATCCTCAACGGAGAGCTATACATAGGGATAAACGCAACGATAGCCCAGAAGTCGATTGTGCTGGTAAACAGAGTCCCAGGTGGCGATGCATGCTACATAGTGCCCGAGGCAAACCTGGCTAGGGAGATAGAGAGGTATGTCCCATGGGTAAAGAGGATAGATGTGTCGTCGCCAAAGCCATTTGAAAAGATCAAGGAGTGCACCAGGATAGCCTTCCTAGACTCGTACCCATCCCCTGAGTTCTTCAATTATATGAAGAGGTGGGGCGTTAGAGGATACATAGGTTTTTCAGAGCCTGCCAGGGCCTCGAATATGTACGAGGTTGTGTTGTCCAACAACACCATATATGCTAGGAGTGGAGGTGCTGCTGAGCATATCTTTGGAGGGGTTCAGTGTATAAGGCCGATAGCTGGGGCGACCATGGATCTTAAGAGCGATAGGGAGAGAGCTGTATCAACCATACTCGGAGCAGCATATGTTAAGAGTGCATTCTACCAGCCAATCCCTACATGCACCTCCCTAATATACAGCACATATATATACTATAGCAGCGGACTACCAGCAGTTGTTACCCTTTCAAACGGCATATCTATCCTAGGGGCTGGGAGCCCTGTTGGGCTTGCATGGGCATCAGCTCTAGATCTCTTATCTACGCCTCTAGATTCTATGAGGATATACTACCTAGACCCGTTCAAGGGGGTCAGGTTCACAGGCCCTTTCCCACCCTTTAAAAGGTTTGGAATAGCTGTGCTCACTCTAGACGGGTCTATGATTGGTTCTTCGATATCGAATGCGCTAGCAGCAGAGGCTAGATGTACTAGGGATATATGCAGCGCAGCCCTCGGGATAGGGCTTGAGGGAAACGAGACATACAACCTCTCGATCTTCCAGGCAAGCTATAACGGTTCTCTATTGTCGCTCTTCTACAGAGCTTCTGGGAGGCTCCCGTTCTCGGTAGAGGTTCCGAGGATAGACGGGCTCTACATAGTCTACTTGGAGGGTGAGTCCCAGCAACTCCAGGCAGCCCTGGGCTATATGAGACCGCCGAAATATAGGTATGAAGCTAGCCAGCTCTACGAGTTCTTCACATTCAACATTGAGATTGAGGAGTACCCTGCAAGCTTTACAAGGACAAGGCTGTTCATTGCCGGAAGGGAGGTGAGTCCAGGATCTATAGGGGCTCCTCCAGGGCCCTCGACTGTGTATGTGGTTTCAGGTGTGGTGGTGGGGTACATAGATATATTGCTGATCCATATATACGAGGATCCCAGGTTCATCCTAGCAGTAGTTGTCCTATCAATATTCACTCTAGGAGCGGTGGCAATAGCTAGAGAGAGGCAGAAGCCTGTTGAGAGGTATATAACAGCAGTCCTAAGGTATAAGGAGAAGCCAGCCACAGTTACATCCGACAAGGGTCTCTCAGCAATCCTTTCTTTTATGGGTGGTTGTGCAAGTGACGACGACATAGTAAGCGGCAGGGGTGCTGAAGAAATCGCAGCAATATATGGCTCACTAATATCTGCAATAGCTAGAGGTGAGATAACGGCTATGGCCACCTACTCAGAAGCAGGGGCTGTCGTGGCTATCTCTACTAAAGACCCGTATTCATGCTTTCTATATATCCTGCTAAGGGAATCTGGAGCCCTAGCCGGGATCCCAGTTGGGAGGATGATAAAAGTTCTGGACACACCAGCAGTATATTGGATGGGTTTTGCAGATGCAGCCGCAACAAATGGCTACCCACCAAACGCCTCTATAAACCTCTACTTCTTCCAGAGGGAGCCGGGGTTTAAAGGGGTTGTGGACGCCATATCTAGGATGCTATCAGCTATATACAGGATCGAGCAGGCATACCCAGACTTCAAGGTTTCTATGGGGCCTGGGAGGCTTGCAGGTCTATACCTGGTGCCTCTGCCCGATGACTACCTCGAAGCCGGCAGGATCTTCTATAGCCTAATACCTATCGGCGAACAAGATCCTGCAAAATATAGCGAGACATCTGCCAAGGCTCTGAAGGAGATAGAGAGGTTTCTAACACCGGACGCAGTCGGAGGGGCGAAGAGGATTGGCGATAGGGGTGGAGCAATAGCTATCCTCTCAAACATAGCTGTGACCCTTGCACACCCACTTCAGCTTAGCACAACATTTGCATCGCTATATGTGGAGGACGGCGATGCCTTCAGAAGAGCCATCGAAGATGTGATCAACTACCACTATATATTATATAATGTATTATCCGAAAAGGAAAAAAACACAAAAGAAGCTAGCCCCTTCCAAGCCTAGAGAGGCTAGCTATGGCTCCCCCTATAATCCCCCCGAAGAATGGTATAGACGCTAGTACCCCACCTATTATCGCCCCCATAAAGGCTATTATTGCAGCAGCTCCACCTATCTTTACCGCCGCTGAGAAGAACACATAAGCACCCAGCGAACCTACTGAGAGCCCTATCTTTGCTGCTGCCTCCTCCCATCCCTTGAATGTATCGGGTATGGATACCTGGTTCACATAGTTATATATCACGTTAGCCATGAAACCAGATACAGCCGAGCCCACTAGGATCATAATTGTCCCAGCTATCGCACCACCAACCAGGTTGAAACCCAGCCCAGATGTTGCTGGGAATATACTGAGCACAGTACCCAGCACAGCAGCAACTACTATAAGTGCTATCGCAACAACTATGATCCCCTGTATAATCCCCACACCGAGCTGGGAGTACATGAGAGCGAGGAACGCACCTATTACACCAACTATCATAGTCGCAGCTAGGGGGCCTAGGATGGAGGCTGCGGCGAGTCCTATGGGAGATACGAGGCTTGGTATGAGGGCTAGTGCAAACACAAGCCCCATTATGACTGCTGCAGAGGCGGCGGCAGCCCCTAGATCCCTCTGTGCAAGAGATAGAAGGGTACCAATCTTGTTGAATGCCTCGTCATATCCTCTCATTATATCAACATATGTGCCTGGGAAGACCCCTCCGAGATATGGCAGCTTATAGCTCCCAGCTATGTCGGTGCTGTTCAGTATGAAGGCTGTTATATTATAAGATATTATTGGGAGCACATATAGTCCAAAGAGAAATGCTAATCCCGCCATCACCAGATCTATGTAGTGCTGTGCGATCCTCATGAACAAGTCGCTTACAGCGCCAAACAGGTAGTAGACCATGTAGAGAAGCCCGCCTATCGCTATCATAGCTACCGGGAGTATGAGCAACGAATATAGGAACCTTCCGTAGTCAGAGACCTTTGGATCTGGTATAGAGCCTCCCTGCCCGCTTACATCACCGCTAAGCTCTATCTTTGTGTCAGATATGCTTGCAAACCCCGAGTATCTAGCTGTTATGTTGAAGATAGGAGGAGCCCTGTCCTCTATCGATGCCACTACAGAGCATTCGCTGCTAGGTCTATCTGGGGAAATCGATACTGAGCATGTGGATCCCTCTATCCCCTGTATAGGTGGTGATGTTGAGAAGCTGAACTGGAGATATGCATACAGGGGGTAGCCTTCCTGAGACGCACTACCAACAGATATCCATGCTTGAGCCGACTTACCAAATATATAGCCGGATGGTGGGTTGATGCTTAGGTAGAGTATCTTGGTGGTTACGTTGAAACCGCCTGCCCACATCGCTGACCCACCGCCCTCTATGCCGGCCTCTGCTAGATATACTATCTTATCAACTTTCCTCCCGATGTTGAGCAGGATCTCCCTACTCTGAACACTGGATCCAGATATCTGGAAGTTCAAGTTATATGTTCCAAGATCTACTAGCTGGAGATCTGAAGCAGCCTGTTCAACTAGTGATACCCCCATATTCAGCAGCTTCTGCATCTCCTCAGGAGAGATCGTGGTGTTCCCAGTCTGGTTCAGGGCGAAGAACCTTATCCTAACCCATATAGATGTTGAACCATCACCATATGATGATGCCTCAACAGTGGCTATATAGCTGGTTACCTGGAAAAAATATGTAGATCCGATCTTCTCAACCGAGATAGACTTGGAAGGTTTCACATCTGTGACGTTAAGCCTTACCAGCAAAAACCTAGTATATGGGTTTGGAACATCTATAACACCTGCAGACGAGCTCCCATCAGCCTTTATAACACCTATAGCCTTCACATTTGCAGGCACCTCATAAATACCCGGGGGTGGAACACCGACTACATATACCCTGTACTTTATATCCCCACTTGGGTATCCTGAACACTGGTAGTACGAAATGTTTGTACTGTAGTCTGTGTATTGGAGGGAACAGCTAGCATCACCAGATAGTGAGAGCGATTCTATTGATACAGCCAGCCTGGCTCCTCCAAGGTCTTGTGGTGATGCATATGCCCCGACCCCCTCTATAGATGCTGTGGGTGGCGGGCTATCCTTATACCTAGAAACCATTGTTGTAAGCTGCTGTTGTGAGGAGAAGCTCTCGTCCACCTTGAAGTATGCTTGCTCAAATAGGTTGTTTGTCATGTTGCCTGGGACTAGGAGGAACACTACAGTTTCAGGTGACACTGAGTAGCTGTAGCCTCCCAACTGTGTCTGAGCATATATTGGCTCCACAGCCCATGGCAGGATCAGTATGACGAGGATAGAGATCAGGATCCTCAACATATAACAACACCCCTAGCAATATCAAGATCTATTTCGACGTAGTCCCCCTTCACAGAGGCAGCCCTCGGGGTCATGGGGCCATCTACTTCTACAACCTTTATGATAGATCCATCTGGAGCCTTCAGAGCTATCTTTGCTGAGTAGATATCTACGAACGATGGCTTCCTATATGTATAAACCTTGAGTCTGTGGGATCCACCACTATATATGATATATGTTCCAGAAGCTATCTCCCTTGCAGAGGCGTCAATATGATCAACATATAGGCTCATCCCCTGCAGGATAGATAGGAGGATAGATCTAATCCTAGATACTATACCCAACAAATCCACCAAACATAAGCTAGAAAAGCATAAGGCTATTTCGGTTTTCATAACCATTTGTAGCGCTTTGATGCTTATAAACCTCAGAGATATGTACTTATTGGTGTCCCCGGGTTTCCGAGATCCGTAGGGCTGTGAAGCCTCTGGCGACAGGGGCTAAGCTACTGCGGTGAGGGGGCTCGGGGGTAACGTTGAGAAGCAGATGGTGGGAATAAAACAATGAACCACCACCTGCTGAGAAACGCTATTCAACACATTCTACACGAGCTGTCGAGTCCTCTATGATCTCCTCTACTTTTGAGAGGGCACTGTATATCCTTGCCATGGTTGATGTGCCCTTGATCTGTACGGATCCTGTTGGGAATAGCTCTGCAGTAACTTTAGAACCATCGAAGCTGTATATGTATATCAGCATAGCTGGCGGGTAGACCTTCTTCTCGTGATCCCTCCTCCTTCTATACTTAAACTCTATCCAGGGGTTCTTGGCTATAGAAAGGTATCTGTAGATCCTCTCCAGGTTTACGCAGTAGTTGAACCTATGCTGTGCAACTATATTGTGGACTACAACTGAGACTATAGCTTCCGGGCTAACGTATGAGAAGATCTTCATCAGCTCCCTCCTAATAGCCTCAGCGATCTCCATGACCTCCTCATCAGATGATATGTCGCCTGGGTTCTTCACCCTGATCAATATCGAGTTCCTCCACATATTGAGAGCAGCCTCAAGAACCGAGCCCCTCCACGTAAAGAAGATCGATGTCTTGAAAGACCTCGACCCCATCTTATCAATCGAAGATGCATAGAAGAAGCTTGGCAGCGGGGCATTCACATCCTCGACAGATGCACTCATAACTATGTTTACAACCTCTATGAACCCCACCAATAGATTGCCAGAAAAAACACAGAGACTCTATAGCTAGAAAGCTAACAAGCATTAAAAGTGAGGCTTTCAGTTGTAAGATCAAAGCTAGACTACATAGCCCTGTCCAGGGAGTCTGAAGACTGTTGCTGCAACCGGTATCCCCTGGCATATGGGTGTCCCCATATCTACTATTACTGAGAACTCCTTGGTCTTCCCAGCCTCTATCGTTACCCCCAGGAAAGTTGATGATGAAATGACCCTGCCGTCTTGGCATGCGAACGAGACAACCACCTTCTCTAGGATTGCCTGAGAGTTCCCACCCACCACTACCAGCGATACGAGGACAGACCTTCTGTTCCCAAGCACTGACAGGTCTGTTATCGAGGCCTTCGGAGATTCAACCGTGGATGACCCTGATATCAGTGTATATGATATCTGGTAGAACACTAGGAATGAGGCTATGGCAACACCTATAAAGAGTACAGCTACTATTACCTCGGAAATGCCCTTTATCTTCCTCATACTGGCTCCACCCACCTAACAGCCCTGTCTGCTACTAGAGCCTCTACCAGGTTCATGATATCAACACCTGATATTTTCTTAGCTGTACAGCCTATCTGTTGGGCTATGCTCTCTATGTGCTGAGCCTGGATCCTGACTCTGGAGACGGCCTCAACAGGGTTTCTACCCTTAGCCTGGATCATGATGAAGGATATCGCAGCTATAGCCCTGCTCTTCATCAGCCTAGCCCTCTCCCTCTCAAGCTCGGTTTGCTGGATACTATGGATCACGGAGAATATGGATTTCCTGGGCATGTTGGACTGGGCCTGGGCCTTCTTAAGCTGGGCCTCCAGCCTCTTGATCTCGGAAGGTATAATGGGATCCTCTGTCTTGTGTATACAGTAGAGAGTCCCAACAGGCATGCTGAATATAGAGCCCCCGACACTTGTTATCAACGCCTTCACCTGGTCGTCCTGCATATCAGTCACAGGTTGTAGTGGGAGGAGCTTGAATATCATAGATGCTGTGCAGAAGTCCTCAGGTCTCTGGGCATCTCTGTTGCACACAACGAGCACGTCATTCTCTATCCAGGCGTCCCCAACGTAGATCCTAATTAGTCTCGGTATTATGATATGCCCGAAGAATGCAAATATAGAGCCTGCCACATATGCCAACACTAGGAGGGAGAGCCAGGGCAGGGTGGCGGGGGATATGCCTGCCTGGGCGAATATAATTATTACCATTATGTTTAGCATTACGAAGAACATGAAAGTCCATCTGCTCACCTGCGGCATCTGCTGAGACCACCAAATAAATTCCATATGGGTTAAAGCTTTTCACAGAAACAACATCTATTTGGTGGAGAGCATGGATAGCACTCCCGTGTTCTTCGCAGAAGGTGATGTCCCTGGCAGGCTAAGATATATAGTGAACATCCTTGGCAAGTCCTATGCCCTGCTGTCAAGGGACGAGCTAGCAGAATATATAGAGAAGACTGGGCAGGCAACGATATACAACACAGATACCGTGGTTGGGGGCAGGGTTCTGCTGTTTGTGATAAGGTACTCGAACGAGCTCTCAGGCGTCGAGCTCCCCGGAAAGATCATAAATGCCGATACTGGGGAGACTGAGTACGCAATAATTGATCACGAGCTTATGAAGAATTTAGCAGATATAAGCCCATATCTGATAATAGGGATGACACACCTCAAACCATTTCTAGCAGCTATAGCCGGGGCAGAGACTGAGAAGGGCCCTCATAAACAGGCTAAGCTATCAGAGCATCCAGCCCAGCCAACAGCTCCCAGACCACAGGCTGTGAGTCAGCAGGCTAGGCCTCAGCATCCCCAGACAGGAACCGGAATAGAGCATAAGCTTGTAAAGATAGCTGCAAGCATGAACAGACAGATCCATGCACAGCAAGACCAGCCTACCAAGCAAGAACATAGGGAGGGTGAACAAGAACAACCTAGGGTTCAGAAGAAAAAGCCGCTGGCAGGGTTTGAATCCCTGGTGAACCCGGTATCGGATGAAGAGGTTCAAAACATAGTAAGGTCTAGACTCAACCCAGCATAAAAACTATTTTATTTTCAATGCCTCATTATTAGTGTCCTCTCAGCCCACCTCCTTGCCATCCCAACCTGTGATGCCCCGGAAGACAGCACCGACCCTGCTATGCCCGCAGCGACAGCCATAGCCCTGTCTGGGTTTGTCACCCTGTAGAACTGCTGGATCATGGAGCTCATGATCGTAATCCCAGGTGCCATCCACTCAGCAGCGTGGGCAAGTATCTGGGAAGCTGTTAGAAGTATATATGGGCTCACAGTCATGGTCATCCCACTGAATGCTATAGATGCGTAGGCAGCCCTCTCAGCGATGCTCCCCAATTTTTTGTGGCTCCTCGTCATCTCCTTGATGGATGCGGTGATCCCTGCTATGGAGAGGAAGACATCTGTGTTTTTAAGGTTATATGCCAGGTCGTTTGCAACTGCAAAGATATATGCACTACTTGCCACCTGCCTGGCAACCTCTTCATCCATAAGGGCTTCGTAGGCTGCCCTCCTAAAGCCCATGCCCCTTGACATGAGCTCTGCAACCTTCGATGAGAAGGCTACCATCCCTGAGAGGTTCATAGCAGCCTTCTTAGCCCCCGGCTCTATACTGACCCTAAGAGGATCCCCAGCCCTTGCGAATGCCTCGTAGTACTCCTTCCTAACAGCATTGACAGCTCCCAAACCTATCCCAACGTTAGCCATGTGGAGAGATGCATAGCCACCCTCAAGTATCCCGGCTACTCCCTCCCAGAACCTGTCCTCCCCCTCATCCAGCTCCCTAGCCTTATCGGCAGCTAGGTTATAGAATCCTTTCTTCCTCACATCCTCAAAACCTTTGTTGGATACTATTGACATGCCAGGGGCTATTGGGGATCCGAGACCCACAGCACTCCCAGCCTCCGCCCTGTTTTCCTCCTCACCTCTCTTCTGATCCAAAGCCTGGTATACCCTGTCATTAGGGGCTACAACGAATACATATAGATACCTCCCCTCCCTCCTGAACGCAGCCCCATTCACAATGGACTCGCTCATGATAGAGGGTCTGACATACACGGCATATCTATCGCTCCTCAGCTTCTCCATCTCAAAGCTGGCTAATTCCCTATATCTCTTGGCTAGCTCTTCATATCTCATTCTCTCGGTATCATCAATCCCCTGTTCTCTGGCTTTTTGATCGTACTCATTAGCCTTGTTGGTTGCTTCCTCGGCATCTTTAGCGATTTTATTTGCATCCCCCTCATCTCTGTCTAGGTTCACTACAGATGCCCAGCCCCCCGCTATGTTGTAGAGATCCTCACCTTTATAGTCCTTGGATCCTCTCATCCTTGCATCGACAAGCTCCTCGAAACTGATCGTATCGACTTTGTCGGGGTCTCCGAGATCTATCCTTATGATGACACCCTTAGCCGATACCCACGCCCTCTCCTGGTTCTTATCCACTTTACCCAAACCGGAGAATGTGTATATCTTGCTCGTTATCGCCAGGGTATCTATATCTGCTCCGAGTGATGATAGTATCTTCTTGGCAGGCTCATCAGGCTCCTTCTTGGAGGTGTTCAGCATCTCATAGATCTTTGCCCTGAGGTCGTCCATCTTCACCCTCTTCTTAGCATCGTCCGGGAGGCTGTTCCAGACCTCCTCGGAGATCTTGTTGGATAGCCTCTCCATGTAGTCCTCTATATTAGCCTTAACACTCCTCACACTTACCCTCTCCATGGCTGCTAGCATCTGGGGTACGTAGAACTCCTTAACATCTCCGCTGGCATCCCTGACCCTGTAGGTGGTGTAGGAGCTGGGGTCGAAGACCACCTCCCTGCTAGTGCCTGCAAGCCACTCTAGGATCATGGCTGTGGCAGCAGCACCAGAGACTCTCAGAAACCTGCCAACTCTGGAGGCGTCAGTTGCCTCGTAGTTAATAGCAGCCCTCTCCCCCTTCTTGACAAGCTCTTCATAGTCCTCAGCCTTGTCCACAATCTTATCAGCAGATACCCCCTTCATGGCATCCTCTATGGCAAGGTAGTATGCTGTGTCCTCACTACCCACGTCTGTGGGGGAGCCGAAGCTAGCCTTGGTAAGCCCATAGATCATGTGGATCCTTCGCCTCCAAGAAGCACCAGTATCCTGCTTATCGCCGACCAGCTCTCTAACCCTGGCATCCATCTTCTTCAGAGCGGCTTTGGAAACTGCCTCTGCCTCAAACCTGGGGTTCCTAATAAGGGCATATGTATTCACGGGGTCTGAAATCAGCGAATGGATATTGTTGTGAATCTCAAGCCTACCCAACAGGTGTTCATCAACCTTGTTGATGCTGCGCTTCTTGACAAACTCTCCAATGTTTTCATCAACATATTCTTTGAGCTGCTTGGCATCATCCTCCTTATCACCGCCCTGGCTGTTGGCTAGATCCTTTAACAGCTTATCATACATATCCCAGATATTCTTCTTAATCTCAGCTACAACATCTACATTCATACGAAGATCCTCATCTATTTTCAGCCTAGACTTCACGCTTTCTAGATTCTTGAGTAGATTGAGTTTGCTTTTCCAATACACATGTTCATGTTCATTTTGATGCCTTTCCTTTATTAGATCTTTTACTTTTTCGTAGCCACTTTCCACTACTTCTAATATCTCGGATACCGTGGCAGCGTGGTTTATATATATAAGTGTAGCATCCCTCATATCTATGTTCTCAGATTCAAGCAGCTTTTTGAGCTTTTCGCTCAATTCCTGGTTGTTCAGCAATACTATGTAGCCTGGCTCCTCCTTCTTCTGCTCCTTCTGCCCCTCCTGCTTGGTATTCTGGTTCTGCTGTTTGGCATTGAAATCCTTGATGATGTGGAATATGTTGTTCTTGTCTAGGGGTTTTGTTATTGCATTCGCCATTTTCTGGATGAAGATCTTTTCTGCCTCCATGTTCTTGCCCGGGTTCGATGTTAGTGAATATGCCGCTATGAGCCCCCCTTCTCCCCATAGTTTTTTGTATGCCTCGTCAATGGTTATCCTCTTGTTCTTCGAGTATATCTCGTGCAGGGGCTTCACAATCCCCTCGTAGACTCCCCTGGCGATTCTATAGTCTGTGGGGTCCGATGCTAGATCCTTGGTTACCCTCCCCATCGAAAAGCTCCAGCCACCCTCAGCAGCCTTTACCCTGATGGCTTCATAGCCGGCTGTGAAGATCTTGTTGAGGTCTTCCTCGAAAGCCCTGACCCTCTCACTAGCCCACTCGGCTGGGAAGAGCTTTGCCAGTTCATCAACCATCTCTTTAAGCCTCTGGGACGCAGCGCTGGGATCGTCTTTGTGTAGTTTCTCAAGGGTTTCAATGGTATCCTCGACGAGAGTATCTATATCGTGTATCTCCTTCTCACGCTCTTCTCCATAGTACTTCTCTTGGTATTTTTCCACCAGGCTCTGCAGCCTCCCTAGGCAGTCCGAGTCGTTTAGATATCTGCAGGATATCTCTAGCATCTTTATGGAGAAGGCTAGGTTGGAAGCTGCGGCTGGGATATCTTCTCTCTTTCCTATGTTTTTGATTGCTTCGTGAATACTCTTTATATACATTATATATGGTATTGCCTCTGCCTTTCTGATCAATGCTGATGAGTATATCGCTGCATAGGTGTCCATCATGGAGGCGTTCATATGCCCTATGTTCACAGCAGACCTGTCTATAGCCCTCCTGATATCGCCAACATCAAGCTCAACAATTGATGCGACTGCAGCTGCAACAGACCTCCTCACACCCTCCTCCACATCCCTCTGATAGCTCTTGATATGCTCAACGCTTGCCAAACCACACCATCCCCTTCAAAAACACTTCTGGTAAAAGCTTTAGACGAGACACGATCTATATAAGCATTTTAAGATAATTAAGAAATATTAGTGGAGAGCATAGTGGATATAGTACAGGCTATACTTGCATATACTGGTCTCTGGAGCTATAGGATTGAGAAGCGTAGAACCCCAAAGAAGGATGAGGAGGGGAAGAAGAAGAAATGCGGTGTAATATGCAGGTTTAGAAAGAAATACGATGCAATTGGCTTCTGCATGACCTGGGAGCGTGTATTCTACGGCGGCTTTATAAACTGCCTGAAGATCAAGCTAGACATAGACAGTATCAAGCAGGATAAGAATCAGAAGGAGAAGCCCCCAAAGTATAGATATGCATTCATAATTGATCACTGGAATGCTGTGGACATAGCCAGGATGCTGAGCACAGAGCTATCACCAGACGATGTGCTCGACCTGCTGGAGGAGCTGGGCTATCCGAAGACTGTGGGGCTAGTCTACCATGTATTGAAATACGCATACCAGATAACCCGTGACTCCATAGATGGATATGAGACCGAAAACCCTGCACAAACTCTATGGCTATATATACCCACTATTAAAGAAATACCCTTCAGACACTTCGAAGACTGGCCAAGGAACTTCGACAGAGCAGAGAAGCTGGAGTTTAAAATGGTGGACTATAGAGTAATGGATAAAATAGCGAAGAAGGGTGCAGACAGGCCTCCGAAGAGCGATATATATGTTGTCCCCGAGATCATCTACAAGGTCATGGCGGACGATAGCGAACCAGAGGATCCCCTGCCCATCCCATCGGTACCGGGAGACTACATAGATCCGGAACTGGATGATATACTCGTTATAAGAACCTACCTGGAAGACCCAGAAGAGTACAAGTCCAACGGGGAGCTGATCCAAGTGCTCTTCAACCTGAAACCAGGTGTTAGGAAGGCAGACACTGCACTGTATTATAAGAACAAGTACTACCTGGGGTCGTTCACCAGGATAAGGGCTATTGCAGTTAGGGTGTTCTTCGAGAGTAGGAGAAAGAACAATAAGATCATAACGCCATTCGACATCACAAAACTATCACTCGTAAACCCAGACTACGGTGGTGAGCATACCATGGAGAAACGCGGTGTTAATATACGTGGCCTCGGCTTTGTAGTATTACCTCCAACCCGCATATCAATCAACCCGGTTGGGGAGTATGCCCTGGACTGGACTGCCCACGCACCGTACTGGTGGAGTAAGCCCACATACGAGTTTAGATTTGATATGCGCAACATATTATTCCTTAACAGAGATAGGCTCTACAAGCATAGGCTTGCGATCCTCAACGATATGTGGAAGAGGAAGTGTGGTGGTAGCAGGAAGGAACCCCATGCGCATATGAGCTGGGAGGAGGTTGTGGATATGGATACCAAGACCATCCTAAATAACGAGAGGCTCTGCGAAGAGAAGGTCAGGGACTACAGAGATGGGCTTACAAAGAAGAGCGACTTCATTGCAGAGTGCATGGAGGATCATGGGATCATAGACGCAGTTAAAGACATCCTCTACAATAGGTATCAACCGAGAAGCGAGAGGTTCAGGAGCAAACCGGGCGTGGGGGTTACCTACTCATCTTGGGGAAAGTGTGTTGGGGCTCTGGATGACTATAGAGAGTACATACCAAAGATCGATGTGTACATACCCAACCTACACCCCAAGCCAGGGAGGGAGCCTGTTTTCTCGGAGGATATGCCCAAGTATGTGGGATATGTATATGACTACTCCTTCAACGAGAGAGCCATGTATATGCATAGACACTATGGCACCGCATCATATATCAACCCCCTCAGAGCTGTAAAGTTCAGAACCCTTGATCCCATAGGAGCTGTAGATGCATTCAGGAATATCGCAATAACAGCGGTGTCGTTTAGGCAGGAGTGTATAGACCAGCTAGCCTCCGGAGTAGTATCGATCGAGCTGTTCAAGAAATGCTACAGAGAGGCTACTGGGCGCAGCAGCCACATTTTCCCAATAGAAAGAGTCATCAATTGGTATGCCATGGATGCATGGATTGTGAAGAACCACCTAGAATATATAGTGAGGGAGACAGCAAAGATAGCACTTTCAAGGGATGGCCCTGGATATAGAGACTGGGCGGCGGCTATCCAGTTTGCGGAGTCCGTGATCTTCACAATCCTCTCAGCATATATTGTTAAGAATGGTAGGGCCACCCCATTGAACGAGGAGAACCTACTGAGGATACTCTCCGCCCTGCCCAAGAACGTCCCTCTGGGGCTGGTTCCATGGGAGGACGAGATCGAGATCACAAAACCCGTGAGATCCAAAGCCATATCTATTATGAAGAGCCTCGGGCCCAGACACCCAGCATCGAAGACAATAGCTGAGAGCATGCTCGATAGGCTATCAATCCTTGAGGAGAGGCTGAGGAGCTTCAAGAGGGAAAGGAAATTCCTGGAGGAAGCATATATAATCCTATATATACACTGCGGCGACAGCGAAACAGGTGGGAACCTATGCCAGACAAGGAACCTCGAAGACAAGCTAGACGGCTGGGTAGAGCAAAGGAGACACTTCATACTCGGTGTCTCAATACCTAATGACAGGAGGCTCAGAGAGGCATATGAGAAGGCAGGGAAAGCCATGAATGGGATAGAGGAGATGCTGGAGAAGAAGATCGAGAAGATGATGGAAATATTAGAGGAGGCTGGGCTACGCACAAAGGCTAGAAGGTACAGGAGGGGTAAGCAAGGATGAAGGAGTACAGAGACCTCATGGAACTCTGCAGAAAACAAAGATCAAATGATGAAGATCTAGATAAACTATGTAGATACATAGAATACCTAGATGGTGAATTCTCAAAACTACTTGCTATCTTATCACCCAAAGATCTACCCATACTCCTACCTAGAAAGTATGGGCTAAAAACCTACTACTTCTCATACCCAGACCGTGAGGAATGTAAAGAATATAGGAACCCCCGGAAGAGACTATATAACATCAAAAAAGAATTAATACTCGACACGATACAGAACACGATACAGAAGAAACAGGAGAAATACGGATTCCTACTAAGGTTTAAAGACAATGTTGGGATATGCGAATGCAGGGGCATACAAGGGTGTAGCGTAACAAGGGTTTATGTGGACATCTACGCTACACAATGCGGCATTCCGAAGAAATATATAGGGGTTGCAGATCTTGGAGATCTCTTTATAATATCTGAATATGAATATCGAATTGGCATTAAACATAGATATGAAAGATATTACTTCAAGGATCCAATGGCTATACCAAGGGAGCTAAGGATACCGGGGCTTCTTCTAGCAGATATAAATACATATATTAGAAACCTATATGTCCTTGAGGAGTGCTTCCTATGCCACAGGATGCGGATGTATACTAAGGGCTATGAGTGGGCAGAGGCATTCCTCGGTGAGATGTTCCCACCAACACTAGATGCTACTGTTGATGCCTTCTCCGATCTCGTGGCGAAATTCGGTAGGAAGATTCTGTTTGACAAGAAGATACTAGCAGGCATAGATTATAAAAGCAACAGGCTTGAGACCTTCACCGAAAAGGCCATATACTGTGATGAAAATACCAACGGCTACTCTGAAACTATATATGCCTCACATAAAAATGAAAAGTACTGCTTCGAACTGCCATCCATAGTTATGAAGACTGTTGCGATCCACGCAATCAGCAAGCCAGACTCAGCCGTTACCAAGGGGATTATGTGGGCAGTGCTGGACAGGGCCAGGGTGGAGGATGTGGCTGACCTCATATCCTGGTTCCCGGTGCTTGCAAAGCCAGCAGCCGAGGCTGCTAGGTATACATATCACAGGTGCAGGGCTGCTGAGGCTTTGAGGCTTGCCCTTAGACGGACAAAGGGGAAGGGGTCTAGAAGGGCTATTGAGGAGGCGATCGAGATGCTTGGGTGCTAGATAGCCTCAACCTCTTCCACGCTCCTCGTCCTCGGCTTAGCACCATCCCCCTCCCTGCAGACAGACTCCCACGTAGCCCCGTACTTGTCCCTCAGCATCCTTATAGACCTGTGTATCGTGCTGGCAACATCCTCCGACTCGATCATGACTGCAAGCTCAAGACTCTCCTGGGAGCTTACATTAGCACTCCCAACTATCGCTGCTGAGTCAGCTGCATATACCTTCATATGGAGTATCGCCCCCCTCGTGAGCCATATATCCACCCCCCTCCTCCCGAGAACCCTTGCTGTCCCACAGTTATACTCCTTAGACATCTCCCTACCCCCATCTAGGAGGACTAGCACATCGAGCCCCCTCCTAGCTGCCCTCACAATCCCAGCCCTTATCCTAGCAGCAGCCGGGCTTGACTTGGTGAGGGTGAATATGAAGGAGGCGATCGTTACTATCCTGGATGCAGATTCTATGATGTCCGCAACGGCGTTCAGGACTGTCTGCTGCCGCATTGAGCCTATCACAGCTACCCTTGGGCACGAGTCTGCACAGAAGGGGCCCAGACAGATCTCCTCGAACCCCATGGTCTTTCCAAATTAGCTGTGGTGAAAAGCTTTTTCCTAGCCGGGTATATGTTGGTGGGCTATGAGCACTGTCATAGAGTCTATGCTCTCCGTAGCAGCATTCGTAATGGTTCTCTCAGCCATCGCCGGGGCGGTATCCGTTGGGTTCTCATCCTACTACGCCTCCATATCAGCAGCCCAGGGGATTGTTGAGAAGAGCAATGAGAGGGTGAGATCCGCAGCCATATATATGGATGGAAAGCTCTATGTCGGGTTCAGGAACACAGGGGTCAGGGACATGGCTGTGGTGGCAATCCACGCAATCTACCCGTGGTATAGGCAGGAGCTGTGGAGAGGCTACACAACCCTGGGACCCGGGAGCCACTATATACTTGGCCCTCTCTACACCTGGGGGATCCCGACCCACATAGTTGTTGAGACACCCAGGGGCGTCTACTCGATATCCAGGGTTATGTCCCTAAGCAGCTCCGGGGGCTTCATAGGCTATGCAACACCATCGGATCTCTGGGGTCAGACCTTCGCAGTTGATGTGGGTATAGGGCATATGGCTATCTCCACCAGCGGGTACTTCATAGCCTTTGCAACATACTCCACCAAGGATCCATACTCCTCGGGCGTGTTCTCATCAATAGCCCCAGAGTCCAGGGTCACTGGTGGGGGGAGCAGCACTAGGAATGTTGTTAGCCTGGGATCCACATGGTGGGCTTCCCACATAGGTGCTGTTGAGAAGAAGGATAATAGCAAGCAATACTACTCAGGCATCACCATGTCTATATCCGGCTGGTATAGATCTCTCTCAGCAGCAGCCTGCACGGGATATGCATTCGAGACCCAGGCATCCTTTCCAGCAGTACTCTATGTGTTCGGCGGGAGGTTCACGAGGTTCACAAGCAGCGGCTCCCTCAACCTCACATACTTCGACGTTATAGCCTTCACGAGAAACATAGATCCGAGGCACATAGCCACCTACCTCCTAGCCGGCTACCCCCCAGAAACCTCTATAGATCCAGGAGCCGGGGGTGTTGCATATGTGGTTGTCATGAGATGCTTCAAGATAAGCTATGAATATCCTTGGCAGCAGTGGATAGAGGTCAGAAGCGGGGACTTCAACAACCTATTCAGGGTATATGCCAGTGGGAGCTATATGGGGTTCGGCATAGGGGTTCTCCTGGGGAGCGGTTCGAGCGGCGGCGTCCTCTGGGACACTGGATACCCAACCATAGCAGTCAGATACATACCCCCACAGGTACTGGTAGAAGCAGCCCTCTTCTCATAGCCTCACTTTCAATTCTATGGTAGATCATCTTTTCTATGCTGGGGTCTTGGGTGTCAGCCCCCTGGAGAGGGATCAATGCTTCTACCCCCAAGATCATCGGGCTTCTCAAAACCATCAAAGAAATAACCTCATCACAGCCATAGAAACGCCCTATCCAAAAGGACGAGATTTTCACTTGCCAGCGATAGCAGCGATAGCTATATACGCAAGAATAGCTGTGGAAAATATGATCAGGGTTATTGCAAGATCATGCCAAAACCATATAGGCGCCTCCCATAGATAAAAAGGAGCTGGAAAACTTCTTGACCAGCCGCTTGGAGCAGCAGATCTTAAGGATAGCCCACCCATATATAGACCTTTCAATTCTATAGTAGATCATCCCAGTCTGGAAGTGCTACATATTTTATCCCCAACAAATGATCTGGGTTGCTTGGAAGCCCAGGCTTTCTAAGCGCCATGCTGATATATACCCCTCTATCTCTATCATCCATCTCGATCTCTATTGACTCGCTACTGACCTCCTCCCCACCCTAAAGGGCGGGGGTTCCCTTTGGGCGGTTCATTGGTTTGTGGTTTATAGCCTTCATTTTCATTGCATTCAGAGATTTAAAGGCTTTACCCCGCCCTAAAGGACGAGGCTTTCAGTTGTAAGCAGGATCTAGTTGCTCTGAGAACTTTTGAATGGCTTTGCAATATCTTTTAGAACGCTTTTCAATGCTTCTTCGATCTCTTTTGGCAGTATATTTCTTCGTATTATACTACTAACGGCTCTCCTAACCTCTTCTATGTCTCTCCTCTTCTTTCTCTTCTCAACCTGCTTCATGATCTCCATCAGTATCTCTGTTGCCACTAGCTCTTCACATCCTGGTTTGTATATGAAAGTGCGTGGGAAATCGAGACCAATATATCTCCCCCATATCTTGAAGATCTTATACCCTCTCCTGGCAAGCTCGTCCCACACATCTGTGAATATCCTTATGCGGAGCTTCTCCTTGATCTCTTTAGATGTTGTATAGCATATCCCCTCAACCTCTATATTCCTAAGCAGGAGATCCTCAACCTCATCAGCCCACCTAGCGATAAACTTCCTAACACCAACCATGTATTTCCTAACACCCAGCTTTAACCTCCTCTGCGTGATGCAATGCGGCTTTGTATTATAGATCATGGCTATCTCACGATCTGTCTTATCGATCAACTTCTCAAAAACCTCCCTAGGTATCTCTGGGCATAGTCTCCTCCTGGGCAGTCTATATCTATATCTGAGGAGTTTAATGCAATTAACCGATGCCCCGTAGATCTTAGCTATCTCCTTATCGCTCATCAAGTTGTACAGCTTCTCAAGATCCTCTCTAGATATCTCAGGACACTTGCTCCATTTCCGCCTTTTATACAAGCCGTATATGCGCCTCAGCTTTGCTATATACCTTGGAGAGTAGCTATATTGCCTAGCTATCTCCTTATCGCTCATAGACCTATATAGCTTCTCAAGTTCCTCACGAGAAATGGGCATATAGACCCCCAAAAAATATAGAAGAAAATATATCAACCATTAAGCGTGAGGACATGGAGAGGTTTTGAGTGGATTTTCATATCTTTCTTCTCCTTCCTATTGAGATGAACGCTATACCAGCTAGAATGAGTATGATTGCTGCGATAAATGGAAGGAGCTCTTCGACTCCATATATACCGCTCCTATATTGGATCATCGAGAATACTGTTAATGAGGCTATGGCTAAGCCGTTGAAGAGGTTGATCACTCCTCCAGCTATGAATAATATAGCTAGAGATCTGGATCTCGTGTTCCGAGAAGCAAGATACCCAGCCACATAGAGGATCGTGGAGAGCAGCCAAAGCGGCCCACTAATAAAGAAAGCCCCAGCAAGTGCAATACCACCGCCGAAAGACTCAATAGTTGGATTAAAAGCTATGTATATTATTGCATAGATGACTATCCCTATTGCTATGAGGAGAAACACCAAGCCCAGAGAAGAAAGGATCATCCCAGCAACCCGCCCCAAGTCTTCACCCCAGATCGTTTACAACAACATAAAATAAATGTACCGCATTGAGGAAACACAAATCCTGGGCAATGAATAGGTTCTCTACTTAAGTATTTTCTGCTATTTTTCGGAGGTTCTGTTGGTTTCCAGCTCCAGGGTTGCTGATAGTCTTGGGGTTCTCGATAAAGCGCTATGCAATAGGGAGAAGGTTGTTATCGCATATTCGGGTGGTAAGGATTCGACTGCACTGGCTCTTTTAGTTCTGGACTGGACTGTTTCGAGAAAAAGATCTCTTAATGTTGTTCTCCTACATGGGGACACATTGTCTGAGATCTTTGAGATGGAGCATTGGGCTAGGGGATTTGCTAAGGCATATATCGAGATGCTCTCGGAACAAGGCTCAGAGGGGGAGATCATTGTCTCAAGACCAGAACCCTGTGAATCCTTCTACTGGAGGGTTTTTGTGAGAGGTTACCCAGCATCTACGTTTAGCTGGAGGTGGTGTGTTGATCTTCTGAAGAGAAAGCCGAGCAACAGAATACTCAGGGAAATCAGCAGGGATGCTATAATGCTTCTGGGGCATAGGGATTCTGAGAGTTCTGCAAGAGCCAGATCGCTAAGCTCTAGAACAGGATCATGTAATCTTAGCCCTGGATCCTGCTACTCATACTACCTATCGCTTGATGGCGATATCGAGAAGATCTATCCGATCAGGGGGTGGAGCGATGAGGATGTGTGGAGCTATCTCAGGGCATGGAGGAATAGGCTTGGCATTCTGGATAATCTCTTCAGGCTATATGGCTATGGATTGATAAAGGCTAGATATGGTTGTTGGCATTGCACACTAGTGAAGATCCAGCTTGGTCATGAGGTATTAGGAGGAGGCTATATGTATTTCGAAGCGGTTAGGAAGATCTATAGAGCTGTAAGCGATATGGCGGAGCTAAGAGCAGCAAAGGATAGTGGTTATTCGAGACATGGTTTTCTCCTAGCGCCAGCAAGATCTCTGATCCTCAACTCCATCCTCGTAGCCGAAAGGCTCTCGGGCATCAGGCTATATGGCTTGGACGAGTCGAGGATAGATGGCTATAGCCTCAGAGAGATCTTTGTAGAGATGCCCAGCCAAGAAGCCGATAAGCTGGTGAAGAAGGTTGAGGAGGAGAATAGAGGAGATCTTAAGAGGGTTGTGAGCATGGAGGAGCTCAGGGATATAGATAGGCATAGGAAAGATCTTGAGAAGATCTGGAAGCACAGGCTAGTGAAAAACGATAAACACATCGAAGAAATAATAGATCTATTGCTGTGAAAAGCAGGTTACCCATGATGCTCGGAGACGCATCAAAGGTTAAACATGTTTTGTTTAGGGATCTCGTTAGGCTGCCTAGCACCACCTACGTTACTCACGGTCTCTATATGGGTCAGCATCATATCCTTGAGCATTCTAATTTTCATAGATATTGTTGGGATTTGGGTTGAGGTGTCTTGCGTATATCAGGGTATCCTCTGTCGAGCAGGATGAGGGTGTTCAGAGGGATGCTATTGGTAGGTTTGCCTCTGAGAGGGGTATAGAGATCCTTGGCTGGTATGTTGATAAGGGGGCTAGCGGTGTTAAGACATTCGCATCAAGACCTGCTGCTCAAGAGCTTCTCAAGAGTCTAGATAGTGCTAAACCCGATTGCATTATTGCGTGGAGCATTGACAGGCTTGGGAGGAACATGCTGGATATTATGAACACGGTGTTAGGGCTTGAGGAGAGGGGTGTGAAGGTATTAACTATTAAGGAGGATTTCATGCACAGCATGGATCCAACCCTCAGGAAGCTAGTCCTATCAGCATTCGCATGGGTGGCTGAATTCGAGAGAAAAAGGATCAGGGAGAGGATCGAGGAGGCATGGAGATCAGGAAAGCAGAAGGGAAGACCAAGGAAGATAGAAGATCGAGAGATAATAGCCTATCTCAAGAGATACCAGGGACTATCCCTAAGAGCAATATGGAAGATAATGAGAAGCGATGGGAAGGACATAAGCTACTCAAGACTAACAAGAAGAGTAAAAAAGCTCTCCCAACAATGAGGACAAAAGATGCAATATAACATGCATATGAGGATCTTGAGGAAGAGGCGCCTAAGCTGTGAGCAGCACGATCTACACAATAGGTTATATCGGGAGGAGTCCCGAGGAACTCGTTGAATTGTTGAAGAGACATGGAATCAGGGTTCTCGTGGATGTAAGGCATGGGAAAAGGGCTAGAAAAGGGTTTTCACCTGCAGAACTCAGGATGAAACTGGAGGAGCATGGCATAGTCTATATATCCATGCCATCCCTAGGTGTTCCGAGGATTGTTAGAGAGCCATACATAAATGGAAGGATATCTTTTGAGTGCTTCAGGCAATGGTATCTATGGTGGGTCGAAAAGAACAGAGGGGATTGGGAGGTCAGAATGAGAAAGATTAAGGAGATAGGGGCTATTGCGATTATGTGTGTCGAGAGATATCCCAAGCCAAGGGGAGAACAGAAGCATTACTGCCACAGAGATATACTGGCTGACTACCTGGTCGAGAGGGGTTTCTTCGAGAAGAGGTTTGATATTGAATAGCAGAACTGGATTGGTTTACTCCTCTGCGTATTCTTCCTCCACAGTATCTTCCTCTGTTTCTGGGGCTTTTCCGAGCTCGTTAAGCCATTTTCCGTATTCAACTAGCTCTCTATACTCTTCCTCATCTAGTCCGAGGCTCTGCATCAGCTCTTTCTCCATCTTCTTCTTCATATCTGCCTCTAATTTGTTTTTAGCTATTTCATTGAGATCTATGTTCTCTTTCTGCTGCTTTAATAGATCCTCTAGAAAGCCCCACAGCTTATTATCCACAAGATCTCTTGGCAAGGGTAGTATGCCCATACTATACGATGTGTGCCTATAGTATCCTCCACGAGCTGTCCAAGCCCACATCTTGATCATACTTCTAGCAAGATCTGAGTTCATGTATATGAGTAGTTTCAAAGCCTTCGAATGATTGCTCTCAACTATAAAGTATGTTGTCTGTAGAGGTATGAGTAGCTTTTTGTTCTCCTTATTATTGCTACAAATAGCAACATTAAGATACAGAGGCAGGTATGCAGCCTCGATATACATTGTCATCTCTTGCCAGGCTATTCTGTGTTCTTTGAATTTTTCCTTAGAGACCCTGAATATTGCCCAAGGCGGTAGAACAGCTCCTCTATCTTTATAATCATCTCTATTCACTAGCTCCTCAAACAGCTTTGTGAAATGATCAGTAGCTCTAGGAGCACCTGGGATTCTTAGCCCAGTAACGTTATAGATCAACCTGCATGTTTTGTTTGATTGAACCTCGATATTGATCATCAGCACAGGGTCTCCGCTGAGGTTTCTAACATCTAGACACATATACACGGAACATGGTTTGGCGAAATTCACTTGGTATCCCTTGTTCTGGAGGATCTTTATAGAGTCCTGCACATAGGCTATGCAATTAGCACCAGCATCCACTATGTATTTCAGAACCCCGCCGCTAGCCTCAATACGCACACCTCTCTTCAAGAGACCGAGGGTTTTGAGAACCTCTCTCTGATCACGATCCCACAGAGGCTTGAAAGATTCTGTATCGTGGGTGAATATTATATAATCTTTAGAGTCAAAGCCGTAGGGATCTATATCCTCCCCCCTCACTATCGGATAGACCAGGAACTCCTCTACCTCAGCTACAGAGCCACCTTCTAGATTAAGTCTAACAATGTTGCTTGATGTGCAGCCCGAGATAGTGCCTATATAGCTGCTGTTAAGAGAGGTCTTAACCCCCATCATGACTTCATATAGATCTCCGAGCCTGTAGCTATTATTTATGATCTTCTTAAGAGCATTGATCGCCTTAGGCGGTGCCAGCACCCAAGGAGATCTCATCTTATCTGGATAATTAGTTTCCGAATAGAGTGGGAGCATGTTCTGCTCTACATCAAAGCTCATACTATTTCCAACTGTGTTGAAGACAGTAACTTTAACAATGCTTCTAGTATTATTCTCATCTGTTGGAGGAGCCTTTCTGAGGGAGATTATGAGGGGGTAGTTCACAGCATCTTGGAAGAGCGGGACTGGGTATAGACTATAATCAATTATCTCAAGTATTTCGTGGTTCTTAACAAGATCCTCCCTCATCTTGCCAGCATAGCTAGCCCTAATAACCTTAGAAGTTATGACATAGGAGAGAACACCACCATCCCTCAGGAATTCAAGCCCTCTCTCGAAGAACGCTACTGAGTAGTCGAACTGCTCTAGGAAAGGTGTCTTTGTTTTCTTGAATCTCGGTGTGTATGATGAGCCGCTTTTAAGCCATTCATAGTTATTCCTTAGATAATTAACTATAGATCTGCTGATATTATGTATCCTTACCCAAGGAGGGTTGCCAACAACATAGCTACATCTGTTTACAAGAGATTGAACAGCTATGATGTTTCTGATCATTTCTACGATCCTGCTATTGCCGTTTTCATGTATGTCTCTAAGATCTTTGTAGAGTTCCCTAACACTCTGTGCTATGTTCTCTAGATGCTCTCGGGTTATAAGATCCTCTATGTCCATGCGGTTCTCAGCATATCTATTTACCTTATCAAAGATGTCCATAGGGTCTTTGCCTGCGATGTATGGTATTGTTAATGATTCTTTACCAATGATCTCTGTGAGCGATGGCATATAGATAGTTATCGCCTGATAGTCGAGCTTGTTCTGCCTCTTAACCCTTGCAAGGCTATCTGCCCAATAGATCCTCAGGCGGGTGGGTATGTAAGCCCCTCCAAGTCTCTGCATCTCATCAGCTATAGCCATGATCATGTTGAGCTTAGCCATCTCAACAGCGAAGGGATTTATATCTATCCCAACCACGTTCTCTTCTATGAACCTCACAATATCTCTTGGCGGTTTGTCGAAGGAGATGAAGATCCTTCTGATGATGGAGACTAGAAAGGATCCAGAGCCACATGCGGGATCCAGGATCAGGGTATCCCTCTCCCCCCTCCTCCACATATCGTAGAGGCTATTCACAGCATTTGCATCAAACCCAGCGGCATCTAGAACCCTCTTCACTATCTCTTCATTCGTGTAGAACTCTCCGAGGCTCTTTCTAACCTCTCTAGGCAGTATATTCTGATAGACCTCCCTGAACATGTCAAAGGATACTTGGAACATGTCTATGTTATATAGCACCATGAGCAAAAGATCTATGTTGCTCTGTAGCCGGATCCTCACATTCTGATCTAGATACTTATCGGTAAAGGCTTCGAAGATCCATTCGAAAACATTGGGCTCGAATATACCCCTCCTACTCATTATCTCGTTCATAAAAACCCCGTGATCCGAGATCGAGGCTCCGATCTTTGAGAGAGCTATCGCCCTCATAACAATGTTTAGATAGGTCTCCAGGGCATAGAGGAATAACCACTCCTCTTCATTTCTAGCATAGATGTTGAGATTTTTAGCCATGTTCCTAAGAGCCCTCCACCCCTCTTCAGAGATGTTTATGAATACTGCGTGCAAGCTCTTCCAGAGCGTGAAGAGCCTCAAAATCCTAGGGCTTGAAGGGGCACCCCTATTCCTATTATACCATGCTAGGACATTATAGAGGGATTTGATAACTTCGTGGGATAGTTTTGCCATGCTAGATACCCACTAAGCTTAACAACTCCTCAGGGGTAACGATCGGGATCTTCTGTGCGCAGAAGCTCGTTAAGAGCTTGCTCATCACATCTGAAAGCCCTCCCCTTATCACCAGCTTAAAACCAGCATCGTCAAGAACATAGTATTCCGCATCAACACCATCAGTAACCACGCCATGTATCACAAGCCCCTCTGCCCTAGATCTAAGATCCGCCATATATTGATATAGCTGCTGCCTACCCTGAGAAAGACCCCCAGGCTTCTTAACTTCGATAACGACATTGCTGAACACAATATCAGCTCTTCTCCTCCCCTCCACAACCCTCTCCAGCACAGGCTTGAATATATGTTCAACAACTACTGGGTTTTTCCCACAGTATCTGTTAATCTCGTTTTTCAATGCCTCAACCAATGCCTGGCGAAGATCTGGCTCGTTAGCAAATAACCCAGATCTAGCATCGCTCTCAACATCACCAAAAGAACTATATGTCCTGCCAGCCATGCAACCAACCTTCATCAAATAATTTAGTATTAACTAATAAATTTAACAGCTACTCTAATATCGAAACCCTGAGGATCTAGGCAAGTATCGATCTCTAGATCTTGTTGCGTTATCCGCTATGAACTTTTGATTACATGTTATAATCATAAACAGAACATAGGCAACAGAGTTGCTTAAGGGGACTTTCACAACTGATCAACTGCTTAGGGGATAACGAGCTTTAATATATTCCAAGCCATTGTTAATTAGAGAACATGGAGTGTCCTGATGGCTATATAACTAGGCTTGGAACATGCTTCCACGATAGAGTTGCTGAGCTAGGGGTGTTGGAGAGGGTATTTAAGAAGGAATATGATCCATCACTATTGATCGTATATGGATCTATAAGAGTTGGTAAGAGTGAGCTGCTTAGATATACACTCTCTAGAAGGGTTAGGGGGCTTGGAGATATCTACCCAGTTCTGGTTGATGCTAGGGCTGAGGCTGGTAGGAGGCTCTTTGAGAATGTTAATGTTAGTATAGAGCCTGTTTTCCAAACAACCTCTAGAGCTGTGTCCGAAACTGCTAGAACCCTTGTGGAGAGGCTGTCCAAGCTGGATCTACCGATGGTCTCTAAGGCAAGCTCCTTAGTACTCTTCATCTGGGATGCTATAGAGATCCTGATTAGACAGGGCAGGATCTCTGAGGACGAGAGGATCTATGTGGTTATCGATGAGTTCCACGAGCTTCCTGGATACACAGGCATTAGAGATAGGTTCAGAGATCTCCGCATATTAGCAGCAAACATACTGGATAACGAGAACAACCCGAGAAGCCCCTGGAGCAGAATCAGAGTAGTAGTAACGGTTAGCGAGGGGTATATATTTGCTAGGGATGAGGAGGGGAAGGATCTTGATAGTAGGCTCACAGGATATGGAGCAAGGTATCTACTAGTAAGAGAGATGGATCCAGAGAGCTTCAGCAAAACCCTGGAAGACTACTGCAGCTCAAAAGGCTATAGAGGGGATAGATGCCAAGAACTCGGGGAGATGGTGATCAGCATAGCTGGGAGGCTGCCAGGATGGATACCAGATATTGATGGATATATAGTGGAAGCAACACTTATGAAGGAAGTGAGGGAGAAGATAGAGAGGTTCAGAGCTATTTTGAAAAGGGTTTCGAGGGCTGAGGGTATCGAGCCTAGGGATTTGGCTAAGAGAATCTACAATGCCTTCAGATCTAAGGAGTATTGCTGGGAGCACGGCTTATCCTATGAGGTTGTTGAGGAGCTTGTGAAGAGCAACATAGCCTATAGATACGATGAGGACATATACTTCGGCACACCCAGCTTCATCCTAAGACCACAGATAAGGCTATATGAGGCTGCTGCCAAGCTGATAGCCGAAAACAGATCCATAAACATCTCCAGCAAAGAAGATCTCAAGAGGATACTAAGGGAACATGAGAAGGAAGATAGGGAGAAAGAAACCAGGCTACTGACCTCCTCCCCGCCCTAAAGGGCGGGGGTTCCCTTTGGGCGGTTCATTGGTTTGTGGTTTACCGCCTTCATTTTCATTGCTTCATAGCTGGTGGGGATTACCCACCCCGCTCCACTCATCCAGCGATAGACCACGGGCTGGGTCTTCAGCCCATTACCCCTATCCCTCACCACGGAGAGCCCCCATCCGTGGATCCAAGGGACTCGGGGATATGTGGAGCCCTTATGGGGCATCCCCTTGCGGGGACACTTTTACCCTATTTTATCTAAACATTCAGAGATTTAAAAGCTTTCACCCAACCCTAAAGAACGAGGCTTGTCGTTCATTTATTGTCAGAGCATAGCCGAGTTAGTGAGTTTCTTAGGTTCTTTAAGGTTTGAGTTTCCTTAAGTCCTCCTTAAGAAACCTTGTGAGCTACCCAGCCCAATGAAGCCTGAACCCCTAGCTACACAAACATAGCAGGTGGGATATACCGAGCAAGGATCTATCTCTAGCTGAATGGATATCCCGAGTGCTTTAATATGCACGAAGCTATAGAGCCAGGGATCTTGATCGGACTGTTCTTAGCTCTGCTAATAGCTAGCCCATAGCTTCTCTAATAACCTCTTCTGGCTCTATATCTGTGCTTCTCTTCCTAGCCATTATCTTTAGTGTGTGGTAGTGCGCTGGGACTGGGAATGCATAGCACTTCCCTACCCAGGGCTCTCTAGGGATCTCTGTGAGTCTGTTATATCTCTCGATCTTAGCTAGCATTCCAGCATCCCTCATCCTATCTGATAGCTCCTTTGGCGGGAATTCTGGGAGGCTCAATAGTTTCTCGACTTCTTTCCACATCTCATTCTCTCCATCTCTCCTTATAGATTCCATGAGCATGTGCCTGAGTCTTGATATCTCGAATTCTATCCACTCTCTGAGACCACGATCCCAAATCGCTACCAGAGCCTCGGGGTTTCCTCCTGTGAGGTTCCAGAGGAGGTCTGGATGATCTTTAAGCTCCAGGGTTTCTGCAAGGGCTTCGAAGTCCCTCCTGGGCAGGTTCCACATCATAGCATCCTCCACATAGATAGCCATACGAGGCACTATACTCCACGTTGCCATCGAGTCGCCCGATGTCATTATAACGATCTTGGCAGTCCCTCTTTTCAACCGATTGTGGAGGAGCTCATCATCCATCCCATCTAGCCATAGCCTATAGCTCTCTACCTCTTTTTTCACATAGAGATATACACCGTCTATGAATATGAATAGCCTCCCCTCCAACTCAGAGCCCTCAGCCGTCTTCACGATGTCATATACAAACCCCCTAACACTATCTCTGAGGTATCCTGAGACCATGTGGTCGTTTGATTCGCTTTTAACAAGCCTATACCCCTCCCTCTTCGAGGTTTCTTCAGCAAGTCTCCACGCACCCTTAGAAGCCCTTAGATACCCAGCCGTGTCTATGATCATCATGCACTCAGCCTCCCCACTCTCAGCAAGGGCACAAGAAAAAGCGTCTGCAAATGCAGACTTGCCACAGCCTCTTGCACATCCCACTACAAGTATATCTGCTACATTGAACTCCCACCTGAGAATCTTAGATGTCTCAGCATCCCTACCCACAAACCTCCAGCAGACCCTCCCCAAACACCCCCCAACATGCCTATGCATATACGTGATCACTCTGGATATGTCCAGCCCAGCCACCCCCACAAAAATATCTCAAAAATATATAGCAAAGCAGTGTTTCACAGCTTCAACAGGATGGGCATAGATCATCATCTATGACCCCTCTCCGCCCTGAAGGGCGGGGTTTCTATGCTGGGGTCTCGGGTGTTAGCCCTCTGGAGAGGGTTTAATGGTTTAACACCACTATGTGTTACATGGTAGCTCTCAATCTTTTTTGCTATTTTTATCCTGTATCCTAGTCTCCTTGCTATGTTTAGTGCTGCATTTATATCTGCGTTTATCTTCTTCCCAGTCTTACTGCATATATATAGTCCTCTATGTTTTCTTCCGTTTTTATGTTTATTTCCACATATTGAGCACTCCCTGCTTGTGTAATCCTCAGGGACGATCTCAACCTCTATGCCATACTCCATGAATA
>Ga0079998_115779_pt1 | contig 43272 bp, 43 predicted proteins | sample PerSpoBPS_BMetaG_FD_69201 | JGI IMG/M metagenome (GOLD analysis project Ga0079998, IMG submission 69201) | Thermal spring microbial communities from Yellowstone National Park, Wyoming, USA - Perpetual Spouter B (PS_B) MetaG (SPADES assembly)... | ecosystem: Environmental > Aquatic > Thermal...
AGTGGGATATGGTGGGAGGTGGATGGCTGAGACTGCAATATCCAGGCTCAAAGCATTGTTCGGAGAACATCTCCTCTCCAGGAAGCCGAGATGGATGGACTCGGAGCTGACGATCAAGGCGCTCATATACAACATGCTATTGAGCGCCGTAACAACCTAGGAAACTGGGCCCCAGCCGGAGAGGAGAAAACCCGAACCCCAGGAATTAGGCCACAAGGCAGTTTCGGGCTGTGGTGAGGCATCTTTTCTCCTCGTAGACATAAAGAGCAAAGCCTAAGTAAAAGTTAACACGAGTTCCAGGGCTTATCCAAAGGCTTATGGATAATGGCATTCATCTTTACGATGTGGAATGGTAAAATGGTGCTGGGCAACCACCCCTACGTTGTCTTCATAATAGAGTTGCTTGCGGCGGAGTGATGCAGGGTCGAGATAAATCACAAGTACCACCTCGCAGGCATACACGTATGAGGCCTAAAATTGGCAAATAAAGCCTACAACTCCTTTATATCTCTGAGGCATGAATTCTCAGATCAGAGAGCAGGCTGAATGGGCGTAAAGATAGCTATGAATAGAAGCTTCATGAGTATGGGAAAGAAGGGGGGAGGGGTGGGACTTCTCCAGCCAGACATTAGAGAGACCCAGAAGGCCGGAAATAGGAGACATCGAGTTACCTCGCCACTCTATTGGCGGGACCTCTGCCCAGGCCGCTCCAGCCCTCTGGGTCTTTTCTCCGTCAGGCTGGAGCCTGTCCGGCCCCCTGGGCCTCCATCGCTAGTCTTCTTATGTCTCTGAGGATTCTTTTCGCCACGCGTAGGGTTGCCTGCCAATGCTTCTTACCCCTCTGGCGATAGCTCTCATAGATTGCTAGATACCTCTGATTTCTATGTGTGATTGTTGCGTATGCCAATTGCATCAGTAGTTGGCTCCGTAATCCTCTACTTTTCCATCGACGTCTGAACAGCTCATAGCGCGTCTCCAACCCAGTCCTAGACGATGTCTTGAAGGAGGTGGTGTCGTGGGAGATGATGTATGCTAGTGCAGGTCCCTTAAGACCAAGCCTCTCGACGGCCATCCTGTAGAGCGGTAGTTCCATAGCCTTTTCATGAATCCTAGTCGCCAGCCCTTCCGTGTAGCGCCGAAGCACCTTATGAGTCTCGACAGCTAACGGATCATTTGTTGTGGTCCGTGTATGTTTGGCCGCCCTCTTTATCCCAGCCAGCTCCACCCAAAGCTCCGTCAGAGCCCTAACCTCAAGCTCCACAGGAGAAGCATAGAGCGGCTGGAACAGATCAGGAGCTTCATAGAACATCTCTCTCAGAGCCTTCACGTCGTTCTCATCCGTCTTCCTAAGACCATTGTTCTTTCGCTCCTCGGAGAGTTTTTTAAGATCCCTAAGCCTCAGGAACGTCGCCCCGTCAAGCCGCGTTATAGTGGGTTGAAGCTTCCTCGGATAGCTGTCAGAAACCACAACCCTCGGCCTCAGCCTCCCAAACATCCCTAGGAAGTCGTTGAAGACCATCACCTCTTCACCGTCCTCTGGGAGGGCATAGACCCTCCCACGTCCGAAGTCTACGAAGACCCTACTCATTCAGACCGCCTCCTCGTTCAGTGTCTTTATCTCGTATGGCCTCGCCACCAACTGGAACCTCACCACCATCCCACTCCCAACCTCTTCCCTCCCCATTCCTCACCACTCGCTCGGAGAAGAACACCCACCGGCCCCACATATAAGGAGCAGTGGCCCCAATAAACGGCAACGTACCAATACAGCTAGACCTATGGGGAAACGAGGTAATATTCAGGGGAAAGGGACAGACAACACTATACGGATACCCAAGATACGAGGCATAAACAAATATAGAACTCATCTCAAAATCCCGTATCTCAGTCTAAGGTGTATTGCTATGCATTATGTGTTTATGAAGACTCTGTATGTTGCTTCCAGCCTCTCATACCTTATGGCTATCTTCAAGCTTTCAGAACTCAATGAAAACTGCGCTAGAAAGAAGTTTAAATAGTTTTGAGATAAGTCCCAAGTGTAGGAATGTCGTCTAAGAAGCCCGCGTCTAAAGCGCCAAAGTCCCTATTCGTCATCAAGGCACCACCCTATTTTGGGGGTCGGGAGCTCGGAACCACCATGGCAGACTCTATCGAGAAGCTGATCGGAAGAACAGTGCGGGTCAGCCTATACCAGCTCACTGACGACCCGACAAAGCAGTTCATACTAGTCAAGTTCAAGGTCGAGCGCGTTAACGGAGACATAGCCGAAACGATCTTCTTTGGGCACGAGTATGAGAGAGAGTTTGTGAGGAGTCTCGTGAGGCGTGGCACCAGCAGGATAGACGGATACTACAACATCGAGACGGTCGATGGATACAGGCTGAGGGTTCAGTGCACCGTCTTTACTCAGAGCCGCGTGAGATCCGGGAAGAAAACCGCGATAAGACACTTGATGGAGCGGGTTGTGAAGGAGGCGGCGGCTAGGCTGGAGCTTGGTCAGCTCGCCCAAGAGATGGTTCTTGGGAAGACAGCCTCAGATATCTATAACTCCGTGAAGAAGATACTGATTCCGCGGCACGTGGGGGTTATAAAATCAAAGGTTCTAGCAACGCCTGCTGCGACGAGCCTTGGAGAGGCTGGAGCCCTCCAAGCCTAGCGGCCACGCCTGTTTCCATACTTCTTGAGATAGTAGTTGTCCTCTCTCAGAGGCCCGAAACTCCTAACCCCGCACTCCTCAACCTGGCGCCTAAGCCTGTCGAACACCTCACCCGAGATCTCACCCCGTTTGTGGAGGAAATTGATCACCTCCATGGCCTCCTCATCGGTTTTACATCTACTGAGATAATCCTCCGGCCCTGGCATAAAGCCTCTCAGGGGCTCATCCATAGACTCCTCTCCCGCCTCGACGGCCGAGCTACCGGAGCTTTCCAGCTCCTTTGATATGGCTGGGAAGAGCTTCTTGAAGTCTCGCCTGTCCCACGTGACCAATGGCCCCCAAACAGGATTGTTGCCGCGTCGTATATAAGCGCGCCCCCCGCAGCAGCCGGGGGCTAGACGGCTCCGCACCTCATCCGAACCTTTTAAAACTCCATCGTCCTATCAGAGCTATGTAAATGAAGGCTTCCGTCTTAGCGGTCCGTTCTGGGCGCGTCATAATACGCGGGCCGGAGGGGGGAGACTTCGAGGTGAGAATGCGGGTCTTAGAGCTTTTGGACGGCGTGAGGCGGCACGGATCCTTGAGTATGGCCTGCAGGGAGCTGGGAGTGACGCTTAAGACCGGCAAGAGCTGGATCAGGAGTTTGGAGTCACGCCTCGGGATCCCTCTTGTCTTGGGAGAAAGAGGCGGCTTGGGAGGAGGCAGAAGCAGGCTGACGGAGCATGCACAGCATCTGCTACTCTCTTATTACTCGGCGAGGTCCGATGCTAGGCCCGGCTTCATAGTGACGCTTCTAGAGAGCCACCTTAGCGCGAGAAACCTCCTATTAGGCAGGGTGAAGAGCGTAAGGGAGGGCGACATAGTCTCTCTCGTTGAGCTAGACCTCGATCCCGGCCAGACTCTGAAAGCCCTTGTGACGACGGATAGTATGAAGAGGATGAATCTGCGGGCTGGCGTGAGGGTCGTGGCAGTCATAAAGGCCACCGAGGCGATAGTTGCGTCAGAGGATGCCTTTGCGAGAAACTAACCCGATCCCTTGGAGGCGGCACTATGTGGGGATCGGCGCCCGAAGCCCCTCAAGCTCGGACTTGATCCTCTGCTCTAGCTTGTCAAACTCGTCTAGCTTGTCGTTTGGGATCGTGTATTTTGCCCTAAGGAGCTCGCTAATGACTGGCAGACTCCTCACGTCGGCTAGGCTGACGCCCCTGTTTACGGCATCTAGGGCGAGCTCGTAGAACATGACGAATAGCCTCAGCATCCTAAACTGCTTTTGGGGGCTGCAGAATGAGTCGACGGGGTCGTAGGCGCTCTGCTGTAGGAAGCCCTCTCTGATCATCCTCGCCGCGTCGAGGACTAGGTTTTCCTCGGGGGCGAGGGCTTCGGGCCCAAGCAGCCTAACAATCTCGAGCAGCTCCTCCTCCCTCCTCAGAATGCTGTAAAGCTTTGACCTGAGCTCGTACCAGTCTGGGCCAACCCTTCTCCACCACTCCGCTACAGTATCTACGTAGGCCGAATAGCTCATTATCCAGTTGACGGCGGGATAGTGGCGCGTGTATGCTAGCGTCGGGTCGAGGGCCCAGAAGACCCTGACGAATCTGAGTGTATGCGTCGTGACCGGCTCCGTGAAGTCGCCTCCCGGAGGCGAAACAGCACCAACGATCGTGAGGCTGCCGACCCGCTGTGGTTTCCCAAGAACCTCGACCCTACCGGCCCTCTCATAGAACTCTGCGAGGCGGCTCGCGAGGTAGCTGGGATAGCCCTCCTCAGCCGGCATCTCCTCAAGCCTTCCGCTGATCTCCCTCAGCGCCTCAGCCCATCTGCTGGTCGAGTCTGCCACAAGTAGCACGTCGTATCCCATGTCGCGATAGTACTCCGCGATGGCCGTGCCTGTATAGATGCTCGCCTCTCGGGCGGAGACAGGCATATTGCTTGTATTCGCTATCAGAATGGTCCTCTCCATCAAGGGCCTACCGGAGTAAGGGTCCGTAAGCTCGGGGAACTCCTTAAGAACTTCCGCCTCCTCATTCCCCCTCTCGCCGCAGCCTATGTGTAGAATAACCTGAGCATCACTCCACTTAGAAAGCTGGTGCAGGGTCACCGTGTTATGTAGATTATGGAGATGTATGTAGATGTATGCAATCATATAGTTTGACGCCTCGCCATATGCAACAGCATTTGCTATGCAGGCTGATACGTCGGCAGTAGCATATTATTTTGGTGTGAGAGGCTTGCCGCATCGGTTTAGAGAGATAGGCGCCCTTTTGGCCCTCGCAATAGCTCTAACAATCGCGCCGACAGTGCATGCAATCGTTTATGCCGACGTTCCCGGCAACCCCCCACCTGGAGCTGAGCCGAACAAGAGGTTCCTCCTGATAGCACAGGAGAACGACGTTCTCATTGACGATGGGGTCGTCCTTAGGGCTTGGACTTTTAACGGTACCGTGCCTGGCCCACTGATATACGTCGAGGAAGGCGATGTTGTCGAGATAACCATCAAGAACGTGGGGAAATATACGCATGGGGCATCGATCCACGCGGCGAACACACAGACCTCGTTGTTTGTTGGCGGAATTCCGCCGGGTGAGGCGAAGACCCTGGTCTTTAAGGCGGACTTCCCAGGGGTGTATATGTATCACTGCGCCCCCGGGGGCCACGGCATACTGACACACACCATGGCTGGAATGTATGGCATGATAGTCGTCGAGCCAAAGACCACTAAGTACAGGTTGGAGCAGGAGCTGGGCAGGGAGCCTGACATCATTGTTTTCCTCCTCCAACACGAGATTTACGCAACAGGTGATGACTTCGCTAGGGGAGTGCCAGCCTATGTAATGTTCAACGGGAAGGCATTTCGCTACTTGGTCGAGCCTATACAGGCCCGCCCCGGCGATTATGTCAGGTTCTACTTCCTAAACGTGGGACCAAACCTGGTCTCAAGCTTCCACGTAGTTGGCGGAATATGGGAGTATGTGTATCACGGTGGGAATCCACACAATGTGGAGAGGGGGCTTCAGACAGTCACGACCGGCCCAACAGACTCATACGTCATTGAGTGGCGGGTGCCTTCTGAGGGCAACTTCCTACTCGTAACCCACGCGTTCGGCACGCAGACACTGAAGGGGGCGGCCGGCTACCTCTCCTCAAAGGTTGGGAACGATGTCTCAAGGATCATATTGCCTAACGGCCCAGCACCTCCGACAACTATAACCAACATGAAGCGGGTCATAGCACCCTTCGAACCCACGCCAGAGGACATCTCATCCCCCAAGGTGTATAGACAGGACGAGCCAATAGTCATCAGGATTCTCGGAAACAGTTTCTATCCTAAGGTCGCCGCCGTCCCAGCTGGTTCGAAGGTCCGGTGGGTTAATGAGGATGTGTTAGGGGTTGGTGCTGGAGAGGTCACGGGGCAGCACAATATCGCAGTAGTCGCAGGGCCGGAGCAGTTCACCTCACAGTTGATGAAGAATGCGGAGACCTTCATTTACACGCTCAGCAAGGAGGGGAATTACAGCTACATATGCGGGGTCCACCCGTACATGAAGGGGTCAATCATTGTCTATAGGCCCACAGCTGTAGCGGGAGGCCTACCTAGCATCGACTTGACCGCTTTGTTGGCGTTTCTCCTAGGTATAGGCGTGGTGGTATTAGTGGTGTCCGTCGGCTCTCGCCAGAGAAGAGCTTCTTGAGGCGCCGAAGCTTAGTCTCAGCCATAATAATTGTAGTATCCGCGGCCACCCTATCCATACTCTTTTTCCAGCCCCTCTCCAAGCCATCCAGAGACGATCTGATAGTGGCCAGTGAGAAGACGCTACCACCCTTCCAACTTGTAGACCAGTACAACGAAACATTCAGACTCGAGTCTCTGTCCGGGAAACCCGTAATACTTTTCTTCGGATACACGAACTGCCCCGATGTCTGTCCACTGGCTATGAGGAAGATCAGCCAGGCACTGGACGCGGGCGGTATTGGCCCCCGAGAGATCGCCGTAATCTTCGTGACTGTCGATCCATGGCGAGACACCCCACCTGTATTGAGAAAGTGGGTTGAGAGGAACTACCCGGGCGTAATAGCGCTTACCGGCAGCTATGAGGACCTGGCCCAGGTTTGGCGAGCCTACGGGGTAGCCGACCCTGAGGATGTATGGAGAGCTAGGAACAACAGAGGAGAGTACTACATAAGTCATAGCGCGGTGGTCTACGTGGCCGATAAGAGACATGTGTTGAGGTACCTCGTCTCCCCGGAGATGAGCGTTGAAGCATTCCTTCAGGCCATTAAGGGAGTCATTGAGGGGGAGTAGTCGGCCGATCGAGGCGCAGGGCTGACTAGAGGTGTGTTAAAATATTGACTCTTCAAACCATATTGGCGATGCTTGAAGCCTGGCTAATCTGGCTGCTCCCGATACTCGCCGCCTTTGCGGTGCCGCCACTGATCAAGATCTCCCGACGAGTGGGCGAAATCTTCGCCGTAGCCACAGTAGCGGCGTCTGCCGGACTCTCTCTACAGTTTCTTCCGAGAGTCGCCGGTGGAAAGACTATCCACGTGTCGTGGGAATGGATATCCCTGCGTGATGGCGGGGCGATAAGCTTCGGAGTACTCTTAGACCCGCTCTCGGTTATTATGGCGGTAATTGCTAGCGGGATTGGTACATTGATAGTTGTCTACTCTATTGGCTACATGGAGCATGAGGAGGGCGTTGCCAGATTCTTCTTCTTCATCACCCTATTCATAGGGGGCATGATACTTCTCGTCACGTCCTCAAACCTGCTTGGCCTCTATATAGGCTGGGAGATAGTGGGGCTGTGCAGTTACGCCCTTATAGGCCACTATACTCATAGAAAAGAAGCAAGGGAGGCCGCCATAAAGGCTTTCGTAACCACGCGGGTTGGAGACGTCATGCTCTTTGCCTCAATTCTCTTAACTTACATCAACTTCGGGACAATGGAGCTCGAGGATCTGCACAGAATAGTAGTCGGGAGGGCTGAGGCGGGAGTTCTCGACGTTGGTCTGCTCACGCTCATACTGCTTCTGGCTTTTGGCGGTGCTGTGGGGAAGTCGGCCCAGTTTCCTCTCCATGTCTGGCTCCCCGACGCTATGGAGGGCCCGACCCCAGTCTCAGCCTTGATACATGCAGCCACAATGGTTAAGGCGGGGGTGTACCTAGTCGCTAGGTACTCATTAACCTTTGTTCCCTTTGAGCACTTTTCAGCGGCACAACTCTCGCAATGGTACACCACTATAGGCCTCATCGGCGGGTTTACGGCACTTTTCGCGGCAAGTATGGGTCTCGTCTCAAACGACATTAAGAGAGTTATAGCATACTCAACCATCAGCCAGCTCGCACTCATGTTCACCGCACTAAGCGTCGGAACACCTCAGGGCTGGTTTGCAGGCGTCTTCCACGTCATCAGCCACTCCATCTTTAAGGCTCTACTATTCCTCGCCGCGGGAGCAGTCATACACTACGTTGGAACAAACAACATCGACGAGATGGGTGGGCTTAGGCGGCACATGCCTATAACCTTCTACACCTCTCTCGTCGGCGTACTATCCCTCTCGGGCATACCGCCGTTCAACGGCTTCTTTAGCAAGGAGCTTATCCTCAACTCACTACTACAGGCAGAGAGCGCGATCCCACTCGCCCTCGTAGTTCTGGCGTCGATCCTGACCGTTATTTACAGCTTCAGATGGCTTTCGAAGGTCTTCCTAAAAGAGCCAAAGAGCGATCTCAGCGGAGGCCACGCTCACCACCGCGAAGCCCCCTATACGATGCTTGCCCCTCTAATAGTGCTCTCAGCCTTGACATTGAGCGGCTTTCCACCGTTCGAGGAGCTACTGCACGAACTTGTCGGAATACACGAGAAGAGCAGCGTATCCCCGCTCACCTACATCTTATCCCTCAGCATTTTAGCCGTGGGGCTCGCCGTCGCATACCTCTTCTACATGGGGGGGACAGTCTCAACGGAGGCGGTGAGGACGAGGCCGATCCTTAGGCAGCTTCACCTACTCATAGAGAACAGGTATTTCATAGACGCGGCTTACAGAAAAGTCTTCGTCGAAGGCGTGACTGCGTTATCAAGAGTCGTGAGAGACCACGTGGAGGTTCGTGTTATCGACGGACTCAACTATGCGTCGGCGAGAGCGTTCCAAAAAATAGTTGAGGCCATCAGATACATCCAGACCGGCAGCAGCAACATCAATATAAGCGGCGTAGCGATAGGGCTAATCTTACTGCTTATCTTCTTCTTCGCGAAGCTAGCGGGCCTCATCTAGTTCCGCTAGGTCAAGATATATATCCGGCTCCTCGGTCTGAATCTATGTAGATGGGGCTTAAAGAATTCGCCAAGTCGGTAATAGTCACGCTCAGGGTTGCTAGAAAGCCTACTAGTGATGAGTTTATGGTTCTGGCCCGCATAGTCCTAATAGGGGTCTTTCTCCTAGGAGCCATATCCTTCATAGTTCGCTATCTCGCCCTTGCCCTCCAGGGTGGATTATGATGAGCGAGCAGGTTAAGAAGACCTTCCACATATACGCCGTCAGAACCACTGTGGGGCAGGAGAAGAACGTAGCTAGGATGATAAGCAACAGGGTCGACGAAGACTCAGGCGAGATCTCCTCTATATTCATACTTCCATCACTCAGGGGGTACGTCTTCGTAGAGGCTAGCGACAGGGATAAAATAGCTATGATTGTCCAAGGCCTCCCGCACGTCAAGTCTAGGCCTCTGACCGAGGTCTCCCTCGACGAGCTCAAGAGCCACCTAGTTACTAGGCCCGCGATAGAGACGCTTAAGGAGGGTGAGCTTGTGGAGGTGATCTCCGGCCCGCTTCGCGGGGTTACTGGGAGGGTATTGAGGATCGATAAGCAGAAAGACTCGGTAACAATCGAGCTATTGGAGAGCACGTACCCGCTCCCAATCTCTGTGCCCGCCAGGCACCTCAGACCAGTCACTGCGTCTAGCTCGGGCTGATGGGTATTTATTGCGGCGGATATAGTTTCCAAGCAATGCCCGAACGGGCCTTCAAGTTCTTGATCGAGGGCGGTAAGGCGACTGCCGGCCCACCCATAGGCCCCGCCCTCACGCCGCTTGGGGTAAACGTCCTCGAGATTATTCAGGAGTTGAACCAGAAGACGGCCGATTTCCGCGGTATGCCTGTAACCGTCTACGTCTATGTTGATCCCGAGACAAAGACCTTCAAGACTGAGGTCGGTATACCTAGCACGGTGGCTCTAATTGCGAGGGAGGCGAGGGTAGATAAGGGCTCGAGCACCCCGCAGAAGAGCTTCCAAGGAGATCTATCGCTTGAGTCTCTAGTAAAGATCGCTAAGTTAAAGATGCCTCAACTTCGAGCCAAGAATCTAAAGGCTGCGGTCCTGACTGTCGCGGGTACGTGCGTAAGTATGGGCATAACGATCTCCGGTAAGGATCCCAAATCTTTCATTCAAGAAGTAAATGAGGGAAAGTATGATATGGTCCTCAGCGAGGCTACTTCTTCCTTTCAGGCTGCAGCTTAACCGGCGAGCCCATAGTAAGCTTGAAGTATATCGACTTGATGTTTGACCAGCCGCCCTCTAGCTTTTGGACAACCCTGTCGATCACCGTTCTCGCGTTCTCCACGAGCTGCTTAGGCCCCATATTATCGGTCCCTATAGGCACCATAACCTGAGGAACCTTCCTCACCCTAACATTCACGCTTCGACGGTACTTGGCGGCCAGCTCGTCGATATTTGTGTTGGGCGGAATCGGTATGGGTGATTTCCCGAGACCTCCTAGGGCGGCTCCGAGGGCTCTAGCCGCGAGGGGGATGAGCTGCGGCTCGACTAGGAAGTAGTCGTACTGCCTGACAAGCTTCTTGGCTGCCTTCTTGTTCCCGATGAGTGCCTCAACCTCGCTCCTCTCCAGAACCTTATCGACGTTTTTTGAGCGTGAGGCTTGGAGAGCCAGGTCGCCAGTCGCGAAGACCGCTATCTTTCTCTCCTTTTGGCCAAGCCCATGAGGGAGCTCGACTACCTCGCTGAACCTTTTCTCAGGCTTACTGACATCGACGTCCCTAAGATTTATGACCATCTCTAATGTTTGTGTGAACGACCTCTTCTTCGCGTTGAGGGCCTCTCTTACTCCCCTGTCCAGCTCTATGACGACCGACATACCCTGTTGAAGTCTGTTTGGAGGCATCTAATAGGTTTATAATGTCGCCCGACTGCTGTTGTCATAGCTGGGCAAGGAGCCCATCCCACATTATACTCCTCATCCTCTCGCTTTCTCCACTCAGTAGCCAGGTTAGCCAGCAGATCTCGATCCTGCGGAGACCCGTGAGCTCGGCAAGCTCCTCCACTGCACGGATAAAGTCCCAATCACGCCAGGCCGGCGAGAAACCGGCCTCCACCAACAGCCTGTTAATCACCTTTTTGACCACCCTATCCGGCACGACCACATCCACTCCGCCCATAGCTCGGAGATATTGAAAAGTCACCAGCCCCACACCCTTAATCGAGCCGATTGGGTCCTCCCTCATCCTCTTAGGGTTCGCGCCTCTAGCCCAGCGTCTCAGCGCCTCCCGCTCATCGCTACTGAAGATAGAGAGCCTGCGCGCAATCTCTCGGGCTACAAGCCACTGTCTCTCGTTCTTCCAGATCTCTGCAAACTCTTCCTGTGGTAGGGCCGCCAGGTCTTGGAGGGATCGTATCCTACCGGTCTTGACGAACTTATCGGAGAAGTTTTTCACTTTGGGGACGACGGCCGTGAAATAGTTAAGCCCGCTTGATGTTAGGGCTGCATCAACCACCATTAACACCACGCTCCCGCCCCATCTCTCGCTCCGCAGGCACCTCTCGCAGAAGTCCGGGAGGCTGGGGAAGCTCAAGCATAATTGACTGAGCTTTTGGGACAGTAGGGTTTTGTCTCCCCCCTTAAGCACGCCTCTGGATGGCTCGGGCGCAACTTAAATAGATGGTTTGGGCGGAATACGGTGAATGGAGAGGGTATCGCTACTAAGGCGCCCGAGAGAGGTAAAGGCCGCCAGAATCAGCGAGCTTGAGCGACTCTATAGGCAGTACACAGTGGTTGGAATAGTCGATTTAACGCGCACCTCTTCAGACCTCCTCCACTCATTGAGGGCAAGGCTTCGGGGAGTTGCAGTATTGAAGAGCGTCAAAAAGAGCCTTGCGATTAAGGCGGCGCAGGCCGCGGGGAGGGGCTATATCGCCGAGGAGCTCAGCCGGATGGGTCACCCCCTCCTACTCATCTTCACAAATATGAGTCCATTTACACTCAAGCTGGAACTTGATAGAAGCAGGTTGCTGACTCCGCCAAAGCCGGGCGAAAGGGCAGATATTGACGTGATTATCCCACCGATGAACACGGGTCTCCAGCCAGGCCCTATTCTGTCAGAGTTCGGAAAGATGAAGATACCGACTAGAATAGATGGGGGCACTATCTGGATCGCGAGGGAGACAGTTGTCGCGAAGGCTGGAGAGGTTATTCAGCCTACACTCGCATCACTCCTAGCTAAGCTGGAGATCGGCGCTGTCTACAGGAGCATAAATCTTATCATGGCGTTTGACGGCGACATCAAGATTCCCAGTAAGTTGCTGCACATAGATGTTGAGGGGAGCAAAAAGTCTCTTGCCGATGCCTACAGCCTGGCGCTAACCCTTGCAATCAGGGTATGCTATGTCGTTTCCGAGACAGCCGCCGCGATCATCAGGGAGGCATATTTAGGGGCGCTGGCTTTGTCGACCCAGACGGGCTATGTGACGAGAGAGAACATAGGGCAGGTCCTCGCCCAGGCATTCAGGCAGGCGTCTCTTATTAAAAGCGTTGTAGACTCGCGAGCATCTTAGCTAGTCTCTCGTAGAGCCTCCTCGGGTCTGCCACCGCGGACACTCCCACCAACACCCCTTTCCCGTCCTCAACTATGTGGGTTATGGAAAGCTCGCTAACGCTATTCTCTAGGCTTAGCCCCTTTTCAGCCGCCTTCTTGTTAAGGGCGAGAGCCACTAGCAGCCCCTCCCCAGATTGCCCGGCTATGACTGACAATGAGGGCTGTTGATGCGAGACAGCCTCCAGCGCTAGTGCCCGGAAGAAGCGTGGATCAGCTACTGGCCTGAAATCGAAGACCACTCTGACCCCACTGATGTATTCCTCCTTCTGATAAAACCTCGCAGTACTCCATATCTTGGCGGCCATCGAGTGGAGCTCGTCAAAAAGGCGCTCAAGGTTGGCGGATTTCCCGTACTCGGCCGCGCTGCGTATCTTCTCTAGCAGTCTTGTCTGGTAAATCTCTATGAGCTTGTGGTATCCAAGCCTGAGCCTGGACTCCTCTTCCGAGAGTCTCTTCACCCTTCTCTGTAGCTCCGCCAAGCGCTGGTTTATGTAGCCGAGGGCCTTGGGGCCTGCCGTGAAGACAAGTCTCACCACGCCATCCTGTATCCGCTCAACCCTCATTATCTTTATCAGGCCGACCTCGGCCGAGTTGGCGCAGTGGGTCCCCCCGCAGGCCTCTGCATCCCAACCGGGAATCTCAACAACCCGCACCTCTCCTAGCGGCGCCTCCCCGCCCTGGTATAGCGTGAACCCATACCTCTCCTCCGCAACGCTCCTCTGGAGCCAGTAGATTCTGACCGGTATGCGTCTGGAGACCGTCTCGTTTGCTAGAAGCTCTATCCGCTCTATCTCCTCCACCGTAAGGGGCTTGTGGTGACTAATGTCTAGCCTCGCCACCTCGGCCTCCTTCTTTGCACCCATCTGCCAGGCGTGGCGACCGAGAACCCGGCGGGCAGCGCCTATCAGTATGTGAGTTGCTGTGTGGTGCCTCATGATGCTGAGGCGTCTAAGGTGGTCGATCTCGCCGGTCACGACAACGCCAGCAGGGGGCTGTGGGCCCTCGATAATGTGTACCACCACTCCGTCCACTATCTGAGTGTCTATGACCTTAGCCGTGCCGCCGTCCCAGCTGAGTGTTCCAGTGTCCCCAACCTGTCCGCCACCCTCGGGATAGAAGAGCGTCCTATCGAGCACCACGACGCCGTTCGCCGACGCTAAAACCTTGGCGTTGAACTTGAAGGCGTAAGGATCCTCGTAATAGAGCCTCTCCGTCTTTGGAAGCCCCTTAACAATCCGTGAGGCGTTTCTGAGGCGTATATCATCTTCCTCCTTCTCCACCACTGCCTTCATGTGTCTGGACACCATCAGTTCCTCGACCTCCTCGGGGGATGGTGCCTGCAGCCCTGCCTTTGCTGCCGCTGAAACAACTATGTCGGGCGTCAGTCCTTTCTCCTCGTACAGCTTGGCGACGTAGTCCGGTGTGAGCGTCTTTGTCCCCCTGCTGATCTCTGCCAACTCCTTCTCGAGGAAACTCATACCCCTCGAGAGGGTCTCCCCAAACTTGTTGACCTCGTGTGTAACTAGCTCGATGACTTCGTCCTTCATCTCCTTGAGGTGTGGAAAGTCCGCGCCCCAGTACTCTATCTGCATCGAGACTAGGTCGGGTAGGAGGCTCGCTCCCCCCAGCTTCGTGAGGATGCTTACAATCCTTCTTATTAGGAGCCTCGCAAGGTAGCCGACCTTCGAGTTGGATGGGACGACCCCGTCCGAGAGGATAAAGGCGATAGATTTTGTGTGGTCGAGAGCCTTGTACAGTGTCTCAAGCCTCTCTATGGTGGGCAGCAGTTCACCGATCTCAACACCCGCCAGCCTCGCAGCGGTCATGCGTGCCTCAGAGGCAGTTATGCCTCCCCCAGGCTGTATCCAGGCCGAGTACTTTGCGTATCTCTGTAACCTCTCATCTTCCTCAGGCGGGACCTCTAAGAGCTCTGCAAACTTCCTGAATAGGTCTTGGTAGACTGAGCTGAAAGCTGACGTGGTGCCCTGGGAGAGCCAGGTGTATCTCTCAATTCCGTACCCAGTGTCCACAGTCCTGTAGGGCATCTCCTCCAGGCCACCGTCGAGCGTTTTGTAGCTCATGAAGACGAGCGTGGCCACCTCGAGCCCACCATGTATCACTTCGTAGCATGGACCCGCGTTCCCTCCTCCACTCCAAACCCCCTCCTTGAAAACTATGTCCTGCCGATCAAGTCCAAGTCCCTCCATAAACCCTAGGCAGAGCTCCACAGTCCTATCCTTCCAGTAAACCTCTCTTGAAGGAGAGTTGAAGGCGTGGGCACCACCCATCTCGAAGATTGTCATGTGCCGCCCGAAAGTTAGGCCGACTTTGTCCAGATCTACAAGTCTGATGCAGGGCTGACTCACGACTAGCGGGTTAGCAGGGGGCTCCGTGGCTCCAGAAGTAACGTGAGGCTGAAAATCCACTATGCTCGCAGAAACTAGGTAAAGGTCCTTCCTCCACCTAGGCACCACGGGGTACGGCTTGATTACTGCGTGGTTGTGGAGCTCGAAGTACCTGAGAAATTCTCTCCGCATCTCACCGATGCTGTATCTCCGCCTTGTCGGAGGGTTGCCTATGAAAGTGTATGGGGAGCAGGGAGCTTCGCCGCAGTTCTCCCTATGGACTTGGCTCCAGAAGAATTTGCCGCAGGCACCGCATCTTTGCCTAATATAGCCTTCTCTCCGGAAAAACTCTATACTGTAAGCCTCTGCGCCGAACTCCAACCGGTCTCCATAGATTCCGCCCCTCTCGCGATATATGAAACTAATATAGGTCGCCGAGGCTGGTGTCCACGCTTATATGGGTGAATGCCTGCATTTTTCCTGTGTCTGAGAAAGTGAGGGCCCATATCTATGTCTACGGGCGGGTTCAGGGGGTCTTTTACCGGCAGACCGCAAAGGAGGTGGCGGATAAGTTGGGCTTAGGCGGCTGGATCCGTAACCTGAGGGATGGCCGGGTCGAGGCTTTGGTTGAGGGCCCAAGAGAGGCGGTCATGCGTATGATCGAGTGGGCCAAGCAGGGGCCACCCCTTGCCCGGGTCGCAAAGGTCGAGGTTTTTTGGGAGGATTATAGGGGGGAGTTTGTAGGCTTCGAGATTACTGATTAACGGGCTAGAGCGGGAGCAGGTCCAGGAGAGCTCTAGACGATAAGCCCTGCTCAATCCCCGAGGCTAAGCCGACGAGAGTTGCAAGCTCGTCCTCAAACAAGAGTAGGAGTGCAACCCCCAAAACCTCATCTCGGACTGTCTTGAGGAAGGACCCTCTCGCCCTCCTTCTCAGCATCAGTCGGTACCCCTTCTTTAACACCATGATAGCCTCCTCCATGGAGGTGGGCTCAGAGATCGTCGGAACCATCTCACGCCTAACTACGGAGAGGGCGCTCCTAAGCTCGGTGGGCGTCTGACACTCGAGTATCACTGATATAACCGGGTCGAGCTCCGGCTCGACGAGGTTCTCGACGAAACTTCTGATCATGCGCGCCTCGAGACCCCAAATCTTCCCGCGGAGAATCGTCTCAAGCACAAACTCGTAGAACAGCGGCTTCAGCAGGTATTGAGCCTCCTTACAATAGCTTTTAGGCGTCTTCTGCAGGGCGTCCGACAGCCTGCCATAGAACCATCGGTCCACATCGCCGTCCAGCGCGGACAGTTCTCCCGTAGCCGCATAGAGCGTGAAGCCCCTCAAATCCGGGTAATAACTCCCGAGAGTATTGAGAGCCTGTTTAAGAGAGTCTGAAGCTAGAAGCCTGGCGAGGAGGTCGCGAACGCCCATCAGCTCCTCGGCGTAGGGATCCACCAGCGCCCCAATATCTTCCGCGGGCTGACCGGTGTGGAGACCCCGCAGGACCGTTTTGACGTTACGGGCAATGTAGCGCAGGTAGAGGGCCTGTATAACCTTGTCCCTGGGGACCAATGTCATGATCCTATAGTGCATCCAGATGATCCGCCTCCGTAATGCGTGTTCGAGCTTGAGGGCGGTGTATGGTTGCTGGATCTGGGCGATCTCCGCGCTGTAGTGGGTCGCCTTCAGGGCGTTGGCGAGCTCGGAGAGATCTTTCGACCCGGCTAGCTCTTGAAGGAACTGCGGCGATAGGAGCATGCCTCTCCATGCATATAACTTCGCCAAGAGGTAGGGGGGCATCCCCTACACCCCAGCCTGAAGCAATTGGTTCACAACAAACTTGATAAGTCCTTGCCTCTCCTCCGCGAGACGAGACCTTACGGCCTCCGCACGCCTCAGATACTCTCCGCGTATCCGCTCAGCCTCCTCCTTGGCGCGCGCCTCGGCCCCGCTGAGGGCCTTTATCCTCTCCTCCTCCACTAGCCTGTCAAGTTCCCTCGACATCTCAGCCACCGTCTCCTCGACCGCCCTCTCCAGCTGGGCCCTGATCGCGGAGATCCTTCCCTCCAGCTTCTGCAACTCTTCCTCCACGCTCCGCACGATCTTCAGTACCTCCTCGACGTCCCCCATCGGTTTATCAGGTGCGGGCACGTCTTTTTAACTGTTGGGGAAGGCGCAAGAGATAGTGTCCTGATAAGGCGTTATATTTAAAGGCCGGATGTTTTGTGTTGTTTGTATGTGTGTTGTGGCCTTGGTCTCGAGTTGTTTTGGGCGTAATAAAAAAAGGTGGGGAGGCCAAGGTCATAGTTGATGGGGATCCGTGGTATGGTGGGCTCTGGAGAGGCTTGGCCTAGAGTATGGGCATGAGAGGTTCGGCGTTAGGAACGGGGTTGAAAGATTCTTCAGATACCTTAAGGAGAGGACGATGGTATTCCACCACAAGATGAGCGCGAGAAACCACATACAGGGAATAAACAACCTAAAGCTATTCCTAAGCCTATTTACACTATACTACCAGGCCGCGAGGACAGAAGGTGGGTGAAAATGCTTATCCAGACACTACCGGCGCAAGATAGAAGTAAGTTTAAAATATAGAGATGTAGATTGATTCTTGAGCGGTATGGAATACGTGTATGCGGCATTACTGCTTCACAGGCTTGGTAAGGAGATAACGGAGCAGAATATAGCGAGCGTTGTCAAGGCCGCAGGAGGGGAGGTCGACGAGGTGAGGGTCAAGGCGCTTGTCGCAGCACTCCAAGGCGTAAACATCGACGAGATCCTGAAGACGGCCACTACCGCACCGGTCACAGTTACTGCAGCACCCGCGCCGACCCAAGCACCGGCTGCTGCGCCAGAACAGCAGGCAAAGGAGGTCAAGGAGGAGAAGCCGAAGGAAGAAGAGGCGCTGGCTGGCCTCAGCGCGTTGTTCGGATAAAAAGGGGTAGGCCTAGGGCCACAGCGAGGACGAGTCAGCCCTACACTGTACTATGTTTGTCGCGGCTTCTTGAAAGTGCCTGCCGGCAGTGGCAGCCGCGGATATATAGCCTGGAGACCGAGATCTCGGCGGAGTGAGGCGCGAGGATTCCGCGGACGGCGTCCTGTATAAGGAGGTCATTTACGACGAGGATCATTGGGAGCTGCTACGCCAGAAGAGGGGGGTTGCTGAGCGTGTCATGGTGCCCTTTGTTGTGCGGGGGTTCGGACCCGTGGTCTATGGGAGCGTTGCGAGGGGAGATGTTCATGAGGCGAGTGACGTCGAGGTCTTTATCCCCGTCCCCCCAAACCCCGCGCTAATTGAGGCCATAGTGGAGAGCGAGCTCGGCGGGTGGGAGAGGAGGGAGCTGGTCCAAGCTACACCGGCCTACGTGCCGAAAGCCTACATATATCTGGATGAGAAGACAACCATCTCCTTCCCCCTCTTAAAAATGATGCCCGAAGAGGAATCATTTTATAAGACTGCCGGCATGGTGGGCTACGAAGGTCTCCTAAACGGCGATAGGGCACCAGGGATGAATAAGAGCCTAATCGTGATAGTCCCCACACGAGCCGGCCACGCCGAGTTCCCCGCGGATAGAGATCCAGACCTAGCTGCACGTCTGATCGGCGTGGATCCCATCACAATTCGGAACAGAGTCCGCGTGTTGACGAGAAGGAGGATTCACGGCAGAACTGGCGTCTTCCGCGCAATTAGCTTAGCGGAGGGAGAGAGCTTTACCAGCGCTTTTGCAGAGCTAGCCAGTCAGAACCCCATCTTGAGGCGGAGGCTCACCAGATGAGGATTCTGGGGCTCGACAAGAAGAGGGGGTGGATCAGGATAGCCGTGACCACCACCATCGATCTCCTAAACATCTATAGACAGATAAGGCCGGGCGACGTGGTCTACCAAGAAACAACGAGGGAAGTCAAGAAGGAGAGAGCTTCTGGGGAAATTGACAGCGAGAGGCGCAGCCTCAAGCTGGGAATAGAGGTCGAGAACAAGAGTGCCGACCCGCTGACGCGGCGAGTGAGCCTCAGGGGCAGAATAGTATATGTGGATCAAGAGATCGATGTGTTGAAGAAGTATCACACTCTGCACTTGGAGAGGGGGAGTGTTTTCGAGGTTGAGAGCAGGGAGAGGCTTCCCTACCTGCTGCGTATAGCCGAGTCGAGCGGTTCGGGAGTGGAGAGGGATGTCGCAGCCATATCGGTCGACGACGAGAACATAGCGCTCGTTCGCATCTCTAACGAGGGGCTCAGGATCGTCAAGACCGCCGAGTGGGGTCGAGGAGCCAAACTCCCCGGCTACGCGGTCCGCGAGGACTCAAAGGCAGTCGACGAGGTGGTCGAGGAGCTTAAGAGACTTGTTGAGGCCGGCGTGAGACGGGTCGTAGTTGTCGGCACATCACTCCACGCCGACGAATTCGTAAAGGAGGTTAAGCGCAGGGATGCTGGGCTGGCCACCCTCATCAGGAGGCGCGTCACTACAAACATAGGCGGCCTCGACGGGCTGCGCGAGGCATTGCGTAGAGGTGTCCTCGGTGAGGACTTGAAGCCCCTCGCAGACGCGCTCGCGGTTGAGAGGTTGATTGAGCTGGCCACGAAGAGGCCTGAAAAAGTCTACATGGGTGTAGAGGAGGTCTACGCGGCCTGCAGGGCTGGGCAGAGACTGGAGGTTCTGGTTACAGAGGATTTCATCTGGCAAAATCTTGACTCTGAGAAGCTGAACAGCATCCTTGATGCTTATGAGAAAGGGGCCATTGGTCTAAGGATACTGCTTCCTGGGACGGAGGCGGCTGAGAAGGTCGGGGCTCTGGGCTCGATCGTCGGCTTCAGGTCTGCTGAATAAAAAGGGGGAGATAGGTTCTAAGCCTCAGCCAGCCCTAATCTTATCCATCGTGAGTACCTTAACATTCGGTTTTAGGGACAGGTTCTCGCCAAGCCTCGCCCCAATGAGGTATATCTCGCCCGGGTTTGAGCCGGCTATATCAATTAACCTTTGGGTCACGACTCCGTCGAACACGACGAACCGGTAGTCGCGCGCCTCTGACATCTGCTGAGCAAGCTCACTTACAGGTTTGCGCCACAGCTCGTTGAAGTCCTTATCGAGGGCAACTGACATCAGAGTCCCCTCAAGCTCACGCACATACTTTTCAAGCTTGTCGGCTGGAATCTCCTGTATCTCTGCCACCGGGGGCTGATGACCCCGAATCCTTCGAATAGCCTCATCGAGGGGGACCGCATTCCTTAAGGCATCCTCGATCTCCTTCGCGTTTAAGTCCTCAACCTCTTTACCGTAGGGCGCCCTCGCTACGAGGTCTATCTTAATGACTTGGGAGATTTCCCGAAGCACCATGTCGCCTCCCCTGTCACCATCCAAGAAAGCTATCACCTTCTTTTTCACTAGCAGGTCCTGGATCGAGGGTGGGACCTTTACGCCGCCCACCGCCATCACGTTTTTGTAACCGTACCTCATCAAGTTTATGACGTCTGCGCGGCCTTCAACTAGTATGACCTCGTCTGAAGTTAGCGCCTCGGGACCCGCCTGTATCTTCTCAGGACCAATCTCAAGCACGTGGGCCTTACTGACCGCTTCCTCAAGCTCCTTTAGGAGCTCGTCTTCCTCCGGAATCTTCTTCCTCTCCCACTCGTAGAGAATCGCTCTAGCCCTCTCAACTATCTTCTTCCTCTTCTCAGCTCTGAGGTCCTCGATCCTATCTATGACTACCTTGGCAGGGTATGGGCCGACGCGGTCAAGCGACTCGATCATTGCCGCGACCAGCGATGTGTAAAACTTGTCCATACTGCTCGGCACTATTATCTTCCCGACTGTCTTGTTGCCCTGATTCTGGAGTATGACGTCTATCCTGCCGATCCTACCCGTCTTCTGAAGCTCCCTGAGGTCTAGCTCGGAGCTGAATATACCCTCTGTCTGGCCGAAGGTTGCACCGATCACGTCGTTCCTATCCACGATGCCGTCTACCTCTATCCTCGCCTCTATCACGTATTTTGTGGAGATAGATTGTGCAGCCAACTCTCTGGACCTCCTTTAGTTCGCTCTCCGTGCGGAATAGATAGCTTGGCTTAATATTTAAACGATAATCCGGGCTCGACTATATCTTAAGCCGCTGCTCTCTCCGGCCTTCCTGGTTTCTCCAATGTCAGGTAGGAGCGCAAATACCCCCTCCCCCTGTTTCCCTTATCTTATATCGTATTCATAACCTATTCTCTCTCCTCTCGCTCTCCTTCTAGCTCCGCTACCTGAGCATTTTTCCCCGGACGAAGAGCGTTATTATTAGGGCGTTCCAGAGGAGGGTCAGCGCGAGCTACGCCACTATGGGGAGGGGGCTCTTGGAGCCTGTCTCCCTGATGTAGAGGAGGCCGAGGAGTGGCGGAACAGCGAGTATGAGGGCTAGGGCGGTTGAGCGGGTGAAGACCCGGGCGTAGTGGGTGTACATGGCCCTCTGGCGGCTAGGGGTAGTTGCTTAGCGGCTCCCTCATCCTGCTCCTGAGGCCCCTCATGACCCTTATATGCGTCTCCACCGCGCCCCTTTTTGTGCCGTTGGAGGAAGTTAGCGGCGAGTGGGTCCGTAGCGTCATACCTCCGAGAAGGGCGGGCTCCAGGAAAGGCGAGAACGGCGTGGTCGTGGTTATCGGTGGGAGCGGCACCTATCATGGGGCTCCCTTTCTCACCGCGATGGCCGCGATGCGCTCCGGAGTCGACCTGGCCTACCTCTACGCCCCCGAGAGGATTGTAGCACCACTTAGGGCGCTCAGCCCCTCTCTGATAGTCATGCCCTACACTGACTTGAAGTTGACGCGTAGGGTTGCCGCACACATCTTGAGCTCCCTCCCTAGGGCGAACTCTGCGGCGGTGGGGCCGGGTCTCGCGTTGGCGAAGGAGGAGGCGCTTCTGGAGCTACTTTCAGGGCTTCTAGAGAGGGGTCTTGGCCTCGTCGTTGACGCCTCGGCGCTACAACCCCAAATCTTGGGGAGAGTGCGTGGAGGCAGGGTGGTCCTCACACCCCACACGGGCGAGTTTCAGAGAGTCTTCGGAATACATCCGGGGGAGGGGTTGGAGGAGAGGGTGGCCAACGCCCAGAGGGCAGCCCTCGACCACCAAGTCACGATACTGCTCAAGGGCCCGATAGACGTGATAACGGACGGACAGCAAGTGTTCATCAACAGGACTGGGAATTGCGCCATGACTGTAGGTGGGACAGGCGACGTCCTGACTGGCCTAGTCGCCGGCATCATGGCTAAGGGCGTAGCTCCTGCAGAGGCAGCCGCCGCTGCCGCCTATATTAACGGGGTCTGTGGAGACGCCGCTATGCGGGAGTTGGGGCTACATATCCTCCCTACGGACATTATCGAGATGATCCCGCGCGTCATGAAGAACTTTGACCGCATAGTTTCCTAAGGGGAAACTATGGGAGGATTACAAGGACAGCCCAGCCTATAGAGATATGTCTAAGACCTTCCGATAAGCAGCGGCTTTATCAGCTTATGTCTTGTATCTTGGGTATCCGTATAAAGTTGTTTGTCCTTTTCCTCTGAATACTACCTCGTTTCCCCACAAGTCCAACTGTATCGGTATGTTTCCGTGTTCTATGCCTAGTATGTGTCTTAGTTTAGATTTCTCCTTCTTTACTACTCCTATCTCCTTCTCCAAGCCCTTAATGTTTGTCAGTGTGTAGTAGATTTCTCTTGGGAGTATTAGTCCCTTTGATGTCTTTATGTATCCTGGTGGTAGTTCTTTGGCGCTCTCTATGAGGTATAGGATGTTTCAATCCATCTGTAGGTTTTTCTTCTTGTATTTTATTGCTTAGTAGTGTTTGCTGTAGAGTATCTTGACCTTTATCTTCTTGCTCCCTCTACTCTCTCTATTCTCCTCAGGACGGGGTTTGGAGCGATCCTTATGCGTGGTTTGTCCAGCTCTTAGTGAGTGCGTGGTTGGGGATGGCCCGATTATTGGGGCCATTACTTTTTATATGCGGGGCCGGTGGGTTGGAGTGGGATGGTGGATAGGTTCCAGTTGGTGGCGAGGCCATACGAGATAAAGACTGATGGAGAGGTGCAGGGATATTGAAGTTCTACGCGGATGTCCATAGGAGTAAGAGGAACGACGAGGGATACAGAATCACATATACTACTGACGGAACAGCTTTCAAACACGTAGACAGCCTCGGCGAGATCCCGGCAGGACCCGGAGACAAGCTATTCATGGATACACTACCACCCCAGCACACGGACGGCGCGATAGAACTACTAAGGAGAGGGGTAGAGGTATACTATCTCAGGAGACTTACATTGCTTAAGAAGGTGCGCGGAGAGCTTAGGCTGCCGAAGAGCGCTAGGGGAGACATCAAGGCATTGATGAGCATAGAAGAGAGGTGGTTCAGGAGGGTTACCGAAGACTTCCTTGTCGTGCGTAGGATGATATTGGCCTATTAGGTCTCTATTGAAGACTCATCAGCAACTCGTCAATAAGGCTAAATCTTTGTCGGAGAGTGGGAGGATTACACTAAAACCAGTCATCTCCTCTATCGAAAAACAGTTGGGGGAGATGGCTGGGATGATTGCTGAGGAGGCTGGTAAAAGATATCAGGCCTATAATAGGCTTGTTGAGTTGCTGGGGATAGATAGTAATCCGTCGGCATTGGAGGCTCTCGCCGAGGTCCTTGTCTTGCCGGAGTGGGCTTCGTGGCGTAGAACCAAGAACTACTTCGGACTATGGAGGAGAGATAGGAAGACACGCTTCCACAGGTCGAGGACCGCTAGACAGGCCCTTGAAAGGCGTACAATAAGCCTAAAGGGATACAACATAAGAGGAAAAGAACTCAAAGAAGTCCTAAAGACCATCTGGATAACATTGAAGGACCAGAAGGCCGGGATTACCGCTCCAGCCTGACGGAGAAAAGACCCAGAAGGCTGGAGCGGCTAAGGGGATACACCTACCACCCCTAGCGGGTGGTGTGGTCCCACAATATCACCCTCTGGCCCTGGGTCTCTCTAATGTATGGCTGGAGAAAACCGCCCCCTCCCCCACTCTTTCCCCTTTCAAAAATAATACAAACATAACATAATAAGGTTGGAGGCAGGCCTGGACTTCGGAGGCTCAGGCAGATATTGTGGTGAAGCCTCTTAGCTGGCTAATAAGCTCAGATATCTCTGTGGTGGGCTTCTGACATGAGGACGCCCTGCAGAGGTAGAAGGTTGGCCGGCCGTCGACGCACTCCTTACCCTCCATGAGTGTCCTCAGGACCTCGCTGTGCCCAGCCGAAACCACTATGTAGGGCTCATATATTTTTCCAGCGAGCTCCGTAAGAACGGGCGAAGGATCGTCCTGCGGAGACACCACCACAAGCTCACCACAATGCCCGGTAAGGAAGGGGAGGGCACTAATTAGGGAGAGGTGGCCCAGGGGGGAATCCAATAGGCGCTGCCAAACACACTTCACAGCACGCCTCGCGATCTCAATAAGCTCCTCCTCAAGCGTTAGTTGATAGAGCTTGCTGAATAGGAGCACAGCCCCGCCGTATCCGCTTGGATAAACGTTGTCCTCCGCGACTATGGGCCTGACTGGTACATCGCGCCCTTCAGCTGTGTCATAAAAGCCGCCAAAGCTTGAAAGGAACTTCTTTCGAATATCCGTTGCCAGATTGTGGGCTGCCTCCAGATACTTGGCGGCGCCGGTCCACTGATAGAGCTCTAGGAGGCCGCAACCAAGAAGAGAGTAATCCTCTAGTAGGCCCGGAGCCTCCGACGGCCCGTCTAGCCAGTACCTCTTCAGCTCCTCGCCGTCATAAAGCTCCCTCAGGATGAAGTCCGCCGTCGAGGCGGCTGCCTCGATGAACTTGGCTTCCCTCGAGACCGCGCCTAGGTAGGCGAGAGCCTCGATTGCAAGACCATTCCAAGAGGCTATCACCTTATCATCGCGCGTGGGGGGCTCCTTTACTCTCCTCAGCTGACAGAGCCTCTCCCTTATAATGTCTATAGCCTCGGGAAGGGGGGCACCCATCTTCTTCGCCAATTGCTCAGGCGAGGTCAACCTGACTATGTTGAGACCGTCCTTAAAGTTGCCGGCGGGGCTGCATCCCAATATTCTCGCAACCTCCTCCCCCACAGCCGATGAAATCTCACCCCAGCTGTAGAGGTAATATCCACCTTCGCGGCCAGCGCTCTCCGAGTCTAAAGCAGAGCAGAACCCACCGAGGGGGGAAGACATCTCCCTCAAAAGCCACAGAGCAATATCTTTGGCCACGTGTCTGTAGAGATCGACCCCACTCGCAGCGTACATCTCGGCGTACAATCTCGTCAGCATGGCGTTATCATAGAGCATCTTCTCGAAGTGGGGGACAGACCAGCTCCTATCCACCGCATATCTGTGGAAGCCGCCGCCAACATGGTCATATATCCCTCCCATCCACATCAGCCTCAAAGTCTTCTCCACCATCCTCAGCGCCATCTCCTCGCCGTAGAGTCTCCAATATCTGAGAAGGAAGAGGTGGTAGAGCGGGTTCGGGAATTTCGGCGCGCCCCTTATTCCTCCGAAGTCTTCGTCGAATATCAAGACAGACTGGTCATAAGCATTCGATAAAACGTTGATGTTGACTTCATGGTCGGACGACGGACCTAACGCGAGATACCCCGCTATCACGTTAAACAGGTTGTTACTGTTTTCGAGGATCTCCTGCCTCTTCTTGGCCCAAGCGTCCCTAACCGCCAGCAAAACCTCCTTTAGCCCCGGCAGCCCTCCCTTCCTTTCTGGAGGAAAGTAAGTGCCTCCGAAGAAGGGTTTGAGGTCAGGTGTCAGGAAAACGGTAAGCGGCCATCCCCCCTGCCCCGTCATGAGTATGACTGCACGCATGTAGATGGCGTCAATATCGGGTCTCTCCTCCCTGTCAACCTTCACGGGAACGAAGTATCTGTTGATCAGGTCGGCTATGACTGGGTTCAGGAATGATTCGCGGTGCATCACGTGGCACCAGTGACATGAGGAGTATCCTATGCTCAGTAGGATCGGCTTATCCTCTTCTCTCGCTCTCGCTATGGCCTCCTCACCCCAGGGATACCAATCGACAGGGTCATAGGCGTGGAGCCTGAGGTATGGGCTGGTGGAGCTGGCCAGACGGTTACTCTTCCTGTGGCCCTCTGACTTAGCCAAATCCCTGCGGTAATTACTCTTAGATATCTTATTAAACCCATCAGACCATCATGATAGCTGGTGGAAATTTGGGGCGAGAAATACTGGGATACCTGGTCGGTCTACAGCCTCTCTTACGGGGGCGGATCACCTTCATCAGACTCATAATCTCAACCCCGGGTGGAGAGCTTCTCGATGCTGTGATCCATGAGCCGCCGGATTGGCTTGGAGTAGCTTCTCCAGTAGCCTGCCTAGTCGATAAGATTGATAGCGAGGGAGGGAGCATAGACCTCGTAACGGATATAAGGCCTTCCACAACACTCCCCGAAACAACGATCGAGTACGTAATAATTGAGAGGTTCGAGACAGCTTCCAGCGGGCACGTGGTCCTAGAGGGGCACAAGCAGGGCGGGGGATTTTTCAGCTACTTGTTAAGCCCTCCGAAAATTTTGCTTGAAAAACGAGAGACCCCAGTAAGGGCTGTAGTCTTGAGGACGCATCAGAGAGGCACCGAGGGTATAGTGGGAGTCATCTCTCAAACATCTTTCCAAGTCCTGAAGCGGGCTAAAGAGCTGCTCAAGCTGCTCAAAGAACAGGAGCAGCAGAGGCCCGAGCTGGAATTCCTAGGGGCGGACTAGTTGTCCCTCAGAAGTATTAATAAGGCGACACGTCGTCATTAGCAACGTGCGAAGGATCTGCAACCTGCGGGACATCCCCGAGGGTGGGATGACTAAAATAGATCTTGGAGAAAAGCAGGTCCTGGTGGCTAAGGTTGGGGGCCGCGTCTACGTGGCTGACCATCTCTGTACCCACGAGGAGGCGGATTTAAGTCTGGGGATCTTAGAGGGAGATGTAGTCAGATGCCCCCTGCACGGCGCTCGCTTTAGAATTAGCGATGGAGGCGTTGTCGAGGGGCCGGAGGGCGAGCCGCCCGAATCGATCCCTCCCCTGAGGACCTACAAAGCCGTGATAGTTGGTGACGAGGTTTACTTGGCCGAGTAGCCGTGGCCAAGACGTGAAAAATATCCTACTCCGTGGAAGGGGAAAACATATAATAAGTTTGTAGCCATAATTTGTTGTGCCGAAATACATCTTCGTCACAGGAGGGGTAGTCTCGTCAGTAGGGAAGGGAACCGTCGCATCCGCGATCGGAAAGATCCTACAGTGGCATAACTATACCGTCGACCTTCTCAAGATCGACCCCTACGTAAACGTCGACGCGGGCACACTAAACCCCTACAGCCACGGCGAGGTCTATGTAACTGATGACGGTGGAGAGACGGATCTGGACCTAGGATGGTATGAGCGTTTCCTTGATGTTCCTATGGGGAAGATGAACAATCTTACCACCGGACAGGTCTTCCTAGAGGTGATCAGGAGGGAAAGAGCGGGCGAGTATCTCGGCCAATGTGTCCAGATCGTGACACACGTCACCGACGAGATTAAGAGGCGCATCAGAGCCGTCGCAGAGAGACGGAATGCCGACTTCGTCATAGTGGAGATCGGCGGAACGGTCGGAGACATTGAGGGACAGCCGTTCTACGAGGCTGCGAGGCAGATGAAGCTCGAGGAGCAGACCCTCTTCGTCCACGTCTCTCTAGTGATTTATCTGAAGGCTACTGGGGAGTTTAAGACTAAGGCACTACAGCACAGTGTCAACGAATTACGACGCACAGGAATTCAGCCCGACATAGTGGTTGCTAGGAGTGGAAGCCCGATAGATGAGGCAACCAAGAGAAAGATCGCACTCTTCTCAACTTTACCCCCCGAGGCCGTATTCTGCTCCTACGACACCGACGTGATATACGAGGTCCCCCTCATGCTGTATGAGCAAGGAATGGGAGAATACATGCTTAAGAAGTTCAACCTCCCCCTGACAACCCCCGCGATCCATGAGTGGAGAAAGATCGTAAATACATTTAAGGTGCAGGACCCAGTAATAAAGGTGGCGGTCTGTGGGAAGTATACTGCCTTAACCGACTCCTACGTGAGCATAAAGGAGGCGCTTAAACACGCCGCGGCCTACGAGGGGGCTAGGCTTGAGATCCTCTGGGTGGATGCTGAGAAGCTTGAGAGAGGCGACTCCCAAGAGTTCGCGAAGCTTTTCGAGGCCGACGGGATCCTAGTACCCGGTGGCTTTGGGAGACGCGGCTCTGAGGGTAAGATCATGGCGATAAAATATGCGAGGACACAGAATAAGCCCTTCCTCGGAATCTGTTTCGGCTTGCAGCTGGCGGTAGTGGAATTTGCGCGAAACGTACTGGGTCTCGAGCGAGCAAACTCTACCGAGCTCGACCCATCCACTCCACACCCAGTCATAGACCTGATGCCTGAGCAGCAGGGCGTAAACCAGATGGGTGGCACGATGCGGCTCGGCGCCCTCCCAGTAGTTATAAAGCCTGGCACACTTGCGCACCACCTCTACGAATCCGAGTTGGCGTATGAGAGACACAGGCACCGATACGAGGTGAATCCGGCATACAGTCAGTCACTACTTCGCGCGGGCCTAGTCTTCTCCGGCCTTTCCCCAGACAACACCCGTGTAGAGATCGTAGAGCTGCCAACGCACAGATTCTTCATAGCAACACAGTTCCACCCCGAGTTCAAGTCCAAGCCCGGCAAGCCCTCACCGGTATTCAGAGGCCTCGCCGAGGCATGCCTCAGTGAGGTTAAAATAAGAGCGGCCTAGCGTGGTGCTTGACACTTGACGATCGTGGACTCGCATTGCCACGTCCACGAGTATGATGAGAAGGAGATACAGGAGTTTAGAGGGATAAGGATAGTTGGAGTCTCGCTAGATATAGAGTCGTCGGTGAAAACACTTGAGCTCGCGAAGAAATTTGACAACATAGACCCTTTTGTTGGTTTTCACCCATGGTATCTACACAGGACTATAAACAGGCTTGAGGAGCTTAGAGAGCTCATAATGAGCGGGTCGTTCGCGGGAATAGGAGAGGTTGGCGTGGATGCTAGATTCGCGAGGAGCCCAATAAAGGAGCAGATGAGGGTCTTCACGCAGATCTGCCAACTGTCAATCGAGGTTAACCTCCCACTGAATGTCCACGCGCTCGGCGAGTGGGGGAACGTGATCAGCATCTGCAATCGGCTGGGTGTTAGGTCAATGTTATTGCATTGGTACACTGGGCCGGTAGAGCTGTTGAAGGTGATAGAGGACTCGGGCTACTTCATATCGATAAACCCAACGGTGGTTATTCAGCAGAGGCAGATGCGCATTCTGGACAAGGCTAGCCCAGAGATACTACTAACCGAGAGCGACGGCCCCTATCGTTATAGGGAGCTCAGCTTGAGCCCCTCGGAGATCCATGGACTGATTAAAACGATTGCGAAGGTGAAGGGCGTGGACGAGGAGTATATGGTGGCGCAGATCTACAAGAATTATCTCCGCTTCCTGAGAGGCTAGGTTGGTGTCCCGCCAGGTGGTGTGAGGCTAACTCTTCGAGAACAGTTATTAATGCCTGGGTCCCTAGAGCCCCCTTACCCTTCGCGACCAGTGACTTGAGGAGCTGGTACACTATAGCTGTCCCCGGGAGAGGCAGGGATAGGGTGTGGGCAGTCTCAGAGACTATTCTGAGGTCCTTGGCAAGGTGCTCTGCCTTGAAGCCTGGATCAAAGTCTCTAGCCATGATTCTCGGACCAAGGTTCACGAGCTGCCATGACGAGCCGGCGCCTGTGGATATTGCCTCTAACACCTTCTTAAGGTCAAGCCCCGCCTTGGAGGCAAGCAACAATGCCTCGCATGTTCCGAGGAGTGAAAGGGCAACTGAGACTTGATTGCAGAGCTTCGCGAGCTGGCCTGATCCTGACGGCCCCATATATATTATCTTGTTTCCAAGCAGCGAGAGTATCGGCTCGGCACGCCTGAAAGCCTCGTAGTCCCCACCCACCATAATGGTAAGTGTTCCCTGCTCAGCACCTATTGTCCCTCCTGTGACGGGCGCGTCAAGATACTTCACCCCCACATCCGCTAAGCGTCGCCCGACCTCTCGCTCAGTCTCGGGAGAGACTGTAGACATGTCGATCACTGTTGTTCCTGGAGAGGCACCCTCAACGACCCCGTTCACACCAAGCACAACCTCCACGACCTCCGGAGTGTCAGGAAGCATCAGGATTACGAACTCCGCCCCCGACGCAGCCTCTCTGGGAGAGCCTGTAGGTGTCGCGCCATGGGCGGCGAGTTCGTCGATCGGTCGCCTACTCCTGTTGTAAACCCTCAAATGATGCCCAGCTTCCAGAAGTCTCTTAGCCATCGGTTTGCCCATAAGCCCAAGTCCGATGAAGCCGATTCGCGCCACACACTACCCAGAGCACCATAAGCTTATAAATCGTTATACGCTCCTCCAGTAGCAGCCGTGCAGGCTTTTGTTAGGAGGCTGCAGACATGGGCAGGCGATGTAATCGTTGCGGCTGACGGGGAGAATGTACTTTTTGTCGGGGTTGGTCATGGGGGAGACTACGTATCATTTCTGAGGCGGCAGGGCTATCAAGAGCTGTCCCGCCGTAGTTGTAGTCTCCTCGAAGAAGCTTCACGCCAGATCACAGAGTATTTCGAGGGAGAGAGGAGGACCTTTGATCTACCCGTAAGAATGATGGGCACAGAGTTCAGCCGGAAGGTGTGGTCCATAGTCATCCAGATACCTTACGGCCATTTACGGAGCTACAAGTGGGTTGCGGAACAGCTAGGCATCAATTATGCGAGGCCTGTTGGCAGAGCGCTCGCGGCCAACCACCTGATGCTGATCGTACCTTGCCACAGGGTGGTCGCGTCAACCATGGGGCTAGGAGGATTCAGTGCGGGCATAAGGCTTAAAGAGGCCTTAATAAAGCATGAGGCTCGGCATAGCAACTGCTAGAAAATTCTCGCTCGGAGATTAGTGATGCAGATGGAGGGAGTTCTCGTTAAGGGGCGTCTCTGTGCTCCTGGGTAGCTTTGAAACGCCCAGTCGTCTCGAAGCATGGTCCGCCCCTCGGGAGAGACCCGATAACACTATATCGGCCCACCCAAATCAAAATATAGAGTGACGAAAAAGCTCACACTGCCGCGGACAGAGGATCGTCATATAGAGTTTAAAGAGAGGCTCATCCCTCAAATCCACCTTAAGGAGGAGAGGCGGCAACAGCTAGGCACTCAGTTGAAGGCCCACCTAATTGAGGGGAACGGCGTCGCAGTCTACCTGCTCGGTGTCTCTGATGACGGTGGGGTCATTGGCCTGAGCGAGTATGATCTCGAGATGAGTCTGTCGGTACTTTCAACCGTGTCCGCGGAGTGTGGTGCTAAGATTAAGCGTGTTGAAAAGTACGAGATGGAGCGGGGCTTTGTCGCGAGGGTCGTGATAGAGCAGATCTCCACTCTCTCCAAGCCGCACATAACCGTGGCTGTCGCGGGCCACGTGAATCATGGAAAGTCCACCCTGATAGCCTGCCTACTGTCAGGCGAACGTGACGACGGTATGAAATGGCTCTACCTCGACACCCTACCCCACGAAGTCGCGAGGAACCTGTCGGCAGACATACACCTCGCAATATTGGGCTTCAAGAACGGCCGTCCAATACCTATGGCCAACCCGCTCGACAAGTCGGAGAGAGCCCGTATAGTTGAGGAGGGAGAGAGACTGGTAAGCTTTGTAGACACCGTTGGGCACGAGCCCTGGCTGAGGACAACAATACGGGGGCTGGTGGGTCAAGAGGTTGACTACGGAATCCTCGTCGTTGCCGCCGACGATGGTGTGACGCACCTGACGAAGGAGCACCTCGGTCTAATGCTGGGGATCAACCTCCCCGTCATAATGTGTATAACTAAGGGAGACAAGGTCTCGGAGCGGAGGAAAGCGGAGGTCGTCGAGGACGTCGCTCAGCTCTTGAAAAAGGTTGGGAGGGTACCGTTCCATCTGCGGGACCCCTCTGACGCAGACTTAGTCTACGACAAGCTCGGCGTCATAGTTCCAATAATCGAGACATCTGCAAGGACGTTTGAAGGGTTTGATCGGCTATACAGGCTTCTAAGCCTACTCCCGCCCAGGGAGAGGCAGGTACACAAGCCTCTCTTGCTGTATATCGACAGAATATACGACATAGACGGTGTTGGCAGCGTGGTGTCGGGGACGGTGCGTCAGGGTAGGCTCAGAGCGGGTGACGACCTGCTGCTCGGCCCGTACCCAGATGGCAGTTTTAAACGCGTCAAGGCGCGAAGTGTGGAGATCTATCATGCCAGAGTCGACGAGGCGGCTGCCGGATACATAGTGGGTGTGGCTATACGGGGCGTCCCCCACTCAGAGATCAGGAGGGGCATGGCACTCTGCGGAGAAGAACTCAGCCCTAGGGCTGTCTGGAGCTTCGAGGCGGAGATTCTCGCTCTGGGACACCCAAGCAGGCTTGCACAAGGCTACGAGCCAGTTTTACAGTGCCACACAATCTCCCAGAGCGTGAAAATAGTGGAGCTGGACAAAGACTACATAAGGCCGGGGGAGACCGGTAACGCCGTCCTCGAGTTTAAGTATTCGCCGACGCTCATCTTCGCCTCGGACAGGTTTGTGTTGAGGGAGGGCAGGACAAAGGGCATAGGGGTTGTCAAAAGAATCGTGAGGTATGCTTGAAGAAGGGAAGACGCGTGCAATTGGTCTGAAGGTCCAAGCTAGGATGGCGGAGAAGACCACGCGCATCTTGCTAGAACAGGGGCTCCTAGATGCGAGGCTCGCGCCCAAGAGAGATAATGGGTTCGTTGTATTCCCCCTAACGAGTATGCCGCGAAACCAGCTTCTCGATATCGCTGGAGGGGAAGTCTTAGAATTCGAGTTTAGCCGTCGCCCCACGCGGCCGACCAGCCTTAAGGATGAGCTGAGGAGGGTTTTGACTGATGAGGAGCTGAAGGATGCGCCATCATCTTTTGACATTATAGGCGATATCGCGGTTGTCCATATACCGGAGAGCCTCGCCTCCAAGGCTCGCCTTATAGGAGAGGCAATACTGAGAGTGCAGAGATCAGTTCGGGTAGTCTTAGGCGAGTCAGGCCGGGTCGAGGGAACCTACAGGGTAAGAAGATACATTCACTTGGCAGGCGAGGAGAGGACCCAGACAATACATAGGGAGAATGGCTGCCTATTTTTCGTCGACCTCTCAAGAGTGTATTATACGCCGCGGCTGTCGGGCGAGAGAATGAGGATCGCGTCCCTTGTCTCGAGTGATGAGGTTGTCGCGGATATGTTCGCGGGTGTAGGCCCCTTCGCAATCACTTGCGCGAAACACTCAGGAGCCATTGTATATGCCTCAGAGCTAAACCCGGCGGCCTACGAGCTGCTCGTCAAGAACATCGAGGCTAACAGGCTGTCAAGCAGGGTCACGCCACTATTTGGGGATTGTAGAGAGGTCTTCAGGTATGTTAAGAGGCGTTTTGACAGGGTAATAATGAATTTTCCGAGCGACCCACTCTCGTTCCTATATACTGCGCTAACGATACTTAAGGAAAAGGGTACAATACACCTCTACGGCTTCACTGAAAGCCCCGATGATTGGAGGCGGCTCGTGGAGGAAAGGGTCAAGAGTCTTGGGGCCTCATGCTCAGTCTCAGCCAAGAGGCTGAGGCCCATCTCGCCTAAAAAGAGCCTTCACGTAGCGGATGTCGAGATCTACTAAGATAGGTGGGGGGTAGGCGGGCTTTTCGGCTGGCCTGCCTCTCTATGGGGAAACTTTAGAGGACATTTTCCAACCTTTATAAGGATTAAGACTAAAGGGGGATTGAGGGAGGGGTTTGGGTTGGCTGGACCTCAACAGTCTCGGAACCCCAGACACACGGCAACGTACCAATACAGCTAGGCCAGTGGGGAAACGAGGTAATATTCAGGGGAAACGGACAGACAACACTATACGGATACCCAAGATACGAGACGTGAGCTAATATATATCACCGAACTATAGTAATGGAAGTCCAGTATTATGGCGAGGGCCGCCCCGCGAAACTTTATCCGCGCCCAATCCCCTCGAATACTGGGTGTAAGAATGGGCGTTAAGCTGGCTGACATCATACCTCCAGAGGCCTTGGAGGTGATTAGCCTCAAGCATCTCTCGGGAAAGGCCATATCCATCGACGGCTACAACACTCTATACCAGTTTCTCTCAATCATACGAGGGCCGGATGGCCGGCCGCTGCAGGACAGAAAGGGACGCGTAACAAGCCACTTGAGCGGGCTATTCTTCAGGACCACCAACATGATCAAGGAGGGTCTGAGGGTCGTCTACGTGTTTGACGGCCAGCCCCCCGAGCTTAAGAAAGCCATTCTTAGGAAGAGGTTCGAGCTAAGAGAGAAGGCCCGAAGGCTCTACAGTGAGGCCCTAGCCGCGGGCGAGCTAGAGGAGGCGAGAAAATACGCTGCACAGTCCGCAAGCCTCGAAAGCTACATGGTTGAGACAGCGACCAAGCTTCTAGACGCGATGGGGATTCCATACATCGTGGCCCCCTCAGAGGGAGAGGCGCAGGCCGCTTACCTAGCTGCACGTGGCGACACCTGGGCGTCTGCCTCGCAGGACTTTGACTCACTTCTCTTCGGAACACCGAGGCTCGTCCGGAATCTCTCGATAGTCGGCAGAAGAAAGCTTCCGGGTAGAAACGAGTATGTCTCTATAGAGCCCGAGCTGATAATTGCGGAGAAGCTTTTCTCATCTCTAGGCATCGGTAGAAGGGAGCTCGTGGACATGGCCATACTGATAGGGACGGACTACTTTGAGGGTGTGAAGGGCATTGGCCCCAAGAAGGCATACAACCTAATCAAGACACACGGCTCGGCTGAGGCTGCCCTCAAAGCTCTCGGCAAGCAGCCGGAAGTCGATATAGAGGCCGTCAGGAAACTCTTCTTAGAGCCGGAGGTTAAGAAGGACTATGTGCTGGAGTGGAGGGAGATAGATAGGGAGAGAGTGGTCAAGCTCCTGTGCGACGAGCATGACTTCTCACCCGAAAGGGTTGAGAAGGAGTTGAACGAGGTGGAGGCTATACTGGCTGAGAAGCGTAAAGCCACCTCCCTCGATCGCTGGCTCTCGGGTTAGGCGCCCTCATCGAGAAGCATAACGAGTTTTTTCTCCTCATCCAAGCTGTGGAGCCTGACGAGCCCCCGCGCCTCTAGGACTAGGAGCGCCTGCCGCAGCTCTTTCTGGCTTATCTCAAACCCCCTACTATTGAGGGCCTCCTGTAAGGCCGTCTCCATCATTCTCTTGTTATTCCTCCGCAGCATCTCTATAATAGCGGCTAGGTCCATGCGGCCCTTCTCATCCAAACATCGGTAAGGACTTCTCGCTTCCGCGGAGCAGCTCAGCGACTCTCTCATACTCCTTTAGCATGGCGGGTGTTATGCTTGGCCTAACTATTTTCAGGGCCTCCTGGAAATCAGCCCAACTCACATACTTGGCGTTGGTGTCTCTCCTCAGCGCGGCGAAGGCCGCTTCTCTGCATAAAGACTCTAGGTCGGCTCCCGAGTATCCCTCCGTCATGGCTGCAAGCTTTCGCAGGTCAACCTCCTCAGAAAGCGGCATGTTCCGCGTGTAAATCTTGAGCGTCTCGTATCTGCCGGCCTCGTCGGGCGGCGGCACGTAGATCAGCCTGTCAAATCTTCCCGGACGTAGGACTGCGGGGTCCATCAGGTCTGGCCTATTAGTGGCGCCCAAGACCACAACGTCCCTCAGCTCCTCTATCCCATCCATCTCGGAGAGCAGCTGAGCTGCAACGCGGTGCGCTACACCCGAGCTGTCGTCAAGCATATCCTTCCTCGGGACGATCGTCTCGATCTCGTCTAGAAATATGATGCAGGGCGATGCCTGACGGGCCTTCCTGAAGACCTCCCTGATAGCCTTCTCCGACTCGCCCACCCACTTTGAGTAGACCTCAGGCCCCTTGATCGTGACAAAGTTTGCCTCTGCCTCAGTTGCGACTGCCTTGGCTAGGAGGGTTTTCCCGCAGCCTGGCGGGCCATAAAGCAGTATGCCCTTGGGTGGCTTAATCCCGAGCCTCTCGAACTTGTCGGGAAACTTGAGGGGCCACTCTATCGCCTCTATAAGCTTTTGCTTGATGTCGTGCAGACCTCCAATATCGTCCCAATGGACCGTTGGTGTCTCTATCTCAACCTCACGCAGGGCGGTAGGCGTGATCTCCTTGTAAGCCTCGAGGATATCCTTCATGGTAACCTCCAGAGAATTGAGAATCTCTGGTGATATCCTCTCCTCGTTGAAGTCGATGCTCGGCAGTATCCTCCTGATGCACTTCATCGCCGCCTCTCGGCATAGAGCCGCCAAGTCGGCGCCCGTATACCCCTTAGTTATCTCGGCGACCTTGTCTAGATCCACGTCAGCGGCCAGGGGCATTCCACGGGTGTGAATCTGAAGTATCTCCTTTCTGCCCTTCTTATCAGGTATCCCTATCTCGATCTCCCTGTCAAACCTTCCCGGCCTCCTAAGCGCTGGGTCAACGGCGTTCGGCCTATTCGTAGCGCCTATCACTATCACCTGGCCCCTGCTCTCAAGCCCATCCATCAAGGCAAGTAACTGGGCCACAACCCTCTTCTCGACCTCTCCCGTAACCTCGCTCCTCTTAGGTGCTATAGCGTCAATCTCGTCTATGAAGATGATGCTCGGAGCCTCCTCCTCCGCCCTCCTGAATATCTCCCTCAGCTTTGCCTCGGTCTCGCCATAATACTTGTTCATTATCTCGGGACCATTAATTAGTATGAAGTTTGCCTCAGCCTCGGTTGCTACAGCCTTAGCCAGCAGCGTCTTTCCACAACCTGGAGGCCCGTGCAGAAGCACGCCTTTAGGGGGGTCGATCCCCAGCCTCTGGAAGAGCTCTGGGAACCTCAGCGGAAGCTCAATCATCTCCCTTATCCTCTGGATCTCCTCATGGAGACCTCCAATGTCCTCGTATGTTACGTGCGTGCTGAGATATTTCTCCTGAACAGCGCGGCTCTGAATAACTATACGGGTGTTTGGAGTGATCTTCACCACACCCGAGGGCCTAGTCTGTATAACGGCGAAATTGAAGAGATTCCCAAAGAACAGTACAGGCACTATGTTCTTCTGGACAACAGGGTACTCTATCAGCCTACTCTTCACCAGCTTAGTGAAGTTCTCATCAGGCTTGATCGCGCTGTTCACCGGCGCCAAGGTCACGAGCTTCGCCTCCTTCACCTGGGCCTTCCTCACTATTACGTAGTCATTTAGAGCAACGCCCGCGTTGTTCCTAATGTAGCCGTCAATCCTTATTATGTCCTTCTCGTCCTCGAGGTAGCCAAGCCAGAGAGTCGCTACAGCCAGCTTCTTGCCCCTGATCTCGATTACGTCTCCCGTTGAGAGTCCTGCAGAGGCTCCGACCTCACGGTCGATCCTCGCTATACCATATCCGACGTCTCTCTGACGGGCCTCCGCCACCCTTAGGCGGAGCTCGGGAACCGTCTGTATCGCTCCACTCATCTGCTTAACATCTACACTGGGGGGCTTTATTAGTTATTTCTCTAGGCCCGGATATCATATGGTGTCGTCTGCCCCTAACCTCAAGAAGAGAAAAAAAGGTCAAGACTCCCGGCTCGAATTGTTTGGGGGATTGTTTGAAACAGTTTTATAAATTATCCTTAGAAGACGAGCTTCTCAGGTTCTATTTGCCGACCGGCTATTGAGAGGATATCTGAGGAGACTGATAGGCCGCCGTAAAGCTCGGCTACGGGCTCGTTAAGGGCCTGCGCCGCCGCGATCCTGCCAATCGCGTCTGCCTTCATCACTCCGCTCCCGCTCCCCCCCGTAGCAACGACTAGGTTCATGACACGGAAGACTACAGGGTTTTCATCTATCGTGTTTATTGAGTAGCAGCCGGCCCACTTTGATTCAGGCCTAGCACCCTCTAGTATGGGAAAGATCTTGGAGAGTAGCGGATAGATGTTGTCGATGTAGAAGTGGTCTTCCGCCTCGAAGTCTATCCCCCATTTACGCCCAATGTCGTCGCTCATCCCCAGCCATAGAGTTTTTTCCCTGACGCGAGGAACCACATAAGGACCGCGCGGCACAAATGTCATGGGTATGCACCTGAACTCGTTGAATCGCTCCACATTGAAGAACTCCTGCAACCGCCCCCGAGCCGGAATAGAAAAGATCTGACGCTTCTTCGGCTTGATGTGTGAATCTATTCCGAGGGGATCCAGAAGCTCTTGAGACCACGCACCTACCGCAAGAACGACCACATCAGCCTCGAACAGACCCCTACTAGTTGCTATGCCGCCTATCCTCTTCTCCTGCCACGTCAGTGGCTCCCTGGGATGACCTATGCTAATCACCGGCGAAAGAACCAGCCTCTCGACGCGGGTGTTGAAAAGGAACTCGACACCCCTCTCCACAAGCTTCTCATAGTAAAATTTCGCTAACTTCTCGACATCCAAGTAACCACTCTTGGGTGAAAATATGGCCCCCTTTATAGGTCTCAACCCCATCAGCTGGGCCTCCTCGTCAGAGAGATCGAGATTGATGAAAGGAAGGGCTTTTCTAAGCTCGTCGGAAGAGACTAGAAGGGCCTTCCCAGTCGATATTAGCTCCCTCACAGACTCTATGTACGACGAGTACTTCAGGTCGTCCAGCAACACTAGGTATCCTACTTGCTGGATACCTAGGTCATAGCCCGCCGACTGAAGATCCAGGTAGAATCGGACGCTACTCTCTGAAACTACTCTATTGAGGCGAGAGGTGAAGAGGCCAAGTCTAAAACCCCCGACGCTCCTCGCTGTGTTTCCTTGCGCAGGGCCTGTATTCTTGTCTATAACGAGCACTCTACCACCCCTCTTCTCCGTGTAGTAATAAGCTGTGGCTAGGCCGACTATTCCAGCGCCGATGACCGCGAGATCGTACCTCAAAGACTCAGCAAGAGTCTCAAAGCCTCACTCTATATATTTTTATCCTACATGAATACGAGCTAACAAATTATATTACGATGCATGAGAAGACTTTCCTTGGATGGAGCTTGCCGGACTCGTGGGGAAGCCCAACGTAGGCAAGAGCACTCTTTTCTCGGCCCTAACCGCCATAGATGTCCCAATTGCCAACTATCCATTCACGACAAAAAAGCCAAACAGGGGCATAACCTACCTGAGATACAGCTGTGTATGCAAAGAGTTAGGGGTGAGGGATAACCCAAAAAACTCTAGGTGCATCGACGGCGTAAGGCTGATTCCGATACAGATAATCGACTGCCCCGGAATAGTGCCGGGTGCACATCAAGGCAGAGGTCTCGGGCTACAGTTCCTCGACGAGATACGCCAAGCGAGCGCGCTCATAGTTGTGGCAGATGCTTCAGGGTCGACGGACGACGAGGGCAACTTAGTGGAGGTTGGATCCCACGACCCCCTCATGGATGTAAGGCTTGTTGAGAGGGAGATCGACAGATGGTTGCTTAAGATACTTGCGAGAGAGTGGCCCCGCATAGCTAGGGCTTCAGAGGCTAAACAGGCTAGCCTGTCCGAAGAGATCGCAAGGCAACTCTCGGGGCTGGGTGTAGAGAGGCTTCATGTCGAGCACGCAATTAACGCTTCTGGGCTCGACTCTGCACGCCCCACGAGCTGGAGGCAAGAAGAGCTGGAGCTTTTTGTGGAAAACCTACGTAAGGTAGCAAAACCTATCATCGTGGCCGCCAACAAATGTGACGTGCCCGGATCCTCGGAGGGTGTCCAGAGACTGAGGCTCGCGGGTTATGAGGTTGTTCCGTGCAGCTCTGAGGCTGAGAGAATACTTAGGTTGGCATCCGCCCGCGGATACATCAAATACACGCCGGGGGACAAGACCTTTGAGGTCGTAGACAGCACGAAGCTTACTCCCGCCCAGAGGGCAGCGCTAGAGAAACTCCAAGAATTTATGGAGAAGAATAATGGGACAGGGGTTCAGCAACTGATAGACAAGGCATATTTAGAGGTTCTCGGCTACATACCAGTCTTCCCAGTCGAGGACTACTATAAGCTAACAGACCGGGAGGGAAACGTCCTCCCTGACGTATATCTACTCAAGTCGGGGTCAACGCCCCGCGACCTCGCCAGCAAAATACATAGCGAGCTGGGGGAGGGGTATCTCTACGTGGTCGACGCCAGAACGAAGCTCAAGCTCCCTTCGGATTATAGGCTGAAGGCCGGCGACGTCATATCTATAGTCTCAGCCACTAAAGCCTGAGTGGTGTGTTAGAGGAACTCGTCGAGAGTCTTTTTCACATATTTTCCGCTGCTTATAATCTCGTCGAAATCCATGTCTAGGCTGTCGAGCACCTGCTGAAAAACTCCTTTAAGATACTCCACGTAGCTCTCAACATCGATTTGGGCCTTGTTTATCTCTATTTTTGGGTGGAGCGGCGTGACACCTAATCTGTCCTTCGTCTTAACATATTGTATTATGTCACCTGGGCCGACCTTCACACCGATGGTCTCGAGCTTCTGTGCGGCTTTAACGTGGGGAGGTGTCGTCTTTTCGTACCTCTCAGGAGCCTTAGAGAGCATAACGCTGAAGGCAAGCTCGTCGACCTCGAACTCCCTGTTCATCAACCTGTTGTAGCTGCTTCTTATCAGGTCTGCAAGCCTCTCTTTAAATCTCTCGAAATCTCCTGGGGTCGAGATCCGCTTCAAATCTTCAATCATCTGGTCAAACAACCTGTGAGCGAGGCTGAACACGTGCCTCTTCTTCCCCGTAAGCCCCTTCACATCGACTACCCCTTTCGTCGTCAGGCCAAGATAGTTCTTTTTTCTCTGCGAGAGAACGAGGTATACGTACTCTTTCTCTATCTCGAGGTCCAGCCCGATGTCTTCCGCCCACTTTATCAGAGCGTTCAGAAGCCCCTCGTCGGCGTTCACGAGAAAGAGCGAGTCGGTGTCACCGTATACTATGGTGCCGCCCAGCTTCTCCACCATATTTATCGCCTCTTTAAAGACATAGCGGCCGATCGCGGCAGTACTCTCGGCGAGTGGCGGACAGTATAGGGGAAATTCCTCGAAGCCGAAGACGCCGTAACTGGCGTTAAGGAAGACTTTCAGAGCCTTCTGGACCACGTCGTACCAGACGCGCCTTTCGTTAGGGATCGATTTATCGGCACTGAGGGGCTTATATAGCCCGACCCTAATGTCTCGGAGTGAGCCTATTATCTGGCTCTGCAACCCTCTCCGCTTCGTGCAGACCCAGTGACCGGTCTCGGGGACGACGTTTGACCTACACTCATCATGGGGGCAGCGGATCGTCTCATAGCTCAGGTTCCACCTCTTTAAAGCAGATGGGTAGAGGGATGCAAAGTCAAGCACCTTCACCCTGAAGTGGATGCCAGGTATTGGGTCGACGACGATGGCTCCGCGATATTTCTTCCCCTCGATGATGGCCTTCGTCGTTGTGGTGCCCTTCTCTCTGAGCAGGTCCTCCGATCTCGGGATCAGCCAGCCACGCCTCCTATGCTCGAAGTAGAGGAGGTTTTTGATCCAGCCTGAGACGCCGTGTCTGCATAGATCTTCGATGGGCTGCCTACTTATCCTGCACAGGACGAGGATGAGCCGCAACACTAGTTTTTCGTTCATAGACACGAGCTCGTAGACGAGCGAGGCATCGCCAAAGACGTACGCGGCGAGCTCCCTGCCTGAGAGCTCTGATATTGGCTTCTCTATCGGCACCTTACCCCTCCCCAAGAGGGCCTGAGATATGCCCTCGAGTGTGTTTTCCCTATACTTGTTGTCAAAGGCGTATATCTGGATAGACTTGTTTAGGAAGAACCTGTAAAGATCTATATGGACCGCGTTGATGAATGTCGCCCCCTCCCTGCTTATTACTATGCTGTTTTTCTCCCTCGCTACCCCTAGCCTCTTGGCTCTGTTGTAGAGATATGGGAGGTCGAAGTCGTCTCCATTGAAGGTCACAATTATTGTGTAGCGTGATAGGGCGTCGAAGATTTCCTCAAGCATCATTTTTTCAGAGTCGTATGTCGCTACGAGGAAATTGAAGCCTTCTGTCTCGATCTTTTCTCCTCCGCGCTTAAGCAGGAAGACCTGTTTTTTCCCGTCAGATCCATGTATCGCCGCGGCCACTATTGGATCCTCTGCCTTGGATGCGTCAGGCACGCGGGTCGGGACCGCGCTAAGAACCTCTATATCTAATGCACAGAAGGGCGGTTCTATCTGCTCTGCCTCCAATATAGCTATCCAATTCGCCACCTCCTCCACGTCCTCGCTTCTCAGCTTCCATATCTTCTTAGCCTTGGCGATAGCTTCCTCCCGTGAAAGCGTCAAGGGCTCGAGCTTCCCGTCCTCCATGCAGTATGGCAAGCCACAGATTAGCCCCATGTCGTAGAGATAATTTATGTGATACGGGATGTCTGACTCCCACGTACTGATCCTCTCCCTCACGGAGCCACTTCTACCCCCAATAGTAAGTGGGTCTCTGACAGTCACCTTCGTGACCTTAACCGTCTCTAGTCTGAGAGCATCGAACTTCTCCGTCTCCGTTAAAGCCACGATGCTCGGCGAGAGATCTTTTAGGGCCTCGGCGGCCTCCTCGGGCCGCAGATTTGTGTAACAGTAAGGGAGATGCCCCGACTCATCATACACGATCTCTACTCTCCGGCTTTTTGGGTTGTATAGCTTTAGATACGCCTTCCCTTTCTCGCCGTCATAGCTGGACGATAGCAACAGTAACGGGGCTTCTCCGCCGGTTATGTGAGTGTCAAGCCTGTCCTGCATCCCACGCTTTGTAGGCCACATTTAGTATAAGCCTTTCTCCCCATGAGGGCCGGACCTCCTTAAAAATGGGGACAGCGTCTGCCCGCCCGATAAACCTCTTCAGACTCTCTTCTCTGTGGGAAGGGATTAATGGCGAGACCTTCGTCGTCTGTTAGTCTGGCCTCGGGTATCCGTATAGTGTTGTTTGTATGGGTGTTGTGGCCTTGGTCTCGTGTTGTTTTATTCGTGAACTCATCTCTAAATTCCGTATCTTAGGTGTATGGTTATTGGTGCTATTGTTGTTTGGGCTTTGTATGTTGATTCTGGCCTCTCATACCTTATGATTATTCTTCTGAATGATTTTATCCGTCCGAAGAGCCTCTCTGCAGCGGGCCTCATCCTCCTTTATAGCCCAACATTGTATGGTCTAGGCTTCCTACCATTCCTTATGTTAGGCTCTATACCCATGGATTCTAAGCCCCTCCTTATGTTCTCCGTGTCGTATGCTGCGTCTGCGTAGAGCTGTTCAGGCTTCCAATCTAGGTCTCCTACAAGCTCTAGAAGCTTC